>Ga0210064_1000012_pt1 | contig 79808 bp, 70 predicted proteins | sample Muzzi_CordC_D2_FD_185531 | JGI IMG/M metagenome (GOLD analysis project Ga0210064, IMG submission 185531) | Wetland microbial communities from San Francisco Bay, California, USA, that impact long-term carbon sequestration - Muzzi_CordC_D2 (SPAdes) | ecosystem: Environmental > Aquatic > Marine >... | reverse complement strand
AATTACCTGTTTGAAAAACTTCCGCTGGCTAAATCGGAGCAGGCTCTGATGGATCTACTTCCGCAGAATTTAAAAATGGAAGACCTGAATAGGTAGGGTCAATCCGGTAGATGCCCATACGCTTACGTTTCAGATACCGGAATCTGACCAACTCCCCCTGAATCCAGCGGTAGCAGGCGTCCTTGTTGCTGATGACCGAAAAGGCCACCGCCTGGGTGCCTGACAGGAAATCTTCTAGCTGATCGATAGTCGTTATGTCTTCGAGCTTCATGATGGTTTTCATCCCCCCATCATGAACAGATCCCCTGCCGGCTTCAGACTCATTTCATGTTAGAAATACCACCCCCCCCTTCAGACTCATTTCATATTGGACAAGGCTGTCCGTGGATGGGGGCGCAGCAATACTGTATGATATTGAGACAGTTATTTGGATATATCGAATTCTGAAAGGCTCGACAAATTATCTGTATCGTGAAATTTTATAAGCCTCATAGAAAAGACCTTTGAAATAATTTATTTTCCACTTGATCTTGAAAGTTTCTTCCGGGTATCCGAATAAACTACTAGAAATCAACCTCAGGTATCGTGTAAGCATAATATTGAACCAGTAACGCGGGATGCCAAAAAGTAATTTAACCTGATTGCTTTTAGCCTGAGCAAGTACCCTTGGCGCTACTCCTCTGCCAAAACGAGTTGCGCGTAATAGCACCCAGTCACAGTCCATTTGTGATGGTTTGATTATGTGTCTTACGATCCAATTTTTTTCATACCAGCATCTAAATCCATCCTGTGCCAATTTTCTTGTAAAAGAGGTTTCGCTTCCCATTTTGTAGGTATTTGAACCATCAGGGCCAATAGAAGCATCAAATAAATAGCCTTTCTGAAAAATATCCGATCGTATGGCCATGTTGGCTCCCCAAATATTTCCCGCTACTGTTTCACCGGACATCAAATCGTCAGGTGTAATGCCGTAAACAATTGCTTGATTGATCCATTGAATATTCCACGGTTTTGGGGTTGACATCCAATAGGGTTCTATTTTTCCGCCAAAAACTGAGTACTCTGACTTTTTATCAGCGATCTCGCGTATTTTTTTAAGCCAGTCTTTTGGAGGTGCGATATCATCGTCAGTAAAGACGGCGATATCGCCATGTATATGCATAAGCACACTATTTAAAGCATAGTTCTTGCCTTTCTTGTTCTCTCTGTAATTTTTTAGTGGAAGTTTATGTTGAAAGCTATTCAGTATTTTTTCAGTGTTGTCAGTACTATTATTATTAACAACAATAAGCTCCCACCCACCTTCTGGTTCCTCAAGATCAAGCATAGCGTTGAGCATTATGGGTAGAGTAATTTCACCATTAAATGTAGAAAATACGACACTTATCATTGTTTATGATCCCTTTTCAATACGCTGAAGAGTGTCCGATGAAAGAATATTCGTAGTAACAAGAGTTATTGTCAAAGCGGGGTATCCGGATAAGTGCTGCGATGCTAGCATGCCCCGATGGCGACGACAGGGTCGCGGCCCAGGCCGCGAGCGGGAAAGGACTACCCCAAGAACTACGCTGATTTTCTCGGCTGGTTTCCTGATGATGCCGCTTGTCTCGATTACCTGGACTGGCTGCGTTGGCCGGGCTGATTTTCCTGTCCTGGCTGTTCTGGCGTCACGGGATGGCGCATGAATGATGGTCGGTGGTGGTGTAAAGCGTGTCGTCGCAGGATTTCTGCAACGGCTGGTACAATCTTCCATCGTACGAAAACGCCCCTCACCGTATGATTTGCCGCAGCTCGGCACATGACAGCAGCGAAAAATGGGGTTTCGGCCAAAACGCTCCACCGCCTTATGGGGTTTGGCTCCTACGAGACCGCTTGGGCGATGCTGCACCGATTTCGTGTCGCCATTGGGCACGCCAAACGCACGCGACTTACCGGTGATGTGGAAGTGGATGAAACGATGCTTGGCGGTGCGCGCCATTGAAAGCGCGGGAGAGGGGCTGCCGGCAAGATCCTCGTTGCTGTGGCCGTGGAGCAGATCCAGCCAAAAGGATTCGGCCGCTGCCGCATTCAAGTCATCCCCAACGCTGAGGCTGACACGCTGCACTCCTTCCTCTTGACCCATATAGAACCCGGTTCCAAGATTCTCACCGACGGATTGGCCTCCTACCCGCTGGCGGCGGGGGATGACTACGTGCTTCGAAGCACATCCATCAAGGGTTCTGGCATGGACGCGCACGAAATTCTCCCCGGGGTCCACCTTGTGGCCTCTCTTGTGAAAAGGTGGCTGCTTGGCACCCACCAGGGTTCTTTCAGTGCGGATCATATGCAAGCCTACTTGGACGAATTTGCCTTCCGATTTAACCGCAGAGGGTCGCGAGCCAGGGGAATGCTCTTCTACCGACTCCTTGAGCAGTCGGTCGCTATGCATCCCATCTCCTTTCAAGACTTGGTGGCAAACCCAAGCCCCAGAAAAGCAGAGGAAGGCCGTCCTGCACCGCCATGCTCCACAAAAGGCGCGCCGTCGTCTCTCCACGTGGTAATTCCTCCCAGCCCATGGCGCCGCTAATCAACCGCATTCATCCGGATACCCCATTTGTCAAATCTGGTGTTTAGCCAGTTGACTCAAATGGCGACCTGATCGACGTCTGTCACCTCAATTCCATCTTTGAATTTGATTCCGATTATCACCTTTGCCGTGTATTAGAATCGCGCAAGCGTCTCCACTTCTTATCGGTACGCTGCCCGAGTTTGTACATCATGTGCAGCATTCCGTCATGCGACAAACAGCCCTTTGAAAGTTTTGTGCGATGATGGATAGTGCAAAAGGTCGATTCAATCTAATTGGTACTCCGATTGTACTGCCAGTGTTGGGCCAGAAAATCGTAGAACGCCAGCAGCTCTGTCCGGTCTTTTTGCAGGTATAGCGTCGCCTTCGGATACTTCGGCTCATACGTCATGATAAAAAGATCAAAGGCCTTTTCTGCTGCAACTTTGTTATCCACCTGCCAGATATCGTGCAGGGCCTGTTTGGCTTTCCCCTATGTGGGTTTTGGCAGATAACCCAATAAATTCATTGTCTTGTACATCAAGCAGCGTTGCTTGCGCGTCTCCGGACAGACCTCCTCCAGAGCGGCCCAGAACCCCATGGCACTGTATCCAATGGCCAGTTTGAACCGCCCCATAAAGAGCAACCGGAGCCACCAACTGAGAAAAAGTGCACAAGAAAATTGACACTACCGGCAATTCTATCAATAGTGAGCAACTATTCTGCAACTAAATGCAATCGTCTTCTCCAGCGTAATGATTCGGTAGCTAGCGCGGGTATGGGCGCATAAAGAAAAAACAAAGTGTAAGAGAGTCCCCCCGCAGCGCTCATGGCAAGTACGTAGAATCCTGGCCGATCAGATTGCATGTTGTCCGGCAGCAATGAATCGGTAATAATTAGGATTATTGTCAATGCAGTATTCAGCAGCAGTGCCGGCTTAAGGCAGCGTATCAAATCAGGAAAGCCGGACTTGAGGCACCGATTCGCTAGCCAAGAAAGCCGTATACTGAGGTGGATGGTGCTTGGAAGGATTCCATAGGCAATGCCAACAGTACCCCAGTGCAATCCTAATACACACCCAACTACAAGCAGAAGCCAGTTTTCAGTCTGTATCAGGAGTTCATGGCCAAGGCGGTTTTGTGCCGCGATGACGGCGCCTGACATTAAGCTTATGCATCGAAAAAAACCAACGAAAGCAAATATCTGGAGTATCAGGCCAGAATCAAACCACTTTTGGCCATAAACCGTAACGATGAATGGCTCGGATAACCAGATCAGGCCAATGTATATAGGAAATGTATAGACGGAAACAAGCTCAATCGCCTTGAAATAAATGTACTTGGAGCGGTCAAGGTTTTCCTGCTCTTTTGACAGGGCGCGGAATACAGTGGGATATACAGACCCACCGATTATCATAGAGGGCATCTCGCTAAGGCTCGTAGCCTTGTTGTACAGACCCAATTGTGCTGGACCGAACTGATGGCTAATGATCAGATTGCTTGTCTGTTTTTTGAGATGTAAGACAACCTCATTCAGAGTCATCTTGGCTCCGAAGCTTCCCAGTTGCCTTACTACGGACCATTGAAAACGTATGCCGGGCATCCATCGTGTATAAAACATCAGAATTGCTGTATTAAGAATAGTGCCTGTAAGGCCACCGAGAATCAGTGCCCATGGCCCCATCTGCATTAGTGCAAGCGCGATACTCGTTGAACTCCCGACTATCATTCCGGCCATGCGCGTCAACGTGATGATTTTGAACTGCATTTCGCGTACCAGCATGGCCCTGGCCGGACTCATAAATGGGCGGATCACGAAATTCAGCGCGGCAACGCGAAGTAGATCAACGTACGCCGGGTTGTTGAACCAGGCAGCCATCAATGGCGCAAAGTAATAGAGGCAGGCATAAATCAAGAGGCAAACAAGCAGTTGCACCGTGAAAACAATCCGATAGTCATCATCACCGACATGCTTGGCTTGAATCAGTGCCTCACTCATTCCACCTGCGGCAATGTAACCGAGTACACCTGTGAATATGTTGATTGTGACAATCAGGCCGAAATCTGCAGGTGCCAGCAGACGGGCGAGGACTATTCCAACCACGAATCCTATAAATTGCCCGGAAACCCTTCCGGTCAGGACCCAGAGGCTGTTTCGACGTATTGTTTCACCGAGACTCATGGGGTATGCGGAAACCTAAATTTAATCTCTGTCTAACAGAAACATTCTTGATCCAGTAATATGGAGTAGAAGAAGTAGCAGCCTGGCAAATTAATCAACACTTTTTTGCCTTAGAAAGATCATCGTTACAAGTAGCCAGTAATGTCTGGCAGGGTGAAAAGTGATGGTATTTGAGCATCAGAATGAACTGCCACAGTAAGTATCTACAGCTTCCGGAAAGGATCGGTCAGGAGCAGAAATATTTGGTATCAGCATGTTCGAAATTGACTTGCAGTTAATGTCACGGAGGATGTCGGGTTCATTATTTTCAAGTCTCTGTAGTAATGAACAAATGCAAGCTGAAAGGCAGAATGTCTACAAGATGTCGTGCTCTAGAGTTCATTGAGTCGCCTTTTCAGGGATTTGGATTTGGGGTTTTTCTTTAGTCCCTGCTCGAGGATTTTCCTGGCTTCTTCCGGTTTGTTGTTATCACGATAGTAGTCAGCGAGTTCGCTGTAAGCAGGCGTATACTTCGGGTTGATCTTGATCGCATTATAAAATTCCTTAAGTGCGGCACCAACCTGATCCAACATTAAATATGCACGTCCTGTTTGTGTACTGATTTCTGGTTGAAGAACAGACTCGCGAGGAATACTTTCCTGGAAGCCTGTGAAGCTATGAATGGCCGAATTTAGCTGTCTTATCCGTATCTTACTGTCAGTAGCCATCTTGGCCTTGTTGAGATGATCCAGGCCACTGCAGTAGTGATGAATGTCGGTCCAGCCTTTGCCAATCCTGCGCGCCCAATTCTCTGCGTCGGCACTGCTGGTTCTGCCTGATCGCGCCTTGCAGTAGGGTGGTAGAAGGGCAAAGTCAGCATCGGTTTGAGGGTAGGCAGACAGTTGTCCCGCGGGAAAAATGAGTGTTAATGTTAAAAACAGCACCCAGAACAGTTTGTCACTATTCATAACGTCTCCTGATGAAATCATCCTGTATTTACCAAGTTATGATGGCAGGTTCAATCCCTGCATAAATAGATAGTTTCTTAATATAGGCTAAAGTACTACTTGATTGATTTGCTGTGTCTGTCACAAGCAGAGGTCAGGCCAGTAATGCGGTAAATTTACTGTAACCGGATCTCCATGTGTTCGTTTGCATGTTCATGTTTTTTAGCAGAGTCTCATTTGCATCTGACGACGCACATCGAAAACAGGAAGCACGACTTCGCTAATTAAGTAGCATCCTTACATAAATTATGACCTGGAATTTGTGCATTGTCAGGAGATAGTGTGTGATGAACCCTGGCAGGAAAACTTGTCAGGGTATTCATGCACAATCTTTCTGCAGAACATAGACAGAATAGTGATTGACATCATCGCTTAAGCCACCACTTTTCCAGACTGATGCATCATAACCCTGCCCCTGGGTAGCAAGAGTTCATTTGATTTCTTGCTTGCAGAGCTCATAAATATTTAAATGTGTCTGTAATCCCTGGTCCTGTTTAATTGCATTATCAACTGTGTGTGCGTTCACAATATCAAGACCCAGGCTATCGAAAAGTCTATTTATCATATCTGAATCATGTAGGTAGAATGTCGTGGGTTTGCCTTTTAGTATTGCTTTGACCATTTTGCTTATGGCTCTAGCTGTGCGACTTATGTAATTCTTGCGAGGTGTTTCTGCAAGTGTATTCCCATCCAGTTCAGACGAAACTCGTATCTCAAGAACAAGACCGGCCCTTGATACCCTGTCAAATTCCCTGACCATTGCCTCCAGGGTCGGGAATGGTACCCAGTTAAGCAAGCGCGCGCATATCACGTAGTCGCATGCAGAGTCGGCCTGTGGAAGTTTATCGGCGGAACCTTGCATGAAACTCATTGCATACTGGTGAGATACTGCCACTTTTCTAGCCTCATTCAGCATATCCTCGGAGATGTCTATCCCCTCGCACCGCAGCTTGTACTTCTTGTAGAAGGATATGAAACGACCTGTGCCAATCGGCACATCGACGAGGCAGGAACTCTCTGGAAATGCACTCAATATGCTGCTGAAGATTTCCTGCTCCTTGATCCATTTTGACTCGTTCGTCCTGCGTTCATTGTAGCGCCGGGCAATGTCGCCATTGTACTTGAATTTTGCCTCGTAACTGTCTGTCGCCAATATGCTGGCCTTGTCTTTCATGCTTGTTCCTCGGTGCAGAAGGCTGTTAATTCTTGGAATATAATCTGGTAGTAGATGCGGAAATTCAAGGGTGTGCTCCGGTATTTCCCAAGTGGTCATCCTCCTGGTATTTCAGACTGTCCAGGGCATCATGCAGGCTGCCAAACAAGGGTAATTTGTGCTGTGCAGAATAAGATATAACCTTGTTCCGGTGGGCTGCGGTATTAGTCCACTTTTCCCACCTATCGGTAGGTTCCATGCTTTCCAGAATCGGAACTCCACTGTATAGACGGGAGAGCGTCGACCTGATCCTGCGTTTGGATGTGTATAGGTAATGTATCAGTCTTGGCAAAACTACCCCGATAATTTGTATGTTGGGGTAGTGCGAAGGATTTTCTGGCATATAGGCCCCGAGAATACAGGTGGGGTATTTCAGGGAATCCAGATGGTTTAGTAAAACCTCTGCCTTCTCGAGTTCCGAACTTTGTACCGATATCATATTCTGCTCAAACATGCTCTCCATTAGATCATTATGATCAAGGATTGTTATCCCGCCATAGCTGTGGAAACGGCTTGCTGTTCTGGTCTTCCCCGTACATGGTGAGGTTATGATATATGTTTTCATGTGTCTTTAAGAAGAACTGTCAAAAAACAAAATCAAGGCAGTATACAGCTGAAGATCCTGCTTCAATCCATGGTCACACGCAGGAATATATGGCTCTGTATGCGTGCCCGATCGGGCAGCATTTTATTGAAAACCCTGGCCGGGAAACCTGTCACCGGGTTTACCCGCAACTTGTTCAGGAGTACATATGCATCATAGTGTCTGACACGATGACGTATGTCGCCATATTGGGGGCCCTTGTACATTTCTACCTTGCCCTTGGGAGCAAACAGGTTGAATAATTCATGTGGCATGTATTCGCGGACGTGGTAAGGCCACTGGCATCTGCTTGCGGTATAGTTCGGTGTTGACAGCAGAATCTGCCTGCGCGCAACACGCGCCAGGTTATCGATAAATGTGTTGTCATCCTCTACGTGCTCAATTACATCAATGCATACCAAGCTGTCAAATCCCTTGGAGGCCATATCCGAGATATCTTTCTTCTGAATCCCTGGTCTTTCCAGTCGATCGTCCATGTCGATTCCCTGTGCAACACTAGCATGACGCGCAAGTATTTCCAGACCCTTGCCAAGTCCACAGCCAACGTCAAGTACTTCATGCCCCTCACAGAACATAGCTGCAAATTCATACCAACCCCCCTGTGTACCAGCACGGCCGGCGGCAATTTCAGTATCACCCGCATGCTTGAAATTGGGGTTGTAAACCCTTGATCTTGAATCCTCGTTGTGCGCCATGTTGGTGTCCTATATTCTTCAGTATTACTGTCAGGTTGGTGCTATTAATACGCAGGGTATTTTAATGCACCAGTTATTTCTGTTTGCATGCATTAAGTTCATTTGTCATCTTTCTGGCAAGTTTTGGGTAATACATGCGATAGAACCGGTTCTCGCCGACAAAATGTATAAACGTCGCCTGATCGGCCAAGTGCGCGTTGTTTTGTGTGAAGACGAAATAATCCTCTATAGGCAAGGCCCGCGCGCCCTTGCTGCAGAGTATAAGCCCATGGATTGTTTGCTCGGCTCCCCAGCGAAAAATACGTCCGGCGAATTTTTCAAAGAGCACCTGCAATAGCTTCTTGAGTTCCCCGAAATCCACTGTACCTACGTCATAGCCGACAAAACCAGCGCAGAAACCCTGCCTCATCGTGTAATTATTACCTGTTTCACGGTTTATGTCGTCAATATTCTCCATGATCAGAGTCTGGATATGTTTTTCGGTGACCTGGGGTAGTGATGCCTTTCCACGTTTCATATCGCCGGTTGGCGCTAAATGATACCAGGGAGTTCCTCCATTACATGCCCAGTCTATGATGGCATCCGGTCGCCGTATGAACAAAGTGTCCGTATCCAGCAGCATTATCCGTTTCCCGTTGCCGATAAACGTAGGATCAAATAGCTTGAGATAGCTGGTATAACTTTTGCGTACGCTGGATAGGAATGGATCATTCATTCCCGCATCGAAGCGTCTGTCTGCTTCGTTTCGGGTATAGATCTGCGCACCAATGATTTGTGCTTCTATCAGCTTACGGTCAGCGGGAGACAATGTCCCATCATCGTGCGCATAAACGGCAACGTCCGAGAAATACCGAAGAAATGACTTTATTGCTACAAGATATGCATTGATGAACCGATGGCCAACAATACTGTGCACACTTGTGTTTGCTTCGGTGTTCGTGGCTATTGGGGCAGTTCTTTGAATTCCCCGGAACAACAAAGGATCTCCATAGGTGTTGAGAAACGGACCGACCCCGCGAAGACTCCATGGTAAATAGTCTGTCAGCATTTAGTACCTCTGGCACGGTTAGCTCCCTCCCCATTCCTGTGTGAATGCGGTTTTGTATATTCGTGCGCCGTCCGGTTGATAATATCTGTTGCCACAATAGTGCTAGTTGCGTGCCTCATGCGGGTTTCTGCGATTCTTGCACCTGGCTTTGCCGCCATACAGGAGGCTGTCGTAGATGTTTTGCACGTGCTGTACATGATTATCCACAGAGAACCTGGCCAGTGCCTTCTCCCTTGCAGCCATGCCGATGTGCTTTCCTAGGCCATCTTCACTGTAGAGCCGTTGTATCGCATCTGCAAGGCTGTCACTATCTCCGGGGATGAATAGCAGGGCGGTCCTGTCATCCTCTGCCATTTCCGCGGCACCGCCGTGATTGGGAGCAACGAGCGGCCTGGCCATGGTCATGCATTCGATGACTACTGTACCGAGTGGTTCCGGAGTAGTTGACGCGGAAACAACGACATCAAGACCGTTATAGACCGCCGGCATTTCTGAAACATGACCTGTGAAAATCACGACATCATCAAGGCCTTCCTGACTGACGCGCATACGCAGTTCCTGCTCATAAGTAGCACACTCCTCGGGCGTACCGCCCACGATAACCATTTTCAGGCCAGGTATCTTGCTGGCGAGCCTGCTTGCTGCATCCAGGAACAGGTCCTGACCCTTCCAGGGTATCAGGAGTCCCACGAGTCCCACAGCAAAAGCATTGCCGGGAATGTCATATTCGTGTCTGAATTTCCCGCCATCTGCGTTTGTGTCCATGTCATCGAGCCCGATACCATCATATACAACCGTCCGTTTTTCAGGCGGCACGCCGGTGGCGGCTATGCCCTCTGATATCCAGTGCGAGACCGGAATAAAGTGGTTGGGCAATTGATAGAGCCAGCGTAGCATCCGCGAGCCACCCACTGCAGGTCCCAGGTCGCCCCGCACATGACAGATCACCGGCACACGCAGGAGTTTGCCCGAAAATACGGCTGCCCGGTTGCAGAGAGGTTCGTTGTTTGCGTGGATAAGAGCAGGACGAAAACGGATCGCCGCCCATAGCAATTGCAGGAAGTGCGGCAGGAAGTTCCCGATGTCGTCGAGCCGTGACAATAACTGATTCAGTATGAAATACATCGCTGGTATGCGCCTTGACCAGCCGGCATCTCTCAGTTTATTTTTCAGTGCCACGGTGTTGATACGCCGGTCGGGTATGTGCTTCCAGGTGGCTTCAGCCGCGATCTCTTCATAGTCCGGTCCAGTGCGCCCTGTAATGACCATCGGTTCAAAGCGTGCGCGGTCCAGGTTGCGTACCAGGTGGCGCAGGCAGATGACGGCACCGCCATAGCCGATGCCGTTCTCGACATATAGGATGCGTCTTGGACTCTTGGTTTCTGGCTCTTTTCTCATGCTTCCTAATCCATCCCGGCAATTCTCTGCTTTATCTGCCGCAAGCCATACACTAGATTTGCCGGCGCCAAACACAGGATGCCATAAAGCAGGGTGCGTAGTGTTATCTTTTCCCCCAGGCTGCTGCGGAATGTCCGGCGGGCATCCGGCAGCCTGCCCGAGGAGAATTGCCAGTATCCCAGATTGCCCCAAGCCTCTGCCACCAGTTGGTCAGGATCGATTCCCTCCTGGTGAAGTTCTGATGCGATCCTGTCACGGAGTGATACCATAACTCTGACCAGGTCACGCAACAGGGGCTCCGTCTGCTGAGTGACATTCTCGCCATGCTGTCGGCGCAGCATCAGGACCTCCGGCAGGCAAACGATCGCATGCTGCGCTGCCACTTTGGCCCAGAGTTCGAGATCTTCTCCATAGCGAATGTCAGTGGTGAAGCCGCCAGCTTCTTCAAGGGCCGCCCGCATGGCAAGAACGGTCCCCGTGGGAATGAAATTGACTTTCAATAGTAACGCCAGGGCATTCGGGATCGGCCTGCTGGCAAGGTCCTTAAAGTTGTCCAGTAAACTGTGCTTGCTCAGAATGGATGTAGCAGTGATATTGTCCTGCAAGTCAATCTCTGCCATGTCTCCGGCGACGAGGGCGATAGCCGGATTCTGCTCCATAACCGCGAGCTGTTGCTCGATCTTCGTTCTTGTCCACTGGTCGTCGGCGTCCAGGAAGGCGATCAGGTCGCCCCGGGCGGCCTCGATGCCCCGATTGCGGGCCGCCGAGGGCCCGGCATTGGCCTGACTGAGGTAGTGAAGCCCGCCACCAAGGCGCTGGACGACCATGGCCGTGTCATCTCTTGAACCATCGTCGACAACGATGATCTCGTCCACCGGTCGGGTCTGGGCGCGGATGCTCCCGACGGCATCGGCAATGAAGGCAGCACTGTTATACGTAGGTATGACCGCGCTGATGGTGTGTCGTCGCCTCATACCATTCGCCTGGAAATCTGCCTTCCTGCAATGGCGATAAGTCCCAGAGGCAGGATGAGTCCACTGGTGATAGCCAGCACGCGCAGCTTGTGGTGCCGGTACCAGAGCCGGAGCAGGAAACTGTGCAGCTTCCGCAACGCCTTCTGGCGGGTCAGCGGCGGCCAGACTTTTCTTGTTACAGGTTCGACAAGCGGTTCGGCCACATCAGCCAGCCAGCTGCCGAGTTCGGGCGATGACAGGTAGCGAATCGACGGATCGTATGTCTCCAGGAGGCTCAGCAAGCGGTCCAGCCCAGCGAGGGAAGCCTTATACTCAGCCTCTGAGCGGGTAAAGTTATAGCGATGCGTGGATATTACAATAGGCAGACTCTGCCGATGGGCCCGACGGGCCTCGCTAAAACAATCCTCCACACCACGGTCGTCAACGGGTTCATACATGGCATTGCGAACCAGATATATCTGGCCATAGGGGTTGCGCTGGCCGGGCCGGATCAGTTGTAAATCCTGAATATACCGACCCGTAGCATCGCGTCCCGGGCAGCGGTAACCCGCCGTCTGGATATAACGGATTCCATTTTCCGACCAGATCCGCTCGACCTCGTCATCCCAGAGATAACAGGGTGCCACTGTGCTAATGCTGGGTATGCCGAACAGTCTGCTAAAGGCTTCGCACGCATCTCTGACCAGTTCCCGTCTGTCGGCCTTGGATAAGGGGGATGTGGGCAGCCGGGTTCCGTCGACATAGTGGGCCTGGAGCGGCGAGTCGAGGTTTTCCCAGTCGGACCATTCATCGGCGTCAAACAGGTCGGTAACCCGCTTGTCACCGCTGTGTACCAGCTTGACCAGGCCATCACCATAAAGGTGCTCCATGCCGTGTAGTTGCGGAACCAGTGTTCCTCCGGCCATGCCTTTCCGTAATGCAGCCAGTATGGTCTCGAAGCCCTCATCGAGGTAGCGGCGCCTGTAGCCAATGAATCCTTCGGAGCGGATTTGCCTGGTATTCGGCACGGCCAGTACCATATCGGCTGTCAGGACCGCGGCTCGACCCAAAGTGTCTTTGTGCTGTTCCAGCATTGCAAGGAGTTCGTCAAGGCGCCGGGCATGAGATTCGTCACCTGGCCCCCAGTCATCACTCTCGATCAGGACTGCAAGCTCATCCAGGTAAGGCTCGCGCCAGGTGCTGCGTAACAGTTCCTTCCTCGTGGCGAGAATTCCGATCAGAAGAAGCCCCCAGAACAGCAGGACTCCTGCCGTGATCAGCACTTGGGTAGCCTCGTCTGTGATAATGTCCATGTCATCGTGATGTCATTTCGCAGTTGTTATGATGGCTATATGGAGTCATTGTTGACCTGTTAACATTTTTCTCATACCGGTAGAGTGGATAAAATAGGATAACTGATTGATTCTATATCCTCTCATCCTGATCTTCTCCTGAAGGGATTAGAATTCTCTATTTGTGACTTTTAATGCGCGATTTTCAAGATGCCTGATATTGCCATGAAATAATTAATTATCCATTATTTGGCATTTATTTCAATAAATTACCTTGCATAGATTGCAGGGCTCGTGCGCTTGGAATTGTGCCCGTAATTTTCTTTGTGGCTGTTCCCATATTAAGCAAAATAGCTTAAACAGAGGAATGCGTGTGCAGTTTCTGGGGTACTATAGCGCCAGGTGCAAAATAGATAAGGTATCCACGGCGTTTTTCTGGTGATCTTTTGCCTTGGCGGTGAAACCCTTCAAGATGCCGGCGGAGAACTGCTTTCTGGTTCGGAACCAGTTCAGCAGCAGGGGGGGGCGACGCCGCCTCAGCATACCAGCCGTTTTCTTCATCAGTTCAATACTCAAGGGCAGGGTCTTGGAGCGCCAATTATCCACAAACTGTCAGGCCCAGGAGGGTGAGGAGTATGAGCTGTACAGCAGGACTCTTCAATGGGCAGACAATTCATTATCAACCCCAAGGTGTACCTCTGTAGCTCCATCTGCCGTGTAGCCTGTTGTCACCTCAGATACTTCGTCCACTTGAGCAGCAGGCAGCACGCTTTTGTGCGCACAGCAGTCGCCCTCGCGAGACGCTAGGATAAATCATACAATGTTACCCCGCGCTAATCTCGAGACGCTGCTTGGCCAGCGTATCGTACCCTGGTTTCCGGCGTTCGCATTCCTTGCACACCAGCCTGCTGTTCGAGTGATGACATATTTTAATGGCAAGGCCTGGTATCTCTGTACCTTGAATCGGGTACCCCGCCGGTTGGCACAAAATTTGAGTTCATGGGGCCCTTTGAGGATAGGCTTGTACTGCAGTCTGCTCCTGCTTTCCTGAGGGGTTGTTGTCTCGATGCTTCGCTCTTCCCGTTGCAAGCGCAGGGTGATCTGCCCCGCATCTCGATGAAAAGCTACCTCTATCGCAACAAATGCGCTAATGTTAAACAAACAAAATTTCCTGAAGAGCGAAATATCTATTTTGTCCAGATGGCCGTAAATCACTCATCAATCCAGTCTGAATCAAGCCCAAAAGAACTAACCTCGGGCTTGTCGTTGCTTTTTCCGGTTCTGGCAGCAATGACTATTATTCTACTCCGGGAAATCGGTAATCCTAGTCTTGGTTATCCGGATGCCGATCGCATCCTGATGGATGGGGTGTTCATCCTTGATTTTTTGAAGGACTTCCCGGTTGATCGTATCTACGATTATACAGTCGAGTATTTCGGGCAGTATCCTGCGCTGAGTATTGGCTACCGCCCCCCATTCTTTCCTTTTATAGAGGCGCTTTTTAATGGGGCGTTAGGAATCAATATGTGGAGCAGTCGCCTTGCTCTGCTGACATTTATGATGGTGGGGGTTACTTTCTGGTTTCTCCTGGTACGAAGGATCTATGATGAGTTAACCGCATTTGCTGCAACCTTGCTGCTCATTACAACACCATTTATAGCACAGTGGGGTTGGTACACAATGGCAGAGCTGCCGGTTCTCTCTATGGCCATGGTAACCGGCTATACCTTCTACCGCTATACTGAATCAGACAGGCCAGTCTACCTGTACTGTGCTGCATTGCTTTTCGGTCTGACTTGCTGGACCAAGCAGACGGCTGCGTTTCTCTTTCTGTGGTTCTTGCTTTATATAGTCTTCTCGGGGAATCTTTCTGCCTACTTGAAGCGGCGCGAGGTGTGGATTGCAATTTTGATTGCCCTGGTTCTATTGGCACCACTGGGTGCGGTAACGCTCTGGCTTGGAAAACTGAATATCGCCCAATCGATCGGTGCTGGTGAAAGGGCTGCTGTTACGGCCAGGCTTCACTGGGACAACATCAAACTGCTTTGGATAGCACTTTATGAGTACCACCTGACACTGCCGGTCCTTATCTTGAGTATTACTGGGATTTTATGGGGGGCTGTCAAAAAAGACCGGAGTTTACTCTACTTTGTCTGCCTGGTCCTGGCGGTCTATCTGTTTTTCACTTACCTGACTGGTAAAAGCGCGCGCTATTCTATTTTCTGGATTCCTGCCTTCACACTCTTTGCCGCGTTACCGGTTTATTATCTTGGTGGTGTCAGGCCGGCAAGGCTACTAGCAGCATTTATGCTTGTATTTCTTGCAGGGTATCAGGTGCAGAAGATATATTCCAGGCCGGTAAATTATGCAACCGGCTTTGGCGAAGCGGCAAGATATGTGCTGGAAAACAGTGAGTCGCCGACAGTGTTCTACGATGGCTATAATAACGGCTATTTTACCTACTTCATGCGTGAGCTGGATCCGGAACGCTCAATGTATGTGCTTAGGGCTGACAAGCTGTTGACATCATCAGCCATTACATCGAATCAATGGTTAGAGGTTCATGCTAAGTCAAGGGGTGATATTCAATCAATTCTGGACGATTACGGGGTCCAGTATGTCGTGGTTGAGGAGAGGGATATTTCCGGTCTGGAAATCCACAGAGAATTGCGCCGCCTGCTTGGTGATGACCCGTTCAAGCTGGAAAAGACAATCAGTATTGACAGTACCCGTCCTCCGCTGAAGAATCAGAAAATTCTGATTTACAGGCAGTTGAACAGGAAACCAGTAACTGTCGACTACCTAGAGTTGAGACTGCCTGTAGTGGGTCAGGTTATTAAGGTACCAATGAGAAAACTTCAGGCGGTTGATTCCAGGCAGCATCAGTGAAACGCGAGCTTGATTATTGATGCTATCAGAGCAGTTACATTGCCATTACTCTGATATGTCGAATCACCGCGGCAGTTACTGAGTTCACTCCTTGCCCAGAACGCCGCAGTTCCCTGTACGCTGTTAACGCTCTCTGGGGATATTGCTGAAATTCAGCGAAGATCATGAAGTACAGCAGGAAATGATGGCGAGTGTTAATGATGAGTAACGATCAGGAGGCTAAAGACAAACTGCTTTTTGAGCAAATCGCAGATTCGTATGTCAGGAAGGATTTGACGCCTTATTGCCGTATTGCAAGGAAACAGCGGCTTGACACTTCCCTGAAGAGTATAAGACAGCCTGTCGGGAGATTGCTGGAAGTCGGTTGCGGTGCGGGCTTTACGGCTGATTATTTGAAAGGCAAATACAAGTCGTATCTCGGGCTGGACTATTCAAAAAATCTTGTAGCCTATGCGGAGCGGTACAATAGTTCAAATCAAGCCCGTTTTCTTTGTGTAAATATCAAAGACTTTGTGACCAGCGAAAAATTTGATGTCATCCTGATGATAGGTGTGTTGCATCATATTCCCGATCCAGAAAAAATCCTGGACGATCTGCGCCCACTATTGGCACAAGGCGGTTGCCTAGTGGTTAACGAACCACAAAGGGGTAACCCGCTAATCAGCATGCTAAGACGTATCAGAAAAAAGGTTGATGCTAAATATTCATCAGATCAGGTGGAATTTACCTATGATGAGTTACGTGCTATGTTCGAAAAACATGACTATGAAGTGCGCTGCTTCCCGCAGGGCATCCTGTCGACGCCCCTGGCGGAGACCCGATTTCTGCCAAGCTTGTTGGGATTACCAATCGCTTGGTTAGCTCGTATCGTGGATCCTGTTCTTGAACTCATTCTGGATTACCAGCCTCTCCGCGCACTGGCGTGGAATATCGTGATCGAGGCCAAGGTCGGGGAACGAAGTAGTATGGGACACAGAATAACAAGTAATTCTCAGGGAAAATAACGGGAAATTTTGAATGACACATCCAGCATTTTCAGTAATTGTCCCATGCTACAATGAAGCAGCTGCCATTCTTGACACAATTATGGTGCTCAAGGATAGCCTCAAAAATTTTGAGTCCTATGAATTAATCCTGGTAGACGATGGGTCATCTGATGGCACAAGAGAACTGATTCACCAGGCTGCCAGTAGTGATTCGCGGATCAAATCACTATATCATACCAGCAATCGGGGTTACGGAGCCGCGCTGAAGACGGGTATAAGGCAGTCTCTTTCAGAGCTTATTGTAATCACCGATGCGGATGGTACCTATCCTAATGACCGTATCGGTGATCTCCTCGATGCTGCGAACCACGCGGATATGGTGGTTGGCGCCAGAACGGGTGAAAATGTAATTTATCCTTTGATTCGCAAGATCCCGAAAGTGTTCCTCAGGGCCTATGCATCATGGCTTTCCGGGCAGGAGATACCCGATATTAATTCGGGGCTAAGAGTTTTTCGTCGGCCAATTGCGGAGCGGTTTTTAAGTATTCTACCTGACGGTTTCAGCTTTACTACCACGATAACACTTGCGATGCTGACAAATTTCTACGATGTCCGGTATATACCTATCAGCTATTCGCCACGCATAGGCAAGTCCAAGATCAAGCCAATCCGCGACACCATCAGGTTCATACAGCTGATCATACGTACCGGAACCTATTTCGCACCGCTGCGTGTGTTCGGTCCGCTGGTAGTGCTGCTATTTTGCGCATTTCTTGCCAGTCTTTCCTACGATATTTTCATATTGGGAAATATTGCTGACAAGACGATAATTTTCCTGATGTTCAGCCTGAATACAGGTATGTTCGCGCTATTGGCGGATGCTATACACATGAAAGGATCATAGCACCCCGATCACCGCTTGACTGACACAATGCGAAAACAAATATTCGGTTTGGCTGGCATACTGGTTGTGGTGCTTTCGTTTGTCTTTATTGGACATCGTTTCTGGGAATTCCGGGACTGGTTCTTCGAATGGCGGCCGGATTTGGTTGGGATTATGGTGTCGCTGATAAGTGTTCTTGCCTACGCACTCGCCAGTTTTCTGCTTTCCGCTGCATGGCGCTACCTGCTGATACTGTGTGGTCAGACGGAACCTGATTCTCGCGTGTGTCACATAATTTATGGTCGTGCCAATATTGCAAAGTATCTTCCGGGAAATGTGTTTCATATTGCAGGCAGACAGGTCCTGGGTTGGAGAGCAGGGTACAGCCATAGTTCCATAGCTTGTGCATCCGTCTATGAGATACTGGGCATGTTGGTTATGTCAGGTGCTATAGCCCTGACCGGCATCGTACTTTTTAAGCTGCGAGGTGTAAGTCTGACTGCATTGCAGCTTACAGGGCTGACCGCGCTTGCGTTGATTATAGTGCTCTGTGTTTCCTTGCTCTCTGAGGCGGTGCTCAGGAAACGTGGTATCGGTCCCACACAACGCAGTGTATTCATGGTGCTGGGATCGCTTATCAGACCCTATTGCTACTACATCATTTTTTTCGTGATTACAGGAGGCCTGCTTGCCTTGCTGTTCTATGTGGTTACCACCTCTATCGGTATTAATACAATACTTCAAATTATCGCGACCTATTCAGCGGCATGGATAGTTGGCTATATAACCCCTGGTGCGCCAGGAGGAATCGGTGTTCGTGAGGCTCTGCTCGTTGTAATGCTCGGTCAATTTGTCGATGAGCCACAGGCCATTCTGATTGCACTGGTTTTCCGTTTAATCACGACAACTGGTGATGTGGTTTATTATGCCCTCACAACTCTGGCCATCCCGTCACGTCAGGATGAATGTGATGTACGTGTGCCGCCATGAGGGCTGTATGTGGGAGTTTGTCAGATTCATTTAAAAGCAAGAATGTGAAATTTAAACAGTATACAAGTGAGAAGGTAGCCCGTAACCGGTCTATCGCGCAGTCAGCGATGTGACCTGTGTTTTCGGTGGAATGGGGGCAGCAAAGGCAGGCCTTAATACTGATTGGAAAGCAGTTCACTGTGCTAGATCTGGCTAGATCTGATCCGACAGGTCAAACAGTACGGGAGAGAGGGCGTCTCACCGTCGAAGCCTTGAATGCCAGGAACGAATCTGCTAGCCGGCTGGCTATATTCTCCACCTTGCTGTTCATAGAGCATCACACCGTGCAGGTAACTAAGAATTAACGAATCGAGGCGACAGTTGCCTTGACAATTACCCCTGCTTCGCGTAGATGACACCGGGTGTCGAGTTGTCTGGAGACAGAAAGTGGCCGGGGGAACTGACGGGCAAAAAATTGAGTACTTCGAGTTCGGGTTGGTAGATTCGGGCAGGATTTCGCTGTGATCAGAGTGAACTCAACCACTATGGGCTAAAGTCCATATGTTGTTTTTTATGGCGACTGAAAGTCGCCCCGTTAAAACTGCAATGTGTCGCTACGCGACGCTTAAATATATGCTAAAGCCTTGCACTAAAGTGCATAGTTTTTTTACTAGCGCACTGGGACAATAAAGTATCAGAGATTGCTCGAAGGGCATGAGTCAGGAATGAACTTCAGTGGAAAGGGTGGTTAATTCTTCCTGGACTCACCTAGAGTCCAGTCTTATTACATAGACTAAGGAGAAACATTGAAAAAAATACTCGTAACCGGTGGTTCAGGCTTTATCGGGCGTCACATCTGTGGACAATTGCTGGATGATGGTCACGATGTTATTTGTGTTGACAACTTCTTTACGGGCACCAAGCGCAACATAGTCGAATTCATGGACCGACCTTATTTTGAGGTGGTGAGGCACGATGTCTGTTTCCCGCTATATGTGGAAGTTGACGAAATCTATAACCTGGCTTGCCCGGCCAGTCCAATACACTACCAGCATGACCCGGTGCAAACGACTAAAACCAGTGTGCATGGCGCAATCAATATGCTGGGGCTCGCAAAACGAATCAATGCAAGGATTCTTCAGACTTCAACCAGTGAGGTATATGGTGATCCGGCTGTGCACCCGCAAACCGAGAATTACTGGGGCAATGTGAATCCTGTGGGTGTGCGGTCATGTTACGACGAAGGAAAACGTTGTGCAGAAACGCTGTTTTTTGACTACTACAGGCAACATGGACTCAAAATTAAGGTTGCCAGGCTTTTCAATACCTATGGCCCGTATATGCACCCCAACGATGGTCGTGTAGTGTCTAACTTTATCGTACAAACATTAAGGAATGATCCGATAACCATTTACGGATCCGGTGATCAGACGAGATCGTTCTGCTATGTGGATGACATGATTACGGCATTGACCAAGTTGATGAATTCATCTGATGAAGTGATTGGTCCTGTTAATCTGGGCAATCCTGTTGAATTTACTATACTGGAACTGGCTCAGAAGGTAATTGACATGACGGGTTCACGTTCAGAACTGGTATTCAAGCTACTGCCTAATGATGATCCAGCCCGACGCTGCCCTGACATTTCCGAGGCCAGGGAAAAGCTGGGATGGGAACCAGCCGTAAGGCTGGAAGATGGCCTCAGTAAAACAATAGCATATTTTGATAAGATTCTTGGCAAGAGCTCAAAGTGATGGTGTTTTCACAACAGTGAAAGGTATAACGAATGCCAAAAAAAGTAAATAAAAGCAAAGCCATTTTGATGGTGGCGTTTGCAAAAATTGATCCCGTTGCGTTGGCTGTCGCATTGGGCTGTACGTGGGGACTAATTTTATTTATAGCAACGGCGATACTGTTGATTAAGGGAGCGCCGCCGGGGGGCGAAGCAGGTCCGCATCTATCTCTTCTCGGTGTTTACCTGCCGGGTTATGAAGTTGACTGGCCTGGTGCTTTTCTGGGTGCCGTTTATCTTTGGGTGATTGGGGCTGTTGCGGGCTATGTTCTGGCAGTGTTGTGGAATTTGACGCATAAACTCTATGTTGCGTTGATTGTTCTTCGCGCAATGTGGTGGAAAATGATGGCTGAATAGGGGCATTAAATTACTATGACAAGTAATTCATATACAGGTACAGATGCAGGTGCCGAAGACAACCTAGACGAAGAACTAATTCGGGCCACAGTAAAGTTGAATACCTGGATACTTGCCGGAGTCTTTGGATGCATATCTGGTTTATCCTTGTGCATATTGACCTATCTGTCGCTGTATAGCAGTCACCCGGATACGGGTCATTTTTTGAACCTGCTGGGAGTCTTTATGCCGGGATATGAGGTTAGTCATGCCGGCGCGTGGATAGGTTTATTCTGGGGGGCGTTACTTGGTGCGCTTCTTGCTGCCTTGTTCTATAGAGTATACGCGCGCAGTATCGGCGTCCAGATTGAACGATACTGTGACTCTGATATCAACTCCCGTGAGTTATTTGGTGCGACATTACTCTTCGACGCAAATTATCTGGGTCTCGCCCTAGGGGCGGTCGTTGCCTGTGGTTTGATCATTACAACAAACTGGCTGGTTTTCCGTGGTACTGCAGACCATAGTGTCCACGCGATGCTTCTGGTTAATTATCTGCCAGGCTACACAATAAGTCTGACAGGTAGTTTTGTCGGTGCACTGGAATTATTCGGTGTGACCTACTTGATGTGCTTGTTGTTCAGCAGGATTTACAATGGTGTTGTTTTCATGAGAGGGAGAGGCAAGTGAGTTATAAGCCCGAACATGTGATAATACTTGGAGGGGGGCCTGGAGGTTTGGCGACCGGGCATGAAGTCAGTACCAAGGGCGGCAAGGTTACAGTACTCGAAAAGAATAATTATGTTGGCGGTCTTTGCAGAACTGTTGAAGACAACGGGTATAGATTCGATCTTGGCGGACATCGATGGTTTTCAAAAAACGAAAATCTGAATAACTGGTTCCGCCACCTGATGGAAGGTGAGATTGTTCTGGTCAAACGAATCAGCCGTATTTACTACGACAGAAAATTTTTCTTTTATCCTATCCGATTTTCCGATATTTATAAAAACACTGGTCCGCTGACAATATTGCACGCAGGCTTGGGATTCTTGTGGTCCATTACCATGCAGTCACTCCGTAACAAACGCATTGTGACGATGAAGGATGCTTATGTATCGCAATTTGGAACAAAACTGTACAACATGTTTTTTCGAATGTATTCCGAGAAAGTCTGGGGCAGACCCTGCGAGGAACTGTCCGCAGACTGGGTTTCCCAGCGGAGCAAGGGACTGTCGGTTTGGACCGCCGTGCGTGATGCATTAATTGGTACGAATAACAAGGTGACCAGCCTGATTGACGAATTTATGTACCCACGGTATGGCTATATGCGCATACCGGAGCGAATGGCGGAAGAAATTAAATCCAGTGGCAGCGATGTATTACTGGGCTCCGCAGTTAGCAAAATCCATTATCATGGACCGAATGATTTCGAGGTGTTTTTCATCAAGGACGGACAGGAACAGAGTTTACGGGGTAACGCCGTCGTATCCACAATCCCTCTGGGATTTCTTGCCCAGATACTTAGACCAGAATGCAGTGATAAAGTCAAGACCGCTGCAAACGCGCTGGAATTCAGGGACCTGGTTACTGTTAATGTCAGGATCAGGCGAAAGCAGGTTTCCCCGGACACCTGGTTGTATATCCAGGATTCTGACATTCTGTTTGGCCGTTTCCACGAACCAAAGAACTGGAGCGCTGACATGGTGCCGGATGATGAGCACACCTCACTGGTTCTTGAATGCTTCTGTTCACTTGGGGATGAAATCTGGAGTATGTCGGACGACGAAATCGCAGAACGCTGTGTGTCAGATCTGGTCCACAAGCTGCATTTTATAAAACAGGAGGAATACGAAGGTGCCGCGGTGATTCGGACCAGATATACCTACCCTGTCTATGATCTGGATTACGCGAGCAAAATAGCAGTTATCAATGATTATCTCGCGAATTTTGAAGGACTGAATATCTCCGGGCGTGGTGGCATCTTCCGATACAATAATGCGGACCACTCAATTGAAATGGGCCTGATGCTGGGGCAGAAACTGCTTGGCTATGATATCGATCATATGGCGGTAAATACAGAAGACGACTATCAGGAAATAATTTCTGAGAATGATGCTAAGCGGGATAAATATATTTTCGAGTCCCCACAGGAGTTTGCCGCCAGAATTGCGCAAGCGGCGCAGGAACCCAAAGCATAACTGGTGAACACAATTCACCCGGATGGTGGGTTTCTGTTTTCAGTTATTGACTGTTTGTTGACAGGCCGTCTCGGCTCCGTATCAGCTCATGTCTGGTAATTATTCTACGTTCCGGGTTGGCATTGTGGGCGCAGGCCTTATGGGGCGTTGGCACGCAAAAAATGTCACCCGGCTGGGCGCACAGATAGTATCGATTCTTGACCATGATCCTTCCCGGGCAAAGCGTTTGTCGGTTGAGCTCGGAGGTGATCCTCGGGTATTCACGAGTGTCGATGACATGATGACCGGACCAAATCTGGACATTGTTCATATCTGCACCCCGCTTGAGTACCATTACCCGATTGCCATGCTGGCGATTGAGGCTGGTGTCCATGTTATTGTAGAAAAGCCGATGGCCACTACTGTTCTTGAAACAGAAACACTGCTGGAAGCTGCGCGAAAGCGAGGGGTCAAGCTATGTCCGGTACACCAGTTCGGCTTTCAGGATGGGGTGCAGGATGCCATCGACAGGCTTGATTCGCTGGGTGACCTGCTACACTTGCGTTTTACGACCGGTTCAGCGGGGGGTGAAGGTCGTAACGACAATGACCTGAACAAAATTATAGCGAATATCATCCCGCATCCTATTTCCATTCTGCAGAGATTGCGACCTGGCACCCGTCTGGATATCAGCCAATGGTCGAGTTTGCATTCACGTGATGGGGAATTGCTGATTATTGGACAGGCAGATGGTATCGCTATTGATATCTACATCAGTATGAATGCCAGACCAACGCGTTGCGAGATGGAATTGTTCTGCAGCAAGGGACGGATATACCTGAACTTTTTTCATGGATACTCGGTTATCGAAAGAGGGCGGGTTTCACGTGTTCAGAAGATGATTCAACCGTTCAGATTTACCATGAAAGAATTCCTTGTCGCGGGGGTAAATATCAGCAAACGTGGCTGGAGACGGGAGCTTGCCTATCCGGGACTTTATCGACTGATAGAGGAATTTTACAAGGCAGTCAAGGCCGGGGAAGCGCCGCCTGTAGCTACAGCGGAAGCCCTGGACGTGGCAATTGCACGTGAAGAATTAACCAGACGGATCCTGCCTGACATGCGCGAACGCTCAGAACCATGAACAGAGTTCGGTTTTGATGTGTCCGGATGAATGTGGTGTATGTCTGAAATAAGTGTAGTCATTGTATCCATTGTCGGAGGAAAAGCACTGGTCGAATGCCTGGAATCTATGAGTGCGGTTCCGGGAGAATGTCTGGTGCTACTGGATGACGGCAAAAACAATATCATGAATCTGCGCGAGCAATTTCCATCCATGCATTTTATCAGCAGGGGCAAGCTGCCTGTTCCAATGGCAAGGAAGCGCGGTGTCGAGCTGGCAAGCGGAGAGATCGTAGCTTTACTGGAGGATACTTGTCTACTAACACCCGGGTGGTACGATGCTGTTGCTGCTGCATTTTCAGAATCCAGAGTTGTCGCCGCAGGCGGCCCGGTGGTTTTGTCACCGAAGCTTAAGGGAAACTTTCTTGCGCTGGGTTGCGGGGAGTATGGGCGGTTTCATCCTGACCGCTTCGTTCTTCTGGGAGAGGAACTGGCCGATGTTGAGCTGAATGCTAAAGAATTGCTGGCTGTAACACGACTGCCCGGTAATAACCTTGCCTACAGGCGAGAACCTTTAATGGATGTTATGGGTGATAATGGGTGTGGATTGATAGAAGGTGAAGTCAACGAACAGCTAAGGTCTCGCGGGTTTAAGCTGTATATGCATCCGGAAATGTTGGTTACCTATTGCATGATGGACAGGGATGGTGCGCGCTTGAAAACCCGGTTCAATCATGGCCGCCTGTTTGCTGGCAACAGGGTTACCGGGCAGGGCTGGAGAACTCGAATTGGCTGGTTTCTTAAATCACTGCTTTTGCCAGCAGTCCTAACCATGCGTGGATGGTCGTATATGACCAGTGCGGTTGAAACGCTTGCATGGCCAAAAGTAATGATCTGGATTTTCCTGATGGAAACTGCCTGGTCAATAGGCGAAGCGGTCGGGTATCTCGTGGGTGCGGGGCGCAGTCTGGATGCATGGCACTGATGCGTATAGGAATTGATACTTCCTGCTGGTGGAGTCGACGTGGGTTTGGGCGGTTCACTCGAGAGCTTGTTACCGCCATGTTCGATGAGTCAAGCGGGCACGAATTCTATCTGTTTGTAGACCGGCCGCCAGAGCCGGAGATGCTTAGACATGGAGTGAGCATTATCCAGGTTGATGTTTCGCGGCCTGTTACAGAGGCTGCTGTAGCAGAAGGAAATCGTTCGTTGCGTGATGTCTGGTCATTTACCCGCTCAGTGTCGGCACAGCCGATTGATGTGATGTTTTTCCCTGCAGTCTATTCCTGGTTCCCGGTACCTCTCGGATTGACAACTGTTGTGACGTTGCATGATGCCATCGCAGAGCATTTTCCGTCATTGATCTTCCCTGGCAGAAAAGGCCGACTATTGTGGTCATTGAAAATGCGGTTCGCGCGCTGGCAGGCGAGCCGGATTATGACCGTGTCCGATGCTGCGAAGAGAGAAATTGTCGAGTATCTGCGGATAGATCCTGAAACCATTGATGTCGTCAGCGAAGCCGCGGACCCGCGTTTCAAACCGGTTCTGGATTCCAAGGAGCGCGCTGCCGCACGTGAGCGTGCCGGGTTGCCAGCTTCTGCCCGCATGATTATATACGTGGGTGGCCTGGCTCCACACAAGAACATCCCAGGTTTATTGAAGGGGCTGGCAGCAGCGGTAGATAAAGGTGGAATAGAAGACGTGCATCTTGCGCTTGTGGGTGATCTTGCCGGTGATGGCTTCCATTCACATTATGAAGAACTGCTTGCAATGGTACAGTGCGATGAGCGGCTTTCTGGCCGCGTACATTTTACCGGGTTCGTATCAGACGAGGACCTGGTGGCTTTGTATTCGGGTGCACTGGCAGTCACCCTGCCTTCATTTTCCGAGGGATTCGGATTGCCGGCGATCGAGGCCATGGCCTGCGGTGTCCCGGTGCTCGCCAGTTCGGCAGGGTCCATGCCCGAAGTGGTTGGTGATGCCGGCCTGTATTTCGATCCACATAAGGTCGAGCAGATAGCCGATGCGATACACCTGTTAGCGACCCAAGTAAATACGCTTGAGCAACTCAAAAAAAAGGCTCTGCAACGAGCTGCACAATTTACATGGAGCAGGGCGGCAAGGCTGGCACTGTCCTGCCTTGAGGGCGCTGCAGCCACGTAAATATGCGCTTTTGTATGGTGACTACGTTCTACCCCCCTTACCACTTTGGTGGTGATGCGACATATGTTCGGTCACTATCTCGGGCATTGCATAAAAGAGGGCATGAGGTTGAGGTCGTGCATTGTGAGGATGCCTATCGTGCAGTCAGCCATTGTTTGCCACCATCAGGGAAAGATACTAATGATGGTATAATAGTACACCGGTTGAAAAGCCGGTTCGGTATACTGTCATCGATTGTCACCCAGCAGACAGGGTATCCAGGATTCAAGTATGCGGCACTCAAGAATATACTGGATCGTGATTTTGATGTGGTGAATTTTCATAATATCTCCCTGGTAGGAGGGCCTTCGGTGCTGGGGCTCAGCAAGGCACCGGTTACCCTGTATACACTGCATGAACACTGGCTGCTGTGTCCGACCCATATTTTCTGGAAGAACAAAACTCAGGCCTGTGATCATAGGCAGTGCCTGCGCTGTTGCCTACGTTCCGGGGTTCCTCCACAACTATGGCGTTATACGGGCCTCGCTAGACGGTCCCTGGCTGGAGTTGACGCATTGCTGGCGCCAAGTGAATTTACTGCAAGGAAGCACCGTGAGGCCGGGCTTGGAAATAACATCCATGTCTTGCCATTGTTTTCAACGCTGGATCCGGGTAGTCCACCTGAATTCGAGCCGCCGCCAAGACCAAGGTTCGTATACGTCGGCCGGGTGACGGCATCCAAGGGGCTACTGCCGATGCTGGAGTTATTCTCCAGGTTAGGCGATGTGGATCTGCAGGTGGTCGGTGATGGTGATCTGCTGGCCAGACTTCAGCAGGATTATGTACATTGCCGGAATATCGTCTTTCTGGGATCAATCAGGCAACCAGAACTGCCGCAGCTTTACCAGAACGCATCCGCGCTAATCTTGCCGTCGCTGGCACCAGAGACATTCGGTCTCTCGGTGGCAGAAGCCTTTGCATGCGGCACACCTGCGATCGTTCGCGTTGCAGGTGGTAGTAGGGAACTCATCGATGCTACCGGTGCAGGTTTTGTCTATCACACGGATGAGGAGCTAGAGTCAAGCGTAAAACAACTTGCAGCAGATACTGCATTGCGCACAGATCTTGGTAAAAAGGCGAGAGCGGGTTATGTCAGGCGCTATTCTGCCGGGCACCATCTGGATGCCTATTTAAACCATGTTGCAGACATACAGAAACAGAAAGGTATTATAGTTCACTAAGTATGAAGGTAATTATAACTTTCCACAGTATTGATACATCTGGCTCGGTACTCTCCTATCCTCCCAAGGCGTTCGCCGGTTTGCTGGATGCGCTGGGTGAATCGAACTTGCCTATTCTCGGGCTTGATGAGTTGTTGCGGGCAGAAACAAAAAAAGGAATCGCGATTACCTTTGATGACGGCATGCGCTCTTTGTACAACGAGGCTTTACCTGTGCTTCGTGACCATGCTGTACCATCACACCTGTATCTGACAACCAGTGCTGTGGGCAAAAGCAATCGATGGCCCACGCAACCAGAAGCAGCCCCCGGTTTTGACATGCTGACATGGGACGAGATCGAACAGTTGCATGATTCCCGCGTTTTTATCGATTCGCATACGCATAACCATCCGGATATGCGAAAGCTCGACAAAGGGGAAATGGAACAGGAATGCGAGATCGCGGATGATTTGATTGAAAAAAGACTTGGACGACGCCCGCAGTACTTTGCCTATCCGTACGGGTACAAGAATGAGACAGTGTGCAACTTTGCACGCAACCGGTACAAGGCAGTTGTGACTACAGAACTTGGAACATTGGGGCGGCATGAGGACTCGGCGAAATTGCCGCGTCTGGACAGTTATTACCTGCAGGCAAACTGGCTGCAAAGGAATCTGGATAGTTATGTATCCAGATCCTACCTGTCAATACGGGGCTGGTTACGCATGCTGCGAGGTACGCAATGACGCCAGAGTACAAACTATCCGTGATCATTGCTGTTCAATATGCACAGGAAAATTTGGCAGATATATTGGATAATCTCGATCCGGCCGGGCACCAGGATGTCGAGTACCTGTTCTGTAGTACAGACGCAGACCCAGCTACGGCAGATATAATATCCGGGTACGAAAACGCACGCGTTATATCAGGGTTTGAGGGAAGCCTGATTCCGCATCTGTGGCGTGAAGGTATCATGGCTGCGCAAGCAAAAAAAGTTGCACTTGGCACTGCACATTGCATACCGCCAGTGGAATGGGTGGAGCAATTGCTCGCGTTGGATATGAGCAGATTTCCGGGGATAGGCGGTGTTATTGCTAATAATGGCACATCGAACGCAAGGGACTGGGCGGTATACTTGCTACGCTACATATCGTTTGCACCACCCCGGGAGAAAAAAGAAGTGGCCGATATAGCTGCTGATAATGCAATATACCGCCGAGCAGACATAATGGAGCACGCAGATCTGCTGGAAAAAGGGTTTTGGGAGCCTTCCTTTCATGCCCGTTTTCGAAAGGCAGGATTGATACTGTTGCTAGATCCGGGTCTCTGTGTAGTGCATCGAAATCTCTATAGTACCAGGCAATTTTTTCTTCAAAGGCTATCCCATGGAAAGGAATTCGGTCTGGCAAGGGCCAGAGAATTATCTAGGGCCAAGCGCCTGATACTGATCACTCTTTCTCCACTATTACCTGTATTCTTCCTGAAAAAAATTGTGTTTGCTGTCATACAGCAAGGTAAGTACAAGGCAAGGCTGTTCATGGCATTTCCCTGGCTATTGTTGTTTCTGTTCGCATGGGGCATGGGTGAGACTCAAGGTTATCTTGCAGCTGGAAAAGAGAAGGACAGCTAAAGCACTATTGGACGGCGTGAAGGTACTTGAAGAATGAACACTAAAAAGCCAAGCATCAATGAAACCCGAGGGCTGAATATCAGCATTATCATGCCGGTATACAATGGTGAAAAATTTATCGTTAAAAGCCTCCCGCCGCTGCTTGAAATGCGACAGCGAGGTGAGGTGCGTGAAGTTCTTGTTGTCGATGATACATCCTCTGATGCGACTCCCCGGATTGCAGCAGAGTTGGGAGCCAGAGTCATTTCTTCCGGTGGGCGGGTTGGTCCCGGAGCGGCACGCAACATGGCTGCAGAAGTTGCCGAAGGTGAAATTCTCTGGTTTGTTGATGCGGATGTGATTATTCATGATGACGCCGCAAGGTATATGGAAGAAGGGTTTGCTTCTCCTGAAGTTGTGGCAGTATTTGGTTCATATGACGATAGTCCGCCAGCACAGAATTTCCTGTCACAATATAAAAACCTGGTACATCACTTTTATCATCACCGTGGCCGACAGGAAGCTTCAACTTTCTGGGCAGGATGTGGTGCCGTCAGAAAGCAAAGTTTTCTGGAAGTAGGTGGTTTTGATATTGAAAAATATAAAAGACCTTCAATTGAGGATATTGAACTGGGTTTCCGGCTGCGCCAATCGGGGGGGAAAATAATATTACTACCCGAGTTGCAGAGCACACATTTAAAAGAATGGAGATTTATAAACCTGATCCACACCGAAGTATTTTGCCGTGCTGTTCCATGGTCACGATTGATGTTACAACATTCCGGAATGGTGGATGATTTGAACGTCAGCAGTCAGGAGCGCGTGCGGGCAGGTCTGGCGGGAATCTTGTTACTTGCATTACTCGCTGTGTTGCCAGGGTGGTTGCCTTGGTGGGCGCCAGTCGTACTGGCAAGTGCTGTTGTCTGGGTGAATCGTAGTCTGTTTGCGCTGTTATACAGAAAGAAAGGCCTGCTATTTGCAATAATGGGTTTGGCGTTCCACCAACTTTATTATCTTTACAGTAGTCTGGCATTCATATATAGCTGGATGGAATGCAGGATATTAAAGCGCGCATAACCAGATAGCAGGGTAAACCGGGGGAAGAGTTTTATGATGAGCAACCATTCAGCAGATATGGATGAACATCGATTTAAAATCGATGATGCGGACAGCTACAACGCTGTGGTCGATTATTTTGACCAATATACGGAACGTTTTACCGCTCACTTGCCAGAACCTTTGCTGGCCAAGGCAAACATACCCGCTGATGGTAGAGTGCTGGATGTAGGGACCGGCACAGGAATTATCGCCCTCAATGTGGCGGCAAAAATTGGCGAGCAGGGGAAAGTCGTAGGCATTGATTTATCAGAAGGGATGCTTGAAAAGGCACTCAACAAGGCAAAGCAGAAGGGCCTTGAAGGTCGAACCGAGTTTCTGAGAATGGATGCAGAAAATCTGGAATTACCAGACAACAGTTTTGATGCCGCACTATCGCTATATGCGTTACGCCATTTCCCGAATCCTGATAAGTCGGTTAATGAGATATTTCGTGTTTTAAAACCTGGGGCGAGTATTGTTGTTGCAGTAGGAAGTCCACCGTCGTTATTTTCGTTTGATGCTATATACGCAGCATTTAGAAGACCGGGGTCCATTTGGCGCAGAACAACCGGTCGTGAATTGTCGGCATGCGAGTTTATAGACGGCCTGGTAGAGAAATATATTCCTGAAAGGAAAGATCGTGACGTTGCCGTATGGGTGGAACATCATCAAGGCTTTACTGGGTCCGTTAAGGGGTTGGTTCAGTCCGCAGGATTTGTAAACATTCGTACCGGGTGGGAAGGACAATACGCCACTATTGATTCACCTGAAGACTTCTGGTTGTTGCAAATGACATTTTCAAGCATTGCACGCAAGCGTGTTCAGTGTGCAGATAGAAGCGTGGTTGAGCAGTTAAAGACTGAATTTTACCAACGATGCGATGAGGTGCTGCAGAAAAAAGGCAGACTGGTTTATAATACAGGTGCAGCAATTGTGGTGGGTGTAAAACCAGAGGGTTAGGGAACCTCTGATTTATTCATCCATTCACGCATAATACCGTGTATCGATCAAATTGCCTGGAGAGTTCCCGTATGCACCAACAGACCTTTGCCGACGAAGCCTTCGAACGCTACCGCAAGGTGACACGCCGGGAACAGTTTCTGAGGCAAATGGACGCGGTGATGCCGTGGCGTGAGTTGTGCGAGGTTATAGAACCGTTTTACCCGAAGTCCGAAGGTGCAGGCCGCCCGCCGAAAGAGCTGGAGATGATGCTGCGCATCCAGTTTCTGCAGCACTGGTTCAACCTGTCGGACCCGGCGGTGGAGGAGGCCCTGTACGACTCGCGGGCGATGCGCCGCTTCACCGGCATCGATCTGGGTGAGATGCCCGTGCCCGACGAGACCACGATCTGCAAGTTCCGTCATCTGCTGGAGACCCACAACCTGGGTGGACGGTTGTTTGAACTGATTGCCGAGTACTTGCAGGATAACGGACTGAAGATCAGCACCGGCACGATCGTGGATGCCACGATCATCTCGGCGCCTTCCTCGACCAAGAACCGGGAGAAGCAGCGTGACCCCGAGATGCATCAGACGAAGAAGGGCAACCAGTGGTATTTCGGCATGAAGGCGCACATCGGGGTCGACAGCAAGACCAAGCTGATGCATGCAGTGGTGGCGACGGCGGCGAACGTGCATGACAGCCAGGCGCTGCCGGACCTGCTGCACGGGGAGGAGACGCGGGTCTGGGGCGATTCGGCCTACTCGGGCCAGGGTGAGGCGATCCAGGCGTGTGCACCGCAGGCGCAGGATTTCACGAACAAGAAGGGTCGCCGGAACCGGCCGCTGACCGAGGCGGATAAGGCGACGAACCGGACCAAGTCGCAGGTACGGGCGAAGGTTGAGCATCCGTTCCATGTGCTCAAGCGAGTGTTTGGTTTCGTAAAGGTCCGCTACCGTGGACTGGCCAAGACCGCCAACTGGCTGTTCGTGGCCTGTGGTCTGGTCAACCTGTATATGGCCCGACGGCAGTTGTTGCGGCTGGCGCGGGCGTAGTGCGCCTGCCGGGCGCGCTGTGGAACCCGTGATTGGGAACGCACGGCGAAAAAACAGGCACGTGAACAGCCCGAATCCGGCTGCCTGAAGACACGTGTCGCTGTTTCGTTAGATGGTGCCATTGTCAGCGTGAATTGTTCAGAGGTTCCTTAGCTCTGTCTTTGCAAAAATACGCTATAGGAGTGGCCAGGATCGTGCTGAAGGACGGCGTTTGTGCTCTTCGGGGGTTCGCGTCCACTGGGTGTACTCCTGCGAGGCGGAGCCAGAATCTCACTATCATTGAATTCCAGAAGTGAAACACAAATCTGCATTTCATCCTGTAAATCACAAGTCGAAACCTGATTCCAGGCCAGGGATTAAGCAACTATCGTATTAATCAGGGATTGGATTGTCTGGAACGCTTGTTATGGCTCTTCAGAAAAATTAAGGCGTATTGCGCCTGCGATCGTCACAATAAGAGCTGCTTCGATAATGCCAGCATTTACCAAATTGTCCTGATGAACAGGTGATGTGCATTCTTGTTAAGTCCAAGATATCGCAACTTGTTAACACCAAAGTGTCGGTTCATAATTTGAACACTTGCTCGAATTCGGATCTGACCTTTGATTCAGTATGGTTCCTGGACAGTACATTGTCGCACAAGGCACAGGAACGACGGTTGTTCTTTAGCGTGAAATCCCAAGTCTTCAGTGCATGCTCACGAAGTACGTCCATTTTCCAGTCATTCGCTAGGTTACCCCACACCGGGGTCATCTCCATGCCGGGGGTATTTCAGCGTCTGTGAGTCATGCACATTGGCCGATTCCGCCGCCACCGGGTGGATCACCTTGTTATGGCTGCACACATCAATGTGCCTGCATGCCAAAGAACCGCTGGTTACCCTTGCGGGATTTGTGCATCTCTTTATCCCGCATCTTGTCTTTGTTCTTGCTCGAACTTCATGCAATGATAATGGTGGCATCGACGATGGTTCCGCTGGAAAGCTTCATGCCGTTCTCCTCGAGCTGGATATTGACTAAACAAAATAGTTCATCACCCAGATCATGCTTTTCCATCAGATGCTTAAATTTGCATTTGGTCGTTATTAGGCACCGGTTCCTGCCCAAGGCCAATAGCTACATACTGCCGTATCGCCCGGGTATCATGCAGCACTTCTTCGGCGGTCAAGTCGGAGCGCTCGAACCAGTACTGGAAAAACATGGATGCGCAGCGTCAACTCCACCCCTTTCGGGCGACGGCCGGTTACTTGCTCCTTCGGGTAGTTGGGTTCTATGACCGTGGCAAGTACTTTTCAGGGAGTAATTCTGTCCATTTCATCAAGAAGCAACTCCTTGCGCGTTTTCTTCCGCAATTTCTCTATACTTCCATCTGCAAGGCAACTGTTGACGCATTCGGTTTCCTCGTAACGTTGAACAATTGCGGTATTATCCCGGATAGGAAGAATTAATAAGAGATTCCCTTAATGTTATATAAGTTTGTTGACTGTCTGTCGTGACAAATTTACGAACAGGCAATGGAAGGCTCGGGTCGGGCCCATTCTATCCTTGAAAAGCTGAAGCATAATGTCCAGATCCCTGGTTTCCATTGGTTCCGTTCAAATCCTGATAATCCTTGTCAATATGGGACGTGCGAAAGCATTGTCCTTGCTGCTGGGGCCCGCCGGCTTCGGGATCGTAAGCACCATCGACCAGGTGGTAATGACAGTGGTACAACTGGGCGGTCTCGGCATGCCTTTTGTCGCGTTGAAAATCCTCTCCTTTGATCACAGTGAAAGCCACCAGAAATTTCAAGTAGCATACTCAAGTTTTCTTTCCGGAATATTGGGCTTATCCCTGTGCAGCACAACTCTGGTACTGGCGCTGGTCTGGTTGAGGCCGGACCTATTTGGTGACGATATCGTTCCCTATGTTGAATACCTGAACCTAGCGCTGCTGGGGTCCCCGGCCTTGATGATGGGAATATTTCACGTCAATGTCCTGGCCGCTGGACAAAAGCCAGCCCAGAGTGCGACCCTCAACATGATTGTAACCCTGTGCCTGTCAATGGCCGCCTGCCTGGGTGTGGTGCTGGGAGGCATTACCGGACTCTACCTCGCATCCATAACCACAGGTGTTTTCACAACGTTGGCGTCGCTAATCTATGTCGGTAAAATCCTCGGCCTCAAGGCAATCAGCAGTTCAGCTGGCATTTGGAAACAAGTTCGTGAAAAGCCGGAAATCATTTCCATAGCGTCTGTACTCTATATCGCTATGTCTGCTTACTCGTTTTCCATGCTGGTGGTACGTTATCTGGTATTTTCCGACTATGGTGAAGCACAGGCAGGTTTCTTCCAATCATTACTGAGTATTGCTCTGGCCCTTGGGGCAGTCTTTGGCCCAATGAATACACTGTTCCTCACGCCATTGCTAAACCGAGCCATCCCCGCCAAAGAAAAATTTACCGCGGCTCATGATTTTCAGAAAAACAATGCCCTTGCTCTGGCGCTATTCACACTTCCGGTGGTGCTATTTCCGAATCTGGGATTATTGATCCTGTATTCCTCCGATTTCACTATCGTATCACATGTATTGTATTTGTTTGTGTTGTGGCAGTGCCTGTATCAAATAGCCAATGTGTATCAGCAATTGTTGATAGGGCTGGATGATATAATGTTTTATACCATCAGCACTACGGTCGGCTATGTCGTTGCCATAGCCTGCAGCGAATTTCTGATTTCAGAATGGGCGCTGGTGGGAGCGGTGCTGGTATTGATTGTGAGTAATGTAATAACTCTGACCATGACCTGCTTCCGCTTGAAATACAAATATGCATCCCAAATTCCCACTGCAGTCTGGTTAAGAATGCTGATGTGCTTTACCGGAATACTGGTGACGGGAGCCCTGTTCAATAACATTCAGGAATGGTCGCTACTGGGCATAGGCGCCCGGTTCGGATTTGCTCTGGTATATATCGGAGTGTTGTGGCTGTTGATCAGCCCAGAGCAAAAACAATTTATACTGAGGCTGCGTAGTCGATTACCTTTTAAGTCAGATTAAATATCGCGAATTTTCCTGGCTGGTACGCCGCCCCATATTTGATTCTGTGGAACCTCCTTATTCACCACACTGCCGGCAGCAATAATCGAGTTGTCACCAATTCGACAGCCTGGCAATAGAGTACTATTGGCTCCAACCCAAACGTTGTCACCTAGAATAACGTCGGTACGCACTTCATCCCATGCGCTGTAAATATGCAGAGTTTCAGGACTCAGGCTGTGGTTCGCAGCCACCACAACACTGTTCTCAGCAATACCTGAATACTTGCCCAAGATGACCACACCGCCAGCAGCCCTAATATTCACGCAAGTGCAAATCACTGCTTTATCCTTTAGTACCAGCTTGCCTTCGACTTTACTGTTTTTGTTGTACTTGTAAACGACGATTTCCGCATGAGGCATAATGGTTACATCCTTGCCTATTTCGATGGAATCCATCCATCGATATCCGTAATTCCAGATCACAGTGTGATGGGAAACAATGGTGGGATTGTGATAATGAATGCGATGCCGCAAAATCGATTCCATGATTTTAATTTTAAACTGGCCCCAAAACACGGATAAGTGTCTTACGATATTCATTCTGTTTGCCTATACCCCGTGCAAATTAAAGTATTTTCGCAATCACAACCCAAGCGAATGCCGCGTTGTTCTGAAAGGTAATATAATTCGAGTCAGTGTGGTGTCACTTACAGAATCCAGAGCAAATAGCCTTGTGTTTCTGCTGGAGCTAATTTTTTGAAGGTTCCTTAAATGACGATGGGCTTGGGAAATGGGATAATAAATTTTCCACCGGCAGCTTTAAACGCACTTTGTTGCTGCATGATTTCATCAGCAAAATTCCACGCTAGAATCAGCATATAGTCGGGCTTGTCCTGATCGATTTTCCCAACCGGAACAACTGGGATGTGCATGCCCGGCGAGAACATGCCGTGTTTGAGGGTATTTTTATCGGCGATATAGTCCAGCGTATCGGTGCTTATACCACAGTAGTTCAGCAAGGTGTTGCCCTTGGCAGAGGCACCATAGCCGATGATGGTTTTTCCTGCCGACTTGATCTGCTTCAGGATGTCGAGCAGTTGGTTACGAATGGTATCTACCGCTACCTTGTATTTCGGATAACTTGCAGGGTCCAGCAGGCCGATGGCTTTCTCCTTGTCCAGCCAACGTTGAACGTTTTCCGGTATGGTGCTTTGTTCTTTTGCCTTGCGGGCATAAACTCGCATTGACCCTCCTTGAACTGTCAGTGGGTCAATGTCATATATCTCCATATTAAAGCTGGTGTAAAGATCGAGCAGGGATTTGACGCTGAAGACGGAAAGGTGTTCATGGTAAATGTTATCGAACATCAATTTGTTGATGTATTCAATGGCCTGAGGAACTTCCACGAGGAACGAACCTTCATCTGCCAACAATATATCTATGCCCTCCATGAAGTTGTGCAGGTCATCGATATGATTGAAGGTATTATTTGAGGTGATCACTTTGGCATGACCGTATTGTCTCAGGGCCAGTTTGGCGGTTTCTGGATTAAAATACTCACTGATGACAATCAGGCCTTTGTCTTTTGCCATTTGCCCTATGTTTTCTGCAGGATCAATGCCAAGGGTTTTTATATTCAGATCGTGGGCAGCTTTCAGCAGCAGCCCGTCGTTGCAGCCGATGTCCACAAACAGGTCATCTTCCGAGGCAAGCAAAGTGTCTTTCAGTTTGGCAGCAAGGTTGCCGAAGTGGGCGTGCATCTCAGTTGCGGTGGAGGGAACCCACAAATAGTGACGGAAAAAATCCGGCGGTATCCGGTTGGGAATCTGGATCAGACCACAATCAAGGCAGACATGAGTGTTAAGTTCAAACAGGGTTTCATCAGCAAGTTGAGATGCCTTAAGGAATCCTTGCGCAGGTCCGTGGGAACCCAATGGCAAATACATCAGCATATTTTCGCTGTTACAGCAGCGGCAGTAGGTCGCAGCTCTTTCAGACATATTCTTCTCGACAGTTGTTGGTTATATAGCGGTAAGGCGCGTGCTGTTCCGGGTTACCAGAATTTCCATGGTGGATTGCCGCCTGCCCAAAGAGCATTTACTAGGGCTACATCACGGATGGTATCCATGCACTGCCAGAAATCATCATGCTGGTATGCCGCCAATTGGCCATCTTTGGCCAATTCTTCCAGGGATTCTTTTTCAAAACTGGTGTCATCCCCTGCAATATAGTCCATCACCCCGGGTTCCAAAACAAAGAATCCACCATTAATCCAGCCCTCGCCAATTTGGGACTTTTCGATGAATTTGTCCACAATGCCGTCTTTAAGGGAAATGCCTCCGAAGCGAGCGGGGGGTCTCACTGCAGTTACCGTGGCAAGGCGACCATGTGATTTGTGAAATTCAATCAGTACCGGAATATTCACGTTAGCCACGCCGTCACCATAGGTCATCATGAAGCTCTCATTCCCAAGCCAGGATTTCAGCCGCTTTATGCGTCCGCCGGTGTTGGTGGTTTTACCGGTTTCAATCAGATTCACAATCCAGTCGTCTTTGCCTTGCTCTTCATTGGCATGTACATCGATCTTGCCACTGCCGGTGTGAATCGTTAGGTTATTTTGCAGGTGGTAATAGTCTGAGAAAAAATCCTTGATCACTTCACTCTTGTAACCGAGGGCTGCGTAGAATTCATTGAAGCCGAAATGGGAATAAATTTTCATAATGTGCCACAGGATCGGTTTGCCACCGATCTCCACCATGGGTTTGGGCTTGATGTGGGTCTCTTCAGCCAGCCTAGTTCCCAGTCCACCAGCTAAAATCACGGTTTTCATATGGCAGTATCTTCGTGGTGTGTGCTTGTTACTTCATCCATTGGCAACCTGCCTCAGTATCTCCAGGGTTGCTAGGGCGCAGGTATCCCAACGCAGGGACTTGGCGCGTTGCAACGACTTCTTCCGAAGTTCTTGTCGCAAATGGTTGTCATTCAAAACGGAGCCAATGGCTTCTGCAACGCTTTCTGCCGTTATGGTATCAAGCGTTAATGCATAGTTGTTGGCAACCTCACCCAGTGATGACCCGCTGGAGGTAATTACCGGGGCGCCACAGGCCATGGCCTCTGCGAGGGTGAGAGAAAACCCTTCTGTACCTGATGGTAGCAGAAACAGCTCCGCTGCATTATAAATGGACACGATTTCCTGGTGATTGGCAAAACTGTCCTCAAAGTGTACAAAGCTGCCCTCAATACCGTACTCCCTTGCCATATCCTTGAGAGCGAGGTTCTGACTGTTTACACCCACTAAAAACAGAATATGAGGCAAATCATAGATTTTCCTGGCCAGTCCGAAGGCCTTCATCATCAAGGGTACATTACGTCTTTCAGACATTTTGCCAACAAACAGCACGTAGGGCCGATCTTCGCCAAGGTAACGCATTTTTGTGTTGCGCTTTAGTTGTTCATCGTTGGAGGGACGAAAGGATTCCCCGGCTCCCAGCCACACCACGTCAATCTTGTTTTCCGGTATGCCGTAGCATCGAATAACCCGCTCGCGGGTGGATTGTGAATTCACAATAACGCGATCAGCCACTTTGCAACTCAACCGGTATTTCATGCCGTAGGATAGTTTGTAGGCCAGAGAATGCCTGCCAGGCTCTGCTTCATTAACACTATGGATTACCACAACCTTCTTCCCGTGGTGGAGGAGGGGCAAGGTATAGTTTGGCCCAAAAAAAACATCGATATCTTTGCAGGCTCTTGGCAATAAGAGATTTTCCCACAGCGCGTTGGTAAGCTTGGGGGGGACGACCACTTCTTCAATGGGAATTTTGCCGAACGAAGGAATTTTATTGTCAAGGTGAGAATGGGTATACAGAACCAGACTGTCTTCATCGCGCATTTGCCTAGTCCAGTAGGAAAGCAAATACTCGATGTAACGCGCAACTCCAAAGCGTGGCCCATTCAGACGCCATCCGCTGACTCCCACTCTCATTAAAATTGCCCCCCCAAACATTTTATGACTGTGACTTTCAATCACCCTATTTAAATTCAAAACAGGGTGAATTCAGTGCAGGACACAAATATATAAGAGTATTCATGAAAGCGAAAGCGCTGTTGTCCTCTTCTGTCAGATACCATGTGGCATCTGCACATTTTCGTGCTGACTCTGACATAATATTGTCTTGATTTCAGGGTTGTGGTCTTACCAAACAATTAGGGAGCATACAGTTGGCAAGTCAGGATTCAAAGGCGAGGCGATACCTGGTTACCGGAGCCAGCGGCTTTATCGGTTCGCATTTAGTCCGTTATTTGCTTGATCAGGGACATAGTGTAAATGGATTTGTTCGCCGGGATTCTGCTATCTGGCGTATCGATAGCCTGCTTCCCGAGTTGACTCTGTGGTACGGTGACCTAACCGATTATGTCTCGGTGCATGAGTGTGTGCGTCAGGTTCGCCCGGAAGTGCTGGTCCATTTAGGGGGCGGTTCCCTGGGCCGGCCTTGGAATACGAATTTTGCGGATTTGTCTGCCAGTATTGACGTCAATGTTCATGGTACCCTGCATTTGCTCAAAGCGGTGGTGCAAACCAATGCGCCGTTACGGAGATTTATTCGTTCCGGTGGCCTGCTGGAATATGGAAATGGCCCCATTCCTTTCAAGGAATCCCAGCGTGAGCAGCCTCAGTCGGTATACCCTGCTACCCAGGTGGCCACTACAATGATACTGAATGCCCTGTGTAGCAATTTCAAGTTTCCCGTCCTGACGCTTAGATTCGCCTCCGTTTATGGCCCGGCCCGTGCACTGGATTTTTTCGTGCCATCGATGATCGCCAGTGCTCTCAGCGGGCAGATTTTCGATATAACCTCAGGTGAGCAGGCCTGGGATATGGTCTATGTGGATGATGTGATAGAGGCGATCCATAAAGCGGTTTCCAGTGAAGTTGAGTCCGGTGACGTGATTAACATAGGTTCCGGCGAAGGGCTTGCCATTAAAGATATTGCGCAGATGATCGTTGCACAGATTGACCCCCAGGCCAGGGTGCGTATTGGTGCCCTTCCCGGGGGGAAAGGATCCATATCCAGCCTGGTATGCGATATTGCCAAAGCCCGTCGGGTTCTAGGCTGGCAACCTCGCACTTCGCTGCAAGCAGGGTTGGCAAAAACTATCTCATGGTATCGAGACAATCTGGACATAATGACACAGCAGGCAGGCAAATGATGAATTGCTTTAGCAACGCCTATAACGGTAAACGGGTGCTAGTGACCGGCCATACCGGGTTTAAGGGTTCCTGGCTCAGTATCTGGTTGAAAAACCTGGGGGCTGAGGTGATAGGTTATAGCTTGGAACCACCTACTCAGCCCAGTAATTTTGAACTCTGCGCACTGGATAAAAAAATAACACATATTGAAGGCAATATCTGCGATCTGGAACGGTTTCGCCAGGTGCTTGAGCAATATCAGCCGGAAGTGGTGTTTCATCTGGCGGCACAACCAATCGTGTTAACTTCCTACCAGGACCCGCATCTTACCTACCAGTCCAATGTGATGGGCACCATTTCCATTCTTGAGGCCGTAAGGCAGACGGATATGGTCAAGGTGTTTGTTGGTGTCACATCCGATAAGGTCTATAAAGATCAGAATTGGTATTGGGGATACCGCGAGAATGATGCGCTGGGCGGTTTTGAGCCTTACAGTGCAAGCAAGGCCATGACTGAGTTGGCAATTGCTTCCTATCGCAGTTCCTGGCGGCAAAGCTGGAATCAGGGACCCCTATCAGTGCGCTTTTCAAAAAGCCCGGTGGCCATCGCATCTGCTCGAGCAGGTAATGTGATCGGCGGTGGAGATTTTGCTGACTTTCGAATTCTTCCAGACTTCATGAAAGCCTGTATTGCAGGTGAGCCCATGACTATGCGCAATCCCAGCAGTATCCGACCCTGGCAGCATGTGCTGGAGCCTTTGAGCGGTTATTTGTGGCTGGCGGTAAACCAGTTGCAACAACCTGAGCAGTTCAATGAGGCCTGGAATTTTGGCCCTGCGGAACGTGAACCTGTGACATGTAAGGATATCATCGAGCAGGCCGCTGATTATTGGGGGGCAGGTTGTCCCGGCTATGAGGTTAGACAGAACACCAATGCAGCCCGTGAAATGGGGGTGTTGCGGGTGAACTGGGATATGGCCGCTTACCGCTTGTCCTGGGCGCCGGCTTACAGTTGGTGCGAGGCAGTGGAGGAAACTGTACTGTGGTGGAAGAAGTACCAGTCGCTGGAATCTGGTCGGGGGGCAACCGATATGTACGAAGTGTGTAAAGATCATATTGAAGCATATATGGCCCGGGCCAAAGACCGGCATATTCTCTGGGCAATGGATGACAAGAGTTGAAGGACATGCAAGCAGATAAAATCCGTGACGAAATTCAACGCAAAGTAGAAGAGTATTACAAGGCTCTGTACGCCAACAAAATGTTTGTTGCGGGAGAAACTTACATCCCGGTTTCCGGTCGGGTGTTCGATGAAGATGACATGATTCACCTGATGGATGCCACGCTGGACTTCTGGCTTACGGAAGGCCGTTTTGCACGTCAGTTCGAAGAACAATTTGCCCGGTTTCTGGGGATCAGAGGGGCCACCCTGTGTAATTCAGGCTCATCAGCCAATCTGTTGGCGATTTCGGCGATTACCTCCCATAAGTTACAAAACCGACTGTTCCCGGGGGATGAAGTGATCACGGTGGCAGCCGGGTTTCCAGCCACGGTTGGACCAATTGTGCAGAACGGATTGGTTCCTGTGTTTCTGGATGTTGATGTGGGTACTTATAACATTGACGTCAGTAAGCTGGAGGAGGCCATTTCCCCAAGGACCAAAGCCATTATGGTCGCCCATACCTTGGGTAACCCGTTTAATCTCGCTGTGGTGAAGGATGTCGCCAAGCGTCACAACCTGTGGCTGATAGAAGACAATTGTGATGCCTTGGGTTCAACCTATGATGGCAAGAACACCGGCACGTTCGGAGATCTGGCGACTGTTAGTTTTTACCCCGCCCACCATATCACCATGGGGGAAGGAGGCTGTGTACTGACCGCTCGTTCAAAGCTGAAAATCATTGTGGCATCCTTCCGTGACTGGGGCCGGGATTGCTGGTGTGCCCCCGGAGACGAAAATACCTGTACCAAGCGATTTGATTGGCAGCTTGGTGATCTCCCTCATGGTTACGACCACAAGTACATCTACTCCCATATCGGCTACAACCTGAAAATTACCGATATGCAGGCGGCGGTGGGTGTGGCACAAATGAAAAAGCTGCCGCAGTTCATCGAAGCCAGGAAGAAAAACTGGCAGTTGTTGTACGACGGCTTGAAACAGTATGAGGAATTTATTGTCCTGCCCAAAGCCGAGCCCAAAAGTGATCCCAGTTGGTTCGGTTTTTTGATTACCGTAAGGCCGGATGCCAAATTCAGCCGCACGCAATTGAGTGAATACCTGGAAGACAACAAGATTGCCACTCGCGCCCTGTTTGCCGGTAATCTGTTATTGCAGCCGGCGTTCCGGAACATTAAGCATAGGGTGGTGGGAGAATTGACCAACACCAATACGATCATGAAACAGACATTCTGGATTGGCGTATATCCCGGCATAAAACAACCGATGATTGAATATATGCTGGACAAGTTTGCGGAGTTTTTTTCACGCTTTTGATAAACCGCCATGAAGGCGGCACTGGCATTCCGAAGAGTTGGTGACCGTGATACGGATGCCGTTCATCCCTCCAGGCCGGTTTCGCGGTTGGTTAATGATCTGCTGGAATCCGGTATTCGCATTTGTACATTGGGTGAGTCGCTGCATTTCAACCTCGATAATGTTGTTGCCATTAACTTTGATGAGGGTATGCAGTCCGGGTATCATTATGCTCTGCCGATGCTGCGGGCTGCCGGAGTTCCATCCCGCCTTTATCTCACTACCGGTGTCCGCGCTAGGGTTTGAAATGATGGGGTGAAGGCCAGAGGTGGATGGCGGAATTCTAGTGGAGTGTTGCACGATCACCCGCCCTGACCCTTGTAAACCGAGCGACGATGAAGCTGAACGGGAATGTAAGAAAGCTGAGCTGACCAACCTACAACGATTTGGTCGCGGCTCCGGCTGTTTTTTGCCCACCCCGCGGCTATTACGACAGCAGGGCTGCCGACTTGACGGGCAAGCGTTATCAAACCTGGGTTACAAACAGGCAGTCGCCCCTGGGCGGTCGTGATAAACTGACAGAGTTATCACGACTGGATACCTGCTTTCTGCATCAGTGCAATCGTACCATAGTGTTTTTCACCCTCAGCCAGTCGCTGGCTTCGCATGCGATAATATCCGGAGCTATTAAGGCGTTTATCCGTTGATCAGGGGATTAACGCCCGCCAGCTTTTTCTGCTTCAGTTTTTTAAACCGGATAAAGCCGGTGTACTGCATTACAAGCATGGCGAGAATCAGTGTTGCCAGCAAAATACAAAAGCCCGGTATCCTGTTTTCAAGAAACTGATAGATAACGGCATGCAGCGGCACCATTATCGCCACCAGATAGGCGCTTCTTTGCCAGCTTTTCCAGCGCTTCGCGGTCAGTTTGCGGATCGATTTGTTGTTTGAAATCAGCATCAGAATGAGCATCAGCAGAGCGCTTGCCAATCCCAGGTAATTGGTAATGCCAAAGGGGTCATGGCGCAGTGGTATCAGGTGGGGATGGTCCGGAAGGTACATAAAATAGAACCAGAACTTGCCCCCAAAATGTACCTGTAGCCCCACAATAGTGTGGAAGAGTGCCAGGATGGCAGACCAGATCCCGAAATCCCGCCGCAAGTAACTGGAAACCGGGTTGGGCTTACCCAGAAGAATATTAAGAGGGCCAATTGCGAGGGCAATTACCAGTGTTACCAGACCAAGATAGGCTGATGAGATACTGAGCTTCCCCATGTCGGTGAATTCAGTGCTGCTTCGGTAAAACGCAATAATAACTACTGCGCTGGTGATACCAAATACAGTGTGCCGGATCATTCTAGCTTTGGACATATGGCTGATGATCATCGTATGGATTCGATGCCTTGCGTTTGTCCAGTAACGTCACACCGAGGATTATAGGCAATCAGGTCTGGTTCTGCACAATATTCCCAACTGATGAGTAAGCAGGGTATACCAGTCTTTCATATTTCATATAAATCTGCAGGCGTCAAATTGAGAACTATAGCAACGCAGACTGGATTGCCTTAATCACAGCGAAGGATTACATTGATATTACATAATTCCACAAGGTCGGCACGAATGTTCAGCCAATCGAAGCCACATCTCCGTTCGCGGACTGGTTGTCACGGCGGCGCGCACCAGGCGTGGCAGGATGGCCTTCAGATCGAAGCGCCGGTTGAACCGATATTGACACTCGGCCAGGTAACGATGGGCGTATTTTCTGAAGTCGAAGGCATGATAGGTCCCCGCCAGGGTGGTCTTCACGTTGCCCGGCACGGTGTTGATCCAGGTAAAACACGGCATGTACATACTGCGCCGGACGGCACCGACCACTTCCGGCACATGAACCGCGCCGGCCTGCTCAACGCCAGGGAGGCAGTTCAGTCTATCGCTGAGCACTCGGGTAGCGGTGCCCAGATAGCGTTCCGCCCAGTGACCAACCGCCTCTTTGCTAAAGCCGGTGATCGGATCGAAGCGTGCGACTTGGGGATGGCCGTCCACGCTCAACTGGACCGCCGCCACAAAGGGCACCTTATTCTCCGAGCCACGCCCGGCCTTGCCCTGGCGTTCCCCGCCGAGGTAGGCATCATCCATGACCACCGCACCCTGCAAGATCCGTCCCGCCTCGTGTTTGGCCATAACCTGCATCAGCTTGTGCTTGACCCGCCAGGCGGTGGAGTAGCCCACGCCGAGCTGGCCCTTCAACTCCAGCGCCGAAATGCTGTTTTTCGATTGACTGATCAGGAACATCGCCTGAAACCAGGTGCGCAACGCCAGCTTGGAACCATGAAAGATGGTCCCCGAACGCAGGCTCGACAGCGCTCGACAGCTGCGGCATTGCCAATATCGGGTAGCCTTAACATAAAAGTGACTATGGCCGGCTGCGCCGCAGTGCGGGCAGTGATAGCCCTCTGGCCAGCGCGCCTGCTCCAGGGCTTGTTCGCACTGATGCTCCGTCCCATACTGCACAAACAACGCAGACAGGCTCATGCCTGGCTGAAACAGTATCGAATTCATCGCCATGATCAATCTCCGGTTCGTGATCCTGGCGACAGTGTGATGCACCCAGGGCTCACCTCGTGAGCCTGGCTGAATATTTGTGCTAATCAGGTAATTTCATATGGCCGCATTCATGTTCTGGAATTGTCCAAAATGTTATAGAGACCTTCAAGATAATGGCGGTAAATTATATTGCACAAGCTGTAAAACGCATTACCCCATGATAGGTGATATTCCCGATCTGCGCTTACCCGGCCCATGCTGGATCAATCGGGAAGCGGACTTTGATGAAGCGCAAAAACTACTAGAGCAATCGAAAACCATCGGCCTTGAAGAATTGATACGTGGCTTCTTTAGGTCACGTGAAGGCTGGGACGAAAAGCGTGTTGAATTGCGCACGCGCCAGATCATGGGGGCACGACTAAGACTGCGTGGCGATGTCGATGGATGGCTCAGCCATTTCATTTCCCCGTCCGGGATATTTCTGGACCTTGGATGCGGAGCGGGAACATTGCTTGCGGCAGCAGCAGGTAAAGGATTCTCCGGTGCTGGCATTGACGTCTCGCTGTCTTGGCTTGTCATTGCACAGAAAATGGTACAGGAAGCCGGGGGCAAGCCCATACTGGCTGCTGCGATGGCGGAAAGCATACCACTTTCTAACGACACTCTTTGCGGTGTTGTTTCTCTCGACGTCATCGAACACGTTGGCAATCAATCAAAATACATTGATGAGATCCATCGTGTAATTCGACCAGGCGGGGGCATCGCACTGACCACACCTAATCGTTTTAGTTTGACAGCAGAACCCCATGTGTTTGTCTGGGGCGTCGGCTGGCTCCCGCGCAGCCTGCAAAAAAAATACGTCATGTGGCGCAGCGGCCAGCAATATGAATACACCTCCCTGTTGAGTATGCGCGAGACCCGCCGCATGCTTAGGAAATACCAGGACTTGGAATTCAAAATTGTTCCCGGTGAAGTCTCGCAGGAAGAAATATCCCGCTTTCCGCCAAGGCGCGCACTATTTGCTCGCATGTATAACCGGTTATTGAACTTTTCCCTGTTACGACGTGCCTTCCTGGCAATTGGCCCTTTCTTTCTGGTAATCGGCAGGAAATCAGGGTGAAGATGTCTCGGTCATATTTTTCAGTTTGACCACCGGAACCTGCTGTTGCGGTACACCTGTTCAAACAGGTCTGAAGACACGGGGGGGCTAGAGCGGCTTGCTCAGGCTCTTCCGGGCGATATTTGAATACACTAGGTATTTCGACCCGATCGCGCTCATATACCTGGCAACAATCGCCGGCTTCCTGGTGTTCGGCTAACCGGCCCCCCAAGCGAGCAGTTAACAGCGGCAGCACTCCCGGCTTCTGAAAACGCACACGCCGTCATGCGTCGTGAACTAACTTGCGAAGTGGAGAAATGCAACGGAATCCGGACCATTGATGCCGTGGTCCTGTTTTCTGGCCTGCGGGCAATAGTCAGATGCATAACTGATAGCTGCGACACCCATGAAGATCACTGCAGTGGAGATAAGGCTTTACCAATACGGTGCAATCATCAAATCGTTGTGCATTCTGATGGTCTGATAAAATAGCCTCTACGCTGAGAAGTGCGGGTAAATTGTGGCGAAGAAATTGTACAACACATTGTGGACAGGTGGATATTCAGTCCATCATCGTTTGATGAGAAGTAATCCGTTTTCGGATAGGCTAACCGCATGCCCTCCAAGTCGATTCGTTCACTGTTCACTTTGCCTGGTTTCGTGGCTGCCTACCAACTGAGTGGCATATTCTGTGACCGATACACTCACGTCATAACGCTCAGGAGGTGGAAAATACTAACATCTGTTCGAGCTGTGAACACCATTGCCCGGGGCGATAATACAAACGACTCCTGCGGGTACATACCCCCCCCGGTTCCCGGCTGGCGGATCTACGTGAAACTCGAACATTGGCATGCCAACTGCCCGAGGTGCGGCTGCATGCATGTAGAGCATGTAGAGCATGCTTGACTGGTTGGCGAAGAATCCTCGCTATGCGCCACGCTTTGCCATGCATGTGGGCAAGAGTGCCGTGATATGCCGAACTAGGAAGTTGCCGAGATGGAGTAAATGCGCCATTGTATGGTGAAAGATCTTGAAAAGCTCTATATGCAAAAGCAGGTTGACCTTGCTTGACTGCCCGCACTCTAGGCCATCGGCATTGACGATATATCCATCCGTAAATGACATACTAAAGGGTGCGTTGATTGCCCGGCACGATGCTTACTCATGCGCCAATGTATGACAGATTCGGATCATGATAAAATCCTGTAATAACGGGAGTCAATTTTTTATAATCGTTGCATAAAATGTTTGTACGGTTTCTCGAAATAGATCCGGCACGGTCACATTCACATTTCCAAGATTTTGCTTTTTTAGCCAGTTCCTAACCGATTCATCGGGGTTCAAGTTGGGCGAAAAAGGGGGCAGGATAAATAACCTCAATTTGCCATCAATCGCAATAAATACCTTTACCGCTTTGGATTTATGTACAGGATGACCATCCAATATGAGGAAGACGGGGCGGAACGCTTTATAAATCGCCTCTCCCCAGCCCCCGCCTGGGGGAGAGGTGGGTATGGACAGCGGTGATCTATTGCTAAATCACTGATAATCGAGTATCTGATATATTTGGAGATAAGCAATGAAGTCTAGCCGTAAGCGCATGTTATTAGTTGTGGTTTCTGCATTGCTTGCAAGTCTGATGATGAGTAGTTCTCATGGGGCATCAGCTGATCGTGTTAAGGTTGTCAATTTACCAGGCGCGGTGGTGCCCGATGCTGAGGTTGATTCGACTGGCACTGTGCATGTGGCTTACCTGTCGAATAATAATGTTTATTATGTGAGCAGTGCTGATGGTGGTGATAGCTTTAGTAACCCTGTGCGTGTCAACCCGGAGATTGGGTTTGCCACGGGTGGTTTGTTCAGGGGACCAGACCTAACAATAGGGAAAGATGATCGTATACATATAGGGTGGTATAACAACGCCTATGCTCTGAAGCGGCCAGGTGAGTTGTGGTTTATGTATTCACGCATGAATGAAGAAAATACAGGCTTCGAACCGGCCCGTAATCTCAGTGGCGGACCAGGTGATAATTTTTCTTTAGCTGCAAATGACAGCGGTTATGTTGGGGCTATATGGGTTCATGATGATATTTTTATAAGTCTTTCAAGCGATGGTGGCCAGGCATTTGCACAACCTGCTAAAGGCAGTGCAGATCCCTGTGAATGCTGTGGGACGAGGGCATTGTACTTGGAAAGTAGGGATCTTTACTTTCTATACCGTGACAAGGCGGATGACAATCGGGATATGTACCTCGGCCGCATCAATCCGAGTCGTGGGTCGTACCAGCCAGTTAGGCTAAATACTGAAACATGGCATTTGAATGCTTGTCCCCTATCTGGAAATTATCTCACTGAGGGTGGGGGGTATTTACTGGCAGCATGGGAGTTGAAAGGTGGCATCTACTTTTCACGTCTGAGCAAACAGGGAAAGATTCTGTCGCCGGGTGAAGTAAAAGTATCAAACAAGGGCAAGTATCCAGTTGTCATGGGTAGTGATGATGGCATTCTGGTTGCCTGGAAATATGGTACCAAGCTAAAGTGGCAACTCTATGATCTAGGGTTGAATGTACAGGGCCATGCTCATACCATAAAAACTTCAACAAGTGGTCGTCCGGCAGGCGTGGTTTTGAAAAGCGGGGAGTTTCTCATATTTCCCTAAAACATGTTTGTAGGTATAACCTGCCTGGCCCGGCAACTTCCGCCACCAGTATTGAAACTGGTTCGGGTGTATATCAAACTTGCTCGGCAAGCTCTGAAATGGTCTTGTCGCCCCGAGCCGCTGCCAGGGTCGCCGTTGCCTTGAAACTTGCAGACTGCTTCCCGCGATTTCACTTCATATTCTGCTACTGTTTCGATTTCCGTAATATTCGCAGAACCCACCAGACTTTCTTGTCCCCTTCCAGTTACCGGAGCACACTTATTTTGAGCATCATATGCAGTATTCCGTCAAGCAGCAGGTAGTCTTCTGATCGCCTGGCCCGATGGTGCACCGTACTGAAGATGCATTCGACCGGGTTTGCGGTTCGAAATTTATGCCAGTACTGACCGGATAACCATGTAAGTCCATCAGTTCCTCGTTTCCTTTTTGCAGCCAGCTGGCTGCCTTCGGGAATTCCGGTTAACACGTGTTGATGAGCGGGCCGATGGTAATTTCTCAGCGTCTGCATGTCCTCTTCTTGCTGGATATCCAACACTGTCTGCTGTTCCTCCGCATGGACCGATTTCAGCGCATACTTGAGAGTGATCATGGCCTTGTGCATCCTTGAATCCGCTGAAAATATATGCCAGTCCAATCGGCGCCTGAACACAACCTGACCTTCCCGAAAGTCTGCAATCGTGAGTACGGGCACCAGAGTCTGGTTGGCAGACGCCGGATCAGGCCGATGAAGGCAGTATGATGTGGCGGGCGCAGCACTAGCAGGCAACAACCTGTCCGGGCAGAATAGCCTTAAACTGCTGTCCTGTTATCGGGGTCCATTTCTATACTGATAATGATATTATCCCGTTCAGGCTTGCCTGATCGGCTACAATTTAGCGAACTATTCTGGATATGTCATGAAGTGGAAAATAGGAATTTGCGGGCTTGGATCCGCGGCACGACAGATTCATATACCAGCATATCTGAAATTACCTGATGTGGAAGTGGTTGCCGGATACGACCCGGCAGCCAAGAATGGTGATTTCACTTTCCCCTTGTTCAGCTCCGTGAGGGAGATGATCGAGAAGGCAAGTCCGGATATTCTGGCGATTGTGACGCCGACCTCGACACATTTTGAACTGTCGAAAGCTGCGCTGCAGCAAGGCTGCCATGTGTTCTGTGAAAAGCCTTTTATGAGCAGCATGGATGAGGCAACCGAGATAGTTGATCTTGCCGGGCGGCTGAATAAATCGGTAGTGGTTAACAATCAGTACCGTTTCATGAATATTCATGAGGCGGCTAAAACTGCGATCAATACTCCTGAATTCGGCGACCTGCTTTTTATGTCGGCTAACCAGACCTTCTATATTTCTGAGCAAACCGAGGATGGCTGGAGAGGGAGCGATCCGCAGCGCACCTGCAAGGAATTTGGCATCCATGTACTCGACTTGGCACGCTACTATTTTGGTGAAGATCCGATCTCAATTACTGCTCGCATGCCAAGAGGAAAATCGCCCGATTCGCCAGATTATCTGAATCTGATCCAGTTGGAGTTTTCCGGTGACCGCGTTGCACACATTACACTTGATAGAGTCTCCAGAGGCCCGCACCGATATCTGGACATCAGGCTGGATGGTAGCGAGGGCATTGTGGAGACAAGCCTTGGTGGAAAAATAGAGTTTCAAGCGGGTATAAGAGGTGGGACAAGAAGGCCGTATATTGAAATGGATGCTTCCATGGGCGGGCGTGCCCGAATCTATCACGGTGAAAAATTCAGGAAAATAGCTTCAGATCCTCTGGATCTGTTTGCGCATGCAACTCACAAGTTGGTCGCTGCGTTTATTCATGCGCTGGAAACTGGAACTACACCACCTTGTCATGCCGCGGACAATATCCGCACACTGGCTCTGGTGTATGCGGCCTATGAATCCAGCAAGATGAATCGACCTGTAAGCGTGACTTATCAATAGTGTATGTGTGTGGGCCTGAGTCTGGCGGTAGCCGCAAAAGGCGAGTGTGATGCTGAAGTATTCCTGGATGCAATAGGGACGGATGGGGTATTCGCTGCAGCGAACGTCGACGTGCACATTGCGTATGAGTGTAATAGGCCGCTTCAATTAAATGCGATACCGGCCAATGTTACCTTGCATGCTTGCCCGGCAGGTTCATCCATCCTGCAACTGTGGGGTGTGGCATTGGCGTGTTCAACACGGCAGTATGTTGCTGTGCTGGATATCAACTGCCCTCCAGCAACAGGCTGGTTGAGCAGTGTGCTGTCAGAAATTGACAAGGGAGACGTGCTGTTCTTTGGTCCGGTAGATTCTTACTGGGATAAAACTGATCGACGTATAGTCGGCTATCTTGCAGAGTATGCACAGTTCAATAGTCGACTTTCTGAGGAACTGGCCGAAACGCCGGGTAACAATATTGTTTGTGAAAGGTCGTTGCTGGGTGATATGGAGAAGCTGAAAACGGAAGGATTTTTCAAGACATTTATGGTTTGGCGACTTGCAGCCGAGAAGCGCCTGATACCGAACAGACACAACAAAATGGTCGTGATGTATAGAAAACCTTTTCATTTCACGCATTATATTGTACGGCGCTTTATTCATGGTCGTTGTTTTGGTGCAATGCGCCATGATAATGCTGATCAGCCACCGCGACTGATATGCATTGGTTTTACCGTATTGCTGCCGATGCTAAGAACCTGGCGGATATACAAGGCAGTACGTAAACATGGTGATCTTAAAGCCGCATTTTACAGGTTTATCTTGCTGATAATTTCTTCAGAATGTGCATGGTCTGCGGGTGAATTCTTTGGTTATGCATTCAGGGGCAGAGAGTATTGCAATAAGCTGGATTAGAATATTGCCAGGGAGAACCTATTGGAGAAAATATGGGTAATAAGAAGCAAAGATCAGATGATTCTCCTGAATTTTCGATACTGATCGGACTGGTTAGTACCGAAGACAGCGATCGCATTCTGGAGGCAATAGAATCGTTAAGGAAGCAAGAAGGTTCGCACACTTATGAAGTTATTATCGCTGACAGGCGTCATGACGAAATCAGCAGACGTCTTGATGCGGACTATCCTGAAGTGCAACGAATTGCCTGCCCGCCGCAGATGTCATTGCCGGAACTCCGGACACTGGCCCTGGAGCAGGCAGGCGGTACTTATGTCATTGTAACTGAAGATCATAATGTGCCATCCGGGAACTGGTTTGCCAGTATGGCGCAAGCCTTTGATGAGGCCCCAGAGGGTACAGTAGCGGTAGGCGGCTGCGTTGAAAACGGGGTTTATGACACGCCGCTGGACTGGGCAACGTTTCTTTGCGAGTACAGTTATTTCCTCGATCCTGTCGATGAAGGTGAGACCAATATCTTGCCGGGTATGAATGTCGCGTATCACCATTCTATATTCGACGATCTTGACCGCACATATTTAACCAGTGGATTTTGGGAAACAACTGTTCACCCCTTGCTGCTTGAAAAAGGCTTCAAACTTTATTCGACTAACAAGATTCGGCTTCACCACTGTAAAAGGTTCAGCTTTGGTTTGTTTGCCAGGCAGCGCTTCATTTATTCCCGCTATTACGCAGGTCTGCGATTTACGCGTGGTCAATATTTAAAACGACTCATGGCATGCATCGCAACGGTACTGTTGCCTCCGTTGCTTTTATATCGCAGTATAAAACAAATCAGGGTCAAGAACCGTCTTGCCAGCGAGTTCAGGTCAGCAATACCAATATTGATCGTATTTTACGTAATATGGGCCTATGGTGAGATGGTGGGCTATATCCTGGGCAGCGGCGATGCTCTCGCAAGGATCGAGTGAGTCTGATAGATGTCGACCGGGACAGAACAAGTTAAACCCGGAGTCTCGTTTGCTTGTCCAGCATGCAAGGGTGAGCTGGAGCACTCGATCGATGAGTATACCTGTATCTCATGTGCAGGGCAGTATCCGGTTCTCTTCGGCATTGCTGATTTTCGTCTGCGTTCTGATCGTTATCTCACAATTGAGCAGGAACGTGAGAAAGCCAAAAGGCTCTACGAGTTTGCTCTGACTACTTCATTCGAGCAATTAATTGACTATTATTACAGCATAACAGACGACGTACCACCTGAGTTGGCGGTGCGCTACAAGGCCTATATTAACAACGCGCCAGATCAGGCGCGAGGTGTGATCGCCAGACTGGATCCAGATCCGGATAATGACACACTGCTGGACCTGGGATGCGGCACCGGCGGACTTCTGGTGGCAGCCTCCGGTCACTTCAGGCAGATGGTTGGTGTGGATATTGCATTGCGCTGGCTGGTTATTTGTAAAAAGCGTCTTGATGAACTGGGTATAAACGCGACGCTTGTTTGTGCAGACGCAGAACAATTGCCATTCAAGTGCGGCCAATACTCTCACGTAGTTGCAGCGGACCTAGTTGAACACGTCCACGATTCAGCCGCCACCATCAAACAATGCTACAAGCAACTTAAAAACGGTGGTCGTTACTGGATTTCGGCAACTAACCGCTACTGTATAGGGCCGTATCCGCTTACCCGTATCTGGGGAATCGGCTTTCTGCCGAGAGCGATTCGTAGTGCAATCCTGCTAAAAATACGCGGTGTGGACTCGCTTAGGTACACACATCTTGTTTCGCCAGCCGGTATCAAGCGGCTTTGCCGGCTTGCAGGATTTCGATTAGAGCATATTGGCCCAATACAGCTGAATATAGAGAATATAGACGCATATCCATTGCAGGACCGCATCCTGATTGGTTGCTACAAGTTCATGCAGGGATTTGTGTTGTTCCGGTATTTCCTGTTGTATGTCGGCCCCTCATTTGAAATAAGCTGTAAAAAAATATCCGTAAGAACTGGGCATGATTATACCAGCAGGACAGTGCAGTATGAGTATCTGTCTGGATCGATTAATAATCACTCACAATGTAGTTCAGATAGGGAGAATATAATGAGATTTGGTTTGATTGGCCTGGGAGGAATTGGACAGGTCCGAAAGTCTGCCATCGAGCATGCGCCGGGATGCTCGCTGACTGCGGTGTTTGATATTAACAAAGAGAATTCTGCGCAGCTCGCCAGCGACGTACGCTTCTTTAATTCAGCCGAGGAACTGGTTGCTTCTGATGCCTGTGATGCCGTTATTATCTCTACACCCCCGAATTTCCATGCGGAGCAAGCGATTTCTGCAATGGAGGCCGGCAAGCACGTCATTGTTGAAAAGCCGATGTCCAGTTCTATGGAAGAATGTCGAGCAATGCTGGAAACCTCAAGAAAGACTGGCAAGGTGCTTACAGTCGGCTTTAATCACAGGTATTTTGGAGCTATAAAGGAGATGCGAGAGGCTATTCAGTCTCAAGCGATCGGGAAGCTGAGTTATATACGCGCCTACACAGGGCATACAGGGCTTTCAGAATTCAAATCTCCCTGGATGTATGACAAGGATGTTATGGGTGGTGGTACCTTAATGGATAACGGCATTCATGTAATGGATCTTACACAGCATTTGATGGGTGGTGTGAAGAGCGTTTGCGGTCTGGCGCTGACGGATATCTGGAAACTGGATCGGTCCGAGGATAATGCGTTTGCACTGATGCGAGGACATGGCAACGTTGTTGCAACTTTTCACAGCAGCTGGACCGACTGGAAGGGGTATCATTTTTATCTTGAGGCATATGGTGATAAGGGTATGTTCCGAGCTTATTATGCTCCCATGATGTCTACGCTGATCACGATGGATAAGCCAGGTGGTAAACGTAAGGTAAATCGCAATTTCTATGTTACGTCAATATTCCGGGAAAAGTTCAAGGGTTGGCAGAGTACGGTAATCCAGACTTTCGTCGAAGAAATATCAGATTTTATTGCATTGACCAAAGGTGACGCGGCAGGGGGGCACATTGCGCGTGCGGAGGATGGGGTGCGCGTAGCCGAGATCGCTAATGCGGTATACAAGAGTTCAAGCGATGGAGGATCGGTAGAGCTTGCACAAAAGATATGATAGAAGCCCTGGAAATGTGTTCGACATCTATGAATCTTGCATTCGCGAGTTGCGAGGAACGTAGCTTCTGGAAATTAATTTATCCAGAAACCGCCCCTGCTGCTTCATCAACGGTAACAAAAAGCCGGATCATCAGCAGGTTGGCGCAATGGCTATGAGAAAAAAACACTGTAATAGCAGGAGATATACGCCTTGTAACATCAACAGAGATTACCAGGAATGAAAGATACTGTCCCTGATGTGGCTATTTGTAGTGATTTTGGATTTACCCGTGAAAGCATTTCAAACCCATGGACGATAGAAGAGAAGCAATTTGTCATGCAGGCTGAACAGGGATGAAGGCGGGCAGAAGAACAGTGACCTGTTGACAGACAAACAACCTCTGTCCGGTTAAAGCAAACGTGAGGACGAGCTGAGGGTGGGCTGAAAGAGGGCAGGCGGCTGTTGAGCCATTCTGTCGTAAATGCAAGACTGTTATGGTAATTTCTCTTTTTGTTATCGATAAATGGGTTGATTATGCGCACTGTAATCAAACAAGCCAGCCACATTCAGCAGAAATTCCGTCTATGGTAAAGCTAAACATCAGATCATACGGATCACCCAGTCCAGGTGGATTTGCACCGAACGAAATCCCCTCCACGCAGGTGGGCTGGCAGCGAGCAGTTTAACCTTGTTTATTGCAATATTAATCTGGTTTTGTGCATTTGTATCAGAGCGTGAATCGATGTGCAAAGCAGTGGACTTTTCGCAACGAATGTTTCTTGCATTCCACTGAATAAAATGGCTAGGCGTAACCTGTCAGCAATGTTGTCACGACACCAAAAAGTCGCAAGCATGTCGTCCGATCCTTCAAATTCTTCCGGTGAAGCAAACCAGGTCATCGATTATGGACCCGGCAGGCTGATTCAGAGATTGCTGGCTGTTGGCATCGTTATTGCAGTATTCGTCTTCGTGGCGCGGTTCCCTGTTGCGCAGCTGTTTCTTGCAGTCGTGTTTATGGTGTATGTCCTGGTGTCCTTGCGATATCCGGACGCGTGGCTGGTGGCTGTACCGGCCCTGTTGCCGGTTTTGTATCTCACGCCCTGGAGCGGCTGGTTGTTCTTCGACGAGTTTGACATGCTACTGATGTGCACCCTTGCTGCCGGGTTCTGGCATCAACGCTTTCGGTCAAACAGCATCCGACCAGGCGGCGGTAGCCGAATGGTACTGCTGATGTTTACACTCCTTTACCTTATCGCTGTCTGGCGTGGTCTCGGTGCATGGAAAGTACCGGATTTCAACGCATGGGCATCCTATTACAGTCCTCTGAACACCCTGCGTATAGCTAAGGGTTACCTTTGGGCGCTGGTGCTCTACCCTGTCTGGCTGACGGCTTGGAACCTTAATCCGGCACGCAGTAACCGGCTGTTCACGCTTGGCGTGATGCTGGGTCTGCTTGGGGTGTCTGTTGTCGTGCTTTGGGAGCGGGGGGTGCTCCATGACCTCGTTTACTACAAGAACCGCTACCAGTTGCTTGGCAGTCTGCTCGATTTCAGTACTGAGTACCGCATTACAGGCCTGTTCGCTGACATGCACACTGGAGGTACTGCCATAGACGGGTACTTGAGCCTGGTCTGGCCATTCGCGGCTTTGACAGTGTTCACCGCCCGCAGCAGATGGCTGTTCACGCTCGGGGCGGTGGTTCTGCTTGCCGGCTTATACGCAATGGTGGTCACCTTTTCCCGCGGTGTATACCTTGGATTCGGTGTCGCGGCGGTACTGGCCGTCCTGCTCGGGTATTTTCGCTATCGCCAGCAGATCTCCCTCATGCTCGTTGTACTCACACTGTTATGCAGCGTTGTCGCGCTGGCAATGTCGGTGGTTGCCTTTCGATCAGGCGGCGTTGCTGCGATAGTCGCCAGCCTGATGACATTTGCGATAGGTACCGGTTATGTTATCACCGCTGAGCAACGCAAAGTCACTGCAGCATTCACTGCCCTGGCGGCCACCGGCGTTGTTTTGTGCGCGTTGTTCGCCGCTTACGCTGCAGCGACGAGTAAATGGGCGAATATTGATACGGGCATGGGGATGGCCATCAGTGTCCTCTGTGCAGCGGTTTTTGCGGTTCTCGGGGCTGGCCTGAACCGTTACTGGCGCCAGCACATAGGTATCCGTAATCGACTGCTGATCTCTTTGTTGCTGTGCGGAGTGATTGCGGCCTTTGTGCCGAGCTTGTTTGGCTCGCGGATGGAGCAGCGTTTTTCTACCGTCAGAGAGGACCTGCAGCACCGCATCGAGCACTGGCAGGACGCGATCAAGGTGATGAATGATGATTGGTCAACCCGACTGCTCGGTCAGGGTATAGGCCGCTTCCCGGAACGCTATTTCTGGATCAAACAACAGGCCAGGGATGTAGGGGGCTTCGTTTTCATGCAGGAAGACGGGAACACCTATCTGCGGTTTGCCGGTGCTCATGACGTGCGGCTAGGACAGAGAGTGGCGCTGCAGCCTGAGGCCGACTATACGCTTTCTCTGGATGTCAGAACGAGTGCTCCTCTACTGAAAATGCATCTGCGAATCTGTCATCGTCACCTGATTCACCCGACAGAGTGGAATCCGGCATGCGCTTCGTTCAGTAAGCGGTTGGAAAGTACCGGCGGCACCTGGAAGCGAATGGAATTCCGGTTCAATTCAAATGATCTGGGTTCATTCAAAAGGTATCTACATGCGCCCCTTGTGTTGACGATCGCCAACCGCAGAGAATATGACCTGCAATCGAGGCCACAGACGCTGCTGGACTTCGATAATCTTTCATTGCGGCAGCCAGGATCGGGCAAGGAATTGATGCGCAACGGTGGTTTCGAACACGGTATCGACCACTGGTTTGGCTACTACGATTTCAACCATCTGCCATGGCACATAAAGAACCTGTGGGTGCACGTTTACTTCGAGCTGGGCATTGTTGGACTGCTCGCATTCCTGATGCTGTTGTCAGCCTCTTTCAGGGGATTGCTTAAGCCTCTGCCGGATAACTGCGAACAACGTAATTTTTCAATCGCGGCACTGCTGGCTATGGCGGGTTTCCTCGCAGTCGGGACCTTCGGGACGCTGCTGGACGCACCGAGGGTGGCGTTTCTGTTCTACCTGCTGCTGCTGAGTGGGTTACCAAAACAGCCGCATTTTGCGCCTGCGCAGGGAAGACGGGTCCAGGACGGCTCAGTCTCAAGTAACTTCAAAAAACATTCGACAGTTCACTGAATAGTCGTTTGCGTCCAGAGAGCAGGCAGCGGTATCGAGCTTGTATGATTGCATATCCTGTACTGTCGATTGCCTGAATAGCCAAATTGAGCATGTGTGATTCAGACGACTAACGGCGAAGTGCTCATGAGCCCTGGCTTTTTCTGAAACGCGATGATCACAGTAGTGTGGGGATGAGCAAGTATCTCCTCAAGGCTCTTGTATTCATCGAAACCTCGTCCATCGGGTTGTGGAATGTTCTCGGTGTAAATCCTTTCGGGTTATGATCGCGTGGCCCGCAAGTATCGCAAACGCAAGCGGAATGCCAGGAATCAGGTCAGCCAAATGCGCTATTGCTAATGATTGGTCGTTCCTGCAGCATTTGTAATGGTTGGTATACCGGGTCATTCAGTTTTGCCCGTCGAATTTCTCGCCAGGGCATGCTCAATCCAGCTGGCCAGCGCATAGGTGACGGCCGCTGCGCCTGCAGCGATCAACAGGTTCGTGAAGTCAGGGTGTTTGGATGCTGCCAGCAGCTTTCCCAGTTCGATGGGCAAGGCAAGTACAACCGCCCAGAGCGCTGCTGTCAGTGCGCCTCGATTAATCACCCGTACACCGCAGGCATGTCTGGCCCACATCAGTCCACCGACCGGCGCATACATGGCGGCATTTGCAAGCAGGCTGGCCATGGCTGACGGCTCTGAGGAGAAATAGTGGTAGTAGAACGGCATGACTCGAACCTCTGTCAGGCGCATAAGAGCTTCACCCGGAGACAGCCAGGGTTCAGAGAACCAGCCAGCGGCGGCTGCAAGCAGCAGCAGGTACGGGAGTGCAATGAAGGGTGTTGCACGCCAGATGAACCGGGCAAATGGTGCCGCTCCCATCCGTTGTAACCACTCGCCGATCATGGCGCCGCCAACGAGTCCTGCACCGCGCAGCACCACCGAGAGTCCCTGGCTGGTGCCGGATGCCAGCATGAATTGCAGGGCTTCCAGCGCCAGGCTGAGAGCGAGTCCGGCGCTGAAGATCTGTCTCAGGCTCACGTGCGGGAAGGCCAATCGGATGAGAACACCCAGTGGTGCAGTGGCCATTATGTCGCCTGCCAGTCGTGCAACACAACGTAACCAGTTCGAGCAACTGCCGGCAATCAGCCAGCCCTGGCTGCCTGATTCCAGCTTCCAGGCGATTTCGCGGGGGGAGACAAGGAAGTCATAGGGGAACAGGGATAGCGTGATATATACCATTCCATAAGTGGCGATAGCGGCCAGCACTGACTGACGTCCTCCCACGGCGAATGCGTCCCGCAACTGCACGACTCGCCGCCGCCCGAACGCCCACAGGCTGATCCCGCCGAGTATCCCCAGTACTTCTGCCAGCAGGTCATTGAGAGACACCGTGCGCGGCGCGAAGAAGATCTGGGTGAACTCGACCGTGACTGCGACCGCCAGGCAGATAGTGAATACCATGAGCAAGGCAAGATAACGGCCCGCACTCACCGCGCGCATGCCAAGAATCCAGACACAGCCAAGGTATGCCAGGGGCACGTAGAGCACAATATTGGCCAGCCAGTCGGCACGTGAGTTGACCCCGAGGTTGAGATACCTGATGGCTGCAAAATGTTCAATCGCCTGCGCCAAGTTGTAGTCCCGGTATTCGAATGGCAGCAGGCTTCCATAGACGATAAACAACAAATAGGCTGCGAAGATCCAGAAAGCGTGGCGACGGGTTGCTGAAATTGGAGTCATTTTGCTGTGCTTTGCACAAATCGTAAAATCTGGTGAGATACCGCTGTTATTATTAACCCGGGCTTGTCTTGCGCAAACGACTTTGTCATCTTTTTCGTATGCCAAGGGTCACCCTCTCACCATGATATATCAACATCAAATCGAACCCGGTCATAAGTGAAATGGGCGTGCTTGGAACAAATCGTAACTGAAGTCGTCACAATGGTAAGATATATGTGCCTTTTCAGTCGCGGCAGCAATCGCGTACGGATAAGGCAGCAGGGGCAGTTAGTATGAGAGGAGCGGTGGTAATGCTAGAGATAAATAGTTGTCTTTTTGTGTGCCGTGCCGTCGTGACAGCAGCACGGCTCACCTTGCTAGGGTTTACCCTGTTTGTCACCCCGTCCTTTGCCGATTTGCCCGATACCATCGAGCGTACACTGCCCAGTATCGTCGGCATCGGTACCATGCAGCAGACGCGACGCCCCCCAGCTATGCTTGTCGGCACCGGTTTTGTAGTCGGGGATGGCCGCCATGTGATTACCAATGCGCATGTGATTCCGGAGGAGATAAACACGGCCAAGCTGGAATATCTGGCTGTATTCACCGGCAAGGGCAACAGTCCGCAGGCACGCAAGGCGGTGCAGCTCAAGATTGATGAAGCCCATGACCTCGTCCTGCTCAGGATCGAGGGCTCACCGCTGCCGGCATTATCACTGGGCCAGTCTTCCCGGGTCCGTGAGGGTGAAGAGTACGCGTTTACAGGCTTCCCGCTGGGTGTTATCTTCGGCCTCCACCCGGTTACGCATCGTGGAATTATCAGCTCAATTACACCCATTGCCCTGCAGGCCAATGCTGCCAGTCAGCTGGACCCGACACAGATCCGTCGTCTGCGCTCCCCATACGATGTCTTTCAGCTGGATGCCACGGCCTATCCGGGCAACAGCGGCAGTCCCCTGTATCATCCCGAAACCGGCGCGGTGATAGGTATCGTCAATATGGTGTTCGTCAAGGAAGGGAGGGAAAACGTTCTCGCCAAGCCTAGTGGCATCAGCTATGCGATTCCCGTGCAATATGCCAAACGTCTATTGGAGAAGGCAGGATTGGTGCCATAATCGGTCTTTTTGATACGTTTAATATATTGATATATAACGAGAATATCAAGAAACTGCCATCCAGCCGACATGATTGGCAAAAATCTGAAAGAATTCTTTTGAAATTCCACGTCAAGCGGATTGAGTCCTCCTTTTGAAACTTTTCCGCAGTAGGTGCGGGATCAATAACATTAGTGGCATGCGTAGGTAATGTGACCGAACAAATAGCAGCCAGCGTGCCATTGCCATCTCGGCGCCGGGATAGTCCGGGTGTTCCGGGCTCAACACCCTGCAAACCAGTTTATCCATTATTTTTTTAATAAGCCAGACTGGCGCGGATGCCTCAATAGCTGCATGCGCCTCTGACGGGATTTGCGTGCCCAGCAACTTCGTGGAATACCGCATGGCATAAAACAGTGGTCTGGCAACCCCGAGTTCCTGTGCTCTGCTGATAAGTTTGTACCAGTATCCAGGTTTATGGCCAAAGTCATCAAACATATCGTGCAGGTCTACCAGATCACGCAGGCCATGATTCAGGTCACCGTCGTGAAAGAGGTGGATGGCGCAGTGCAGTAGCATGTCTTCTCGTGACAGCACTCGCAGTTTGGAATCCGCAAGCCCGATGGAAGCTGACCACAGCTTATCAGGCTTCAGGTTAAGCCGGCTTGTCAGTGGAAGAATGCGGTGATGTACATCGACGATGGTTCCACGGGACTGATGTCGAAGTGGTGGTAGTTCATGCATCCAGCGTCGATAGTACTTCTGGTCATAAGGATCCAGTTTGAGATGTTGCCAACCTGATGCCAGTAAGGCTGCTTCTGCATGTAGTAAAGAATCCTCCTGTAGAAGGATATCTACATCCGAAACCAGGCGCCCGTTGGCGAGCGGTAAATTCGCCATCAGATAGGCCGCTCCTTTCAACAAAATCATAGGTATATTCAGGTTTGCGAGTGCAAACTGAATGCGATCTATCTCCCATCGGATCATGCGGGCGTGGTCTGCTGCGATCGAACTTGCGGCATTCAATTGATCCAGAGCCGCCATCGGAACACGATCCAGAGCTGCTTCCTGCTCCAGTTTAATAGCGATTCTGGCCAGGAGCCCCTCACTGCGAGCTACACGAAGGAAAAGATCCCAGTCGCTATCTGAAAATCTGCTGGCTGCAGCTGTAGACCGTAGCGCACTGAAAAGCAGTCCCGCTGCGCTTTCTCTGGCCCTGTCATCTAGTTGATTCATTTTCGAAGGCATTCGATGTTGGTGGCCTCAATCCAAAAGGACCGGACTAACTGTCAAAAAAATTTACAGTGAGAGTGCTATGAACCGCAACAGGATAATATCATCAGTGAGAACTATCTGATAATAATAGATTATTTATTTATGGCATAGACTATGCCTTGATTACTAATGTGCGGGTTATGTGTGACGAGCAATTGACGGGGATGACTATGAGAGGTATTCTATAGTCATAAATAAGTTAAAGTGATTCCCGTCACGCATTGCAGTAAATTGATCAATGTAGGCAGTGTGTAAATACAAAGTTATCGGGATAGCGGCAATGGCTGGAATGCAGGAACGGGAGAGGCAAGGGAAGGTGTCTGAAGAAGAAACTCAGTCAGTAAATTTGAAAAGACGCCGCCTCGTCAAGGGACTTGCAGGTGCCGCACCTGGTATTTTTACGCTCTACAGTGGCAACGCCGTTGCGTTGGCGAGCGCCACACAACGTTGTATCCTTTCCGAGCGCGAAAGCTTTGATGGGACGGCTGTGATTGCAAGCGATGATTTTTTTACCGATGCCTACCAGCGCGGAACGTTGAAGGAACTGGCGATTGAGGTCAAGAATGGGAATGTAACAAAATGGCTTGCCGCTGTTCCGGATTCAGAGGGAAAATTGCATTGGTATGAAGCAGAGATTTCGGCAGCGGGTGGTGTGTCCTGGAATCAAAGCAGCCAGGAGTGGGTACAGTGTCTTGGAGAAGATGGCAAGCGTACATTTCAAGAACCTTTAGGTTCTTGTGCAAGTAACGGGAAAGGGGACTGGAAAGAGACAAATGCAGATCGCAAGCAAGCACATTCACTTTTCTGTGTCGATGATGATGGCAATGTGGTGAGTGCGTATCCCGTGCAGTGTAGCAATCAGGGCCTGGCGCCAGTGAATCGATCCTGCTGGGCCTCGATTGATCCTGGTGCACCCGATCCTACCGCCCTTGATGGGTGGTGGTGACGATTCTCATCAACTAGGCAGTGATCAGGCCTTTCTACTCAGTAGCCCTTTCTCCGTTTCCACTGAATATTACCCACCAATCTGCGATTACCGACACAATCTTGTGTGGGCAATCCATTATGGCCGAGCCGGCTGTTTCCAGAGATTACAGTATTAACATTGGCTCGCACTAATCGAACGATCTTTCAGTGAATTAAGCCATGAAACAGCCAATCCGCTGGAAGGTAGTTGCACCGGATGCCCTGGTCTGGGAGCACTTAGGCGATGAGTCGGTGTTGTTCGATCGCCGTTCCGGACAGACCCACCTGCTACCCCAGATTTCTGTTGAATGTCTGGCACTGATGCAGGATCAAGCCATGGACCTTGAGCAGCTTTGCGAAAGACTGGAAGTCCGGTCGCATCCGGCATTTGAAAATGAAGCCTGCGAACAGATCGATCAGTTATTGCGCACCCTCAATGATCTTGGGCTGACAGTAGCTGTATCAGAATGAAACTGGGGAGTATTTCTCGCTCCGACTTGGCTGCACTACTGTTCTCGGGAAAATTCAGGGTGCGGATCGGTCCTTTCTGCATCAGGCTGCAGTCTGACAATGTCGATGTTACGGATTTGATCCGGCAGCTCTATTGTGACTACCAGCTGGAGGCGCCTGCCGGTATATCAGACTACCACTTGCGGTTGAGCAGACCGAGGATGCTGAGACGCTTTTATCGCCCACAGATCCGGTTTGTGACCGATGGTTACTCACCATTTGCCCCATTCCCTGTGGACCATGCCTTTCCATTGTTCGAATGGGGCCTCAATTGGTGTGTGGCAACCTATTCTCACCAGTTCCTGATGCTGCACTCTGCGGTTGTCGAGAAGAATGGTAGAGCACTGCTTTTGCCTGCCTGGCCAGGTTCAGGTAAAAGCACACTTTGCGCAGCCCTGGTACATCGTGGCTGGCGTCTGCTGTCTGATGAATTCGGCCTGCTGCGGCCTGGGTCAAATGCCCTGATTCCGTTTCCTCGCTGTATTCCGCTCAAGAATGAATCAATTGAGGTGATGCGTGACTTTGCACCGGAGGCCATCAGCGGCCCGGTTTTTACAAAGACCCGCAAGGGCAGCGTTGCCCACTTAAAGGCGCCTGCTGAAAGTGTGCGGCGCTCAACGGAGCCTGCAGTACCGCGTTTTGTGGTATTCCCGCGCTACATGCCGGGCAAGCAGGCTGACCTCAAGCCTTTACCCAAGGCGCGTGCCTTCATGAAGTTGGCTGGGAATGCCTTTAACTACGAGCTACTGAGTGAAAGCGGGTTTCAAACAGTCGCCTCACTGATCCACTCATGCAGCAGCTTTCTGTTTCACTATGGTGACCTTGACAGGGCAGTCCAGGTGATGGACAGCCTTGTAGAGTAAGATATGGTTTGTAAGGCAGATTATTTTCTCGTTAGGTGCATACACCTGTCATGTTATGTGGCATGGTTTACGCTGTTGCGATAGCAATGGGTATCCTGGTATTGATATGGCCAAGGGGCAATCAACAGGGCTATTGTTAATGTTATGTCCGCTGGTGCCGGGCTATTTATTCCTGCGCTGTATCTGACCAGGATGCCGACTGTATGAAATACAATCATCTCTGCAAGGTTGCAGGTCGGGCACTTGACCTGCCGGCAGTCTTGGTGAAAACTCGGATCAGAGTTTCAAGCGTGGCATAACATTAGGACCTTTCTCGAAATTGTGGACCGGACGCCAGGACCAGGCGTAGATCGTGCGGCTCCTGCATGAACAGAAAGCATATCAAGAACAATTTAATATTGAGATAGGTTTTAACAAAACAAACCCGTTTTACCTGTTTAACGGTATGTCCGTTAAACAGGGGGAGAGGAGATATGGACAGGTTGATTTCAGTGGTAGGTAATATGGCGGCCATCATCGGCCTGCTGATGTGTCTTATATCCGGCGCAGTCAGGCTGATGGGAGACTTTCATCTGTCTGGTTATTCTGCCATGACAATTTTCCTCACGGGAACCGCATTTATGGTGCTGGCATGTCTCGCGAAACTCGAAATATTGCTGATTCGATTACATCGATAGACACCTGCGGCGCGCTATAGGGAATGCCCTGCAGGCTTCCGGGTTATGCTGTCCGGTATTCGGCTGATTATGCTCTTGGCTATCTGGCCACGGGTGCGTGTTCAGTGCGGCCAAAGCGGTGAATAAACCACACACTGATTAGCGCTCCCGCAGCATTCAGTAGCATATCTGTTAATGACGCATAGCGGCCGGGTATATAATACTGGTGCCATTCGTCCAGTATCCCATAGCACACAGTCAGCAGAAATGCTGTGAGTAACAACTCACGGGACCGCTCTACCCATCCGCGCAGGCTGCGCCACCAGAGCCAGGCGAGCAGGCCAAACAGCGGCATGTGCAGCAGGTTCTGCAGGGCAGGGGGCGTCCAAGCGATGAAACCGGCCAGGCTATCCTGTGCGGGATCACCATCTCCCGGCAGCGAGGACAGCCAGTAGATGGCGCCCATATAACCCAGAGTTGGCACCAGCCGGAACAATGCCATTCCCCGGTGTGTGGCATTCGCACTGGTTTGTCGGCGGCTATCACGTTTAGTCAGAGAAATTCTCCATCGGCATGTGTGCCCGACCCGGTTGTGTCCAATTCCACTCTGCCCGTGCGTCCTGCAGGTCGTGCAACATTCTTTGGCACAGCGGCTTTTTAAACCTTGGGGACTGATCGGTACCAGTCCGTACCACCAGTTACCATTATGGATTTATTCACCGTGCAACAGTATTCTAAATTTATATGACAGCAATGGCGATCAGCTTCAGGCCATTCCGGGTATGAGATAACGTAATAAAGACCCTGCGGGTTAATAATGGCTCCCGGCAAATACGGCCGCTGCAAGCAGCTGGCCATTGCCTGTTGATTATCTGCCAGCCCGGTCTGGTGACCTGTTACAAACTGGAAACTACAAGGTGTAGAGACTATGCCCCTATTGCCAATTCACAGAGAAGCACCGGGCGGAGTTGTCTATCCTGACAGTCAGTATCCCGGGTTCGATCCCGTGACAGTGGCCCGCAACAGGCGAAGAACTCGTATTTTCCTGTCAACGGTGGTTGTCAGTCTTGCGATAACGCTTTCCTATACTTTTCTGCGTCCTGCCATCTACGAAAGCAGTGCAACAGTGCTGGTTACTCCGCCCGATATCGATGATCGGGCAAGTGATGTGACCAATGCACAGTATGTTGAGCTGGAACTCCAGTTTCTGACCGGCCATACCCTGCTGTCCAGTGTGCTGGAGAAACTATCCGCCGGCGATCTGCTGGTCGCGGCACCGGTTCTAGTGCTGCCCGAATTGCAGCAGATGCTTGCCGCGGTATCAGTCGACAATACCAACCTGATCAAGTTGACCGCGAGAGGGCCTGACAAATACCTGCTGCCCGAGATGGTCAACGCCTGGATCGATAGCTACGAGGAAGCACATGGTGACGCTATCAAGGCGGAGTCCGAGTCGGATTCGACGGAGATCGATCAGCAACTGAGTGAACTGAAAAGCAAGGTTGAGGAAAAGCGGCTGGCACTCGACCAGTTCCGCAAGGAATACGACATCGTCTCCATGGAGCGCAATGAAAACCGTATCCTGAAAAGGCTTACGGGCCTGACCGACTCACTCAACAAGGCCAATGAAGAGAAGGTGGCTGCCCAGGCGCGCCTTGGTGCCATCAGGGCCGCTATCTCGCAAGGCAAGCCGGTGGTGAACTCCAACGGGCAGGCCAGTCTTGCCAATCTAGAGTCGCGGCTTGTTGAAATACAGGAAGAACTCAAGGAACTGGAAAACGAGTTCACCCCGCGCTATATGTCGGTCGATCCGAAAATCAAGGGGCTGGTAAGAAAGCAAGAACTGCTGCAACAGGAAATCCGCAACAAACGCCGGGAAGGCCAGCAGGCCGCGCTTGCCCAGGCTGAGCAGGATTATGCAAGCGCGCGGCAGTCCGTGGCGAGCCTCCAGCGCCAGCTGGATGAACACAAACAACAGGTTATGGAATTCACGACCCGGTTTGCAGAACACGAAGCGCTGCAGGAGGAACTGCTGCAGCTGGAAACGGTATACCGTGAAGTCCAGGACCGTCAGTTGCAGATACAGGTCAATGCCCGCAGGCAGTATCCGCAGGTTATGATCAAGGAGCGTGCCTTCCTGCCTGAACAGCCCATATACCCTGACTATATGCGTGATGCAGGCATCAGTGTGGCGGCTTCATTGCTGGCCGGGTTGCTGCTGCTCTGGCTGTATGATTTTCTGACCAGGCCAGCCAGGCATGCCGTGGCGCATGACATCAAGCAGGTGTTTGTCACCTCGCCGGAAACCCGGGTGCTGGACCAGATGGCCAACGTGCGGCTGCCGCAGCCAACTGCTGCAGCGGCGCTGGAACAGCAACTGCCCCGTGAACTTTCGCAGGCAGAAGTGCTGGAACTGCTCAGGAATGCCGGTCCGGACATCCGTTTGCTGATTGTGTGCCTGCTCTCCGGCCTGACAGTCGAGGAAGCCGGGGCCCTGCTGTGGGGCGATATCGATAGAGATGCGGGTGTTATCCATGTCGGGGGCAGTAGCAGCCGCACACTGCCTGTTACGCCGCCATTTCTGGCTGCTATTGAGGCATTTGTGCCGGCTGTTTTCGATGTCGATAGTCCGGTCTGGCAGGATGCCGGCGGCAAGCCGCTGGCACCCGATGACCTGTCCGCGATGCTGTTATATTCAGCGCATGATGCCGGCCTGACGCGGCCGCAGGATGTTACACCGGAGGCTGTTCGGCATACCTATATTGCATACCTGGTCCGCAAGGGTGCGCGGCTGAATGACCTGGTGCGGCTTGCCGGGCATCTGGCGCCTGTTACCCTGGCAGCCTATGGTGTTTATTCACCGCCGGGCGCCGCGGTATCGCTGGATTCCGGGGAGTCTTTATACCCGGTGCTCCAGGGCTTTTATCAGCATCCGGCAAGTGCTGACGACATGCCGCGTTCGGGCGAATCGACTTGATGGTCGGCCAGTCGCACGCTGGCTTGCGTCGCCCTGGAGGCTGATTTACCCATCCTGAAGCGGGCTGAGATATATCTCGATACGGCGCCTCAGGTCGGGCCGGTTCCGGGTGGCAGTCTCATTCCGGGTATCACGGTCTCCGCGTCCCTCGGAGCGGATGTGGTCACTCGACAAGCCCTGGCTGATGAGGTAGTCCGCAACCACCTTCGCCCTGACCTGGGACAGGGCAAGGTTGAATCCCGGCTCTCCGCTGGAGTCGGTGTGTCCGACAATATGGATGCGGGCCTCATCATACTTGCGCAGGACGTCGGCAAGCCGTTTGAGCTCGGTGCTGGAAGTGTCGCTGATCTCGGTGCTGTTAAATTCAAATATTCCCGCATTGCTGAGATTTACCTTGAGGCGGTCCTCTTCCAGACGTTCGACCTGCAGGCCGTTTTCGATGAGGTCTGTCTCGAGCCTGGATAAGGGCGCTGCCCTGACAGCCGGTTCCGTTGCTGTGCCTGCTGCTGCGGCGGGTTGCTGCGCAGGTTCGGCAGGGGCGTCGTTCGCATGTTCCTCGGGGGCGGCGGCCGGTTCCGGTGTGGGCAGGACGGTTGCCAGAAATTGCTCCGTATTGCCGGAAGGGACCAGGTCAGCCAGCTTGTCACGCCATCGGATGCCCATTTCACTGTTCATCGTGAGCAGCAGGGCAAGCAGCAGGCCTCCGATCAATACGCTGATAGCTACCATTCGCAACGGGCTCCGCTTGCGGTCTGTCCGGTCAGTACGGCTGCGATTGACTGCTGCCGGGGCGGACCTGGCGTGAGTGACTTGTGAGGTATCAGCGGCGGTGTGAATGGGCACGGTCGTGTTTGCGGCTGTTCCGGCATCAGGCCGGCTGTCAACTGCCACGCCGCCGCCTGTATTGACCGCGGTGCCGGCTGGCGCTGGCTGGTGCCGGCTATTTGCTGGCCTCACCCGGCCTGTCGCAGCAGTGGTGGTGGTGTTTCGGGATGCCGCGGCCGTTACCGGTTTTTCAGTCCGGGAGAAGGGCCTCTCGTCGTAGGTTTCCTGTCGCGAATCCAGCGACCAGATCACCGTGTCGGCGATCTCCTGTACACCAAGTGGCAGCAGCATTTCGCCGTATAGTTCATCGATGACTATCTTCAGGTCCTGCAGACCCAGCCGGTGACGCTCTTCGATGCTGCCGTGCAGCAGCAGGCGGCTGCATATCTGGTTGATCTGACGCGGGATGCCGCGACTGAACCGGTGAATCATGGTAAAGACCTGGTTGCTGATCAGGGGGTCGCCTTCCCACCCCACGCGGCGCAGTCGGTGCTTGATATATTCCCTGGTTTCAGTGCAGCTGAGGGGATCTATGTGGGCTGCGGCGATCACACGCTGATGCAACTGCACCAGTGTAGGTGCGGATACCAGGTCACGCAGTTCCTCCTGGCCCACCAGGAAGATCTGCAGCAACTGCTGTCCGTCAACCTGTATATTGGTCAGCAGGCGCAGTTCCTCCAGGGCCTCTCCGGTGACATCCTGTGCCTCGTCCACGACCAGCAGGGTGCGTCGGCCCTCCCGGTGCTGCTGCTTGAGGAACTGCCCCACCCGGTTCAGCACACTGGCCTTGTCCATGCCTGCGGGGTCCAGATCCAGTTCGTAGGCCACCAGTCGCAGCAGATCATCCGCCAGCAACTGGGTGCTGACAAGCCGGGCGATTCTGAACTGGTCGGAACTGATTCCGCGGAAAAGGTCATTGATCAGGGTGGTCTTGCCCATGCCGGGCTGGCCGGTAATGACGATGAACCCTTCGGCACGGAGCAGGGCGTGGCGCATATAGGTCATGGCCTTGCGGTAGGTGCGGTGGGGAAAACAGAACCCGGGATCCGGGCTCAGGCGGAAGGGGTCTGCGCGCAGCTTGTAGTAGGTCAAGTGCATATCTGGGTATTGTGCAGTGTGGGAGGATGATCCGGATACAGCTGTAGGTCAGGTTGCACCAATTGTCCCGCTTGCCGCTGGCAGAACCTGTCTGCACCCTGTCCGGGGTATGTTTGGACTTGTCGGCTCCTTTTTGCTAGCGTCACTTATTGGCATAAAGATCATTCTAATGGAGTTTATGGTGAAAAAGTATTTTCCGATCCTGCTATCTATGATGGTCAGCCTTGGGTTGTTTTCCGGCGGGGTGGCTTGGGCCGAGACCGAAACCGAAGTGGATTCCGACACTATGTTCGACGCCGGTGACGAGCCCGTCACGGAGGATGTGACCGTCAGTGTTACGCGCACCGGGGAGGGTATCGAGGTGGTCACGCCGGACGGCCGCCGCGTGTTGCTCAGGAATGACAATACCTGGGAGTACATCCAGGTCGAGCAAGGAGAGCCGTCGAAGAGTGCCCTGATCGAGGTGGCCAATATCAAGGAACTGCGCAATGCCTGCAATATCGGCCTGCGGCTGACGAACAACCTGGGCTACAAGATCAAGAGTCTGGTGCCCAGCTTTTCTGCCTACACCCGGGACGGGATACTCTACAATACCGTCACGACGGCATTTTCCACCATCAAACCGACACGTGACCAGTACCGGCAGATCCAGTTCATCGGGCTGCGCTGCCAGGACATCGACCGCATCGTAGTGGGTGGCGCAGGCCACTGTAGCATGGGTCCCATGGACAAGTTTAACGAGGCCGAGGGCGAGTGCCTTAGCCATATATATGTTCAGGCCAGTGACCTGATCAACATCTTGAAGTAGGCGTGGGGGAGATAAAGATCCCGGTATCTTTCCGGGGTGTAGTCAGGGCTGGTTCGCCTGGTCCAGTCTGCGCCGGCAGGAAATGACGGGTGCCCAATGCCGGGATTTAAACAACGGTGCCTGCACTTTGGATCCGTTAACACCCCGTTCTATATAAGGAACTCTCAGGTAATACAAGAAATCACAGTCACGCAGCCGCTTTCCTGATAATGGCGGTCCACGCTGAATTCTGCTTGCGATGTGAGAAAAGCGTGACAAGAATTTTCGGTGGTTAAATCAGTATCCGGCATAAACCGCTGCGCCCAGTGTGTTGGGTCTTTACGGTTCAGCGCCATGTTGTCAGGTCAGGAAATCACATGAGACTGGCAAAATGCAGGCTCCATAAGCCATGATTCTGCACGCGTAAGCCATTTTGGCCGTCTGACCCCACTGGTTGCAGCTTGCATAGACTAGTACTAACGAGGTTAGTGCGAAGTCATATTCCATGGTTGTTTCAGACAAGAGGAGATTTACATCAATCGATTTCAGTCTGCCCGGGTTCGGCCGATAGCGTAATTGCGGGAGTGTAACTTATGTGTAGGTAATCTGGCGAGTAACCAGATAAGTCCAGATAAGTATGTATATAATGCGCGCCCTTGTTCGTCTTCATCTTTGCCTGAAAGGAGACAGCGCCATGCGTAAATACGATGAAAGCTTGAACACCCGCCTGACACCCCGTCCGTTCAGAGCTTTCGCATTGCCTGGTCTGGTGCTGTTGAGCATGGTGACAGTATTCCTTGTTTCCGCCTGTGGTGGATCGGGCGGTTCGAGCGGCGGAAGCGTCGCAGTTGGCTGCAACCTGACACTGGAAGACCTCAACAATCTCGGCTCCGCCTCGCCTGAATGTCTCGCGCTACTGCCGGACCCGGAGAGCACGCTCAACCCCAAGATCTACATACTGGGGTCGGAGACCGACCTGAACGGCAATTTGCATATCTATGTCCAGGGCGTATCCGCAGACAACGTCCCGCTAGTGCTGGACGATTTTCAGACTGCTACCGTGGTTACCGTCGATGAAACTGTCCTTCTGAATAATGGCGCAGATGTGAACGGCGGAGGGGTCACTGTGCAAGCCATCGCCGACGGCAGCCCGATTTCGATTGCCTTTCTGACGGATTACTCCGCCAGTATGAGCGAAGTCAACCTTAACCAGATAGGTCAGGCCTACGCCCTGATTCTGAATGCGCTGCCTGCAGGATTCGAGGCCCAGGTGCTCAATTTCTCGAATGACACTGCTGTCAGGCAGGACTGGACCCAGGACCTGCAGGCGCTGCTAACTGCGGTGCAGTTTGACCCTGCCTTTGCTCCGCGCAGCAATACGGCGCTCTATGATGGCATCCGCGATACCCTCTACCGGTCGGATCAGGTGGATGGTTTCGGCCTGTCTGAACGCTGCCGTCCGGTGCGCCTCCTCATTACCCATACTGACGGACTCGAGAATTTTTCTGACCCGGGCACATTCAAGGCTGATTTGATCACCGAGATGGACACCAGTCGCACCATCGCCATCATGCTTGGCACCGTGACGGCGAATGTGCCGGAACTCGAGGAGTTTGCAGGTGACCGCGGTGCATTTGTCTATGCCTATGACGTCAACGGTATCCGGGCGGCAGTTAGCGGCTGGGCCGGTTCCTTCGACAGCATCGTCGAGTTTGTCATCGATGCGGGCCTTTTCAATGTCGACGTTCCCGGAAAAGTCGAAATAGGTCTCGGTTCACTGTCTGGCATGGTCGAGGCCCCCTACGATCAGCCTTGTATTCAGACGCCATGATCTCCGGCAGTGAAACAATTATTTTGGAAGAGCCTTTTTATTCAGTGTCGCCCGCCACGAATATTGTTGATTCCGGGCTGCCGGTTGGATCCGGTGGCCTTTATCTGGACTTGAGGCCTTTCTGACTTGCCGGTGCTGACTCCCACCCCAGCAGGACAGGTATTTTCCGCTTTTCCTGATTGCCTGCGGGCTGTCGGGTATGCAGTTTGATGTTGACTGCGTCAACTCCACTCAGCACCTCCGCAAGAAAGTCCAGCGGTGTATCAAAATCCGGTGTGACTCGCAGGTAAGTAATGAGGGGTACTTGCTGTTCCCTGTACAGATAGACAACGTTGCCGATCCAGACCCGCGTGTTGTCCTCTGTCAGTTCCCTGTCTGACGGCCACAAGCGTAAAGCGACAAGCCGGTGTTCGCCGGCTGCCTGCGGCCCTATCAGCAGCAGCGCCTGGTGCTGGCCATCATTTACCTGGGGCAGAACGGGCAGCATTGCAATATCCGGGTCCGGCGCCAGCCAGTTCATGGCGCTCAAGGGAGTCAGAGAGGTTGGCTCATGCCAGCCTTTGTGCAGCAGCTCATCCCGCAGGGTTACCAGCGAGCCCGCCCATTGAAAGTTCATTGGTTGTCCATTCCGCCCCTGCAGATCAATCCGATAGGCGGGCAGGGCCTCCCAGCCGATGGTTTTCCAGGTCGCCCGGGTGATCCGGTGTATTTCCGTACGTGGCCTGTAGTCAGCCAGTTCCTGTGCGAACCGTGTCTGGGTCTGCCAGGCACAGGCAAGCACGACCAGCAGCGTCACGGCAACCAGCAGGTGCCTGACGGGCAGGGGGGGAGCTGGATGCCGGTCATAGGCAATGCCGATCAGGGCAACCCAGAAGATGCCCAGGGTAAGCCCTGCGAGCACATCGGAAAACCAGTGTACACCCAGGTACAAACGGGACATGGCAATGGACATTACGAGGAGCCCGGCAAATGTATAAGGCAGCCAGCGGCCCCGCAGCGGGAGTTCCCGCGCGACCATCAGGGCCAGGAATCCATAGACGGCAAGGCTCATGCTGGTGTGGGCGCTGGGAAATGAAAATCCTCCCTGGAAGCCCTGTGGGCGGTCAACCTGCAGCGTCAGTTTCAGGGTCCAGGTCAACAGGCCTGCGCCCGTATAGACGGCAATCCAGTGCCAGGCGGCCTTGGTGTAGCCTTTCCAGAACAGCCAGGCACAACTGCCGGCCAGGACGGTTATCAGCAGCGCCTGGTTGCCAAGCTGGGTGAGGAAGACCGTGGCACTATCCGCCCAGGGTGTGCGCAGGTTTTGCAGGCTATGGAACAAATAGGCGTCCGTACCGCTCAGGGCATGGCCATGTAATGTTTGCCTGGTCATGAGCAGCAACAGCCACAGGGTTATAAACAGCAGGGCCGAAAGGATCGCCAGTCCGCGGGCTTCGGGGTGTTCCGGGTCGAGCAGCGAGCCGGCAAGTGGCCTGATCAGCGGGTGCGTGCGACTCCAGTGAAGGGTTTTCTCCTGCGCGATGCCCGCATAAGGACGCAGCAACCGGACCAGGTTGCTGCTCAACCAGATACCCAGCCAGGCGACAGCAGCAATCACAACCAGCAATACTACCAGGCGTCCGGCCACTTCGGCGGCCAGGCCGAGCGATGCGCCGAACACCATGCCGGGCAGGATGTAGACGGGTGCCCACAAAATACATGCAATGCTGTCGACGAGCAGGAAGCGCGTTGTTGTCATGTTCATCATGCCGGCGATTGCCGGCACAATCGGGCGCAGCGGGCCGATGAACCGTGCCATGAACACACTCTTTCCCCCGTGCCGCACGAAGAAATCGACGCCGCGATTGACCAGTCGGGGGTAGCGCCTGAAAGGCCAGATTATGCGCAGGCGCTGGTGGTAATGCTGGCCAAGCAGAAAGCTGGCCAGGTCTCCCGCGATAGCGCCGGCCACGGTCCAGAGCAGGATTGACGGGATTGGCAGAGACCCGGTTGCCATCAGTGCCCCGACACCGAACAGCAGTGCTGCACCGGGTATCAGCAGCCCCAGTACCACCAGTGACTCCATCAGGGCAACCACGAAGACCACGGCATTGAATGCGGATGGATGCAGGGAGATCCATTCAAGCAGGTTCTGCAGCAGTTGTTCCATGCGGGCGCTATTCGGTTGGCCGGTTGAGCTTACAGCGTGGCAAAGACCTCTGCGGCGTGTTCCAGGGTGGCGTCGATGACGGCGTCACTGTGGGCAGAGGACACGAAGCCGGCCTCGTAGGCAGACGGAGCCAGGTACACACCGGCTTCCAGCATGCCGTGGAAGAAGCGCCGGAAGCGGTCCATGTCACAGCGCGCGACCTGCTCAAACAGGCTCACCGGTGATGCGTCGCTGAAGAAGCAGCCGAACATGCCGCCTGCCTGGTTGGTCGTAAACGGGATACCGGCGCTGTCGGCACAGATCTGCAGGCCGGCAGTCAGGCGTTTTGCCGCGTGGTCGAGTTGCGCATGGAAGCCCTCTGCTGAGGCCAGTTCCAGGGTTGCCAGCCCGGCGGCCAGCGAGATCGGGTTGCCGGACAGGGTGCCGGCCTGATAGACGGGCCCCAGCGGCGCAATCTGCTCCATGATATCCAGGCGACCGCCGAAGGCACCGACCGGCAGGCCGCCGCCGATGACCTTGCCGAGCGTGGTTAGGTCTGGCCTGACGCCATAGTATTCCTGGGCGCCGCCCAGGGCGACCCGGAATCCGGTCATGACCTCATCGAATATCAGGACGCTGCCGTAGCTGTCGCACACCCTGCGCAGACCTTCCAGGAAGCCCGGGGCGGGAGGGATGCAATTCATGTTGCCGGCGACCGGTTCGACTATGATGCAGGCGATTTCATGGCCCATGGATTCAAACAGGGCTTCGACGCCGGCGAAGTCGTTGTAGGTCAGGGTGAGTGTGTGTTGCGCGAGGGAGGCGGGCACACCGGGCGACGTCGGGACGCCCAGCGTCAGTGTTCCGGAACCGGCTTTCACCAGCAGGGAGTCGGAGTGTCCGTGATAGCAGCCCTCAAATTTGACAATGCGGTCCCGCCCGGTAAAGCCGCGTGCGAGCCGTATCGCGCTCATGGTCGCTTCGGTACCCGAGTTGACCATGCGGACCAGTTCCAGCGATGGCATCAGACTGCAGAGTTTGTCTGCCATTTGTGTCTCGATTTCGGTCGGTGCACCGAATCCAAGGCCGTTGGCGGCGGTATCCTGGACTGCCCGGATGACATCCGGATGTGCATGTCCTGCGATCATTGGCCCCCAGGATGCCACGTAGTCTATATAGTTCTTGCCGTCTGCGTCATACAGCCAGGCGCCTTCACCCCGGGTAAAGAACACGGGATCACCACCAACACCCTTGAAGGCACGCACGGGTGAGTTGACACCACCGGGAATATGCCGGCATGCGGACTGGAACAGGTCGTGTGATCGGGTCATGAGGTATTTCCTTGTTTTCTTTTATGCAATCGCTGCCACTCGGGCAGTTGAATGTACCGCATGCGGGTTGTTTAACCGAGCGCTGATTCTACCTGCCCGCGAAAAACCTGTGCAAAAAATGCGGCATCGGAACGGCCGGTCCCCGTGCGAGGCAGGATCCGGGTTGTTCTGATGGCAGGTCCACTGCGGGCCGTTCATGCCCGGGGATGAGTTATTCATCCTGAAACAGGGCGGCATAGCACCGCGCCGCTGCTGCTATATCAGGCTGCCCGAAGACGCCGTGTATTGCGGCCAGCAGGCTGGCACCGGCAGCAAGCAGTGCCTGGCCATTTGCCGGGGTGATGCCGCCAATGGCTACCAGCGGTTTTGCCAGTTCGCGGCTTGCCCGTGTCAGCAGGGCCGGTTCGGCGAGTACCGCTTCCGGTTTGCTGCGGGACGGATAGAAGCGGCCAAATGCGACATAGTCGGCGCCAGCCTGGACCGCCTGCCGGGCACGCTGCAGATCGTTATAGCAGGATATGCCGATGATGGCTGCTGTTCCCAGACGCGCACGTGCCGCCTGCAGGGGGGCATCTTCCCGCCCCAGATGAACGCCGGCCGCGCCTACCGTCGCTGCGAGCTCCACATCGTCATTGATGATCAGGGGAACACCTCGCTGCCGGCAAAGCGTCGCCATCGAGTCGACCTCATCAATGTCAGCCGCAGTCGCAGAGCCCTTGTTGCGGTACTGGATGACGGCTGCCCCCCCGGTAATGGCTAGGGCCACCCGCTGTGCCAGCTCTCCGGGTGGGATCAGCCGGCTGTCGGTGATGGCATACAGACCGCGAGGCAGGGATGGTGCACTCATCGGGTAGATTTCCGGTTTGACAATGATGAGGATTGGCAGGTCAAGCGGGGTGTCGGCCTTTCTGTATAGCCACGGAATCCACGGAAAAACACGGAAAGGAATACCAGCCATCAGAAATTTTTCCGTGTCCTTCCGTGGATTCCGTGGCCATGATATCAATATTTATAAGGCAGGATCGGTACTAATCTTCCTGTTTTGCCCAGAACATCCGCTCCGGAAGGTGCTGACCCATGCCCGGGCGATAGCCCTGCTGCAGGGCATGCCAGGTAAAGTCCTGGGCCTCGTGGATGGCCTGGAACGGGTCCAGCCCATGTGCCACAAGTCCGGCGATGCAGGCGGCCAGCGTGCATCCCGAGCCGTGGTAACTATGCGGTAGCCGCTCCCAGGTAAATGATTCAAGCAGTTGATGGCCCTGGTACAGCGTATTGATCACGTCTGGAGTCCTTTCGTGGGTGCCGGTCACCAGAACATACTCGGTTCCCAGGTCGAGCAGGGCCAGGGCGCAGGCATCCAGGGTGTCGGCTTCCGGTGCCAGCAGCCGCGCTTCCTGGCTGTTCGGGGTCATCACGGTCGTGTGCGGTAGCAACAGGATCCTGATTGCCTCCAGCAGGCCGTTTTCACCGAGGCTTGTGCCAAGCCCGGTGGCCAGAACCGGATCGAGAATGAGCGGAATATCCGGGTAGTCCTGCAGGATGCTGTGTATCGCCTGCACGATTTCGACGCTGCCGAGCATGCCGGTTTTGAATGCCGCTACCGGCATGTCTTCCAATACCGCACGTGCCTGGGTAATGACGTGAGCGGCATCAAGGACAATAAAATCAACAACATCCCGTGTATCCTGCACGGTAATTGCGGTGATGACCGGGGCGGCATGGCACCCCTGGCTTGCCAGCGTTTCGATGTCGGCCTGAATACCGGCGCCACCACTCGGGTCGTGGCCGGAAAATGTCATCACAACAGGAATCCTGCTCATGTGAATAGATTAGTGAGAAAACTGCGCTTAAGCAAAGCCGCTTGCGTCCCTTGAATGCAGGCGTGCCCCGGGGCGTGGCAGCTGCAGCATGCCATGTCTGGTCGGCGGGCTGTTACGGCATATGTCGGCCACGGGTTACGGCGGTACAATAGTCCGGTTTCAGTGAAGCGTTGTCACGGCAGCCGGGGAGAAGAGCATGAGTGATTACAAGGAATACATGTGTGTGGTTTGCGGATTCGTCTACAAGGAGGCAGAGGGTCTGCCGGAAGAAGGCTTCCCGGCGGGGACCCGCTGGAAGGATATCCCCGAGACCTGGGTATGCCCGGAATGCGGGGCTGGCAAGGAAGATTTCGAGATGGTCGAAGTCTGATGCTGCAGATTCGGTGTTTTTGACTAAACTGGTACTGAAGGTCATAAGGGAGGTTTCCCGGGAGGCCGGGAAGCTTCACTCTGCAGGGCGAACAGAGGAACCGGCGGAGCTTGATAGTGAGCAGCTTTACCGAAGCATTGTCCGAGATGACGGCGGTTGCCGACGGGTACTGTCAGTTGATTGACCGGACCGGTCGCGCCCCCGGCAACTGGCTGGAAATGCTCTATGAACTCATGCCGCGTCTGCATGCGGCGGTAACCGCGCTGAATAGCTACGATACCGGTGAGATGCCCCTGGATGGCGTGGATCTGGATGAACGCTTTGAACTTTACAGTCGCTTGCGCAAGGCACTGGGTGAACGGGATAGCTACTGGCTCGAATTTGATGCCGCACCCGAGGAGATCCATATGTCAGGCAGCCTTGCCGATGACCTCACCGATATCTACTTCGATCTGCTGCATGGCCTGGAACTGGTGGATGAAGCCTGGCCGCACAGGGCTGCGCAGGCATGGCAGTCGACCTACCGTTTGCACTGGGGTCAGCACCTGGTGGATGCAGAGCGCCATCTCTATGCGCTCAAGGTGCGCAACCAGCTGGCATTTAACAAGGCTTCCTGATTCGCAACTGACGCTGAAGGCCGCGTCTGGCGCGCTGACCGGCGCGACCGGCCTGCCCGGGTGGTGCAGTCATCCACGATTCCATCACAGATTACTGCCCTGTCTGTTCACCCGCAGTCAAAACCCATTAGAATAGGACGGCATGCCCACATGAGGGCATACCCAGACAAACGCCAGGTTGACGATGATGATGTGTATACGAAAGCAGCAACAAGGATTTACCCTGATAGAGGTCATGGTTGTTGTCGTGATCCTCGGTATTCTTGCCGCGATACTCGTGCCCAAGGTCATGGACCGTCCGGACCAGGCGCGCATCACCAAGGCACGTCAGGATATCCGTGCCCTTGAAGCGGCTCTCAATCTCTACAAGCTGGACAACTATGTTTATCCCACTACGGACCAGGGCCTGGAGGCGCTCGCCGAGCAGCCGTCTTCACCGGAGCCGCCCAATTGGAAGTCCGGGGGCTACATCGACCGGCTGCCGCTTGATCCCTGGAAACAGCCCTATCTGTATCTGAGCCCCGGCCAGCACGGTGCCATCGATATTTTCTCGCTGGGTCCGGATCAGCAGCCCAGCGACGATGACGTCGGTAACTGGATGTTGCAATAAGCGTCATG
>Ga0210064_1000011_pt1 | contig 80075 bp, 71 predicted proteins | sample Muzzi_CordC_D2_FD_185531 | JGI IMG/M metagenome (GOLD analysis project Ga0210064, IMG submission 185531) | Wetland microbial communities from San Francisco Bay, California, USA, that impact long-term carbon sequestration - Muzzi_CordC_D2 (SPAdes) | ecosystem: Environmental > Aquatic > Marine >... | reverse complement strand
CGTCAGGCTGACGCAGCAATACCCCCGCCGTATTCCGCTGCCGGCTGTTCCACGACAAATAATACGCTCTCCGAAGGAGCCGATATCTGGTGCGATTATCCGGTATCCAGTCCGACCCTCAAGATTATTACTATGGCTGCCGTCATAAACGGGACTGGATCCTGTTGTTCCCGGAGTGATGATTCCATCCAGGCGGCCCGTGTTTGCGGTTTGCATTTGGAGCCTGACTGGGTCAAAGTTCCCGGCCTGAGTGACTACCGGTGCCATTAGCGATGAAAAGTATCCTGCTGCCTTGTTGCCTGTTTGCCGCCATCTTCGCTGCGACGACCATCGCGGAGGACAAACCGCTGCAGTTAGCCAGACTGGCACCGGATGTACATCCCGAAAGTTCCGCGACTCCCGGGGCCTGGCAGGCACTGAACCCGAAAAAACTCAAACTCCAATCGGCTGCCGCACTGGTTGTAGACCACAATGGCAATGAAGTCTATGCCAAGCAGGTCGATGAACCCCAGCCCATCGCTTCGATTACCAAGCTGATGACCGCCATGGTGATCCTGGATGGCTCCCTGCCATTGCAGGAGCGGATCACGATCACCAAAGAAGACCGCGACCTCATTCAGCTCACCGGATCACGCCTGCAATACGGGGCCACACTAACCCGCGAGCAGCTGCTGCGGCTGGCGCTGATGGCCTCTGAAAACCGTGCCGCTAACGCGCTCGCCCGTACCTGGCCCGGGGGGAAAACGGCCTTCGTCCAGGCCATGAACCGGAAGGCCGGATCTCTCGGCATGCAGGCCAGCCACTTTGCCGATCCTGCCGGTCTGGATCCCGGCAATGTCGCCTCGGCCCGGGATGTGGAGAAAATGGTACGCGCCAGCCTCGCGTATCCGCTGATCCGCAAGTCAACCACCACCCGTTCCATTAGCGTCTATCCCTACAAGGGACGCGGGCCACTACGGTACAGCAACACCAACCGCTTGCTGAAAAACGACGCCTGGTCCATTCAGGTGAGCAAGACCGGTTATCTCAATGAGGCTGGCCGTTGCCTGGCGATGCAGGCGAAGATTGCCGACCGGCAGCTGGTGATTGTCCTGCTCAACTCCTACGGAAAGCTGACACCCTTCGGCGATTCCAACCGCATCCGCCAATGGATCGAACGCGGTATCGACGGATAAGCGCATCCGGAGGGAAGCGGGTTATCCGGTAACCCGGATTCGGCCATGACGGACGCGTTCCCGACCTGGATAGCGAGTCTCACGGCAAGCGAGCAACGCTGGCTGGCCGGGTTGTTGATCCTGGCGGTACTGGTGATGCTGATGTACCTGTTCCGCGATCCCCTGGGTTACTGGAAGGAGGGGCGCCGGATAACCCGTGCGGCAAAGCGACTGGGCGCCCGGATGCTGCGTGACGTACGCCTGCCGGACGGGATGGGTGGTAAAATCAGTATCGATTACCTGTTACTTGCCAGCGATGCGATCCTGGTGATTGGCGTCAAACGCTATGACGGGTTGATCTTCGGGAGCGCGCAGACCGACACGTGGACCCAGGTCATCAACAGCCGCAGCTACAAGTTCCCCAACCCCGATACCTATCTCAAGCAGCAAATCAGCGCCATCCGGATAATTGCCCCCAAGATCCCGGTCAGGGGTCTGCACCTGTTCACCGACAAGGCGGTATTTCCCAAGGACAAACCGCGCAATGTGCTGCAGGCGAAGGATCTTCGCAGCAACTTCCGCCGTCCAAAAGTAAAAGACATTCCCGCGCCACTGCGGACGGCGTGGACCCAACTCACTGCTTCCCTGAATTCGGGCCAGTGATTTTGTAAACAGACATTAGGGGTACGTTCCCGTACCTCTTTGAAGGGGGCGGAACGATATTCAGGGACATACGAGTGCCGCGACAGGCACGACTGCAGGGAGAAGGTGGGACCGGAAAGCGGTCGAGAAACCGGCCTGGGCCGTGCAGGGAGTGGTCAGGGTGAGAGCAGCTAATCAAGCCTTGTACCCGGCCCGGACTCAATCCCAGCGGAACAGCCACGCGGCTGTCAGTAACAGCACCAGTCCCATGCCGGCCAGGAGGGCGACCTCGGGCAGGACCTGGCCAACACCGGCCCCCTCCACCATCACCTGACGCGCGGCATCGACCATGTGTGTCAGCGGCAGAAATTTCGATACCAGCTGTGCTGCTGGGTTCGTCCCCTCCATCGAGAACCACACCCCCGAGAGCAGCAGCATCGGCCAGGACAGCACATTGAGCACACCGTCGGCCAGTTCCTCCGTGCGCAGCCGCGCGGCTATGATCAGTCCGATGCTGATCAGGCACAGGGCTCCCGACAGATACACCAGAAACAGCGCGAGATAGGAACCCCGCATCACAAAATCGAGAAACAGGTCAGCGCCCGTATACACGATGAGGGAAGCCGAAATTACCACAGCGAGACGCGAGAGAACTTGCGCACTCAGGAACTCGAAAGCGCTCAACGGAGTTGCCCGCAAGCGCCGCAGTACGCCGTTCTTGCGATAGCGCACGATAACCCAGCCGACACCCCACAGGCTGCTGAACATGATATTCATTGCCAGCACGCCGGGAAGCACCCAGTCCACGTAGCGCAGCGATCGCCCGCTCACTATTTGTCGCAACGGCAACTCACCAGCGCCCGCATAGGCCGCCTGCAGCAGTCGTTCGGCAAGGTAGCCCCGCGCCGAATTCTCGTTGAGCCAGTAACGGGGGGACCCCTGAAGATCGAGCACCAGATCGATCTGGTGCCGTTCCACCTTCGCAATCGCCGCTGCCGGATCATTGAGTGATATGAAACGGACATGGCGTGTCGCCAGGAACGACGCAGCCGCCGCAGTGAGGTCACTGCTCTCCGACAGGATGCCAATCCTGAACAGGTCCTCCGGCTCATCCGTAAAGATGAAGGCGAAGCCGAATACCATCAGGACCGGCATGATGACATTCCAGCTGAGCCCGGCGCGGTCCCGGTAGAACTCCCGGTTGCGTGCCCGCAGGATGGCCAGGATGCGACGCCACATGAGCTACTCCGGAAAATTCAGGAAACCGGGCGGGATGGCCATTCCACGGGCAAGGCAGGCCTGCTCCGCCCGGGACGAAGGGGTAATGGCGCGCAACGCATAAACAGTAGTCGATGCCTGCATCGTGGCAGCCTCCATCCCGACATATTTATATATTATATACATTAAGTATATATAATTACTTATTGTTTAATATGATATTAAATAGTCTATTTGACAAACCAGCCGTAACATCACCGGTGTGTTTTCCTAATTCCTCAGCGCATGGCCGGTAAGTTTCAGGAACAGGTCTTCGAGGGTCGGTGCCTCCACCTTGAGCTCATTGAGATTCGCCCCCGTACGTTCCAGTTGCTCGAGCACCTGCGGCACCTCGTCGGTAAACAATTCGAGGTAGCCATTGCAGATCTCCGCGCTTGCCGGCAGTGGCACGCCGGCCGGCCAGACAGACACCGGGAGACGCACCACCGCGGCGGGGAAATGCGCCCGCACCAGCGTCTCCGGTTTGCCCCGGGCGATGATGCGCCCGCGGTCGACGATCACGATTTCATCACACAGTCGCTGCGCCTCTTCCATATAGTGGGTCGTCAACACCAGGGTCTTGCCGCGACTGCGCACGGTCTCGATCAGACCCCAGAAATTACGTCGGGATTGAGGATCCAGGCCGGTCGTCGGCTCGTCGAGAAAGATCAGTCGCGGGTCGTTGACCAGGGAGATCGCCAGCAGCAAGCGCTGGCGCTGTCCACCGGAGAGATTGCGAGTATCCCGGTCCAGGATCTCCCCGAGGTTGCACAGCTCAATGAGTTCGTCGAGGCCGGCGGTACGGCGATAAAGGCTGGCGAACATGCACAGGGATTCGCGCACGGTCTGGAAATCCTGCAGGGCCGTGTTCTGGAACTGGATACCGATGTCTTCGCGAAAGGCCCGGTTGAGCGCCCTGCCCTGGTAACGTATTTGCCCGGCTGCGGGCCGCATGATGCCCTCCAGCATCTCCAGTGTCGTCGTCTTGCCGGCACCGTTCGGCCCCAGCAGCCCGAAGCACTGGCCCTGCCCCACCGCAAAACTGATCCCGTCCACCGCCCGCACACCGGGGAAGACTTGCACGAGATCACGGGCTTCGAGTAGCGGCATCATGGGGTGTGATTATACGGGCACGGGCCTGTCCAGGGGACAATCGCTACGGCGATGCGCGCCACTGCATCGCAACCGTTCCTCTGGTGCCCATCATGATTGCCAGCCTTTGCCCGTACTTCACTGATTGTGCCAGGGGCTGCCCGGCGGGCATGCGACTGTAATATCCATTTCATGGTACTGCGTATACACTTGCCGCCATGAAAGACACCTGGAAGGACGCCATCCACCAGCAGCGAATCAAGCTGGCGCAGTTACTGTCAAAGCCCCTGGCACGACTGGCAGAAGAGTGTGCCACCGTGTGGGGACAGCGCGAGGCAATCGATATCGTACTCAATGACGGCTTTGCCAGCGTGCCGCATTGCCTGTTCTTGTACGCGCTCGATACCAACGGCATCCAGCTGAGCGACAATATCAGCACCGGCGGGCTGTTGCCGGAGCATTACGGGCGCGATCGTTCGCAGCGCCCCTATATGCGCGAGGCCGTACCGGTGTGGGGCTTCCTGCTGTCCGATGCCTATCTCAGCCTGCGTTCCAACCGTCCGTCTTTGACCGCCCTGCAGGTGGTGCAGCGGGAAGGCGAGACACTGGGCTATATCGGGGCCGACTTCGACCTGCGCGACCTGCCAGTGACGGGAGAACTCTACGAGGAGTCCGGCGACTGGCGCCAGATCAAGGGTGATCCGGCGATTCGGGGCACGGTGTTCCAGCAGTGCCGGATCGACAGTCTGATGGATCGGAATATGGATCCGGCCTGTGCCATCCTGGAGGAACTGCTGACCGAGCGCGGCATGTTTCAGGGCGTGATCCATTTCTCCAGCAGCCGCGCCACCATCTGGTTTATGGATGATCCGTTCCGCTATCGCATCCTCGACCACGAGGCACTCAGCGATCCGGACATCTGCCTGCTCTACCCCTCCCACCCCTACCCCGGGGATGCACTCATTCCGCAGCAGCGGATCGGCAACATACTGAAGGGGATGCGCCAGCTGCGCACGGCGGACGAGACGCTCTACCTGCGCTCGGCCTCGATCAATATCTTCAACGGCATGATCAGCCTGACGTTCTCCTGCGACGGCACCCATTACATGTCCTGGCGGGAGTTTCTCGAAAAGGACATGTCATTCTGGCTCGGAAGTGCAGCCTGAAGGCGGGCTGCTGAAACTACCGGCAGGCCTTCCATGCGGAGATAATGGATGGAAAAACAGGTTCCATTACGTTATCGGCAATGCTCTCACCCGGTACTGCAGGCGTGTCCGGCGACCATGATGAGCGCATCCCTTACCTCCGCTGCCAGCTCCCGTCCGGTTGGCGGCAGGCGGTTCCGTAGATCTGCTGCCGGCGACCGTCGATCATGGCATTCGTGAGGTATTCACGGCAGTAGCGGTCTTCCGCGATTTGATAAGTCCTGACCGGCGTAACCTGGTATGCGCTGCCACTGTCCGGGTCCCGCCAGTTGACAGAGGCATTGTCCGGTGCGTATTCCAGCGTCTGGCCAGTGCAGTACTGGTCAGTTTCATCCATGTAGCGGCCAATCGATTGACCGACCAGGATGCCGATGACGGTACCGGTGATAGTGGCAACTGTTTTGCCCCTGCCATCGCCGACCCTGGAACCGGCCACACCCCCGATGACTCCCCCGAGCACGGCACCCAGTTTCTCCCGGTTGCATCTGCCACCGGTGAGAAAGTCACTGTAGTGGCCTGGCTTCAGCCAGGGGAGATAGTAGCCGTCGTCGTAGTATTCTTCCTCATATTCGTAATAATCGGATTGCGGGTGCTTGTTGCGATAGCCATGGGCCGGTGCCCACGGTGGCGGCGCGGCCAGTACCGTATCCGCTGCCGCGAGCAGCAACAAAAACACGGTGACGCTGACCTTCGAGATTCCCGCCTGGCTGCTAATGTACTGTGAAATCATGGAATTCCCCCATTGCCCGGCTTGCCGCCGGTTTCCATTCGGTTACGCAGAGTGATCGGGTACACACGCAGCAATGTATCGACTCCGCACGGGTGATCTTGATCCCGGAACGCATCATCCAGGCAGCACATCCAGTTCCCGGAGTATGGACTTAAAGTGCGGCGAGATTTCTCCCCAGTTGAGCGGCCAGGTCCACATGGTTACAAAATAGACTTCCGCACGGGGTTCTACAGTACCGCTGGCAGGTCATTGCGGATGACATTTTTTTACCTGATTATCTCTGAAACTCAGCCATGGTGGAGAAGGGCGTGCTGGGGGCCAGGACGTCAAGACACGTCATAAATACCTCCCTGTAGCTCGACTGCCGCACGGCCCAGGCCGGTTTCTCGACCGGTTCCCGGTCTCACCTTCTCCCTGCGGCAGACGGTCTTGCCGCCCTGACCCCACCAGCCCACCCGGAAGCATTGCTGGACGGTGTGGGGCCTGCCAAACCGGGACCGTCGACAGCAGGGATGCTGGCGGCGAGCTTACAGGGACGTATTCACAGCGCGTCCCGGTTTGGCAGGCCCCGCAGCCGCCATTCCATCGGCTTTCGCCTGACAGCTGAGTTTCAGAGATAATCAGGTTTTTTTATGTACAGGTATTGTTCTAGAATCATTTCTATCATGATAGAACAACGCCACAGCCCGGTGTATGTACCGGAGGGAGGAATACATGGCCGATAGTCCTTTGCTACATGGCTGGCAACGTCTGTCCAACGGCTTCGATGTAGAGTTCCGGCATGGTATACCGGTCAGGCTCTCGGACAACGGTAAGGCGCTGTCGTTTGCCGAAGCGGCACTGCTGGAAGAGATTGCAGCGCTTGCCGGGCTGCAAGTCCGGCTGGGTGAATGGCTACCAGGGGAAACTCCGGATGAGCGCGAGGCCCGCCTCATCGTATCCGGCGAACAACTCGCAGAGGTATTGGGAAGGCTGGCAAAGTCTTCCGCTGCCGTATTTTACGACCGCTTCCGCAAGACCCTCGACAGGGAAGGTATCGACTGGGACACGCTGGAGTATGCCAATGATTTCGGGAAGGCGCTGGAATGTTGCGGCCTCGGATGGGATGACGTGGACAAGGAAGCCTACATCGGCGGCTACGTGGAAACCATGCACCGGGAGACCCGCCGTCTGGCAGCATTGCAGGAAATGCCGATGGTCGAGCCGGAGTAACACCTCACGCCGGTTACCCGTGCGGACGCGAAGGGGTGCATGCCTGCCCGCAGTGAAAACACGGGTACGGGTGGTGGCAATGGAAACAAACCCGGTTACCCGGCGGCATACCACTGCGTGGCAATCCCCCCTTATTCCACTGCCTGCGGAAGCGTATCCAGCAGCAGTGCGATCGTACTCCGGGCATAACCATAGGCCGCCGGTGTCGTGCTGGCACGCGGTCCGGCAACATTGAGCTTTTCGACCCCATGGCCGGCAATGAAGCCAACGGCACGTCCGGCCGCCATTGCGGGTGGGCTCTGCAGGGCATCGACCAGCAACAGTGGTTTGCAGCGCTGCTCGCAGTAGCTGGCGGTCAGGGCCGTACCCCCCTCGAGGCGGCCAAAATAGATCACCAGAGTGGCATCACTGTCCACGACATTCCGGCGGGTCCGGTCGGCATACCCGCCCTGTTCCAGCGGTTTCAGGCCATAGCGGCTGTCGATCACACCATCCTCGGCGAGGCATCCGGGCGGACACCATCCGCCGCAGGGAACACCGGCCTCCAGTGCCGCATCCAGCGCCCCGCGATCCACCCCCGTTTGCCCGCCGGAGACGATTTTTAACATGCAGGTTGGCACTCCATCGGCATCACTAGCGCCGGAAGAACAGGTTGATGACGAGCGTCAGCACCACGCTGATGATGAGCATCGAGGTGACCGGAAAATAGAAGGAACCGTTCTCGCGTTCGATGCGGATATCACCCGGCAAATGTCCGAACCAGCCCAGCAGCCCCGGCGCCCAGGTGAGGATCACGCCAACCAGCGTGATCAGCAGGCCGATCAACAAAAGCAGTTTTCCGACGGCCATCGGTTCAAACCTGCCAAAACGGATGGTGGCTGCGGATAAACTGCGGCAGGTGATGCAGCTCGAAATTCTCCCGGCTCCAGGGTATCGTGGTCAGTTGCCGCCGGTGCTGCGGCGCAATGACGTAGGTCCAGGCCTGCAGGGAATTCCCGGCGTTGTCATTAACACATACCCGGATACGCTCATAGAGGTCTCCTTCAAAGCGATCCAGCTTTTTCAGGTGCGCATCCCCGATACCGGCATACACCAGTCCTGCGGTTTGCGCACCGCTCTGCGCAATGATACCGGGATATACCTGCCGGCTGACCACGTAACATGCATAATCATGGAGCACCGCAGTTACGGCATTAAAATGGCCGCCCGTGACTTCCTGCAGGACAGCGGGGAACTGCAGCGTACCGTAGCAAAACAGGCGCATCTATCCGTCTCTACAAAGGGTGAAATTTCACTCGTTTCGCAGCTATCGCCGCTGGATTTCCGGCCTGTCCAAAACCATCTCTGTCAACCGTGCCACGCCGGGTTTTCCGCGTGTAACATACCCGCGACGCGACTGACCCTGCTGGCTGGTAACAGCCATCCCCGGCGAATCAGCCGACACCGACACCCCTACATGCACCTGTCTCGCCCGTACAGGTGCGAGACAGGTGGACACCCGGGAGACCGGACCTTGTACCGACCGTCAGCCGGTACGTACCTCGATCTTGCGTGGCCGCACCTCGGCCCGCTTATGGATGCGCAGGGTCAACACACCATCCTTGAGGCTGGCATCGATACCTTCGGTATCCAGTTCCCCGCTCAGACCGAACTCGCGCCGGTAACGGGTCGAGCGTACATCGGCATATAGCGGCTGCATCCCCTCGGGTAACTCGATGGCATTGTCCCCGGCAATCAAGAGGGTTTCGTTGTCCACCCTGATTTCCAGATTGTCCCGGGTAATCCCGGGCATGTCGGCGTGCAGTGTGATACCCATATCATCCTCGTAAATGTCGACCGGCGGCCGCAGTACGGTTTCCGGTTCGCTCCGGGTTCGCGCAGCGGCGGATTCCTGCCGGGTTACGTCCTGTTTCTCGCTCATGATTCGACTCCTCGGAAATTATTTCACTTCGATCTGCCGCGGCCCCGCGACTGCATGGCGCTGGACCGTGATATGCAAAATGCCGTTTTCGTAGCTGGCGTTCACCTGGTCCGGATCGACGTCATCCGGCAGGGTAATCACCCGGCGAAACTCGCCGCTGTAGCGTTCCTGGCGGTAGTAGTTGACCTTTTCATCCACCGGCACCTTGCGCTCACCGGCTACAGTCAGGAGATTGCGCTGGATGCTGATGTCCAGACTCTTGCTGTCGACGCCGGCGGCGTACAGGTAAATGTCCACCTTCTCCTGGGTTGCCCCCATGTTGATAGGTGGAAAAGTGCCACGGCTGACCGCGCGGATACCGGCTGGCCAGTCGCGGGTGCCGAACATCTGGTCCATTTCGCGCTGCAGGCGGCGGAAATCACCGAACAGGCTGCCATTGAAATCACTCAGACTTCCGAACATTTCAGTCCCTCCTTTATGTGCTGATGTCTTGAGAACTGCCTACAGTACTGGAAATTGGGACACGCTGGAGAAATTTCAATGGGGATACTTTCCAATCTTTAATATTTTCGAGTTATCTACTTCAGCTTGCTCTTGTTTGAATTTATTATTTCTGTTCCCTGGAGGGGTTCATGCCTTCGCGAAAGTGCCTGGAGCCGGGCGTGAGAAGTGGTGCCTGACCCGCATTGATGGACCCGTTAGTGGCGGCCACGCCAGATCGAGACCAGTACCCAGAGCCCGCCAACGGCCGCCATGGTAAAGCCCAGTGCCGCCAGTATCGACATGCCGAGATACTCGGTATCGCCGGTCACCGACAGCATGATCGAGGTACCGATGATAAAAGCGGCGGTGATCATGCCGATGGTGAGCCGGCTGACGGCCCGGTCCAGACGCTCCCCGAAGCGGTCCAGTTCCTCGATATCGATATGCACCCGCAATGCGCCGCGTCGCGCTGCGCGCAGCAGGCGGCGGAAATCCTTGGGCAGGCCGACGAACAGATCCATCACACCGGCCAGTCCGCGCCAGCCCCGTTTGGCAACCTCGCCGGGAGAATAGCGGAGCAGCAAGGTCTTGCGCACGAACGGCCGCGCCTCGGCCACCAGGTCAAAATCCGGATTGAGCTGGCGGCCGAATCCGTCCAGCGTGAGGAACACCTTGAACATGAGGGACAGATCCGAGGGCAGTGCCAGTTTGTTGGCCCGCAGCATGTTCATCATGTCGCCCAGCATCTCGGGAAAATTGACCTGCCCCAGCGGCATGCCGTGGTACTGATCGAGAAAGGCACAAATATCGGTGACCAGCCGTTCCGAAGGCACGTTCACGCTGTGTGACCAGTCCAGCAGCACCTCGCACACGCTGCCGGTGTCGCGCTCCACCATGCCGTTGAGCAGCTCGACCACCTGAAAGCGGCGCTCCTCACTGAGGTGCCCGACCATCCCGAAGTCGATCAGTGCAATACGGTTTCCGGGCAGGAAAAAGATGTTTCCCTGATGCGGGTCGGCGTGAAAGAAACCGTCCACCAGCACCATCTTGAGCACGGCATTGGCGCCGCGGCTGGCCACCAGCCCGGGATCGAGCGCAGCGGCCTGGAAGGCCGCCATGTCCCGACCGGGGATGCCGTCGATGTACTCCTGCACATTGACGCGCTCACAGGTCCATTGCCAGAAGATCCTGGGTACCACGATGTGGTCGCGTTCCGTGATGGTCTCGGCGATCCGCGCTGCATTGCGGCATTCGTGTGCGAGGTCCAGCTCGCGCCGCAGCGACAGGGTAAACTGATGCACGACTTCCCTGGGCCGGAAGCGCTGCGCTTCCGGGTTGTCCTTGGTGAGGATCTGGGCCAGCCGCTCCATCAGGCGCAGGTCCGCCTCCACTACCCGCTTGATGCCGGGACGGCGGATCTTGACCACGACCTCCGTGCCGTCCCTGAGACGCGCCCGGTGTACCTGGGCAATGGAGGCCGCCGCCAGCGGCTCGGTATCGAATTCGGCGAAGATTTCCCCCGGGGCCTGGCCGAGGTCCTCCTCGAGCTGTACGCGCAAGTCTTCGAAATCCAGCGGCGGGGCCGAGTCCTGAAGCAGTTCGAACTCGGCGATCCATTCCGCCGGAAACAGATCTACACGGGTGGCCAGAATCTGGCCCAGCTTGACAAAGGTGGGACCCAGTTTTTCCATGGCCCGCCGGGCCCGCTGCTGGGGCAGCAGGCTCGCCGTCTCTTCCGCATATTTCCAGTGCAGCCGCCTGCCGGCCTTCTCGAGCGCATGGCTCAGGCCCAGCCGGTGTACCACATCACCGAAACCGCAGCGCACCATAATAGAGGCGATTTCGTGTACCCGCCCCAGATCCTTGCCGGCACTGATCGCTTCAAGAAACATCAGCCGGACTCCTTCCGGTCCGGATCTTCGATGCCGGCCTGCCGTTCCACCTTCAGGCCCGCACCGATCCCTGCGAGGATCCCGCTGGCGATCCTGCCAAGTTGCTCGGCGGTTTGCACTGCCGTTTGTGCGCCGGCCTTCAGGCCTTCCCTGCCCGCCGGCGGTATTACCCGGTGCAACGCAGCAATACTCCCGGCCAGCTGTTCGCCCAGGGCGGCACCGCTGATACGCGCATGGTTTTGAAAATCGGCAAATACAGTGGACAACGTAGCGCTGCCGGCCTTCGTCACCTCACCCAGGGTATCCAGTAGCAAGCCCTGCAGCGATGCCAGATCATCCAGCGCCCGCCTCAGATCGTGTTCGGAAAATTCCGCCGCCCGCCCCGTTGCCTCCCGAAGGGCCAGGGTCGAGGCCTCACCGGCCTTCGACAGCGCTTCCCCGATCCCGTCGAGGGATTGCCGAATCACCTCGCCGGATTCACCCGTGCGCGATTCCACGGCCGCCCCTACCCCCTCGACCACCGAACGGGTCACCTGCCGGATATGCGGCAGATCGAGGTGCGTGGAGGAAAATGCGGCCAGCATGAGATCGCGGATTCGCGTCTGCAGATCGCCGCCACTTTCCACCACCTGGCGCGCGGCTTCTTTCAGCCCTTGCAGATCAGGGCCTGGCTCCTGTTTTTCAGACATTTCCCCTGCCCCCGGTGCCTCTGGCGACCCCAACCCGAACAGGGTCCGCACGGCTACCGTGTTATTGGTTATGCTCCTTCTGTTATCGGGATGCCAGGCCCCCGCCCGGCATCCAGCCGCACCCAGCATACCCCCAATATCCTCGAACGTAAAATCATCACTGCATCCCCTGCAAAGCTGCCGGTGGCAGGCATGCCTGCCACCGGCATACCGGGCAATCGACAAACCGGAAACGACATTCCGGTGTAATATTAGCGAAATGAATCCCGGAGCGATGCGCCCGATGTGCAGGCATTACCGGCTGATGGCTGCGATTGTGTACCTCGTTCCCACGTTTGCAAATGCACAGACACCGCCGCACACCATGCCAGACCCGCGTACCGAAGCAGCCATCGAGCTCATGACACGCTTTGCGGAGCGCACCGGATTGACCTCCGGGCAACCCCGACAGCGCTACCTGTGGACGGACGCCTTCGCAGTGTGCAACTTCCTCGGCCTGGCGCGCACCACCGGCAAGGCACAGTACCGACAGCTTGCGCTGCAGCTCATCGATCAGGTGCATCACACCCTGGGACGGTATCTACCTGATGGCCCGCGCAGCGGCTGGATCAGCGGGCTCGACGAGCAGGAGGGAATGGCCCACCCGACACTGGGTGGATTGCGCATCGGCAAGGAACTCCCGGAGCGCGCGCCGCACGAACCGTTCGACGAACAACTCGAGTGGGAACGGGACGGACAGTACTTTCACTACCTGACCCAATGGATGCACGCCCTCGACCAGGCCACCCGGGCAACCGGGCAACCGCGCTTCAATATCTGGGGGCGGGAACTCGCCGAGACCGCCTACGACGCCTTCACCTACGTACCCTCGGGCGAAGTCCGCAACCGTATGTACTGGAAGATGAGTATCGACCTGTCACGGCCACTGGTGCCCTCCATGGGCCAGCATGATCCGCTGGATGGCTACATCACCGGCATCCAGTTGCAAACGACCGCCTCCCTGCTGCCCGGGCCGGTCCCGGGACCCTACGTCGGCGACCAGGCCGAACAGTTCGCCGCGATGATCGCGCGCGACAGCCTGGTAACTGCCGATCCGCTGGGCCTGGGTGGCCTGCTGGTGGACGCCGCCCGCGTGGAACAGTTGATGCGAAACGGGGCATTCCCGGACGGCAACCTGCTCGAGTCCCTGCTCACGGCCGCCCTTGCCGGCCTCGATCATTATGCCCGCCGGCAGGATTCGGGATTACCTGCACAATACCGGCTGGCCTTTCGCGAACTCGGTCTCGCCATTGGACTGCAGGCGCTTGTCTCCCTGCGGGAATCGATTGCAGCCCATCCGGAACCCCTTCCAAACGATGCTGCATTGCGCCGCCTTCTCGAAGCGCTCATGCAGTATGCGCCCCTCGGCAGCGATATCGAGTCCTTCTGGCGCGACCCCGAACAGCAACAGACTGCCACCTGGTCCGAACACCGCAACATCAATGAAGTGATGCTGGCTACCTGTCTCGCTCCCGGCGGCCTATTTATATTGGATTTTTAATGGTTTTCTGGTTTATAGGAGCACTTTCTTTTTGCTCATGGCGCACCATAGGCGCACTCACAGGCAGCAAACAGCAACGAAGGCGGACTGTTTTCTTTGGCTGCTACCCGAATTTATTTTTCCTGCTACTACCTGTTCATGCTGGCTAGTAAAACCGGTCCTCTCCCATGTGCCGGGAGAGGACCGTAGAAGACTCTACTTAACTGTCTTTGTGACCATGCTCGAATGTACGCTCTCCCGGCCATCTGAATCCCCCGTAGTTAATACCATGTAGTAGGTTCCCACCGGAAGACTGGTGATGGTGGTCGAAGTGGAAGAGCCGCCATCGACGTATAGCGAGTTTGGATAATTACCCGCTGATGTTCCGTAATGTACCGTGTAACCGGCAATTTCACTCATTGCCAGCGCCGAGCCGTCTGCACGTGCCACCGGTGGCGTCCAGATTAGCGACACGGAACCGGTCTGCTGGGCAGCGTCGTTTACCGTAATAGCGAATGCGGGCAGCGTCACCGTTGTATAGTCGTCCGCCACCGATATCCGGATGTTACTGGTGGTTGCCGCACTGTCCGGGGTTCCGGACAAACGGCCGGTGCTGGTGTTAAAACTAGCCCATGAAGGACGATTACTGATGCTGAACGTCAGAATGTCTCCATCTGCATCATTTGCACTCGGCTGGAAGGCATAGTCGTTTCCCACGGTAACACTGGTGGCAGGGGAGCCGCTTATTCTGGGCGCTGTATTGTCATTGCCCGCTGCTTCACTGCCTCCGGGGGCAGATTCAAAGGATACTGTTGCCGCATCGATGATGAACCCCGTGGTGTTTACGTGTCTGAACACCAGGGTGTTGTTACCATTCTGCCAGTAGGAGGCCGGTGTCCTGAAGCTGATGTTGGTTGAGTTCTGGTCATTGCCACTAACGCCGGCGCTTCCAAACAACATGATGGGCTGGTTGTCATTGATAATAAGCTCGCCTTCGTCAGGAAAGTCGGCATCATAGGTGGCAAGCGAGATGATGGCATCACCGGCATCAGCAGGTTTACCGGCATTAACAGTTATTGCTGCTTCTTCGGGTGTGCTGCCGCGCAAATCGACCGGGAACTCAGGCAATACCATGGCACACTGAAAAATTGAAATTGTCAGTGTAACTGCTACAAAGAGGGCTTTCCTCAAAATGTTAAGATTTCGCATGGGTCTCTCTATGAAAAAGCATAAGAAGTTAAAATCACAGCACACCGCAGCCAGTGGTCATGACACCGGGCAATGACCACCTCACAAAAGAACCTTTAAATCTCAGGATTGAATCGCTGGAGACACCTGGATGCAGTTATGCGGCGCCTCTAAATAGGTGCTCGATTCACTGAATCGCCCCTTCCCTGGAGATACCCCGTATCTGGGGGATAAGCTTAGTGCTCACTTTACAATCCCTGTTTGGTTCGCCTGGGTTACGACGGGCTCGCATTGTATTAATCGCATACGTATTAACCACTACGTATAAACCACAACAGTCATTTCAACTTAGCAATAACCGTACCAGGTTTATGCAATGACCCAAACTCAATTGTTTTTAAACAAGTTACGTGGTCTGAACGAGAAGAAAACGCGAACCGAAGAGTATTTTCGTCGTCTGGTGGCGGCAGTTATATTCTTTAAACACTAAGCCGTTGATAAAAGAAGACTATATTTGTCGTTCTTGCGCGACATGGTGAAGGGTAATCTGTTGCGTGGCCGACAGGCCCAGAGATACAAAATCGACAACCCGGGTGTACCGGCCGGATCAATGCGTAGTTATCTCATAGGCAGAGTTTTTCAACACAATCGGCCGAAAGTTGCTGACCAAGACTCAAGCACCAGCGGGATTATTGTGTCCAATGAAGGGTAATTCTTTGCCGTTTCCGGTCGTTCATAAAAGCGTTTGAGACTCGAAGTAATCGGACACTGTAAAGGGTAAATCATGGCAATCAGTAACCATTTCGCCAGTATGATTTTGCTTGGTACTGTGGGGATCCGAAAATTTTGGGCTGGATATTTGGTGGGTAATAGCACCAGTTCTTAAGAGGCGATGGAGTGCCCCACCCCCTCCTGGAACAGCATCTGGGCACGTTTCTCGGGCACTCTTAATCATTCTGAATGCCTATCTCGAAATACTCAGCGCCCATCCTGACAAAGATGCAGGCAGAGCCACAGGAGAGGGCTTCTCAGGGAAGGGAGATTAAAAAATACAGACCTGGATTCATGGCGCACTGATGGCGCACTTACTCACAAGTAACAGCCGAAATTAGCAATAAATGGCAAGCAATGAAATATGATACCTGATTGTTTTTACGTTGGTAATTTGTTGTTGTTTATTGTTAAAGACGCAACATCAATGAAGTGATGCTGGCTACCTGTCTCGCTCCCGATGGCTTCCTCGCCCTGCCTGCACCACACCTCAACGACGCACTACCTGTGCTAGAGTGAATGGCATCACCATGCCACGGAGCACCCGATGGAAACCCTGATCGCAGGATTGATTATCTTCTTTGCCATCCACTCGGTGGCCATCGTCAACGACGCCTGGCGCCGGACTGTGATCGATCGGCTGGGCGAATGGCCGTGGAAAACACTGTACTCGGTGATCGCCCTCGCGGGCCTGCTGCTCATCGTCCAGGGCTACGGCGCTGCCCGCCTCGATCCGCTGGTCCTCTACACGCCACCCGCCTGGCTGCGCCACGTGGCGCTGCTGCTGCTGATCCCCGTGTTTCCACTGTTGCTTGCGGCCTATCTGCCGGGACGCATCCAGCAGGCTACCCGGCACCCCCTGCTGGCCGCCACCAAGCTCTGGGCCTTCGCCCACCTGCTTGCCAACGGCACACTCGCCGATATTGTGCTCTTCGGCAGTTTCCTTGCCTGGGCGGTGGTTGATCGCATCTCGCTCAAGCACCGCACCGGACCACCGGTACCGATGCTGCCGCGTACCGCGGCGAATGATGCCATTGCCGTCGTCGCGGGTCTGGGGCTGTATATTGCCTTCGTCCTCTGGCTGCATATGCGGCTGATCGGCGTCTCGCCACTCGGCTGAGACCGGTATCCAGGTCACTCGCCATCCCGTTTAACGCCGCCGTCCGGGTGCGTCAGTGGGCCTCCGGCATGATTGCGAGGACTATCCGCCGCTCACCCGTCCTGTAACTCCCGGTGCCGGAAACAATCGACCAGGTGATCGTTGACCATTCCGCCCGCCTGCAGGAAGGCATAGCAGATAGTGCTGCCGACGAAGGAGAAGCCCTCCTGTTTCATCGCCTTGCTGATGGCATCCGAGAGCGGTGTGGACGCGGGCAGCTCGCTCAGTGACATCCAGGTGTTCTGAATCACCTCGCCACCGGTGAAGGACCAGATATAGGCATCGAAAGATCCGCGCTTCGCCTGGAGTTCGAGAAAGGCGCGGGCATTGCTGACGGCGGCCGTGATTTTCTGGCGGTTGCGGATGATCCCCGGGTTGCCCATGGCGTTCTCGACCTGGGTCGCGGTCATGCGGGCCACCTTGGCGGGATCGAAATTGTGGAACACCGTGCGGAATGCCTCCCGCTTGTGCAGCACGGTACGCCAGGAAAGTCCGGCCTGGAAGGCATCGAGGACGAGGTACTCGAACCATTTCCGGTCATCGTGCACCGGCACGCCCCATTCCTCGTCATGGTAGGCCTGCATGCGTTCATCACTGGCAATCCAGGCGCAGCGGGTTTTGTCATCGTGATTCATTGCAGGCCTGGTGTGGCAGGATCGTTATCCCTGGACAGGCTCCGATATCCACCCATTGCACTTCCGGTACATGTTACCAACCCGAGCTACCGGGTTCCCCCTTGAACGGGCCGAGGATTTCGGCGGTGATCCAGCCGCCGTAAAAGCCGCCCGCCTGGGCGCGGACCCGCTCCCCAGCGACATAGCATTCCACTCGGCCCGGGTAAAATGCAAGGTAATTCCTGATCGTCAGGAAACCGTCGAACGGCTCCGGGTAGCTCCAGGCAGCATTTTTCACACGATGTTCACCGACACACAGGCTGTAATACCGGGCCGGCCCCTTCCATTCACAGAAGGTCCGTTCACTGTCGGGACGCAGGCAGTCACTCCGGACCGCAGCGGACGGCAGGTAAAACGTGGGTGGACTGGCGGTTTCCAGTACCCGCCGGGCGTCGCGGGTCCCGGCAATCAGCACACCATCGAGCCTGACTTCGATACGCCGCGTGTCCGCCACAATCACCGGGGGGCGCGGGTAATCCCACACCGACTCCTGTCCCGGTCCGGGCGTCACCGCACCGGCAGGCCGTGCCTGTCCCCGATGGCGCCAGGCTTCACGCGCGTGCTTGAGATCGTCGTTATCCATCACCAGCATATGGACAGTCGGTTGGCGTATTCGATCCCTGCTCGCGGACGGGGAACAATTCACGGGATTCACACCGGCTGCTAATTCACTGCTGAGGAACGGTATGCGTTGCGATTCACCTCCATAAACCATACGATGCTGCCGGAATCGGGGAAACGGCCGACCGGAGACACACAACGGCATGATGGACGACCTGGAGTGGTTTGACGAGGAGACCGCGCGCTCGCTACAGCGGGTCCTGCCACGCATCGAGGCGGCCTTCAAGGAAAAGACCGACCCCGCGGAATGGGAGGGCTACAAGGAGCGCCTGCAGCGCCATTTCCCGCGCCTGTTCCGATTACTGCACGCCCTCTACGGCCGCGACTACGATTTTTTCTGGTACCTGTGGAGTATCCTGGTATCCACGACGGAGATGTGGCTGGCACGGCCCGCCGAGCTGAAGGCCCTGGACGGGCTGCGGGAGACGAATCCGCACTGGTACGATTCCAACCGCCTGGTAGGAGCCATGTGCTATGTCGACCTGTTCGCCGGCGACCTCCAGGGCCTGCGCGAGCGCATCCCGTACCTGTCGGAACTGGGCATTACCTATCTGCACCTCATGCCGGTGTTCAAGGTACCGCAGGGCGATAATGACGGCGGTTATGCGGTGAGCAGCTACCGCGAGACCCGGCCCGATCTGGGTACCATGGAGGACCTGGCGGACCTCGCCACCGAACTGCGCCACCATGGAATCTCCCTGTGCCTCGATTTCGTCTTCAACCACACCTCGGACGAGCATGAATGGGCGCAGCAGGCGCTCGCCGGCGAACGCCTCTACCAGGAGTATTACCGCATGTTCCCGGACCGGGAGATGCCGGATGCCTATGAGCGCACCATGCCGGACGTGTTCACCGAGGACCACCCGGGTGCATTCACCTACCGCACCCGCATCAAGAAGTGGGTGTGGACCACGTTCCATACCTACCAGTGGGACCTGAACTACGCCAATCCCGAGGTCTTCAACCGCATGCTGGAGGAGATGCTGTTCCTTGCCAACCAGGGGGTGGAGATCCTGCGCCTGGACGCGGTGGCCTTTGCCTGGAAGCGCGTGGGCACCGATTCCCAGAACCTGCCGGAGGCACACTGGATCATCCAGGCCTTCAACGCCCTGGCCGCGATCGCCGCGCCGGCGATGGTGTTCAAGTCCGAGGCGATCGTGCACCCGGACGAGGTGCGCAAGTACATCGGGACGGAGGAATGCCCGCTTTCCTACAACCCGCAGCTCATGGCGCTGTTGTGGGATGCGCTGGCCACCCGCGACGTGCGCGTGCTGCACAACGCCATGCAGCGCAGCTTTGCACTGCCGCGGGGCACCGCCTGGGTGAATTACGTCCGTTGCCATGACGACATCGGTTGGGCGTTCGCCGACGAGGACGTGCGGGCCGCCGGTTTCGATCCCGCCGTGCACCGGCGCTTCCTGACCGATTTCTACACCGGTCGTTTCCCGGGCAGCTACGCCAGCGGCGCGCCCTTCCAGGAAAACCCGGAGACCGGCGATGCGCGTGTCTCCGGCACCTGTGCATCGCTGACGGGAGTCGAGAAGGCGCTGGCAGAGGACGATACCGAGGCACTCGATCTCGCCATCCGGCGCATCCAGCTGCTGCACGGCATCATCGTCACCATGGGGGGCATCCCGCTGATCTACCTGGGGGACGAAATCGGGACCCTCAACGACTACGGCTATGAAGCCGATCCCGCAAAGATCGGCGACACCCGCTGGCTGCATCGTCCGGCCTTCGACTGGGAGCGCGCGGCCCTGCGCAGCGACATAACCACCGTGACCGGGCGCGTATACCAGGACCTGCTGCGGCTCATCCAGCTCCGCAACCAGAATCCGGCCTTCACGCACACGGAAACGGAGCTGGCCGACACCGGCAACCGCCACGTCCTCGGCTACTTTCGCCAGCACGAGCAGCATTCCGTACTGGTGCTGGCAAACTTCAGCGAGCACCAGCAATGTCTGGAGGCGCGCCGTCTGCGGCAGATGGGCATGCGCAAGACCATGATGGATCTGCTGGCCGGTCGCACCATTATCGCCACCCGGGAACTGCTCATGGAGCCGTATCAGCTGATGGTGCTCAGCCGCCCGGGGTAGCCCGTGTGTCGGTGCAATACCGGCAAATATAGAACCTATCTCATAATGCCGCGCGAGCCGCGTTGCTGTCCGAAATGTGTGCCTGCAAGGCGCGCCGCGCGGCACAGTACTTGCTGTACGGGCAAGCGGCGCAACGCCGCAGGCGCGCATTTCGGACGCAACCTCTTTGGGACCGGGCGCTTTTGGCCCATGACTTTGTTGCAGCTCGCTCATGTGGCATAGGCTACACCACGCTTGCTGCGCCGCACCCTGAACCAAAAGCGCCACGGTCGCGACCGCGGGGTATTATGAGATAGGTTCTAGTACCTGCGTACAATTGTTCGCCGCGACATCTTCCCCAAGAATAACCTGTAACGTGCTGCGCTGGCGCAGGTGCCACGCAGCAGCATCCTGATCAACTACAACCTCACTGGCATCGGTCCCGGCATTCGCCGATGTCCGGTCACGAACGGGGATGGTGTCTGTTATGAGAACAACCGTTGAACGTATCCTGAGAGCCCTCGTCTTCACCCTGCTCGGTGCTGCACTCCCGAGCGTCATCACGGCCGCACCCGCGCCAAAGGCCTACGGTCTCGGCCATCCCTTCCTGCTGGAAGACCTGCCATTCGGCGATTTCCGTGCGCGACTGGAGTCGCTGCCGGCTCCGGCCCGCGGGCGGGCCATGACCTGGTTGCACAGCTTCCGGTTCACAGAGCAGGACCTGCCGTTCCTGCGCATCGACGACACGGGCGGCGTGTTCTACGCGGACACCTTCACCCCCGAGGAGGCCGGCGGTGCGGGGTCCGGCACACCGGAGACGGCAGCGAGCGCGTCCGCCACCTTCAGCCTGCAGAGCCGGCCCGGTTCCACGAATATCCTGTATCTGGATTTCGACGGGCACGTGATCTCCGGGACCGCCTGGAGCAGCACGGATCTGTACGCCCGGCCCTATGATACCGACGGCGATCCCGCCACCTTCGGCGACGCCGAGCTGGCGAACATTGCCGAAATCTGGCGCCGCATCGCGGAAGACTATGCCCCCTTCGACGTCAACGTCACCACCCTGGAACCTGCCGCCTTCGGACCCACCGCCGGACGTATCCTGATCACTACGGATACCGATGCCTACGGCAATGCCATGCCGGCGCAGGGCGCCGGCGGGGTCGCCTATGTGGGCGTCTGGGGCCTGAGCAATTACAGCAGCCGCTATTCGCCCGCACTGGTCTACTACAACCGGCTGGGCGGCGGGCGCCCCGATTTCGTCTCCGAGGCGGCCTCACACGAGGCCGGACACAACCTGTCCCTGTCGCATGACGCGACCCACAGCAGTTCCTACTACGGTGGCCACGGCAGCGGCTATATCTCCTGGGGACCCATCATGGGCACCGGCTACAATCGCAATGTGTCCCAGTGGAGCCAGGGCGAATACCCCGACGCCAACAACACCCAGGATGATACCGCCATCCTCGACAGCCAGCTGGCCTACCGGAACGATGACCACGCCGACTACCTCGACGGCGCCACGCGCCTGGTCGCCGATGCCGCGGGCAGCGTCGCAGTAACCACACCGCAGGAGGATCCGGACAATCTCGAAGCCGATAACAAGGGCGTTATCGAGTCCTCCATTGACAGGGACGTCTTCTATTTCGATACCACCGGCGGTCCGGTCGAATTGACCGTCACCCCGGCCTGGCAGGACCGCTACACCCGCGGCGCCAACCTTGACATTCAGACCGCGCTCTATGACGCGTCCGGCACCCTCCTGCAGACCGCTGACCCGCTCGATGATACCGACAGTACTCTTTCCGCCAGTCTGCCGGCCGGCCGCTACTACCTGGCCGTTCAGGGCGTGGGCAACCCTGTTTCACCCTATTCGGACTACGGCAGTCTGGGCCAGTATTTCATCGCCGGTACGCTCCCGGCCGTCAACGACGGCATGGCGCCGGTCCCGGATCCCATGAGCTGGGAGAGCCCGCCGGAGGCGACGGACCGCGACCGCATCGCCATGACGGCGAGCACGGCGAACGACGACTCGGGCGTGGTCGAATACCGTTTCGAATGCATCTCCGGGCCGACCGGCTGCACGGCCGGTCCCTGGCAGGCTGCCACCAGCTACACCGCCAACGGGCTGCTGCCCGGCGCCACCTATGAATTCCGTGTCATGGCACGCGATGCCTTCCTGAACACCACCGCGCCCTCGGTCGCGGCCTCCGCCGCCACGGCCGCCAACCTGTCACCGCTGGCCGCAGCGGACACCGCGGTGGTCGAGGAAGACGGTTCGGTCGTGATCGCGGTACTCGCCAACGACACCGATCCCGAAGGCGATACCCTGACCATCAGCGGCATCACGCAGGGCGCCAACGGCGCCGTGGTCAATAACGGCACCAGCCTCACCTATACACCGGACGCCGGCTACACGGGCGGGGACAGCTTCGGCTACACCATCGACGACGGCTACGGAGGCACGGCCACGGCCGGCGTCACGGTCACGGTCACTGCGAAAAACCACGCCCCCGTCGCCAACCCGGACAGCGTGAGCATCAGCAAGGGCGACACCGTTGTCATCCCGGTGCTCGCCAACGACTCGGATCCGGACGGCGATGTACTGGTGATCACCGGCGTCTCCGGCGCCAACAAGGGAACGGTCTCCTGGCAGCCGGGACAGACCACCATCACCTATGCACACAACCCGAAGCGCAAGGGCAGCGACAGCTTCAGCTACACCATCGACGACGGCCGCGGTGGACAGGCCACGACGACGGTATCGATCTCACTCGGTGGTGGTGACAGTGGCGGCTCGGGCACGGGCGGCGGCGGCAAGGGCAACGGCAACGGCAACGGCAAGAAACCCAGGTAACCGGGTCTGGCCACAGCGTAACGCAAACGGAAACCGGCGCAGTACCGTACTCCGGTTCCGGGTTCAGTCTTTCGACCAGTAGGGCGTCTCGATCCCCTCGCCCAGATCCGCTTCGATCAGGCGCCGCCGGACCTCCAGCAATTGCTCGATCAGCCGGGGCTCGAAATGCTCATAGGCCGCCGCATCCGGCACCCGCCGGACCACCACGCCAAGCAGCTCGGTAATCGCGTTACCGATGGAATTCTGGCTGATGGTAACGATCAGCCGACCCGCGTCGTTGCGGTAGATCAGCTGCTTGAACGCCGGTTGCCAGCGAATGGCATTGGCATAGGCGGCATCGATAATGCAGCGGTCGCGGACCTTTTTTGCCGTTTTCAGGAAGTCGTTGTTGAACAGCAGCACGCTCTCGACCTGCTCCGGGTAATACACGTCGCCCAGCATCGGCGCATTGCGCGTCGATACCTGGCTGAAGAACGTGCGGTAGAAATCGATGAAGCCCTTGAGAATCTCGTCGTACTCCCTCCAGAAGCGGATATCCTCCAGCGCCGCCACCCCGCCCTGGATCTCCCAGCTGGGCAGTCCCTGCGGGTAGCCGGTCAACTCGATGCGCGAGGCGGCCTCGCCCACCGGCCAGAGAATATCCAGCTGCAATGCCTTGTCGAAGAACTCGCGATATACATCGTGCATGTAAGCCTCGAACAGGCTGTGCTGCCCGCCATCGGTGAGGTTGGGATTTTTCGGATCGGCCGGCTTGGCAGCGCGCAGTATATCCTTCCCGAACACCATGAAATGGTTGTGCAGCATGCGGATACTGGGTACCCCCGGCGAGGTCAGTGGCCAGGTGGCATCGAGGCTGGCCTCGCCCGCCAGTATCAGGTGTGCCTCCGGATCCGGATAACGCTCCAGCATGTATTCGATGATGATCTGGTTCATGCGGTTCCAGACATGCTTTACCTTTTCCGGGACCTGGGGGCGGCGCACCGGCCGGCCCAGCGGATCGAGGATGCAGTTCGAGCTGTTGTAGATGATCGAGGTATCGAAGGTGTTGCTATGACCCAGCGCCTTACGATACAGCAGCAGGTTCTCCGGATTGCTCAGCAGCCCGTTGTTGTGTGCCAGGTCATTGAGGTTTTCCGTGCTGTTGAAAAACTCGTTGGGCGCCATGCCCTCCGGCACCTCCAGGGGAATGGGACGAAACGGTGTGACGATCTCTCTGGGACCGGATTGCATCGGTTTCAGCCTCGGGAAATTCTGATTACTGCCGTAGCGGGGTTACCGGAAAGACAAAAGAGTCGGGGTTCGCAAACGTGTGTAGCGCATCATACACCATAACTGTAAACGTGGCCGGTCCACCCGGCACCGGTCGCGACGCCGCCTCCCGGGCAGGACCCGGGATACCGGATGAATCGGGCGCCAGCTGGCATACACCCCGCTTCCGGGTCTCAATAGCCGCGCTGCAGGTCCACTACGTTCAGCATGTGCTCACCATTGACGTAACGGCGCAGGTTCTCGCGCACCACCAGCCAGAAGCGCTCCATCTGGCGGTCGGAGCCGGCGCTGATGTGCGGGGTGATAATGACGTTCTTCGCCGTCCACAGAGGGTGGTCCGGCGGCAGTGGTTCCGGGTCGGTAACATCCAGCGCGGCACCGCCGATACGCTCCGAATTCAGGGCCTCGATGAGGTCCCCGGTCATCACGCTCCGGCCGCGGCCGATATTGATGAAATAGGCGCCGGACCGCATGGCAGCGAAAAAATCACGATCGAACAGGCCAGTGGTCTGCGGCGTCAACGGCGTGGCATTCACCACGACATTCGCCTGCCCGGCAAGTTCGTGAAGCTCATCGGGGAGACCGACATAGGCCACGAAATCCGGCCCTTCCCGCGAGAAATTGCGCGTCGCGATCACGCGCATGCCGAGTCCGTGCGCGCGACGGGCGATTTCGGTACCGATGCCGCCCAGGCCTGCCACCAGCAGGGTGCGGCCCTGCACCTCCGTCATCGAGGTGCGCGCCACTGCCTCGCGGTCCCAGCGCCGCTCCTGCTGCCGGTCGCGGAACACATACAGCTTGCGCGTCAGCGCGTACATCAGGCCGATCACGTGTTCGGCAATACCGGGACCATAGACGCGCTGCATGTTGGTCACCAGGATGGCGCGCTGCTCCGCCAGCGGGGAACTCGCACAGCGGTCGACCCCGGCGGAATAGTTCAGGATGTAGCGCAGATCCCTGCCGTTTTCGAGATTGTCGTGACTGCAGAAGCCGAGCAGGACGTCGGTGCCTTGCAGCAGCGGCGCCGGCACCTCGCGTGCCGTAGTCACCACGATCTCGGCGCCGCCGGTCACCGGTTCAAGCCACGCCACCGCATCCGGTTTCGATTGCCGCTGCCATTCGAGCAGCGTCACCACGATGCGCCGCGGTTTCCGCCACACCCCGGATTCAGCGATCGGTTCCCTGCCTTCGCGTAGTCCCAGTTCCTCGATCAGCTGCACCGTTGCCGCATCGGGGCCCGCGGCCATGGCCGGCACAATCGGTAACAGCAGGAAAATCAGGCCGTACAGGATTCGCTGCATGTGCCCCTCCGCCGTGGAATTACACAGTACTAAAAACTACGCTGACACAGCCGCATGTCTTTCAGCGAGACGCCGTGAATACTTCCCTGTAGGCTTGACGGCCGCATCCCTGCGGCCGACACTCGCGGATAGACATGAGGCTTTGTCAATGTGTGCCTTGGTGATTATAACGTGGCACGATGATCATGATGTGTTATCAAGATCAACGGCCATAACGGGACACTCCTATTGCTTGTCCACGGTTGCACACGCTACCACGTCTTCGCGGGTGTAGAACACGCCGGACTTCACGAAACCCGACTGCAGACTGGATTTGACGCACTGCACCCGACCATCGGCCGAGCGTGCGGTCACCACGTTATCGGGCAATCCTTCCAGAGTATGGACTCGCGCGGGCTGTCCGTCAGGGAAACGGGACAGGTACACCCCCCCGGTCTCGCGATCCCGGAACGCCGGGATAAAGCCCTGTCCGCAGTTCGCCGTGCTCACGCCGGCGGTACCGCGAAAGGCGCGATTCTCCTGCCTTAGCCCGTCATGGTCTAGCGTGGCCGTGACTTTGCAGGTATGCGAGTTGCTATCCAGCATGCTCGTGGTCCTCTTGCAATGGCGCCCTCATCATCCCGAAATGTCCTGCGGTGTTGCGTTTCACGCCGCACCGGAAACGGCTTTCGGGGTTGGACGGTCCCGGGTAAGCCGGTATGGTGATATCTTACGCAGGAGTGCATGAATGCCGGCTGAACAACCGGATACCGGGCGGGTATCAATGCAAAAAACATGAAAAGGATCAACGCGTCCCGGCCGCTTTGCGGGGATTGCAATGCATCCCCGTTGCGTGCCATACGCAGAGTCAGGTTCACATGTACAGACGCTATGGATTGATATTACCGGCCGGTCTGGCGGCGCTGGCAGCCCTGCTGTATTTCCATACCAGCGAGGAAGAACAGATCCTCGAACAGCTCGAGGCGCTGCGCACCCTGGCAGAGGTGCGCTCCCCGGAGGGTGGCCTGGAGCAGCTTGCAAGGGCAAAACAGATGGGCGGATTTTTCACTGAACGGACCTATTTTGATCTATCCAGTGCCGGCCACAAGAACATCGAAATCCCCGACCGGCAGGAACTGGTGCAGCGCATCACACGGGGACGCGCACGGCTTGCCGCGCTGGAACTGACCGTACAGAACCCGCAGGTGAGCATCGCAGGCGATAGCGCGCGGGTCCGGTTGCAGGGTAGCGCCCTGGGATCGATCAAGGGCGAGCAGGGCCAGTTTCTCGAGATCCATGCCGTTGAGGTGCTGCTCGAAAAAGCGGCCGGCGACTGGCTTGTCTCGGGGGCCGTGCACCTGCGCGATGAACGGCAACCGCCTCCCGAACCGGGGCCCTGAAAGTATCACGATTCGGCTCATGCATCTGATCCACCTTGTTCCACGGAGACGCCCAGTGCACCAGTCCATCTATCGAAGTATTGCAACCCTGATTCTGCTGACTGCCGGCCTGTATGGCACGCCGGCAAGCGCCGGAAAGCCGGAATCCCGCCTGGAACAATCCATCTGCGGCTTCAAGGAGCCCATTGCCTTCTGGCTATGGAGCATGGCCGCGGGCGAAGCGGACCCTGCGCGACTGGCACAGTTCCCCGCGGTGCAGCCGGTTTCCATCACCAGCAGGGACGGCCGCATCCTGCACGGATACCGGCTGGCGGCCACGCCGGCTGCGGACCGGGAAAACCGGACCGGGGCCTATCTGCTGGTCGCCCAGGGCAATGCCATGCTGGCGGATCAGATCATCATGCGCTTCGGAGCATTTGCCGATTCGGGGTATGACGTCTATGTCTTCGATTACCGCGGAAATGGCCGCTCGGAGGGCAAGCGCCGGCTCAAAGCCATACTCAACGACTACCGCGAAATCATCGCATACCTGGACGCGCAGTCCTATCAGCGGCGGGCCTTCTATGGCCTGTCGTTCGGTGGCGCAGTCCTCCTGGATGCCTTACGCAACCAGCCGGGCACGATGTCCGTGGTGATCGATTCGACACCGAGCCGGCTGTCTGACTACGGCTGTCCCAGGGCGCACGACCCGCTCACGAATCTGCCCCGGGATGCACGCCGGTTTCTGTTCATAGCCGGGACCGGCGACCGGGTAGTCACCCCGGAAGCCGCGGCGGAGCTGCTCGACACGGCAGCGCGGCGGGATGCCCTGGTTATCCGTGACCCGGCACTGGGCCATCCCTTCATGGACGGCCATACGGATCGCCGCCTGGCTATGATACAGCGGTTTCTGTCCGGGGAAGATGCCCGCGGAAACTGATGGCTGAAATCAGGTCCAGTCAGCTACCGGCGCGTTTTGCGATGACGTCCAACCGCCCGCGGACCACTGCCCGCGTCCTGATCACATCAATTCCGGAGACGTGAGAGCGCAGCGAGAATCGCCGCGGGCTCCATACGCTCCTTGTAATCGGTATCGGCGTGCATGGCGCGGACGACACCACCGGTATCGATAACGAAGGTCCCGGGTACCGGCAGCACATTTCGTCCGGGACCGTTGTACGCCACGAGATCGAGCCCGAGGCGATTGTAGACCTCCACCAGATCCGGCTCCAGTTCGAAATACAGGTGGTAGGACTTCATCACCGAACTGTCCATGTCGCTCAGGACCTCGAAGGGATAGCCGGTCTTCTCGAGCTGCGCGCGCGACTTGTCGGGCTGCTGGGGGGTGACCAGGATCAGCCGGGCGCCATAACGCTCGAACTCCGGCAGGCTCTGGTACAGGCTGCGCAGGTGCAGGTTGCAGAACGGGCACCAGGCACCGCGGTAGAAGACCAGCACGACCGGTCCCTGCTGCCACTGATCGGATAGTCGCAGCGGCTTGCCGAAGGCATTGGGCAGGGTGAAGTCCGGCGCCTGCTCACCGACTTTAATTCCCGGATCGGGCAGCGTGCGGACCAGGTTTTCCTGGGCCCGTTGCATCACCGCCAGGTCCGACTCGCTGTAGCGCGAGGCCTTGGGATCGTCGGCACCTTGCTTCAGGAAGGCTTCGCGTGCCTCCTGGTAGCTTGGCACGTCGGCACCGGCGGCTGCCGGTTGCAGGAAAGCCAGGACGGCACACAGCAGAACGGTCACGCAGGCGCGGATTGGATGCTTTGGCTTCATGGTGAGTTCCCCCGGGTTGCTGGTGACTCCAGTTACCCTGTGTGACAACCGGTGGCGAAAAAAGTTGTCAGGACGAGAGATACAGCAAGGCACCCGGGCAATCCGCACATGCGCTTTCATTCGCTCCCGTTATCCACGCACGACACCGCTTCCGTGCGACGAAACAGGGCAAGCGCATTTTCACAGCGGATTTTCCGTGCCACGGAATCCGGCAACTGCGCCAGCCAGGCACGATGATAATCCCAGAAACGCCCCAGCTCCAGCCAGCCGGTGTCCGGCTCATCCCAGCGATCCAGTTGATCCACCGGCCACACCGGATCGGAACCCAGCAGGAAGCGGTCCGGATAGCGCAGCAACAACGCGCGCCAGGCCGGCAACAGACGACCGTGCCCGTCGGTAATGGGGTTGTTCACGAAGCGCCAGGGATCCCGTGCCGCAAGACCCGCCCGCACATTGCCGCAGGCATCGAACACCCGGGCTACCTGTTCCGGGGCCAGGATCGCGCCGGCATGCGCCCAGAGAATGCGGGTCCCGGGGAAACCCCGGCACAGACCCAGCATCCCGTCCGGCCTGGAAAATTCCGTGTGGATCAGAATCGGTACACCGTACTCGCCGGCCAGTTTCAACAACGCCTGCAGCACGGCGGCCTGTTCCAGCCGGGGTGCAAAGCCGCCGACCAGGTGCAACTCACCAATCCCCTGGTAGGCACCCGAGTCCAGCGCCGCACGCGCACGGGTAACCACCTCCGGGTCATACACCCAGCGATGCCAGTCGCCTGCGGTTCGGTAGGGGCTGTAAACCGGCACGATCTTCTCCGGGGCCAGGCGCGCCAGCTCCAGCGCCAGCTCCGCCGGCGTCCCGATGACCACCCCCATGACAATGTGCTCGTCCGCCAGTAGCCCGATTGCCTGCTCTGCACTCGTCACCTCCTGCTGGCTCCATTTGTAATGCAGGTGCATGTCGGCCACCGGTTGCCGTGCCAGGAGACCTGCCGGGCAGCAGGCTATCAGTACCACAAGAATATACCGTTTCATTCGCATACCCGGGACACACCTCGCAGGAGCGGTCACTGACTGCAATCCGGTTTCACTGCCAGCGCAACACCAGCCGGTGGTCCGCCTCCAGGCTGACACCGGTCCCCAGCAAAACGGTAATACACATACCCCCCGCAGGCACCCGTGCCGGGCATAAACGCTCGCCAGGCCGCGACCAGCAACCTCCGTCTTTCAGCTCCTGGTTCCGTAAACCACCAGATGCCGGTCACTGATTACCTGCACCGTCAGCTCCCCGAGACCCACGGCGGCGATCTGGGCCGCGACCTCCCGCGGTTCAAACGCGGCACACAGCGAATGATAAAAATCCCGCCGCAGGACTTCGGGTTCACCATCTGCGTACATCTCAACGAGGCGCCCGGCATGGCCCTCACTCTCCGGGCGTAACAGGTCCGCGATAAAGATCCGCGTTCCCGCGCCAGCGTGCCGCACCACCGTCTGCCACAAAACCTGCGGGTCATGCAGGTGGTGCAGCAGGCTGTTGCTGACGATCGCGGCATACGGAACCGCAGGGATGGCGGCACCGGGAATCAGTCCCTCGATGAAGGTCACGCGCTTACCCGGCGTGGCAATGCGTGCCTTGCGTACGTTGGCCAGTCGAATCATGGCCGCCGAGCCATCCACCCCGATCACGGAACAGGTCGGGAAACGCGCGGCGAACCGGAAGCTGATGTCCCCCGGCCCGCAGCCCAGATCGAGCACAGTTCCCGTAAGCTCTGTCTCGGGGAAACACTCGTCGAAGGTCTCCACGATCCGGCGGTGAGGCTCCGCAAAATCAGCCGCCGCGTAGGCCGCGGCCTGTAGCGGGTCGTCCATCAATTCGGGTTCCGTAACGCGTTGCATATGCGTTCCGCGGGTTATCCAACCAGGGGGCAAGACACCGGCCGTGCCGGCCACCCCGGTGGGCCCGGGATGTCCGCTGGCTGTGACTCAGTCCGGCTTTACGGCCATCCGGCCGCTGCCGAGAAACAGGATCGCGAGGGCGCAGAACAGGTAAAACGCCTGCAGTTCGAGGCGCCAGCCGCCGTGCCCGGTCAGACTGAACACGTCACCGGCATGTGCCAGCACGATCGCAAAAATCATGTTGATGACGATCAGCAGCCCCCCCAGGCGGGTAAGGATTCCCAGGATAATCATCAGGGGCGCAATGATCTCACCGACGTACACCCCGTAGACCAGAACCTCGGGCAGGCCCAGCCCGGCGAGCTGGCTGCCGATAAACTCGAGCGTACCGGGATGCAACAGCTTGGCCACGCCGTGGAACAGGATGAGGACGCCCAGTGTCAGGCGTAAAACCAGTTTGCCAACTGCTTCATTCTTCACTATGTCTAGCATGACACGCCTCCAGGTTGTTCAGGGGATCTGAACTCAACCCCCGGTTTGTTCCGCCAGCAGAATGCGGTCGCCGAACAGGCCGGCCTGCTGGAGTTCTTCGATAAAGCCGAACATCCGTAGATCCCCGATCCGTTCCGGGTACAGAATTCCGTCGAGATGGTCACACTCGTGCTGCACGACTCGCGCATGAAACCCCTCTACTTCCCGGTCGATGGGGTTGCCGGACGGATCAAAACCATGATAGCGAATCCGCGTGTAGCGCGGCACCAGCCCGCGCATCCCCGGGACACTCAGGCACCCTTCCCAGTCCTCGTCCTGCACAGCAGTCAGCGGAGTGATCACTGGATTGATCAGCACCGTAAAGGGCACTGGCGCGGCGTCCGGATAACGCGGGTTGTGCTCTATCCCGAACACCACCACGCGCTGTAGCGCACCGATCTGGTTCGCCGCCAGCCCTGCTCCGTCACAGGCGTGCATCGTATCCGTCATGTCGGTAATCAGCCCGTGCAGCTCCGGCGTATCGAACTGCGCAACGGGCGCGGCAACCCGGCGTAGTACCGGGTCGCCCATTCTCAGTACGGGTTTTACACTCATGCGGATATGATAGCGGGTATCCGGGCTCGTGTATTGCCGCAAGGGCGTCTGGAAAAACCAATGCATCCAGCGCCGGAGCTGCCGGCAAACCGGAACACCAGGCTAGGGCGCCAGCCGGTCGATGCGCCATGACCCTTGCGGGTCATCACGTGTGTACAGGAAGCGATCATGTAGCCGGTGCGAGCGGGCCTGCCAGAATTCGATGCTCGTCGGCCGTACCCGGTATCCGCCCCAGAACGCCGGCAGCGGTACCTCATGGTCGAGCAGCTTGCGCTTCATCTCCTCGACCTGGGCCTCCAGCAGGGAACGCGAAGTGATTACCTGGCTCTGGGGCGAGGCCCAGGCGCCGATCTGGCTGCCGCGAGGGCGGGTAGCAAAATACTTTGCCGATTCAGTGAAGGATATCCGTACCGCCTTGCCGGTTATCTTCACTTCCCAGCCGAGCGCAAACCAGGGAAACGACAGCGCCACTCGGGAATTGTGGGCGATCTGCCGGGCCTTGCGGCTTTCGTAGTTGGTAAAGAACACAAAACCCCGTTCATCGTAGGTTTTCAGCAGCACGGTGCGCAACCATGGCTGTTGGTGCTCGTCCACCGTAGCCAGGCTCATCGCATTGGGTTCGGGAATACCCGACTCGATGGCCAGTGCGAACCATTTCTCAAACTGCCGGTACGGGTCCGGGTCCAGGTCTGTCCGCTCGAGACCGGCGGCCATTCCCTGCTCTTTGATTTCTTCTGTGCGTGTCGTCATGCTGTCAGCCAGTCATTAGTCAGGTTGGATTCCCGCCAAGTATAAGGTGCGGCAGGCGCATCACGCCCGAGCGTGATTATCCCGGACATCTTTGTGCACATCAAAGGCCGCACCTGCGCTATGCTTTGGTTATTGAAAGGATAAATATGCGGACCTTCATTCCACAACCCGGCTACCTGTGGCTCCTGACAGGCTTGTTGCTGAGCGGTTGCGCCTCGCAAATTCCGCCGTTGATCAGGGAGGCGCCATCCGACAACCCGTCACTGGAACGGGTGCACGCCAATGCCGCCGATTACCAGGGGCGGTCGTTGCGCTGGGGAGGCACGATCATCGAAACCGAGAACCGGGAAAAGACTACCTGGCTCAGCGTACTGGCGCGTCCCCTGTACAAGGACGGCGAGCCCAGGTACACCGATGACAGCGCCGGGCGATTCATTGCCATCGTACCGGAATTCCTGGACCCGAAGGTCTATGCCGCGGACCGGCTGGTCACCGTCAGCGGCACGCTGCTGCGTACCGAAACCCGCAAGGTGGGCGAATTTCCCTATACCTATCCCGTCGTCGCGGCGGAAGCCTGGTACCTGTGGCCCATGGAAACCGAACTGCCTTACGGCTATCCGAATCCCTGGTGGTACGATCCCTGGTACTACGGTCCCGGGTATTACGATCCCTGGTATCCGTACGGATACCCCTACCCTTACCGCTACTGGCGTTGACCAGGGTGATGACGATGCGGCGCCGTAACCTCCTGTACCTCCTGCTGCAGTTGAGTGCCTGTGCCAGTGTTTAAACCTTCGATACCGTCGGGGTCAACCGGTCACTGACACCACACGGCGCCGCTGCCAATCCACAATACAGGGAGAACGTACTGTGGGGTGGTGTCATCCCGAGTACCAGCAACCTGAAAGACAGCACCCGCATCGAGGTTCCGGCCTACCCCCTCGACGACAACTCGATGTCGCAGCGCGACATGGATCCGCATACGGGCATGCACATTTTCCCGCCGCTGTAAACCCGCACTTTTCATATTTGTGACGTACCCGGCAATACCGGCGTGATGCGCCGCCCCGTTTCTAAAGATTATTCACCGCGCAACCGACAAATCTGTTTGACCGGATCAACCGGATCAAACTGACTTGCATCGATCCGGCAAACCGCGGTGCTGGTAACAACCGAGTTATGAAACGAAGCCCTGTTCCCCTGCTGGTGTGTATATTGGCCCTCGGTCAGGGCACACTGTGGTATTCAACGGGTGCAGTCGCCATACCGGGCAAACCGAACCCATCCAGTGTCCTGTCAGAATCGACCTCGGGCTTGCGCACCGGCAACCCGAAACTGACGGCAGAGCGGAAAACCAGCCCCGATGAAAATCCAGCGCAGCAGGACAGCATAACCGCCGGCATCCACGGCTGCCGGCGGGATAGTGACAGCGAATCACCGGTGGACAACACCATCACAGAAAAGCCGTGTGTCGACCCCTCCGACGAACGGCAACGCCTCTCGATTCAGCTGGGCCGCCGCATCGGCACTCACGATAACATTCTCGGTGAATTCGACGGGGTGCGTGTGGATTACCGGCCGGGCGGTGGACTGAACCTGAATGGCATCGCCGGTTATCCGGCACTCGCGACCGGGGACGCGTTCAACCCCGCCCGGCAGGTGTTTGGAATCAGTGCCTCGAACCAGTTCGCCACGGCCTGGGACCTGAACAGCTACCTCATCGAACAGCAGGAAAACGGACAGGCAGATGGCAGATCCATCGGCGGCGCCATACGCCACCTGCTACCGGAACGGTCATTGCTTGTCTATCTCGACTACGAATTTTCCGATCATTCACTGGGCGCGCTCATGGCATCAGGCGCCTGGAAGCTCCCCTTTAATACCACTGTCAGCGCAACCCTCGACCTCCGCAACCACCGGTTACCCGACCGGCAGCTGAAGTACCTGCAACAATCCATGTCTGTGACGGAGGGGTGGAACTGGATCCTGCCCACTGACCGGTTGGCATACTACACCGGTGACGGCGCGGGTAAAGTCAGCACCCTGGCTGTCGGCCTGTCGCATGCGGTATCGCAACGCATCCATCTGAGCGGCGATGTCGCCGTGCTGGATGCCGCCAGCGACCCTGCCGCGGACGCCACGACAACACTACGGTCGAGCGAATACTTTTATCATTTGAAGCTAACCGGAAAGGACCTGATGATACCCGGTGACCGCAACAAACTCGACCTGCGTCACGATGTCACGGAGACTGGCAGTACATCCACCGCCGCTATCGATACCCGATATGCCATCAACCGGTTCTGGAATGTCATACCCAAACTGCGCGCCGACTACCATAGCCCGGTAGTCGAAAGCTCATCCCGGTGGGTGGCTTCACCCACCGTGAAAATGGAATACCGCCGGAATAAACAATCCGGCTTCCAGATCGAGGCCGGCGGCACATGGTCGACCGGGGAAAATTTAACCGCGGATGACAACCGCTCCTCCTATTTTGTAAGCCTGGGATACCAGGCGAAGTTCTAGAACCCTGCCACGGAGGTTCCGGCCAGCAGTTCAGGAATATCGTCCTGCAGTACAGTCGGCCGGGACAACCCCGTGCTCAACAGAGCAGGCACCGGATACAGCGGCTGATACCTGAATGTGGTGATCACCCGCATTTTTACCTAATATTGAACGAAACGATAGCCGCAATCTGCTATTGCAACACGTTGACCTGCACACCGCGAGGACAGCGCATGCACAACCCGACGTTCGCTATCACCGACCGGACCGATGCCACCGATGCCATCGAATTTGTGCTCGCCAGGCTGACCGGCTACGACATGCACCTGCTCGACTGGGTCCGCATCAGCCCGATGACGGACAGGCAGCACCAGCGGCAACCCGGTAATCAATATCCGACAGTCACCCTTTGCACCTGCTGGACCCCGCGCGAGGACAAGCTGGATGCCGACCCGCCGCTGAAACAAAACATGTACCGCATCAAGGTGAATATCTGGCAAGGCACCGACTATCCGGCAGAGGAAATGAACTGGGGCCGCATCCCGCCACGCCCGATCTGGCGCCGCAGCCTGCCGGACCGCTACACCACCCGCGGCCTGTGCACGTGGAGTTACCCCGACCGGCTGGCCGCCACGGTGCACGCCCTCGCCCGACCGCTGTTTTTATACCTCGCGAACACGCGGCAGGTGGCGCAAGCTCCGAGCCCCAGCAATGCCAGCGCCTGGGGCCATCGCTGGGCAGCTGAATGGCTGCGCAGTCATGGTCAGCAAGGCGCTGCCGAGGCCATGGTGACCCAGCTGATGCAATGGACCCTGATCCAGAGCAAGGGATTACAGGATTGAGAATCGTGATTCTCACGGCTCTCCCATGAAGTACTACATCTGGCTGGACCCCGAGGGCCGGCCGCTCTCCGCGGCCTGGTGCTATGAGGACGAAACCGAGCGCATGGCGGCGGAACAGCATCCACCAGCGGCCACTGCGGTACTGCGTGCCGGCACCCGGGAGCAGCTTTGTGAACGGTTCGGCCTGCACAGCGAAGATTTCGCAGATTGACAGCCGCGCGACATGAAACAGGGACGGAGGGTATCGGCGGGCTAGATATTGTGATGCTGCGCAATGCCCTCATAGACAATGCTGGAGACGTGGCGGATCACCTCGCTGCGTGAGCGGATCCAGGTCGTGTAGTTGGAGGCGCTCTCCTGCCGCTCGATGATACCGATCAGCGTATAGGAGTATCGCCGGCCGTCCCGTCCCTTGACGCTGAGTATGCCCATGTCACCGCAAACCCGCGCGGTACTGCCGGTTTTGTTGTAGACCCGGGTGCCTTTCGGGACATTCCGCACCCCCGTGTAGATGCGGTCGGATCCCGGCAAGGCCATCAGGCGTTTGATCTCCCGGGCACCGGTGATCTCCTCCTTCCAGAGCGCATACAGAAAGCGGCTGTAATCGTGGACAGATGCCTTGTTGCGATACGTCCGCCCGCCGGCCGGGATGTATTCGACGAGGTGTATCTCCTGGAATATACCGGGATACTGCCGCTTCAGTATCCGCTCGACCGCCTGCGGTCCGCCCACCTGCCGGACCACCCAGTTGGTGGAAGCATTGTCCGAGCGCTGGATCATCCGCTCCAGGTGGCGGCGGCTTTTACTTCCGTAAACGAGTTTGCCCTGCTTGACCTGGTGAAAGAATGCCGCGGCGATAAAGGGCTTCACCAGGCTGGCCGCCTGGAACTGCTCGTCCTCGTTGATGGTGACCAGCTTCTCGCCGGTGGTGAAATCGTACACCGACCAGCCGGTGCGCTCGTCGGGACTGAGCTTGCCTTCGTGGCGCAGGCGATCGATGTATGCCTCGACGGCCGCCTCGAGGTCGCGGATCTCCCGGGTGCGTTCGGTCCTGGTCATCTTGCTCCTGCGTTCACTCGGCACGCCGGTCGCCGTGGAAGCGACGGATTGTGCCCCGGTATCGCCGACCAGCATCCAGTCCTGGGAGCGGACCGGGCTTGCCGCCTCCAGGCCCCGGGAACGCAACAGTCGGGAATGGCTCCGTGCGACCCGGGTCGCCCCCGCGCTGTCACCCCGGCGCGTGTAGACGAGACCGAACAGGTCGTCCCGGACAACCACCTTGAGATCCTTCGCCACCCCCGGTCCCAACAACCCGGCAACCTGCTCACGGTAATCCCTGACGCCATCGAGGTTCCGCGACCAGACATAGGAAACGTCGAAGAGATCGGCCGCAGCCATGGCCGCCGGCACATGCACCAGACCCGACAGGACAATGAGCAGGTAAAATACCGCTCTGCTAATGGTTCGACACATGCCGCATCTCCTCGCGTAATAGCTTTTTAACTCAGCCTGTTGGGCTGGTATTCTAGAGTAATTTCATGAAGATGAACAGCTGGGCGGTAAATACGGGAATCGAGGGGGCCAGACCCGGCGTGATGCGTGCGTCCGCCAGCTCGCCGGGCCCTCAATCGCAGTACCATCAGGAGCCCGACACAAGGACCAGAGAGAGAGCGCACATTCCGGAATCCACACCTAGCCCGGTGCGGCCGGTATTTTTATGCCCGGACATCCGGAAGGCCTGCGCGCATCAACGGCCGGAGCGTCGTCAGCAAGGACTTGAACAGCAATTTGTTCTGCGCCTCCTCCGCGGCCAGTAAGGTCTTCATGTGCTGGCGTTGTGTGGGTTTGCTGAAACAGGCGGGGCAGGAATCGGCGATCACCGGCAGGCTGTTGTGGTCTGCAAAATCGCGCGTCTGCCGCTCACGCACATAGACCAACGGCCGGATGATACGCAGATCGCCGTCATCGTTCACGTAATGCGCCTTCATGGTCTTGAGCCGGCCGCCGTGAAAGGCCGACAGCAGAAAACTTTCCGCCAGATCATCGAGGTGCTGGGCCAGGGCGATCACGTTGCAGCCGTGTTCCCGCGCCGTCTGGTACATGAAACCGCGCTTGAGCCGTGAACAGAAGGCGCAATAGGAATTCCTGCCCATGTGTTCCTTCGCCAGATCCATGATGGGCTTGCGCAGGTAGTGGTATTCAATACCGAGTTCGGCAAGGTACGGGATTAGCGAGGACGGATCGAAGTCACCGGCCCGGGGATCGACGGTCATGGCGGCCAGATCGAACTGCAGCGGTGCACGCTGCTGAAGATAATGCAGGATATGCAGCAGCGACAGGGAATCCTTGCCTCCGGAAAGGCCGAGCAGTATCCGGTCACCTTCCCGGATCATACGAAAATCGGCGATTGCGCGACCGGCGAGCGATGCCAGGGTTCTGGACGGTTTGATGAAGTTTGTCATGGACTGCCAATCATGCCAGAAATAACCCCCCTGGGGTCAGTGTCGATCCTGCCTGAAATGGAATACCACGCAGGGTCGAGTCGGCACTGGTTCAATCGACACAGGCCACATACAATACCTGACGGATTGCAACAATTTGTTATGCTGCTATAAATTATCAGAGTCAGCCGTCTTTACTGAAAAGAGGGCTGCGCGACAACCACAACCACGATCCGTTGACCAGCAAGGGGGGTGTAATAATGAATAACAAGGTTCTGTTTGCTTCCGTTTTGGTATTGCTCATGGCATCCGGCTGCCAGAGCAACATGACCAAAGAAGACTGGGGAACCACCCTGGGTACCGTGGGTGGCGCCGTGCTCGGTGCCGCCGTCGCCGGGGATAATAAATGGCTGGGAGCGGCCATCGGCGGTGCGGCAGGCTATTTCGCGGGCAAGATGATTGGCCGGCACCTGGACGAGCAGGACCGCGATGCGCTTGCGGCCGAGACCGTCGTGGCGCTGGATTCGGAGTCCGCGGGCACCTCGACCTGGAACAGCAGCAAAAGTACCGCCTCGGCAGAGATCAAAACCGGTGAGATCACCTACAAGAGCGAGCCCCGGCAAGTGAAACGCCTGAGCACCGTTGCAGCAGTGCCGAGCATCAAGCTGGAAAACAGGGAATACCAGACCACTTCCGCACTGCGGGTGCGCAGCGGCCCGGGCACCGGGTACACTACCATCACGACGCTCAAACCCGGCGATGTGGTCACTTCAGCGGGCCGTACCGATAACGGATGGCTGATGCTGGCGAAACAGGAAGTTACCATCGGTTATGTTCACGGGGGTTATGTACAACCATACAATCCGGTCAAGGAGGCGCAGGCACAGGGCATTGACCTGGACAGCGTGGAAGACCCGAGCATCGCAAAACAGGAAGCCTTTGCCGGCATCGATCTGGATGCCGTCGAAACGACGACTTCCGTGGTGACCGCACAGACCGGATGCCGGGATGTGCAGATCAGCGTAAAGACGGATCAGGGTACCGAGAGCGAATCCACCCAGGCGTGCCAGAAAGCTGATGGCGTCTGGGAACTGGGATAAGCGGGGAGACCAGAATGCGTATTAATAAATTCATCATTGCCGGCGCCGTGTTGTTTTGCGCAAGCCACCCGGCCAATGCAGACAAGGTGTTCGCGCACAGCAAGTCACTGGGCATGTCGTTTACGGCAATCGGCGACCCGTGGTGCGGTCCGGAGGTAACCATGCAGGTAACGGCCAGTGATGCCGGCAAGTTCGCTTCCTCCGAATACAACACCATCATCCAGAAACTGGGCCATGTACTTATCCGGGAATGCCCCGAGGCAAGCGCGCTGTCCATCACCGGAATGGCCGGGGGAAAGACGGCATGGACCGGCAACGCGGCCCGGGCAAATGGCTGGGTTGCAGAAGCAGCTGGCGCAGCTCCGGTCACAACCCCGCCCGGCAGCCCGCCTCCCCCGACAGAGACTGCCGTCACCACACCCCCATCCCCGCCGGCAGCAGACAGCCCGCCTCCCGTGACGGAGACCGCAGTCGCCACACCCCCATCCCCGCCGGCAACGGCCAGCCCGTCTCCCGCAGTGAAGCCGGCAGTCACCGCCGGGGAAACCACGGCGCCCGAGCCGGCGGAAGCCGCCAGGGCGATGCCCGGGACTGCTGCCACGCCGGCACCCGTCGCGGAGTCCGCGGCGGACATTACGCCACGGGCAGAACCGGCCATGGAAATCGCCGGCTGGAAGCCCGACACCCGGGTTGCCGCTACCGATGACAGTGGCCGTATGCAGGAAATACCCGCGCAGGAGGGCAATTGCAAGATCCGCACCCTCGTCGAGATCAAACCGGAGTTCAAGCCAGCCTACAAAATGAACCGGGAGTACGACTGCATCAACGGCTATGCCCGGTCCAGCCAGCACAAGCGTCACGACCGGGCGACCCTGTATTACGACGGGCAAAGCCAGCCCTTCACACGGATAGACGGCTTCTGGTTTGCCGGCTACAGCCTGGACAGGGGTTTCCCCAAACAAATCGCAAGCCTGTACAACGTCAAACAGCCGGGTGGCTACAGGAACACCACGGGTACAGACAAAATGCTGGTATGGGTGGGCGAGGACCGCGAGCTGCGTACCCATTACTTTGCCACCTACACCCACTCCGGAGCACGCTGGGCACTGGACGGGACCCCCCTGATCGTCCTGACGGATAACGAGGAACTCAAAAACGATCCGGGAAAAACCAGCCTCGCGCAATCCCTGGCCGAGGTGTACAAGGACTTCCTTGGGTACCAGAGTACCGACCGGTTTTCCTCGGTACCTTTCGTGATTGTCGACAAGCTGCACGAGGCACCCGGCCAGAGCTACCAGCAGGCGCTGCGTGACAGCAATCCCGATGCCTCGTTCTACAAGGCGGGTAATGCCATGCGCTACCGGGGTATGCCCTGGGTGGCCGAGGTAAAAACCGATTTCACCGCAAAGCGCGAGGCATTCGCGCTGGCCGAACAGAAACGGATCGAGGCGGAGAAACAGAGAATTGCACAGCTGCGCGCCCGGCACCAGGCCGGTCTTGACAAGCAGTACCAGCAACTCGCTACGGCTACCAGGTATGATCAGGTGCGTTTCTACGCCACCCTGATGCTGGCAAGCAGTCAGATGGATGCCGGCAAAATCAATTTCTCATCCAATTACACCTACTACGCAAACCCGCTGGCTGCCGCCGTGAACCTCAGCCATCCTGCGCAGTACCTCAATGGCGTCAGTAACGGCAAGGCATCGACCGGTGCACCGCTCTACATGATCATTGCAGCGGATGACGGTGAAATCGAAAAACCCTATCCAATGATAGTCGGTCAAAACCTGACCGCGGAAGAAATCGATGACTGGATGCTGGTCAAGACGGGGCCCGAGTTCGGCTTTGGCTACGATGATGACGGTAAACCCGTATTCGAGATCACCATCGAACAGGCGATCGCCTGTAAATCCGATAAATGCCTCAATGAAATGGACCCAGCGACCATGATGAAGTCCTGGTACAACGACACTGACATGGATTTTTCCATGGCGACCGGACAATAAGGAGTCGACGCTATGAGCCTCGCAAGTAACAAACCGATTGTGTTAGGGGTCGCCGCCGGCGTCGTGGTGGTTGTGATCGCGGGCTATCTGTACGCGGCCGGCAAGGGAGTCGAGGAATTCGAGGATTTTCTCTACGACAACGACATCAGCGATGCCATCCGCTACCGCGACGTATCCTACTCGCCCTTGTCCGATACGATTACGATGCAGGATGTCGACCTCGATATCGTCGTTGTTGATGCCGGCCGCCAGCAAAAGAAACTGACGGGAAACCTGGAGTCGCTTTCCCTCGAAGGGGCCAGCGATGACGACAAGCGGCGTATTGCCTTCAGCGGATACGAACTGGTGACGGACCCGGGTGACGCCGAACGCCGGGAGAACATCATTTACGATGTCCTGGCAGAACCGCTGAAGACCATACGCAGGATGGCCATCGAGGAGACCCGGCTGGATGGCAGCATCGCCTACGATTATGATAAAGACGACGAACACCTGATGCTCGCACTCGCGCTCGACGCCGGGAACATCGCCAGTTACTCCATGGATGTGACCTTCGAGCGGGCACGCAAACTCGTTGACACCAAACTGTCGGATTTCATGCTGGCTGCACTTTTCGACCCGAAGCGACAGTTGCAGGAATTTGGCAGAGTCGAATTTGTATCACTGAATGCAAACCTCGAGGATTACGGGTTCATCGAGCGCATGATGTACCTGGACACCATTTCCGGTTTCAGCTACGCGAACGCAGTGAACAATGACACTGATTTCGATGCCGTGAAGGCAACCCGGCAGGGGGAAAACGCCGGACGAGACATGGCAGAGTTTCTGGACGAAGACAGTATCGAGGCATTGACCGCTTTCCAGACACAGGGCGGGGACCTGGAGGTGTCCATCGCCACCGAAAGACCAGTGCGCTTGTCCGATCTGGTCAAGAATGACAAGCTGCACCGTGACATCAAGGTCAGGATCGACCGATAGCCGGCCGTTTGATATCCGCAGTTCTTCCCTTTCGGAACCGCCTTCACCGGCGCTGGATCATAGAGAGGAAAATGGTGTCAGAGAACATTTTCCACTTATATGTGCTCTGACAGCTATTTTAGTGAAACCTCAACCGGAATAGTTGTCCGTGGAGTTGCTCAGAGCCAGGCAGCCGGAACAGGTAGATATCCTCATGTTGAGGCCATCACAGGTACCGCCACATCCGGGATGGGCGTGTCGGAACACGCCGGGAACCGGTCCCTGCAGGCTCGGTCATGATGAATCCAGTCAAGTGCTACCGCAGTGGATCAGAATCGTTTGATCGCTCGTAAAATTAACTACCCGGGGTCAATCGACGCTGAACCCGATCATTCGTATTTCCGTGCATAACTGGCCGTGGAGACACAGGTAGTCCTGCGCTATAGCGATCATTCCTGCTGCAGTCGTGTCCCCGCCTCGCCGTGCGAGTCGAACGTATACTTCACCCCAACGAAGAACACGTGGTTGCTGTAGTCCTGCGGAGCCGCGCCGAGCGAGAGCAGGTTGGGCACGGTGTCCGGGGAAACGCCGTCCAGCGCCCAGTCATCGGCATGGTATTTCTGGTACAGGTAGCCGAACTTCAGGCTCAGGTCCCGGTTGTACGGATAGTCGAATCCCAGTTTGACCTGGTGGAAGCGGGTTTGCAGAGAGGGAAAATCGGACTCCAGTCCACCGGTGTCGTTGCCGGTTTCTCCCGTCGATTTCGCATAAGTGTATTCGAGATTCGCCCCCAGCTTCCTGATGATCCGGGGATACTTGAGGCCGAGTGTGGCAGTTAAGTATTTGTCCTTGGTATCGCCCGTCCAGTCGGGAGTGGAAAAATTCTGGCTGTTGGCCTGATCCGACTTGCTCACCTCCCAGTGCGTAGTGGCGTAGGTCGTGATATCCCTGGCCAGCATATAGGAGATGTCGAAACCGAAGCCGGCATAGGTGCTCTCTTCCAGGCCCAGAGAAGTATTGTTGTATTCATCCTTGCTGGCCTCGAAGTCCACGCCGAAGCTGGCCCGTTCCCCGGAAAACATCGACAGATAGGATTTGATGCCGGTACGGTCCCGGTCCGCCATGTTGTAGAGGCGCATACGCGGATTTTGCGGATCGGAAGCATTGCTGATCGGATCGTAATCGGAACCATCGCGCCGTTCGGTGTAGATCTCGAAATTCATATCCGCGATTTCCAGCGGCCTTACATCGAGCCGGGCCGAGAAACGATCGGTCCGTGTGTCATTGCGTTCCTGGTCGCTGCGTTTGAAATTCTCGTGCTCGATGCCGGCGTGCAGGCGGGTGCGGGAATCGATGCGATATTCCCCGCCCAGCTGGTATGCATAGCGCTTGTAGTCGTAGGCGATGTTCTTGACCGGCACCGGTGAGAGTGCGAGGTCGGTCACCACGTAATCGTATACCCGCTCGGGGGTCTTGTTGTCGCGCTGGTTGTAGCGGAACTTGCCCTGAAAAGTGAATTTCTTTATGGCCGAGGTGGACGCACGCAGCTCGACATCCGTGGTATCCACCTCGCCATCGGCCGACTTACCCGGCAGGGAGGATACGGGGATCAGGGCATTGGTTGTATAGGGGAGAAGATTATCGTCCTGCTTCATGCGCCCCACGCTGGCGTGGGCATTCACGGTGGTTTTCGCCGGCAGCCGCGCGGAACCGCTGAGTGTAACCTGGTGTGCATGGTTATCCGGAGGCAAGGCGAGTTGCCCGCTGTCCTGGCCGGGGGACTGGGGTGAATAGGCGTTGTCCCAGGTCAGGCTTTTATTGGCGTTATCGAAGTAGGACCCGCTGTATCCCAGTCCCAGCTGCCAGTCCCGGGCGGTGTAGGCCAGGCTGGCATTAACCTCATCGGTCTGGTAGTCGATCGGGCGGGTGAACTCCGCGGTATTAAAAAAGAAACTGCCTGCATAGATGTCCTGACCATCGCGCTCGGTCCGCCGGTAGTCGACATCATAGCTCCAGTGCTTTGCCGGCGTAAGCGTGAGCCCTGCCGTGTAGATATCCCAATCCTGCTTGATTTTGACATCCTGCAGTGCGCCGTCGAGCTGGGTCATGGCCTGTGTCGAGGGCGCTCGCACCCAGCCGGCAGGCAGCTTCAGACGGTTCGAGCCATTGCCCCGGTAGGGGGTAACGGTGGTGTCATACGTCCTGACCGGAATCCCCTGGTAGGAAGCCCGCAGCTTGATCAGGTTCTGCCAGCTGCCCTTGATGGACACCGCACGGGAGTCCTGTCCCAGTCGATAGCCGTCGAGACGCAGCTGGTCGCCGCCCGGGCTCCAGTAGCGGGCGAACAAATCACCGGCAAAATAAACCCCATCGTCGTCCAGCCCGGTGTAGTTGCCGAAATAGTATTCATCATCGGCGACATAGAGGGGACCGGCCTCGGCCTCGACTTCCCAGCCGCTGGCGGGTGCGCAGAGCTGGCATTGCCACCCGGAGACATCGACATCTCCGGAGCAGGCAAACCGGGGAGCCACCGCCAGGACGATGAGTGCCAGGATGCACCGGGTCCAGGTGCTGCCGACAGGAGAACGATGTTCAGGCACTGGTATCCTCCCTCACGCCTACCGCATGAGCTTGGCGCCCGAGGGGTGATTGGAGCCGTGGACCTGACTGTGGCAGTTCACGCAGCTGCCGTTCACCACGAACGCATTGGGATTGTTGCCGGGCAGGCTGTTCTTGGTGTAGGAAACGCTCGGATGTCCGCGTTGCGAATGGCATGACTGGCACAGCAGCGGCGGTCGCCGTGTCAGCAACTCCGGCTGGATCGAGCCATGCGCCTCGTGGCACAGCAGACAATTCTCGCTGACGGGCGGATGCTCGAACAGGTAGGGGCCACGCAACTCGGTATGGCAACTCCAGCACAGTTCATTGACCGTATTGTGGTTGAGCAGGTCATCCCCCGGGGAATGATGCGGGCTGTGGCAGGCGGTACAGGTCATGACGCCCTCGCGGACGGGATGCGCATAGGGCTTGAGGCTGTCGGCCCGCTGTTTCATGTGGCATTCATAGCAGACATCCGCCTGCTCGGTAAGCACCGAGACCGCGTCGACTGTGGCGTGCGCGTCGTGGCAATCGGCGCAGGAGGTCCGGCCTGTCTGATGGCTGCTGCCGATCCACTGCAGACCGACGTCCCGGTCATGGCACTTCAGGCACACGGCATTCTGCTCCTCGACCGGCGTCCCGGCATCGCGCCCGAAGTCGATAATCGGGGTATGACCCGCGCCCACCTCGCGCCGGCCTGTATGGTCCTTCCCGGGTCCATGACAACTTTCACACTGGAGATAGGCGAAGGGCGCATCCGGGTTGGCGCCTTGTCCGTGCGCAGTCCGGAAGATGTGCTGCATGCGCTCGTCATTGTGACAACTCAGACAGGTATCCGCCCCCTCCCCGCTGTACTCGGAGGCGGTGATCGACGATTGCGGCGCTTGCGCTGGCTCCGCCGGCCCTCCCGGGTCTTCCGTCTTTACCGGGTCTTCCGACTCCACCGACACCGTCATCGGCCCGCGCCCGTCCGATTGCACGGTGCACCCCGACCATAACAGAACCGGGCAAACGCCGATAACGAGCATTACCCAGATCCGGCTTGCGGCCTCCAGCTTTCCCATGGCAGATCAAGTCTTCCGGTTTATCAATGCATTGCCGGCAGCAGTCCCGCTGTGTCCGGGCATTCGCATACGGCTCACTGTTTGGACGGGATCAGCTGGTGAACATCATGACAGTCCCAGCAGGTCAGCTTGTCGAAGGCGATCGCCTTGTCCTCGAAGCGCGGGTGGTCCTTCTCCGTCTTCTGGTGACAGGAATAACAAACCTTGCTCTGCGCCTGTTTGTCCTTTATCGGGTCATGCTCCGCATGGGTCTCGTGGCAATTACTGCAGGACATTTCCTGTTCCTTGCCATCGGCGTCCTTCCAGGGGCTGCCGTGAACGCTGCCCTTCCATTGCATCCCCTCAACCTTCCCCATCTTGACTGCGTGGCAGTTGGTCAGACAGCTCTGCGATTGTTTCGCCGGTGACGTGGAGGTATTGACGCCGAAGTTGACCATCGGCGGTCGGCCGCGGCCGCGCCGGGAACGCGTGGCATGCAGGCTCCCCGGGCCGTGGCAGGACTCGCAGGCATGTTTTGCAAACGGGCTGTCGGGGTTCTGTTTGTCGCCGTGCGGGGTCTTGTTGATGAGCCGCATCCGCTCCACGTCATGACAGAACAGGCAGGCAGCCGCCCCTTCCCCGGTGTACTGGGCATGGTACGGATTGTCGGCGGGTTTGCCGGACTGCTGCCCCCAGGCGGCTACTGCCAGCAGGGATCCCGCCAGGAAGGTGAGCGTGCGCAGGATGCCGCCCGGCCCGCTGCGCCTGGCCGGCGGGAAATGACCGCGATGTTGACCTCTCATGAAACCCGCCTCCCTGGTGCGGTTGTTTCCGGATTCAAACCAGTGACGGCAGCCGGGCACCGCCGGGGACCTGCCCCGAGGGAAAAACCAGCCGGTGCCATGGGCCCCACGGCGTCAGTCCACCTCGTGTACGGCCGCCACGTCGGCGATCCTGCCCGGACCGTGGCAGATGGTGCAGGTCTCCGAGATGGTCGGCCCCGGTGTGCCGCCGCAGGTATCCACCCGTACGCTGATCATACCGTCCGCCGCCTGGCAGGCATCGAAGGATCCCCCGTTTTGCTCCATGTGCAGTTTGGCATCGGCCGATGTGTGGCAGGCGGAGCAGGCCGATGCGTTCGGGGTGATGTTGACGTCATCGAGCGGGGACGCGGGGTCCGCGCCCGTGCTGATGGTGGTGGCCAGCACGCCGCTGTCGAAGGCGACCGGGTAGAAGCCGTTATCGGTATGACAGGCCGTGCAGTGGCTGAGCCGTTGCGGAAATTCCACATCGCGGAAATCGTGCAGGCTGTTGCCGAAGCCGTAGACGACGATCTGCGCGGCATGGATCCGGTGGATCAGGTACTTGAAGTCGATGCCCTCCTCGACCTTGCCGTCCGCGGCATCCGCCGGGTCGGCCGGCCGGCGGTTGATGTCCGTGGCGTTCGGATTGTGGCAGGTGACGCATACCTGCGGGTTGTCGTTGCGGTTGCCGCCGTGCAGCGACAGCCGTTCATGACAGTTGTCGCAACGGTCAATGTCGACCTTCTGCCGCCGCGGCGTGATGTCCGCCGGGTCCTCGATGCCGAAATACGCCACCGCCGAGGTGGCCGGGACATTCACCATGGTGGTCCCGATCTCGACGGCCGGGTGTCCCTCGAGAGTCACCGCCCCCGAGCCGGTGATCGGGATGGCCGTCATGTCCGGAATGACGCTCAGTGGCAGGGAGTAGGTGCCGTCCATGTTGTCGGTGGCAGACAAGACGCCGCCGCTGAACAGTGAGGTGCGGGCGGTCTGGGCGGGATTGCTGCCGCTGCCCTCGTTGAAATAGTCCATGGTATCCCAGGCCAGGGTAAAGCGCAGACCGGTCATATCCGGACCGTTGGCCAGCAGATCGTAGGGCATGTCGTTGTTGGTCGGATCCGTGATCGAGAAGTCCACGACGGGCGCCGTACCCAGGCCCCCGAAGGTGATGTCCTCGATGTTGAACTGGAACTGCGCCGCCGCCTCCTGCGCCCGCAGGCGATGCGCCTGACGGACCTCGATGCGCGAGAGCGGACTCGCGGCGTGGCAGCCGGCGCACTGGCTGTTGTCGGCGACGATACCGATACCGGTCTCGTCCTCGGCATGCCCCTTGCCGGTCGCGAAATTCACGTCATCATGGCAGGAGCCACAGGCCTCCATGTTTGGCTGTAGATACCAGTTGGCTGCCTGCGGCGTATCGGGGTCGTCGGCGTCATGGCAGGTACTGCAATTTTCAATATCCTGGGGAAACACCACCTCCCCGAAGCATTGCAGGCTGAAACCCTGGATGCAGTAATCCTGCCCGCCGATGACGCTGGGCAGATCCTCGCCCCTGTGGATCTTGTGGATCATCACCTTGAAATCGACCGTATTGCCGGTCTGCCCGTCGGTCGAACCGGGATTGTGGCAGGTCACGCATTGCTTCGTCTCGAAGCGTGCACCCCCGTGCAAGGCGAGCTTCTCGTGGCACCCGTTACAGGTCGCGGTCTTGACGATGTCCCGCGAAAACAGGCCATTGGTAGCCCCGTCATCCGGCCGGAAGTCATAGGCCGGGTTGTCCACGGGGACGAAGCCGCGGATCTCGAAGCTCACGCGGTGCGTCAGGCTGCCGTTGAACGGCACGGCGATCGGATTGTTTACTTTGGTGATATCGGTGGCGAAGGTGTAGGTATAGGAGCCATTACGATTTTCCACCAGCTTGCCGTCCGCCCCGCTCTCCCGGGTGGCCTGCACGGCGCCGTTGTCGAGCTGGTTGATATAGCTCTGCCAGGCGCTGGCGTTACCGTCCGTACCCGGCACCAGCTTCGCGATGGTGAAGCGGATACTGCTCGCCGGCAGGTTCCTGACCGGATTGCCGTTGTCATCGCGCAGGCGGAACTGGACGACCGGGGGACTGGAGACCGAGGCATCGGTGATCTCGGCATTGATCGAGTCGGCGTTGTTGATATCGACGCCGGCGGGGGCGCCGGCCTTCCCGGAATTGCCCTTGCTGCCGCCGCCACCGCCGCAGGCGGCGAGGTTAAGTGCCAGCAGAAGGCAGCCGGTGAGGCTTGCCAAACCTTTCCATGGGAAATTGATCCGCTGTAATGATTTCGCAGCCATGGGTGCTCCTCGCGTTTGTGGACAATAAGTCAGCTGGTCTTGTCTACTGACCCATTGAACAGTGTTTCATTTTTAATTTGTATTTACACTGTCATTTTGTGACTATAGATTGTCTTTCAATGACAACAATGTCGCGGAAGTATATTACTGAAATCACAGGGTAACAAGAAACTTGCGAGTCGGCAGCCCGCTATCTGCACCGGATTCCCGGGGAATCAACATGCAACCCCGGGCCAATCGGGCAACATCTCGCTGGAGGGGACGGCAATGAAATCACACTCGAATCTCGGCGCAATCCTGGTTTGCTGCGTACTGGGTCTTTTTGGTGCAGCCACTGCCAAGGCCCAATGGATGGACGGGGATGACCTTTCACGGGTCTGTGACCCTGAGCAAAAAGGCCATATATTCCGCCCCGGGGTATGTTCCGGTTATATCATGGCTGCCATCGACCTCGATGAGCACCTGACAGGTGCGGGCGTTATCAAAAAACCGTTGTTCTGCATGCCTGAGGAGGTGCCGATCTCGCAGGTAACCGCTGTGGTAACCAGTTACATCAAGGCACACCCCGAACGGAAAGACGACAGTGCGGCGATGCTGGTCGTCGACGCCCTGGGCGCGAAGTTTCCCTGCAAGGACTGAGGATGATCGTGGCCGTGCCCGGAATGCCGGCCGGCTATCTCGTACCGTATGGTACTGCACGCCTGAACCCGGCTGGAAGCGGTCGCCGCAGCTGCGGCGCTATGCTAGTCTCCGGACTGGGCGGGCTTGCCAGCCGTGCCTTTTCGGCTTGTCGGGGCGGCATGCAGGCAGCACCCGGCACGACGACATCCAGTCCAACAGGCTATCATTCGCAATAACGGGAACCGCGGACCATGGCTGAAAACAAACAATCCGCTGACAGGCGAAACTGGTGGGATCGCCTCTGGCGGCAGGGCGGCTTCCGGTTGCTCGGGATTCCCATCGGGGTATATCTGGTATTTTTCGCCGGCTCGATCACCGTGATCGGTTCGGGGGTGGCGATCCACGCGACCGGCTCCGAGCAGTTCTGCACCAGCGCCTGCCATTCCATGGAGGCCTTCACCACCCCCGAGTGGCTAGACTCGCCGCACAACAAAAACGCCAGCGGGGTACGCGCGACCTGCTCGGACTGCCACATCCCGCAGGTGTATCCGCAGAAGCTGATCGTCAAGACCCGCTCGGGGATCAGCGATATCTACCACGAACTGAAGGGCACCATCTCCACCCGCGAGAAGTACGAGGCCCACCGCGCCCGCATGGCCGAGGAAGTATGGGCCTACATGGTGGCGACCGATTCCCGCGAATGCCGCAACTGCCACAGCGAAGAGCACTTCGTCCTGGAGAATCAGGAAGAGGAGGCCGCCAAGGCGCACGTCACCGGCCCGCTGGAAGGCAAGACCTGCATCGATTGCCACAAGGGGATTGCGCACAAGACGCCCGATGAGATCGTAGAGGAGCGACAGGGCGGCACAACCCCCTAGCCGGGATGCGCACAAGCAGTGCAGCCGGCATTGGTTTTGCACACTACTGGTGCGAACACCGCGCCACCCGGACCGAATCAATCCAGCGGGCCAGTGGAACCAACCTTCCCGTTCCGCGGTATACCCGGCGCTCACAACCGCCGTGTTTCAGGAACTTCACCCCGGCGACCCGGACGATCCCGCTACCGGCCGGTCAAGCGCTGCCAATTACCGCGGTGATCACCTGCCTGCGGCACGCATTCTGCATTCCGATTCCTGCCTGCCCGACCACAACAACACCAACACACCATCGCACCGGAGCAACCCATGAAAACCGCCTCGTTTCAGCAATACCTGGAGCAACTGCATCAACGCTTCGGCTCCCTCGACAGTGGTGCCGTGGCCGACTACATCCCGGAACTTGGCAAGGCCGACCCCGACTGGTTCGGTATCGCGGTGGTAACGGTGGATGGGCATGTCTACCAGGCAGGCGACACCCGCCAGCCATTCAGCATCCAGTCCATTTCCAAGGCCTTCACCTACGGGATCGCACTGGAAGACAAGGGCGCAGACATCGTCTCGGCAAAGATCGATGTGGAACCATCGGGAGAGGCGTTCAACTCGATCAGCCTGGAACCGGATACCGGTCGGCCGCGCAATCCCATGATCAACGCCGGGGCCATCGTCGCCACCAGCCTGGTGAACGGCAGTGACGGGGACACCAGGTTAACGCGCATCCTGGATATATTTTCCCGTTATGCGGGCCGCCCGTTATCGGTAGACGAAGCCATTTACCAATCGGAGAAAACCACGGGCCACCGCAACCGGGCCATCGCTCACCTGCTGCGCAACTACGAGATCCTGGACGCTGACCCCGAAGAGCCGCTGGACGCCTACTTCCGCCAGTGCTCCATTCTGGTCACCGCCCGCGACCTGGCCCTCATGGGCGCCAGCCTGGCCAACGACGGGGTCAATCCCGTCACCGGCATTCGCGTCCTGGAATCCGGCATGGTACCCCGGGTCCTGTCGGTGATGGCCACCTGCGGTATGTATGACTACTCGGGCAACTGGATCTACAACGTGGGTATGCCGGCGAAGAGTGGCGTGGGCGGTGGCATCGTGGCGGTACTGCCTGGCCAGCTGGGACTCGCGGTATTCTCGCCACGCCTCGACGCCAAGGGCAACAGCGTGCGTGGCATCGCGGTGTGCGAGGCCCTCTCGAGTGACTTCGGCCTGCACATGCTGCGCGTCACGCGCACCACCAGCACCAGCGTTATCCGCACCAGCTACACCTGTGCCAGTGTACGTTCCAAGCTTAACCGGGACCCGAAGAGCGAGGCTTTTCTGGATGTCGCCGGCGACCGCATCCTGGTACTGGAACTTACCGGAGAACTCGCCTTCGTGCCGGCCGAGATCGTCGCTACTGCCGCGATCGAACAGATGGAAGCACGGGTCTTCATCATCCTGGACCTGACACGCGTCACCTCCGTGGACCAGTCCGCTTCCAACCTGCTGGCCGAACTGGCAGATGAACTCGGCAATGCCGGCAAGACGGTGCTGCTCACCGGGTACGAGCATCATTACCACTTCGTCAGGTTCCTCAAGCACTACTTCAGGAAATCCGCCAACCTGCCAGTCCTCGATTACGCCGATGTGGATCATGCACTGGAGTATGCCGAAGACCATTTGCTCGACGAGTCGCAGGTGAAAACCGACAACACCCACAGGGTACCGCTGGAGGAACAGCCGTTATGCAGGAGCCTGGATACCGGAGAGCTGGAACTGCTGCGCTCTGTATTGCAGGAACAAGACTTCCGGGCAGGAGACCTGATCTGTCAGGAGGGCCAGACGGCTGACAAGCTGTTTTTTCTTTCTTCCGGGCGGGTCAGCATCTCGCTGGAGCTGGACCACAAGCATCGGCGCCGTCTCAGCGCCTCGACCGCAGGCTGGGCCTTTGGTGAATCGGCACTCTTCAGTGACCACCCCCGGACCGCCGATATCATCGCGGACACCCCGGTACACGTATACAGTCTCATCCCGGACCGACTGACCGGCATCGGAAGCCCGCTGGCCACCCGCGTCATGATGAAGCTGCTGGGCAATCTCTCGGAACTGAGCCTGTTACGGCTGGAACGCGCCAATCGCGAGATCAAAATACTTACCCGCTAGCGCACATCCTGACCCGAGACCTCAGCCTTCCAGCAGCAGCACCTTCGCCCCCCGCACGGGCCCCTGTTTGAGTTCCCGCAGGGCACGGTTGGCCTCCTCCAGCCGGTAGGTCTCCACCGCCGGACGAATCGGGATCTGTGCTGCAAGCGGCAGGAACCCGGCAATGTCGTGGTGCGTGACATTCGCCACCGACTTGATCTCCTTCTCCATCCACAGGTGTTCGTGGTAACGCAGCCGGAGCAGGCAGTCCTGGTCGCGGTCCTCCTTGCGGATAGCGTTGATGACCAGGCGACCACCGGGGCACAGGTTGGCCAGCGCCTCCACCACCGGCATCCAGGCCGGCGTGGTATCGATGATAGCCTGCAGCGCCACCGGCGCGCGGGCTTCGGTAGCGCCGGCCCAGCTCGCGCCCAGTTCCAGGGCAAAGGCACGCGCCCCGGGATCACGTGCAAATACATACACCGGTGAGTCCGGGTACAGGTGCCGCGCCAGTTGCAGCACGATGTGCGCCGAGCCTCCGAAACCGGTCAGACCGAGTGGTGCACCGTTTTGCAGATTGGCCAGTTTCAGGGAGCGATACCCGACACTGCCGGCACACAGCAGCGGCGCCGCCTCGGCATCGGAAAACACCTCCGGGACCGGGCAGGCATAGTCTTCCGGTACGGTGAGGTACTCGGCATAGCCACCATTGCGGTCGCGGCCGGTCGCGACAAACGCCGGGCTCAGGTTCTCGTCCGGCGTGCCCGAGGAACTGTGAATCCAGCCGACGCCGACCCGGTCGCCCGGTGCGTAACGCGTAGCGCCCGCGCCACACCGGTCCACCCGGCCAATGACCTCGTGGCCGGGTATCACCGGCAGTTGCGGCGGCGCCGTGCGGCCCTCGATCTCGTCCAGCTCGGTGTGACACACCCCGCAGGCAGACACCCGGATGCGAACCTCGCCCGCGGCCGGCTCCGGATCCGGCAACTCGACCAGTTCCAGCGGCGCGCTGTCCTCATCCAGCGAAACGATCCGGGTAATGACCATGGCTTTCATGGCAAATGTCCTTATAGGTTGATACGGTCAGGGGTGGCCTGGGGCCCCCTGCGCCGCGCCTGCATCGATGATTGCGTCCGGCGGAAACCGGAGTCGCTGCGAATATCGGGCAAGCGTGCCTGTGTATCCATTCCGGTTGATCCGCGCTGGCTGTGCGCTGCTACGCGTTGATTGTACTATTGCGGGCCTGTGGAGTAATCATGGCACGAGTGCAGTTACGATTTTACGAGGAACTGAATGACTTCCTGGCGGCGCCACTACGCAAGGTCGGGTTTACGCATGTATTTGACCGGCGCGCCTCGGTCAAGGACATGATCGAGTCATTTGGTGTGCCGCACACGGAAGTGGATATCATCCTGGTCAACGGCCACTCGGTGGATTTCTCCTACCTCGTCCAGGACGGGGACCGCATCAGCGTGTACCCGGTATTCGAGAGCCTGGATGTAAGCCCGCTGGTGCGCCTGCGCCCGGAACCGTTGCGCACGCCGGCTTTTATCCTGGACACCAACCTTGGCCGGCTGGCACGTTACCTGCGGCTGCTGGGGTTCGATTGTCTGTACCGGAATGATTTTGACGACGACACCGTGGCCAGCCTTGCCGGCGAGGAACCACGGACCGTGCTGACGCGCGACCGCGCCCTGTTGCAGCGCAAGATCATTACGCGCGGCTATTTCGTACGCGAGGTACGGCCCAGGAACCAGGTGAAAGAGGTGTTATCCCGGTTTGATCTCTACCGGCTGGTTGCTCCGTACTCGCGCTGCAGTCGCTGCAATGGCGAATTGCAGGCGGTGGACAAGCAGGCGATCGAGGACCGCCTGGAGCCCAAAACAAGAAAATATTTCGACACCTTCCGGCGTTGCGCGTCCTGCGGGCAAATCTACTGGCAGGGCAGTCACCATGCGCGTGCGCAGCGCTTGATTGCGGAGCTGACCAGAAAAGACCCTGGGAACCATTAACCCGAATTTCTCACCAGGCGGCGATGAATCATCGTAATGTATTGAGATAGTGAGAAGAGTGGAGAACAGTCAGAATACATGGTGTTATCAGGCCAAGCCTATCCCGGCCCTGGCTGGTCCTCGTGCGCCTGGACTGGCTCTTCACTCAAGTGGTAGCTACGGCTACTACTTTCGCTCCAGAGCGGCGTCCAGACACCCGATGCCTGCGCCAGCATCCGGGATCCCGGTGAGATATCCGGGTTAATCGCTACCGGCGGCGGCCCGGTAGTGGTCCCGGCATTCGAGTTCCCGCCCCCGGACAATGCGCTGACCGGCCAGCGGCCCGCGGGTTTCGGTCACCAGGGTGCACTGGCCTTCCTGATGATGATCATCATAGAAATACACCACCACCCAGTCGCGGGTGCGCTGCAACTCATGGGCACGCGCCGTATTGGAATACAGCAGCGTAAAATGCCACCCGTCGCGGTCGGTATGCAACACGGGCAGCCAGGCCTTGCCTTCCGGGTTGAAGCGCCGGGGCGCAATCCGGGGAAGCTTGCCCTCCTCCGCCTTGACGCGGTATTCCCGATCGACCGCAATCAGGATATCCACCGCCGGGACATCACCGGTTTCCATCCGGACCCGGCGGCGGGTCTTGCCGAGCAGCGTGGCCAGTGAATTCCTGATCCCGGCGATCCGGCGGGTCCCCATTCCCGGCACCTGCTCCAGGCGGCCGTCGTGCGCCAGCCCATGCCCGCCACCTGAACATCGGGGAAGCCCGCATTTTTTCCGCCAGGACCGTATAGGCCGCGGCCGGAAATCCCAGGTTCTTCTGCCAGTCACCGTCCGGTTCCGGCTGGATAAACAGCCAGACCGAACTGCCGGTAGCACCCGATATATATCCGCAAGCGCTGAAATATCCGGTCCAGGCTGCTGACACCCTGCCTGGATTGGTTGTACTCTTCCCGGAACTGTCTGGCGGCTATCCGGAAGCAGGGACTTGAACGATTATCGCGTACTGGTCATTGGACCCCGGCAGAACGCTTTAACGCATGTGTTGAGTCGATCGGTTGAACCGGCAGATAAAAGGGGACATTCTGATTCAATTACCGTGATAGCGGCGCTGACGTGCTGCTGCAAAAAAGCAGAATGTCCCCGTCATTTGCCGCGCAGCTGCAGGCGCCTGCGGTCCTTCACAGCTCACGCAAGCCTTCGGACGGTTCAATACGTGCCGAGCGCACACCCGCCAGACCCGCCACAAGGACGGCGGCGCTGCAGGTCAGTGCCAGGGCGATGGCATAGTGAATCTGCAACAGCCGGCAGACTTGCTGCCCCGCCTCCACTTGCGCGGCCATCATGCTATTGATCACCCCGGCAGTCCCGTAATAGATGGCCATTGCCAGCGCCCAGCCGAGGATCGCGGTGAACAGTGCCTGTACCATGGGAAACCAGACGATGTCCCTGGTACGGAACCCCACCAGCCGCAACACCGACAGTTGTTTGCGTTTACGGTCGACATTGGCCCACAGGCTGGCACCCAGCGAAAACGAGAAGCCCACCAGACCAATCACTGCAATCGCCCAGTAGATGGCCGTCAGGTTCCGGTCCAGGCGCTGCACCAGCTCGATCTCGGCCACGCGGGCATGCACATCGATGCCGACCTCCCCGAACGCGTCACGCAGACCCGCCACGTCATAGATGGAACGCGCATAGAGCCGGAACCCGGGGTAACTGCGCTCGGTATCCGCCGGCTCCCCGCTCCAGCCGAGTTCCGGCACCGCCCGCCCGTCCCGGAAATCCTCCAGCGCCTCCAGCAACCGCACCGAGACAAAGGCACCGTCCCGCGAGAACGCCCGTTGCGGCGCGACCGCCGCGACGCTCATGGTCAGATACACCCGTTCCTGCTCGCCGTTATAGCGCCGGACCAGACTGCCGTCCAGCCGGTCTCCCGCCCTGACTGACAGCTTTTCTGCGGCGCTGCTCGACACCACCACCTGGTTGAGCCCTTCCGGCAATGGCGCATCCGGCGCGAGCAGCGGGTCGCCACGGTCGGTAGCCATCAACTCCACCGGCACGATGCGGGATGAGAACGCGCTGGCCAGATCGATAGTCGCCGCAATACTGCGGGTGCGTGGCACCAGGAAGGCGACTTCCGGCTGGGCACGGACACTGTCCAGCCACTCCTGATCGTAGCGGCCGCTTCCGACGGGACGGATCTCGCGATTACCGGGGTCCTCGATCAGCTGGTCCAGCATGGCCCCCACAATGCCGAACTTGAGCCCGAACAGCACCATCATGGGTCCGAGGACCGCCGCCAGACCGAGCACGAAACACACCGACATCTGCCATTCGTGGAGGTAATCGCGGGTCGCCAGGCCAAAGACCCTGTACAGGTTTCTGATCATGCTCAGCCGTGGACGATGGTTTCGGTCAGCTTGCAGTCTTCGGTATGCGTGGTTCTGTGGGCCAGTCGACGCAAGCCGAGCTCCTTGATGTGGCGCCAGGCATGGCTGGCCAGGATCACCGTACTGTTGAATTCTTCCGCCAGCCCGAGAAACAGTGACATGACATTCTCCGCCGCGTACGGATCCAGCGAGGCCGTGGGTTCATCCGCGATCACGATCGTGGGCCGGTGAGCCAGTGCACGACCGATGGCCACCCGCTGGCGCTCGCCCGTGGACAGCGCGTCCGGCAGCTTCCCCAGCTGGCTGGCGATACCCAGGCTCTCGGCAAGGTGCTCGACCGTCCCGTCCCGCCGCAGGCCGACCACGCTGCGGGAAAGATTGATATTGTCACGCACCGACAGGTAGGGCAGCAGGCCGCCGGTCTGCATCACGTAACCGATATGCCGCTTGCGCATGTCGCCCAGGATGTTGAGCTTGTCATTCTGCCAGCAGGCACCCACATCGATGGTGTCCTTTCCGTCATCGGGACAAAACAGGAAGGTACCGGCGGCGGAAGGCTGCAGAATGAAGGCAAGCATGTCCAGCAGGGTCGATTTGCCACTACCGGATTCGCCGATCAGGGCGATCTTCTCTCCCTGATCGATCCGCAGACTCGGCACCCGGAGCTGGAAGGCAACACCCCTGGCCTCCCGGTGCTTGACCATATCGTGCAGCAGATAGATGGGGGGGCGTCTGGATTCGGGCGTCGCTGCAGGCTCGGTACTCACGTAGCGCAGGGACCGGCCGGCGTCAGGGTAGCTGTTCCAGCTCGACGGGGTAGACCGAGTCCCCGCTGACCGGTCCGCCGTCCAGGCTGACCCACAGGTCGGTGTGATCGTGCAGCGCACGGTAATAGCCGACCTTCTCCTCCAGCCGATTGAGGAAGGCAATCTGCCGCTGGGTGGACCAGCTCTGCCAGTCGTCCAGTGACAGGCCCATCACCTCGCCGGTATAGGGGAGGTCCTCGATGTACTCGCGCATGAAGCCCAGGTCCGCCAGACTGTTACCCGCACCCGCTGTGGTGGTCGTGGTGGCCCCCAGCCGCTCGGGATCACGGGTTGCCGTTGCCGCGAGGCTCTGCAGTTCGCTGAGGAAATTCTGCGGTGACAGCAATCCCTCTTCCGCCGCCTCGAGCACCTGTGTCAGCACGTCATTCAGGTCCGAGAGCTGGTCGCGGGTCAGCAGCACTCTCACGTCGAGGGTGGGGCGTGCGGGATCGCGGAAATCGCGGTCCAGCAGCCAGGCATCGAACACTCTGGGCGCCTGGCCGCCCGCGGTCTTCTGCAGGTAGCGCATGCGCAGGGCATAGCCCAGCTTCGCCACCCTGGCCTGCAGCTCGGCCAGCTGCGCATTGTCGCTTTTCGGTACGGTGGCCGGCAGTTCCCGGTTCTGGGAAGCCAGCCGTACCTGCTCGGTGATCTGGGCGGCCAGCGCGTCCAGCACCTTGCCGAATTCCTCGACATCGCCGGTGGGCACGCCGTAGTACAGGCTGCCGACGCCCGGAAAGTGCGTCAGTCGCCGGTACTGTGCGGCATCCGCCACCTGGTCCGGCATGGTGGCCGCCGTCAGCAAATGCAGCACGAAGATGGCGATCCCCTTCTGCTGGGCCAGTTGCCGCAGGCTTTCCGTATCCAGGCCCGTGCTGGAAAGCGGGTCACTGGCATCGCGCGCACCGGCATCGGTCACCAGCACGATATAGCGGGCATCGTGGCCGGTCCAGTCGATCGATTCGATCGCCTGTTTCACCCCGGCAAAGGCATCCTCGGTGAAATCCCGGCTCGAGACCCGGGCGTCGTGCAGCGACTGCAGACGGGAGAGAAATCCGGCCGCATCGCTGCCCTCATCCAGGTCGACGTAAGTGCGCACGAGGTAATCCAGCCCGGGGGCGGCGGACAGGCTGTCGCGAAACGCCACCAGGCCGAAGTTCACCTGGCCCAGCAGGTCGGCTTCACCCAGGTTATCGAAGATGGTGTTCACCGCTTCCCGCGTGCGCTCGATGTAGGGTTGCATCGACAGGGTGGAGTCGATAACGAACACCAGCCCGGCGGTGTAGGCGCGCTTGCGGGCCCCGGCCTGGCCGGTACTGCCCGACGCGCCGTCCAGTGGGACACTCGACACCTGCAGCAGACGCGCCTTCTCATTGCCCAGGTAGACGTCCTCGTAGCGGTGAATCGGCACGAGGTAGAAATCCTCGCGGATGTCAATGTAGCCGGGTGGCTGAATGGCCACCACGGGGGAGTCCGCGGACAGTTGCCCCTGCAGCGCCTCGGCGTAGAGCCGTTGATACGCCTTCAGGTCAGACTGCCCCGCGAGCTGGCGCAGGGAGTCGCTGTCCTTGAAGAGCAGCACCCGGTCGTAACCTGCCGGATCGCGAAAGGCGGCCGTCAGCCCATGGTTCCACTCGATGCAATCGGTCGCGGGCAACCAGCCCGCGCGGCTGCCGTAGCGATCCGTGCCGACCTCGAGCCACTCCTTGCCATTCAGTTCGCTGCGCGCATAGACATAGAAGGCGGTGAAGGGCGTCACCGCCGTGTCCGCCGGCCCACCCGGCTCGCTGGCGGTCCGGGCACCGGGCACCGAAAGCACCCGCTGGTACAGACTGTGTTTGCCCGCCAGCAACAACGGCCGATCGCCGTTGCCGGCCGGCCCGGCAGCCATTGCCGTCACGGACGTCATGGCGATGACGAGCACAAATAACAGATTCTTCATGGTCACGATCCCCCGCAAAATTAGCGCCACTGCAGCAACAGGCGCCGGGCCTGCGCATCTCCGGCCGCGGCGTCCTGCTGCACGCGCTTGCGCAGATCCTGCAGTCGCAGCGCAGCCTCCCCGTTGCCGGCAGCTTCCGCGACGCTGTACCACTTGTAGGCCTGGCCCGGCTCCGCCTCGGGCAGATAACCGTTCGCCGCAGTATGGAAGGCCGGATCGGCCTGGGTGCCGAGGATCAGCGCCGCTTGCGCCTGGCCGTGGCGGGCAGCGAAGCGATACAGCAGGTAGGCATCTTCCAGGTTACCCGCGCCCTGCAGGCGTTCGGCCTCGGCAAACACCACGTCAGCATCGGGTTCTTCACCGCCGGCACGTAATTCATAGAGGAAGGCCCGTGCCTGGTCGCCTCCGCTGGTGACGGTGGCAATGCCGCCCGGCGGTGGCGGCAGCTGGAGTTCCATTGACGTCTCAGACGTCTCCGCTGCTGGCGGCTGCGTCTGTATCCCGGAGGTGTCCGTTGCTGACGGCAGCGGCAGTGCCTCGGAGGTACCCGGTGCAGACGGCAGCGACAGCACTTCCGAGGTATCCGGCGCAGACGGCAGCGGAGGCAGGGATGGCGGCGCCGGTTTCTCGTCCACCGGCACCAGCCAGATGGCAATTGCAGTGACCACAACGACCAGCGCCATCAGCGCCTTGGTTTGTCCGGGAGTCAACCTCCCGCGCCGTTCCGTCTCTTCGTATGCTTTTTCCATATAAAACCCGTTCCCAGAATTCGCTTCACCGGGCGGCATTATCGCGAATCTCCGGCCCGGTTAAAACCTCGCGGCCGGTATTCGCTAAAATCCCTTGAGAAACAACGTTACAAGTAGGTCAGAGTCCGTGACTCCGACCTTCATTCATGGCTGCGGTGTCATCGGCAGCGGGCGATCCCTGCTTTTCGACTGGAAGACGGCACGCTCTCCCGGCGACATATCCCGCCATTTCTGCCGGCACGCCGCGCAGCGTCCGGGTGGCAGATCACGGAAGATGCGGGTGTGCTGCCGGACCCGTTCCAGGTCCGCAGGCGACGGGACAACACGAGGGTATTCCGTGCCGTTTTCACCGGGAGACCGGTCAGGTGCCGGTCCTGCCCACTACCTCGACGCCCTGGCTGTGCAGGTAATCATCGTAGCTGCCACTGAAACTGACGACGCCGTTCGCCGTCAGTTCGATGATGCGCGTCGCCAGCGAAGCGACAAACTCGCGATCATGGCTTACGAAGAATAGTGTGCCCGGATAGTTCTCCAAAGCGGTATTGAGCGACTCGATGGACTCCATGTCCAGATGATTGGTCGGTTCGTCCATGACCAGGATGTTCGGCCGCTGCAGCATGAGCTTGCCGAACAGCATGCGCCCCTGCTCGCCGCCGGAGAGTACCTTGACCGATTTGTTGATTTCGTCCGAGGAAAACAGCATCCGGCCGAGGGCACCGCGGATCGCCTGCTCGTCGTCGCCGGGTTTCCTCCACTGGCTCATCCAGTCGAACAGGGGCAGGTCGCTCGCGAAGTCGGCGGCATGATCCTGGGCAAAATAACCGATCCCGGCATTCTCGGACCATTTGACGGTACCCTCGGTGGGCGGCATTTCGCCGACCAGGGTCCGCAGCAACGTGCTCTTGCCGATGCCGTTCGGACCGATCACGGCGACACGCTCACCGACCTCGATCATCAGATCGAGATGGCTGAACAGCGGCATCTCGTCATACCCGTTGCTCAGGTCCTCCGCTTCCAGCGCCAGGCGGTAGAGTTTTTTGGTTTGATCGAAACGGATGAACGGATTCACGCGGCTGGACGGTTTGATCTCGTCGAGCTTGATCTTCTCGATCTGTCTGGCGCGGGAGGTCGCCTGCCTGGCCTTGGAGGCGTTCGCGGAGAACCGGCTGACGAAGGACTGCAAATCGGCGATCTGCGCCTTCTTCCTGGCGTTGCCGGCCTGCAGACGTTCGCGCGCCTGCGTCGAGGCGATCATGTAATCATCGTAATTGCCGGGATAGATGCGCAATTCGCCGTAATCCAGATCGGCCATGTGCGTGCACACACTGTTCAGGAAGTGCCGGTCGTGGGAGATGATCACCATGGTGCTGTTGCGTGCATTGAGCACGGTTTCCAGCCAGCGGATGGTGTTGATGTCCAGGTTGTTGGTGGGTTCGTCGAGCAGCATGATATCCGGGTCGGCGAACAGCGCCTGTGCCAGCAGTACGCGCAGCTTCCAGCCCGGCGCCACCGCGCTCATGGGACCGGCATGCTGTTCCAGCGGAATGTCCAGACCCAGCAGCAGCTCGCCGGCGCGTGCCTCGGCGGTATAGCCATCCAGCTCGGCGAAACGCACCTCCAGATCGGCGACCCGCATGCCCTCTTCCTCACTCATCTCCGGCAGTGCATAGATGCGGTCGCGCTCCTGCTTCACCCGCCAGAGTTCGGCATGCCCCATGATGACCGTGTCCAGCACCGTGTCATTCTCGAAGGCGAACTGGTCCTGCCGCAGCTTGCCGACGCGCTCATTGGAATCGACGCTGACATTGCCCGATGTCGGTTCCAGGTCGCCGCCCAGAATCTTCATCAGGGTGGATTTGCCGCAGCCGTTGGCGCCGATCAGGCCGTAGCGATTGCCATTGCCGAATTTGACCGAGAGGTTCTCGAACAGCGGTTTGGCCCCGAACTGCATGGTGATGTTGGCGGTGGTAATCAAGAGATTTCTTCCATAGTCAAGGAGTTAAGCGGTGCCCGGACCTGTGGGCCGGCCACCGGACGATCCGTGCGAAAAACCGGGCACGGCGTGCGCGTACAGCGGTGGAGACGGATCGAGCGAGGCGCGCATTCTCGCATATCCGCCGCGACTCTGCGACCCGGGCACCCGACGGCATCGGAAAACCGGGCAACCTGACAGGCTGCCAGGATCCCTTCTGATTCCTTTCGCCACGATTACTCAAGGACCTGGAACAGGCTGGTGTAATCATCCGTCCAGGCCGTGACGCGGCCTTTCCGGTCACCGCGGCTGACCACGATTTCCTGAAGGTGGGGATGCTTCATGAGGCGACGATCGCGGCTCATCAAGAACCAGCTGGAAACGAACGGCGGCTCGTCCGTGTTGACCAGCAACGCCGATAGCGCCCCGGATTCTCTTGCCTGTTGATAGAGCAGACCGCTCATGTCCAGGTGTTTGTTGGTAATGTTGACGGCAATTACGCCGTTCGGGCGCAAGTGGCTGAAATAAAGCTCGAAGGCCTCCCGTGTCAGCAAGTGGACCGGGGGCGAGTCGCTGTTGAAGGCATCGAGTACGATCACGTCATAGTTCCCGGGGGGTTCGCGTTCCAGGGACAGGCGCGCATCGCCCATGACGATATCGATTTCCGCCTGCGACTCTTCCAGGTAGGTAAAATATTCCCCGGCCGCCGCGGTCACTGCCGGGTTGATCTCGTAGAACCGTATCAGGTCACCACGCCGGCCATAGGCGGCCAGGGTACCGATACCCAGACCGACAACCGCGATACGCCGCCCGGGGCGCGGCTGCAGTGCCAGTAACCGGCCAATGCCGCTGCCCTCCGAGTAATAGGTTGTCGGTATGCCCCGGTAGCGCTCACTCAGAAACTGGATACCGTGCGTGATCCGCCCGTGCAGCATGGCACGCTGCAGCGACTCGCCGGGGGCCTCGTTCGCGGTGGTGGCATCGATCTCATCGATCGTGAGCACCCCGTAGAAATTCCGCAGCACCTCCAGCTTGCCGCCCAGCCGCTGTTCGGCGTGCACGTAAAGCGGTACCGCAACCCCGACGGTGCAGGCCAGGGCCAGGGCGCGAATCCCGCCGCCCGGTCTGCGCTTCACAAAGGTGACCTCGCGGTGGTGCAGGATGACCAGCACCAGCACGAGGCACAGCACGATCCCCAGGTGCAGCTCGAGAAACATGTTGAACACCAGGGGTGCAAGCAGGGCCACAAACAAGCCACCCAGCGCACCGCCGGTCGCCAGCATCAGGTAGAAACCGGTCAGGTAACGTGGTGCCGGCCGCAACCGGTAAAGCTCCCCGTGACACACCATGGAGGCACACAACAGCAGCGCGCCCAGGATGCCAACCTGCGTACCAATGGAGGTCCCGCCCTCCTGCAGGACCAGCCAGGCGGTCAGCCCGCTGCTCGCATACAAGCCGAGCATCCAGAATGGCCGGTAATACCAGCGCTCGTGATTGAAGCAGATCACGAATGATCCGAGGTAAATAGCCAGCGGCACGATCCAGAGAAACGGGACGACCGCGATATCCAGGCAGATCTGGTTGGTAACCGCGAGCAGCATGACCGCGGCGGCGGCAGGCAGCAGAACCCACAGCACCCGCGCCCGCGATGAGGGCGTCGCCACCTCATTACCGGCATCCCCCGGGAACGCTTCACCGGCCACGGCGCGGGCCTGCCAGCGGACCCGGCCGCAACCGAGGGTCAGCACCACAAACAGGACAAAACCGGCGGACCAGCCGGTTGACTGATGCGCCCGGGTAACCAGCGGCTCAACCAGCAGCGGATAACTCAGGAGTGCCAGCAGCGAGCCGGCATTGGACAACGCATACAGCCGGTAAGGCGCGCTCCCGGCATGCACCCGGCTGAACCATGCCGCCAGCAGCGGGCTGGTCGAGGCCAGCGCGAAATACGGCAGACCGAGGTGTGCCGTAAGCAGCAACAGGACCTGCCAGACCGGGTCCGCGGGCGATACCGGTTTCCAGTGATCGCCCGGCATCACCGGCAGCATCGCTATCGCCGCCACCACGAGCAGGCCGTGCAGCACCAGCTGTGCGCTCAGCTTGAGAAAACGGACGCTGAAGTGTGCATAGGCATAGCCGGCCAGCAGGAAGACCTGGAAGAACAGCATGCAGGTCGTCCACACCGAGGTGCTGCCGCCGAACCAGGGAAGAATGAATTTACCGAACAGGGGCTGAATCTGGAATAACAGGAAGGCCGCCGTAAAGATCGTCAATGCGTAAATCATCTATCCCGCCCTGCTGGATGCGTAATTACCCGGGCGGAATGTAGCAGATTCAGCAAAAAGGGGACATTCTGCTTATTCCTCAGACGCCCGCTGTGATATCCGGATAACGGATCGACAGGAAAAAACAGAATGTCCCCTTTTTTACCGGCTTTACCAACCTGGTCCTGGCTGTGTGGTGTTATCCTTGCAGGACATTGCACTAACAGGCAGCCTTGTGAAAAATATTGCTCTTTTTGTCGATGTACAAAACATTTATTACACCACTCGCGAGGCCTATGGCCGCCAGTTTAATTACCGAAAACTCTGGCAACGAATAAGTTCTCAAGGAACGATTGTTGCTGCGACCGCCTATGCAATTCATCGGGGCGACGAACAACAGCTCAAATTCCAGAATGCGCTCAAACACATTGGCTTCACAGTAAAACTCAAACCCTACATTCAGCGCAGTGACGGCTCTGCCAAGGGTGACTGGGATGTTGGTATTACCATCGATGTTATGGAAGCCGCAAAAGACGTTGATACCGTTGTATTATTATCGGGTGATGGAGATTTCGATCTGCTACTGGAAAAAATCAGAAAGGATTATGCGGTCAGTGCCGAAGTTTATGGCGTGCCCGCATTCACGGCCAACTCGCTGATTAATGCCGCCGGCAGCTATCATCGCATCGAAGAGGATTTATTGCTCCAGGCGGTATAAATCAAGACGGGCAGACAAGGCGGCTTTTCAAAACCAATCCGGAATATATTCGGTAATGTTCTAGCCCGGTTCCGGTTGGGCCGCCTCGACTACTTCTTTGGTGATCTCGAGCACCTGCTGACCGTCCCGCTTCTGCACCAGTCCCGAGGCTGCTGGATCGAACTCGAGCCGCTTGATGATCGAGCCGAAGACTTCACGCAGGGCGCGGGCGCCGAGCCGGTTCCTGCTCGAGGCGATGTCGGCAATGTGGAAGGCGGCTTCGTCGGTGATGGTCAGGGTGATGCCTGCATGCCGGAAATAGTCAACCGCCTGCGGCCAGATGGCATCTGCGGTGTCCCTGAAGATCTCCACCAGGTGGGCGGCCCCCAGATCGCCGAGCATGATCATGCTGTCGAAGCGCGACAGGAATTGCGGTGACATACCATAGCTGAAGATATCTTCCTGGGCCAGGTACTCGCCCAGATCGAATACAAAGCTGCGTTTGTAGCCGCCGTCGGCGCCGCGCACCAGCTTGTAGAATTTATCAATCCCGGATGTCTTGGTGACGCGCTGGAAGACCTGGTCATACAACTCCTCGAATGCGCCGCCGGCAACAAACAGGACATGCGCGGTATTGACCGGTTCCACCTGCGAGTGCCAGCGACCCGACTCGAAATAGCGCATTTCAACCTGGACATACTCGTTCTCCATCAGGGTGAGCAGGCTGTCCTGGGCGACGATTCCCTTTACATTCGGCTCGCCGCCCACCACGGCCCGGATCTTGTCGATTTCATCGACACAGACAATGCCGTGGGCTACATACTCCCGCAGGGTCTCGAGGTCGGCCTGCTCGCCCAGAAGGTCGGCCGCGTGGCGGGCAAGCCGGTCCATCACCACATTGCTTTGCTGTCCGCGGTTGGCAAGATCGGCCACGAGGTTGGCGTTGATGCGGATAATAGTCGAAAACTTTTCATAGCCTGCGGCCTGCGAGAAGAACCGCTCCACGGCCCGCATGATGGTGGTTTTGCCGGTGCCCGAGTTGCCGATCATGAGCACATTGCCGGTCGAGTGCTCGATCAGGTGCTTGTAGATGGCGACGGCCATGTCATGCAGGGCCTTGTCCTGCCCGATCACATCACGGCGCAGGGATTCATAGATCTGTTTTGGTGTCATGGGGGGTTCTATGTAAGTGTTGGAGCCCCGGCAGGCAACCGCCCCGGGGCGTTGATTCGAGTGCCCTAATTTACCGCGACCGGGGGCTTGCCGCCATCCCCTGCAAAATGGGTACACAAAACGGGGGCCTTCCGGTTTATTGGTATCGATACGTTATCCGGATATCGCAGCGGGCAAATCAGAATGTCCTTATTATTCATTATTACTTTACCTGATTATCTCTGAAACTCAGCTGTCAGGCGAAGGCAGATGGAATGGCGGTTGCGGGGCCTGCCAAACCGGGACACGCTGTGAATACGTCCCTGTAAGCTCGCCGACAGCATCCCTGCTGTCGACGGTCCTGGTTTGGCAGGCCCAACACCGTCCAGCAATGCATCCGGGTGGGCTGGGGGACAGGGCGGCAAGACCGTCTGCCGCAGGGATGCGGCAGTCGAGCTACAGGGAGGTATTTATGACGTGTCTTGACGTCCTGGCCCCCAGCACGCCCTTCTCCACCATGGCTGAGTTTCAGAGATAATCAGGTTACTTTATGCCGTGCCGGGCACTTTTAAATTCAAGCATGATGTGGCCCGATGCCAGACCGTTCAGCCTGACGGCATCTTCTGTCATATCGAGCAGTACCTGGCGTAACTGCAGCGAGGCCATGTCAAACTTCACATCATCCGGTGTAATCTTCTCAAACAGCGCTTGCAGGTGCGCCTTCCACTGATTCATGCGCTGCTGCAATTGCTGGTTTGCAGCGGCAACCAGCAACTTGCGGATATAACCGCGGAGGAAGTTCGCCTCGGCCTCAAGCCACGGGTCTTCCGGCTTGTAGGTGTAATCCAGGTTTTCCAGCTGAAACTGCTGTGATTCCGGTGTAAACACCAGGTTCGCCTTGAGCACCACGTCTCCGGCGGCCTGCCCGCTCAACTTCACATTGACACGAATCTCCTGCCCCTGCCCACCGAGCTCAATCGCGTCGATGCGCGCCTGGTGATCATTGATATCGATCGATTCACCTGCCAGCAGTTCGGTCATGACCCGGCTGAGATCCGTATAGTCCAGCTCGACAGCCAGTTGCAGGTTCAGCCCTGACGAACGGGGATAAAACCGCATCAGCGGCGGCAACGGCCGGCGTGCGGGGACTGGCCTGGAACCTGCAACCACCTCAGGCGCCAACAACACGGCAAGCTTGGCATCCAGCCGATTGCCAATGCCGACCAGCGGGGAGAGCGCGACACCGCGGGGGTTCAGCAACAGCCACTGGTCCGCCCACAGAGCCACCGGTTCCTGCAACAGGGACCAGTCCCCTTCCGCCTGCCGGCGGATGGCTTGCAACCGCGGCGCCAGCCCGGCGAGCGCGGCCCGCATCCGCTTCTCCAGCTGTTGCTGAAATTCCTTTCCGATGAGCGGTGTCACGTCGATATCGGCAATCGTCATTTCACACCGATCCAGAAAACGGGTTGGCATAACCCGAAACGCCGGCCGCAGCATCCAGTCCGGTCCCCAGCCGAGGCGGATCTGCGCACCTATGACCGCCTGGCGCGGTGGTTCGTCCACGCCGCAACTCGATTCCAGGTCCAGCGTACCAAGCACTTTTTTATGGGCCCTGATCCAGTAACGGACATGCGCCTGGACCACCAGTACTTCACCGCGCATTGTGAAATGCAGCGGTCCCCGCCACGCACGGTATTGGGTGTTTATGCCGTATGATTTCTGCCAGCCATGCCAGTTTCCGGCCTGCAAGGGCATCTCCTGTTCTGCCACCTCAAACAACCGGTCAAGCGATATACGAATGGGTATTTCGATGCTGGAGGGGGATTGTCCCGCTCGGGATTGCGCGACAACCGGCTGTGCTGTCACACCACCAGACAGGAGCAGCGCCAGAATGATAAGGCAAGTCGGCAAGATGCTGTCTTTGAACACGATGCTGTGATCCCCCGTAGTGGCGGCTGAATCGGAAAACCGGTATAGGCAAAACGGGGATATTTTGATACAACATCCGTGATGCCTGCAAAACCCGATGATACCTGTAAATCAGAATGTCCCTATTCTTACTGACGCCCGTATCTCACCCTGCCCGGAGGAGCACGTTACATGGATGAATCCCTGATCATGCAGACGCCCTTCGTCGACTCGGTGTTTCACCCCTCGGACTTCTCTGCCGCCAGCGAGAATGCCTTTTTACACGCCCTGGCGCTCGCCCTGGTCCGCATGACGGAATTCACCATTCTGCATACCAGCAACTCACGGGAGGACTGGAGAAATTTTCCCGCGGTGCGCGCCACGCTGGAACGCTGGGGAGTGCTGCAACCGGGCAGTACCCGGTCCGCCGTGTTCGAGCAACTGGCCCTGCGGATCACCAAGGTCAGCATGAAGAGCCACAGTCCGCTGGCGGCGATGCTGAAGTACCTTGACAGCCACCCCACGGACCTGATCGTGCTGGCCACCGAGGGACGCACGGGGCTGCCTCGCTGGCATCAGCCGTCCGTGGCCGAACACATCGCAGTGCGCTCCCGGACCAAAACCCTGTTCGTACCCGGCAAGGCCCGCGGCTTCGTCTCCCGGGAGAACGGCACGCTTTCCATCCGGCGCATCCTGGTGCCCGTCGATCACCGGCCGAGTCCGCTGCCGGCGCTGGAATACAGCGCCCGGATCGCCAGGGCGCTGCCCGCACCCATGGAGATCATCCTGGTGCATGTCGGTGACACCATAAAGATACCCATCCCCGCATTGCCGGAGATCGGGAACTGCATCTGGAAGCAGGAATACCGCCGGGGCAATGTCGTCAACGAGCTGATCAGGTCCGCCCGGGAGCATCGAGTGGACCTGATCGCCATGACCACGGCGGGACACGAAGGCATACTGGACGCGCTGCGCGGCAGCGTGACCCAGCAGGTCCTGCGCCAGGCGCCCTGCCCCCTGCTCGCCATCCCCGAATAGCCGCAAAAAGGGACATTCTGCTTTTTCCTCAGACGCCCGCTGTAATATCCGGATAACAAATCGACAGGAAAAAGCAGAATGTCCCCTTTTTACTAACGGTACAGCAGCACCGCCTCGCGCTCCTCCCGCCAGGCGGCCTCGTCGGGGCCGGCCAGATCTTCCAGATCGCCGGGCGTGGCGGCCGGGTCGTCCACCCAGCGGCGCAGCAGCTCGCTCCCGTTGATGACATCGATGGCCAGCCGCTCAAACTCGTACTCGTAGGGAAAGTCGCGCCACAGCGGATAGTCCGGTCGCAGCCGGCGCAGGGCCTTGAAGGCCAGGGCCATCAGCCGCCAGGGCCGGAAGGCCTGGTGGTCGTAGGCCGCGTCCTCCACGTGGATCTGTACGCCCGCGCACAGCGCATCCACATGCTTGTGGAAGGTAGGCTGGAACCGGCATTCCCGCAGCCGGCAACCCGCCATCCAGTCGGGTGCCAGCGAGGCCATGGCCGCGATCAGTTCCCGCGGTGCCAGATCCGGTGCGCCGAACAGCTCCAGCGGACGGGTGGTGCCACGCCCCTCGGACAGGGTGGTGCCCTCCAGCAGGACGGTTCCGGCGTAGCAGCGTGCCATCCACAGGTTGGGGGCGTTGGGGCTGGGGTTCACCCAGCTGCGCTCGCCCAGGGGCCAGCCGTAACCCGGTGCCCGGGCCGGCTCCCAGCCCTCCATCGCCACCACCTGGCAGTCCACCTCCAGGTCCAGTTCGGCCACGAACCAGCGGGCCAGTTCCCCGACGGTCAGTCCGTGGCGCATGGGCAGCGACCCCGCACCCACGAAGCTTTCCCGGCCCGGCCGGAGCCGCAGGCCCTCCACCGGCCGCCCCGCCGGGTTGGGCCGGTCCAGTATCCAGACCGCCTTGCCGTGTTCGGCGGCGGCCTCCAGTACATAGCGCAGGGTGGTGAGGTAGGTGTAGATGCGACAGCCCAGATCCTGCAGATCCACCAGCAGCACATCGCAGTGCTCCAGCATCTCCGCCGTGGGCCGGCGCACCTCTCCGTAGAGGCTGAACACCGGGATGCCGTGGACGGGGTCCTGAAAATCCGGCGATTCCACCATGTTGTCCTGCTTGTCACCGCGCAGACCATGCTGGGGCCCGAAAGCCACGGTGAGCCGGATGTCACCGCATTCGGCCAGCGCATCCAGCGCATGGGTAAGATCTCCGGTCACCGAGGCCGGATGGGCCAGCAGGGCCAGTCGAGCGCCTTGCAGGGGCCGGCGTAACGCAGGCGCTTCGATCAGTCGATCAAGACCGGTTTTCATGGGGTGCTCCACGAGTCGGGGGTTATGCAAAAAGGGGGCATTCTGCTTTTTGGTATCCTCACGTCATAGCCGACAGCATGGGCATTAAACCAGAATGTCCCCTTTATTCCTGCCCGCGCTCGATGCGGCCCTGTTCCTGAAACCACCGGGCGGCCAGCCAGCAGGCAGCGGCCCAGGCCGCACCGGCGGCCCATCCGGCCAGCACGTCGCTTGGCCAGTGCACCCCGAGGTAAACACGGCTTACCCCGACCAGCAACGTAGCCAGGATCGAGCAACCGATCAGATAGATCCGTACCCGGCGCGCGTTGTGTACCATCGCCAGCAGGGCCCCACCGGTGAGATACACCACCGCCGCCAGCATCGAGTGCCCGCTGGGAAAACTGGACGTATAGATCATCGATCCGTGGGACACCAGGTCCGGGCGGGGACGTTGAAAGCCGCTCTTGAGCGCCAGGCTGAGCAGCAGGCCGCCGACGATCGCCAACAGCAGGAACCAGGCGACCCGGCGCAGGTCCAGCAGCCAGAGGTAGCCGACCGAGGCCACGGTGAGCAGGCCGAGCACACCAATGCCACCGAGCGCCGTGAAATCCCGGAACATCTCCTCCACCCAGGCAGGACCCAGCGGATCGCCGGGGTCCCCCGGTGCGCGCAGCGCCAGCAGCAGCCCCCGGTCGAACCGCAGGGTGTCGCCCTCCCGCATTTCATCGGCGATGCCGAGGAATACGAGCGTTCCAACCCCGAGGACCAGCAGCGCCAGGGAAGTCAAATGATGCCGGGCAAAGCGTCCGGTAGCGGTAACGGCGGCTCTCTGATCAATTGCGTTCATGGCGTACCGGGAATATACCGGAAATGCAAGAGACTGGCCCGAAGCAAAAAACGGGGGGCCTTTCGCCGGTTCCACGGACAGCAGTCAGCGTACGGTATGGATCGACTGGCCCAGCATGTCCGGCGTGACCAGCACAATGCCATTCCCGGTCACATGGAAACCACGTCCGCGGTCTTTTTCATGGTCCTTGCCAATCACCATCCGCTTCGGGATCTCACAGCCGCGGTCGATGATGGCACGCACGATGACGGCATGGCGTCCGATCGTAACCTCCGGAAGCACGACACTTTGTTCCACACAGGCATATGAATGGACCCTGACGTTGGGATACAACAGCGCCCGGTCGAGTTTCGCTCCGGATATCACGCAGCCACCCGAGACCATGGAATCCACGGCCATCCCGCGCCGGTCATCATTGTTGAATACGAACTTGGCCGGCGGCAACTGCAGCTGGTTGGTCTGGATCGGCCACACGCTGTCGTACAGGTTCAGTTCCGGCGTGACATCCAGCAGTTCGATGTTGGCCTCCCAGTAGGCGTCCAGCGTGCCGACATCTCGCCAGTAGGCACGTTTGCCTGTTTTTGTGTCGCGGAACGGATAGGCGTATACCCGGTGACTGCGGATCACCTCCGGGAGGATGCTCATCGCGAAATCATGGTTTGATTTCTCGTTGTCCGCATCCTGAATCAGCAGTCCGTAGAGCAGGTCTGTTCTGAACACGTAGTTTCCCATCGAGGCCAGGCAGTATCCGGGCTGCCCGGGGATCTCGCTTGGATTCGCCGGCTTTTCCTCGAACGCGATTACCCGGCCGCCCTCATCGACCTGCAATACACCGTAGGCACCGGCCGCTTCTTCCACACGGATTTCCACGCAGGAGATGGTGATGTCCGCCTCCCGTTCCGCATGGAAGGCCAGCAGGGGGCCATAATCCATCTTGTAGATGTGGTCGCCCGACAGGATCAGCACCGTTTCGGGATTGTGGTCGCGGATGATGTCGAGATTCTGGTAGACGGCGTCCGCGGTGCCACGGTACCAGCCGGCATCGATGCGTTGCGATGCCGGCAGCACATCGACGAATTCACCCAGCACGCGGTTGAATCCGCACCAGCCGTCGCGCAAATGCCTGACCAGCGAATGTGCCTTGTACTGGGTGAGCACGCCGATGCGGCGTATACCGGAATTGATCGCGTTGGACAGGGCGAAATCGATAATGCGGAAATTACCGCCGAAATGAACCGCGGGTTTGGCGCGCCACTCGGTGAGTTCGTGCAGGCGTGAACCGCGGCCGCCGGCCAGCACCAGCGCCATGGCATTCCTGGTCAGCAGACTGACGAAGCGGCGCTGTTTCCGGGTGTAATTTTTCAATGTAACGGAAGTGAGGACAATGCGCCCTGTCGGCTGCGACGCATAAATTGATGAGGTTTCCTGATCACAACGTTCCTGTTCGGGCGGGTTTGATGAAGCCGCCGGCTGGAGATACCTTTCGTAGCTGCGTCACCTGGCACCGGTTTCATGTCCGACGAGGCGGATTCACAGCGGCATTGTTGTCACCGCGACCAGGCTGCGGCTGAGAGCCGGCCGTCATTTCAATGACGGCTGCAGCGACTTTCCCTTGCACACGAACCACGGCCTCTGCAGTAACCGTCAACGAACACGTCGCATGACTCGCAGCAGTATAGGGAAAAGTACCGGAAGAATATACGCCCCTTCCCCGCCTCCAGAAAAAGGGGACATTCCGGTTTCCGGTATTTTTTACCGCATAGCCGATATCACGGGTAGCAAAGCAGAACCTGATTATCTCTGAAACTCAGCTGTCAGGCGAAGGCAGATGGAATGGCGGCTGCGGGGCCTGCCAAACCGTCCAGCAATGCTTCCGGGTGGGCTGGTGGGGTCAGGGCGGCAAGACCGTCTGCCGCAGGGAGAAGGTGAGACCAGGAACCGGTCGAGAAACCGGCCTGGGCCGTGCGGCAGTCGAGCTACAGGGAGGTATTTATGACGTGTCTTGACGTCCTGGCCCCCAGCACGCCCTTCTCCACCATGGCTGAGTTGCAGAGATCATCAGGAAGCAGAATGTCCCCTTTAGTGCCTTCAGGATTCGGCGAACTCTTTCTCCAGCATCTTTCCGAGATCGCTCAGAAGCGCAAGTTTCGCTGCATCGAACTCCCGCGGGCGATGATCGATCAGACACAGCGTGCCGATCCGGCTGCCGTCCGCGAGGGCAATGGGGACCCCCGCGTAGAACCGCACATGCGGCTCGCTGGTCACCAGCGGATTATCCGCGAACCGCGCGTCCTGTACCGCATCACGGACCAGAAAGACGGAATCCTGCAGGATCGCATGGGCGCAAAAGGCCATTTCCCGGGGTGTCTCCGTGACGTCGAGTCCCTGGCGCGACTTGAACCACTGGCGTTCGCTGTCAACCAGGCTCACGAGCGCGATCGGGACATCGAACAGCGTCGCCGCGATCCGGGTATAGCGGTCGAAGCGCTCCTCGGACGCGGTGTCCAGGATACAAAGCCCGTGCAGCGCACGCAGTCGTGCCTCCTCATCATCGGGTAGTCGTGCCGTCTCCCAGCGACAGGCCTGCCGTAACAGCCAGGCCCGCATCCGGGTGCGGGCATAGGTGCTGGAGAAGGGCCTGACCAGCAGATCGGTCGCGCCCGCCTCCGCGGCCCGGCGCCGGGCAGAGGCCTCCTCGGTGTCTGCCATGACCACGATGGGGACGCCCTGTGCATAGACCCCGCCCTCGCGGCGGATCATTCGACAGATCTCCAGGGCATCGTCACCCCCGAGCTCGCGCTCCAGCAGCACCAGGGACGGTTGCCTGGAGCGCACGAGCCGCAGTACGTCTTGCGCATTCTCGGCAAACTGCAGCGTGAGCTGGTCCGCCCGCACCGCCTCGGAGAGTGCCACAGCCGAGGCCGGTTCGGTCACGGCGACAAGGACGGACTGGTCTATCAGCGCCGGCTGACGGGTCGATGACCCCGCCACGGCCCGGGGCACGCCCGACGGGCTGGCTGTAGCAGGGGCCGCGAGTTCCAGGGTGTGTCCCTCGGCCGCGGCCAGGACCTCCAGGTGACCGCCCTTTCCCGAGATGCGGTCGCGGGCACGCTGCAGCAGAATGTCTATAGCACTGTCATCGCGCAGCGGATCATGGTGGAACAGCGCCACCCTGCGTACCCCGGCCGCTAGCGCCGTGTCCACGACATACTCCACGGTACTGTGGCCCCAGCCCTTCTTCTCCGGGTATTCTTCCGCGGTATATTGCGCGTCGTGGATGAGCAGATCCGCGTCCGCAATGAATTCGGCATGCCGATCGTCCTCGCCACCGGTGGGATGATATCCCTGCTCGGCGAGGTGCGGCGAATAGGGTTCGTGATCCGAGGCGTAGACCACCGCGACACCGTCGGCTTCAATGCGGTAGCCGAGCGTAAGTGCGGGATGGTGCAGATACTGCGTGGTGACGACAACATCTCCAATGCGGAAACTTCCCTCCACAAGATCGTGGAAGTGGATATTCGCCGCGAGCTCGTCCAGGGTGATGGGAAAATAGGTGTACTGCATTTGTCCCGCCAGGGTCTCCCGCAAGGAGCTACCGAGCCCGCGGGGACCGTAGATGTGCCACTCGTTTTCGGGAACGAAGAACGGCTGGAAGAACGGAATCCCCTGGATGTGATCCCAATGCGTGTGGCTGATCAGCACGTGACCACTCACCGGGCCGTCGCACTCCTGCATCAGTGCCTGGCCGAGTCCATGAGCGCCGGTGCCACAGTCGAATATAATAAGCGTACCGCTGTCCGAACGTGCCTCGACGCAGGAAGTATTCCCTCCGTAGCGCAGCGTGCCCGGGCCGGGCGTCGCGAGGGAGCCGCGCGTGCCCCAGAAGCGGATTCGCATCAGATTCCTCCGAAAAACCGAAAAACCCGGGTCAGATCCCGGATTCCTCCAATATTAACGATAACTGGGATCTGACCCCGGTTTTCTCTGCTGCTCATCATGAGCACCGGCAATACGGGTAGCAGGCCGACACACACAGCGCAATGGTTTCATTGCCATGCGGTTATTCCTGCGATTGATTCGATATGAGTATAACATTGAAGAAAAATAACGATTGAAGAGTTCAGCCCTATCCAGGCATTAAGTTCTATAAACACTCTGGCCTATTGAACACTGATCATGCTGAAAATCTCCCGGAATATCACCATCCCCGATGACGAGATTGAACTTTCGGCCATCCGGGCGCAGGGGGCCGGGGGGCAGAATGTGAACAAGGTATCCTCGGCCATTCATCTGCGCTTCGATATCCACCAGTCCTCGCTACCCGAATTCTACCGGCAACGCCTGCTGAAGCTGCGGGACCGGCGCATCAGCAAGGAGGGCGTGATCATCATCAAGGCGCAGAAATATCGTACTCAGGAGAAGAACCGGGAAGCCGCACTGGAGCGGTTGCAGGAACTGATCCAGGGTGTGGCCGTTGTACCGAAGTCACGCCAGCCGACCAGGCCAACCAGAAGCTCCCGGAAAAAGCGGCTGGACAGCAAAACCCGGCGCGGCAAGACCAAGGCACTGCGCGGCAAGGTCACGGAGTAACTGCATAAACCCCGGTTTACGGTTTATCCATCAAACGTACATGGGCTGTTTGTCGAGCAGCCGCAGCCATCCTCGCGAAATACGGTAGATCAGCCAGATGGTGGCGACGATCAGCAGGCCCAGACCGATCGGCGCACCGATCAGTGTCACGATCAGCAGCACCGCAAGCAGCAGCCACAACAGCGCAAACCAGAACGTGCGGATTTGCCAGCGAAAGTGCGATGCTGCCCAACTGCCGCGCGCACCACCGCGTTTCACATAGCTTATAATCACTGCGATGATCGACGGCACGCTCCCGACGAAACCACCGATTATGGTCGACGTTCCCACGATGCCGAGCCCGATGGCAAAGGCATGCAAACCGTACACGATATGCGCGGCTACCAGCGCAGAGTGCAGGGGTTCGATGTTCGAAACCTCAACGTGTGACAAGCGTTTCTCCACAGACGACAAGACAGACGAGCCGAACAGTGTACTGATTTTTCGCAGATGATCCATGCAAAATGCAAAACAGGCAAAATGGGGACATTCTGGTTTTTGGTGTCATCACCTTATACAGCTCTCACGGAGGGAAACCGGAATGTCCCCCTTTTTTCAGGCGACCTGCAGACGCGAGATTATACGGAGATAGAGCTCTTCAAACCGGTCCGAGAGCGTACCCAGCCAGACCTTGCGTTTGCTATTCGTTTCAATGACGTGCAGTTCTTTAGTGAGGTGGCTGATAAATCGCAATGCCTGTGTCTGGCTGATGAGGAGTATGACCTCGAAATCCTCCTTGCTTGTGAGTAATTCCTTTGCCGTTGTGATGCGCAATGCATCGCGGGTCATCTGTTCAATCTGTCCGTCTTTCCGGGTGTTGAATACAATTTCCGGAGAAAGCGAAGCTAATTGCTCGAGTTCATCCAGGGCTGCCGCGGATGTTTGCGCAATATCGTCGATGATCTGCCTGGTGGGCTCACTAAGAGACTTGAACGTCACAAGGGTTTTTGCGAGACGGATGGCTTTCAGATGCTGCTCATCCCCCAGCGCGGCGTGCAGAATACCATAGCCGGCGTTCAGTGGCTGGAGTGTGCCATCCGTGTGCGAGACCGGGGCCTTTCCATGATCACTGCACGCAACCAGGGCCAGGGCCAGGGCCAGTACCAGGAGAGTAGTTTTGAGTGGACGGCTTGAATACATGCAAGGCCTTGCTTCAGGGAGCGACTAAAATCCGGCGCGGAAACGAAAATTCATGTAGTGTTTTACAGCACAATAGTCCGGTCATATACCAAATGCCGATGAACGGCAAGTTCATACTGTATGCGGCCATGCAATCAATCAGCCGTTTCGTCATTGGAAAATAGCAATTGGATTGATTATTCTTCTGTGGCACTCGATTCGAAATTGCAATAACAAGTGAGGCAATCCTTGATATTTTCATGCAATGAATGACCTGTACTGGATTGGTCCCGCGCTGGTATCCGGATTGCTGGCCGTGCGCTTCGGCTTGCCACCACTGGTGGGCTACCTGATCGCCGGGTTTTTTCTCAATGTCCTGGGTTTCGTCGACCACGAAAGGCTTGTTGCGGTCGGTGACCTCGGGGTTACCCTGCTGCTGTTCACCATCGGCCTGAAGCTGGAGGTTCGATCGCTGCTGCGCCCGGTCGTCTGGGCCGGCACGACCCTCCACGCGCTGGTTGTTATCGCGGTGTTCGGGACAGGACTCTACTGGCTGGGCCTGACGGGCCTGGCAATCTTTGTGGATGTGGATTTCAGGATCGCACTACTGATCGGTTTCGCCCTCAGTTTTTCCAGCACCGTATTTGCGGTCAAGACACTGGAGGAAAAGGGTGAATACACCTCAAAATACGGACAGCTCGCGGTCGGCGTCCTGATTATGCAGGATATCTTTGCCGTGCTGTTTCTCGCAATGTCGGCCGGGAAGATACCATCGCCATGGGCGCTCGCACTGCTCGCACTGGTCCCGCTGCGTGGTGTATTGATGCACCTGATGAGCCGCGCCGGTCATGCCGAATTACAGATCCTCTTCGGTCTGGCACTGGCCTTTGGCGGCTGGTCGCTGTTCGACATTGTCGATGTGAAGGGCGACCTGGGTGCGCTGATTGTCGGGGCGCTGCTGGCGGCACACCCGGCGGCCGCCGAGATGTCGAAAAAACTACTCGGCTTCAAGGACCTGCTGCTGGTTGGTTTCTTCCTGAGTATCGGCATGTCCGGAACCATCAGCGTATCGGCACTGCTGGTGGCGCTGGGTCTGGCCGTGCTGGTCGTACTCAAGATCATACTGTATTTCGGGTTGTTCACCCGCTTCCGGCTGCGCGCCCACACCGCGCTGCTAGCCTCGCTCGCGCTCGCCAACTACAGTGAATTCGGTCTGATCGTCGGGGCCATTGCCGTCGCAAACGGCTGGTTGAGTGGTGACTGGCTGGTGATCATCGCACTGGCGGTGACTCTGACCTTTATTGCGGCAGCACCCCTGAATGCCCGTTCACGTGAGCTTCATAAAAAGATCAAGGTGCACATTATCCCTTTCGAGACAGCAACTCCCCTGCCGGAGGATGCACCCATTGACCCGGGGGAAGCACGCATTGCGATCATCGGCATGGGCCGCGTAGGTACCGGCGCATACGATACCCTGAAAGATCAGTACGGCGATTGGCTGGTCGGTATCGAGATTGATCCCGACAAGGCGTCCCGACATGCAGCTGCCGGGCGCAATGTCATCCACGCCGATGCCACCGATGATGATTTCTGGGCAAGAACCGGAAAAGGCAAAGTCGCGGTGGCGCTGCTGGCGCTCCCCGAGCCTGAACAGATTCTCGGCATCGCCAGGGAGATCCGCAGCCGCCACGCAGTCGTGCATATCTTCGCCGTGGTCCAGTATCCGGAAGAAGCCGCGACACTCAAGGCAGCCGGTGTGGAAAACACCTGGAATTTGTATGCAGAAGCCGGCAAAGGTTTCGCGGAAGAAGTCATTGACTACCTCGGTGATACTATCGAAAAGACAGTCGCGCCCACCTCCCCCGACACACCCCCGCCATCGCCCGCGGGGGCATAGGGTGCACGGGTGCGAACCTGGTGAACACTCCACTGGTAAAGCCGGTGACTTCGGGTTACGGCTGAAAGCCGGATCGATCGGCCATACGGCCGATTGCCCCGATATCCACCTCCGATGGTATTCAACGCCCCCGGTGCACTGCTCGCGCCCATACACTATCTACATTAACTCGTCATTGCGGCGCAGGCCGCAATCCAGATCTACCCGTGGAGTCATTTCCCTGGATGCCGGCCTGCGCCGGCATGACGATTTGCCGCCTAACAGGCTGTTGAAAAAGTTTCAGGTGAGCGCAAGACAAGGCACAAATTGGCGAAAAAGCGCAGTGTACACGCCAGTACATGAGCATTTTGAGCCGATTTGTAACGCCGTATGGTGCCGCATGAGGGTTTTTCAACAGCCTGCTAAAGGCGGGGCGTTTACAGATCCCCTTTCAGGGACTCTAAAAATACTGTTTCTGCTGAAATCCAGATCAAAATAGCTTCGTTCTCACAAATCAACCTATTGCGTGGCTCCGACCCCTATCGCCTATCAAGTAAGTGCCATTCGGATCTGACCCC
>Ga0210064_1000010_pt1 | contig 81378 bp, 73 predicted proteins | sample Muzzi_CordC_D2_FD_185531 | JGI IMG/M metagenome (GOLD analysis project Ga0210064, IMG submission 185531) | Wetland microbial communities from San Francisco Bay, California, USA, that impact long-term carbon sequestration - Muzzi_CordC_D2 (SPAdes) | ecosystem: Environmental > Aquatic > Marine >... | reverse complement strand
CGATGAACGAGTGAAAGCATTTTTCGTTCGCAGTCTGCAGTTGGATGCCATCACCCTGCGTTTGGAGTATGAGTGAGTGGTCGACTCGACTGAATTTTGGCTATTTTGAACTCCGAAACTTGAGTTAATTGTCATCACTGCCCACACGTTGCTAATACTCCTTGTGTATCGGAGTGATATTTCAAATCCGGGTGAAGATTGGTCCTGGATGACGGCTTTTTTTATGGATTTTCCAGTGTCAATTGGAATTCACGAGATCTTACGCTTTGCAGAAGAAAATACCCTGATAAAAAACTCTGCTTTTGGACTGTTACTAATCCATACCGTTGTCGGAGGCATGTGGTGGTTTGGCATTGCCTTTGGTCTTAGAAAGATCTTCTGGAGAAGATAATGTGAAACGATAGGGGGCAGACTACCACTTATCAGAAAGTGATGGACAGATCTCGTTTTCCGTTGCCCGGTAAATTATGAATATCTTCCAAGCCCTGAATTAAATGTGGTCTGTCCCCCTTTCCTTTCATGGCCGTAAGGATGCGATGATGATTGATATAAATAAGCGGGCAAGGTTTGGACTGTTGTTTGCAGCAATCCACCTGGTCATGTTTTTCTGGTTCCTTTCATACTTGGGCGATCTATCAGGCCGTGACGGCCAAGGCCCGCTATTATGGGTATATTGGTTAGCAATAGACTTTCCAGTTTCACTGCTAGTAATTTTATTATTTGCTGTTGATGTTACCTCCCACTATATGTTGTATTTTGTGCATGGAGTTCTTGGAACGATCTGGTGGTTTTTTGTGCCGACCCTTATGTATAAGGGGCTTATGCGGATCAAAGGGTCTAAATGAATAGAAACCCGGAAAAAGAGGGGCAGACCACGTTTTCCGTTTCCTGGAAAATTCAAAATGCCTTCGAGGCACTTACTTAACCGCAGCCTGCCACCCCCAACGAGCAGTTCAATGGTTGATGGTGTCGAGGTTGTTCACTCTGACCCCGGTTTATCTGCCCCGATCCAGCCGCCGGTAGTTGATGGCTTCCGTCAAATGGTTTGTCGTGATGAATTCTGATCCTGCCAGGTCCGCAATGGTGCGTGCCACTTTCAGGATGCGATGGTAGGCGCGTGCCGAAAGGTTCAGTTTTTCCACTGCCTGCTGCAGCAACCGCCGGTCTGCCTGTTGCAATTTACACGCTTTATCCAGCTGCCGGTTATCCAGCCGGCAGTTGAGTGTGTGGTTGCGACGTAACTGTACTGCACGTGCCGCGGTTACGCGTGCGCGCACGGACGCGCTGGATTCGCCCGGGGGGCCCTCCAGTTCATTGAAGGACAGACGCGGTACCTCGACATGCATGTCAATGCGGTCCAGCAGCGGCCCCGAGATCTTCTGCCGGTAGCGTTGTACCTGTTCCAGGGTGCAATGACAGCGTCCGGACGGATCCCCGAGATAGCCGCAGGGGCACGGGTTCATCGCGGCTAACAGTTGAAACCGGGCAGGATATTGCGCCTGTCGCGCGGCGCGTGAAATCATGATGCGACCGGTTTCCAGTGGCTCGCGCAGGACTTCCAGGACCTTGCGGTCGAATTCAGGCAGTTCATCGAGGAACAGCACCCCGTGGTGGGCCAGGGAAATCTCGCCCGGGCGTGGATTGGAGCCACCGCCGACCAGCGCCACGGCCGAGGCCGTATGATGGGGTGCGCGAAATGCACGCCGCCGCCAGTGGGTCAGGTCGAGGGTCTGTCCGCTGATCGAGCAGACCGCGGCCGCCTCGATGGCCTCTTCCTCGGACATTTCCGGGAGGATGCCGGGCAGTCGGCTGGCCAGCAGGGACTTGCCGGTACCGGGCGGGCCGATCATCAGTAGCGAGTGGCCACCGGCCGCGGCGATCTCCAGTGCCCGCCGGGCGTGGTGCTGGCCGCGGACGTCGGCCAGGTTCGCGCCACCATATCCGGCAGGGGAGCGGGGCGTCGCCGTGCGGGAAGTCAGCGGCCGGGTGCCGGTCAAATGCCCTGTGATTGCGAGCAGGTGGCGGGCACTGTATACCACGGCCTTCCTGACCAGCGTGGCCTCCACGGCATTGTCGTCCGGTACGACAATGGCCCGTTGTGATGCCCTTGTGTGCAGGGTCATCGGCAGTATCCCGTGGACCGGGCGCAGTTCTCCGGAGAGAGCAAGTTCCCCCGCGAATTCATAGGCCGGCAGTTCCTGCCCGGGTATCTGACCGGAGGCGGCGAGAATGCCGAGTGCGATCGGCAGGTCAAAGCGTCCGCCGTCCTTCGGCAGGTCGGCCGGCGCGAGGTTGATGGTGATGCGGCGTGCCGGGAATTCGAACTGCGAGTTCAGCAGTGCGCCGCGGACCCGGTCCTTGCTTTCCCGGACTGCTGTTTCGGGCAGCCCTACGATCGAGAGTTGCGGCAGACCGTTGGAGAGGTGGACTTCGACGGTGACCAGCGGGGCGTCCATCCCCACCTGCGCCCGGCTGTAGACGATAGCCAGTGACATGGATTCCCTTCCCTGGTTGCGCGGCGTCCTTCCGTGACACCGTCGGCTTCATTGCCGTACCCGAAGTGTACCCGCCGGCACCCGGATTTACGAGTGTCCGTTGCCGGGAAGAACGGGTCCGGCCCCGGGCTGCAGACGGGTTGTGCGTGCCGGTTTCTGTGCGTCTCGCGAGATACGCAAGCCGGTTCGTTCCGGCAGGAGGTTATTCGTCCCTGGCCGCCCCCGCTTCCAGCGCGGCGACGGTTTTTTCCAGTTGCTCGAGTTTCTCGCGCGTACGGGCCAGGACACGTGTCTGCACGTCGAACTCCTCGCGGGTAACCAGGTCCAGCTTCGACAGGGCGGCCTGGAGAACCGTATGGATGTTCTTTTCCAGATCCTGCTGCATCTCCCGCAGTCCCGAAGGAATGCTGGCGCTGATCTGGCGGGCCAGATCATCAATAAATTTGGTTTCGATCATCTGCGCACAATAGTCGATCGGCCCACCCCGCGTCCACGGTTGCTCCCCGGTTTATGGTGAGTTGATCTTTGCACAATAACTGCGCATTTCAGGAAAAATGCGCACCAATATGATGCATATGCTCGGCTAATAATTGCCCAGCATGTTCACAACCTATTGTTATTATAGATAAAATATGCATTGGCATGGGCTGTGCAAAGCGAGAGGTGACTTTCCCTAAAACACAGTGACGTGGGCATTGCACACAGTACCAAACGGCACGTTTTTTATTAACTACTTGAGCAGGAGTTTTGACATGAAGACTTTTACCAAAACCATGACGGCTGCGGCGCTGGTGGCTGCCTCCGGCACAGCCATGGCACTGGAGGATATCAGCGGCAGCGTTAACCTGGCATCCGACTATGTCTTTCGCGGTGTTTCCCAGACAAACAACAAGGCGGCCATTCAGGGTAGCCTGGACTGGGGCTACGACTTCGAACCGGTCAGATGGTACATGGGTGCCTGGGGTTCGAACATCCAGGCAGATTTCTTTGCCAGCAAACCGTTGATGGAGCTGGATGTTTACACCGGTATTAGCGGTGAGTTCGACGACTTCGGTTATGACGTCGGCTGGCTGCGGTATGTCTATCCGGGCGGCAGCATCAATGACACCACCGAGTGGCATGCCGGCGGCAGCTGGAAGTGGTTCGGTGCCACCTACTACTACAGCAGGGACTGGTTCGCTACCGATGATAGCGCGAGCCGTATTGAAGGTACCTTCGATTATGACCTGCCCTATGAGGTCACCCTGTCCGCCTCCGTTGCCAATAACTACGGCGATGGTAACGATGACATCTGGAATGACAGCTATGTCGACTACTCGATCGGGGTCAGCAAGACCTGGCTGGGCGCCGACTGGGGTCTGACCTTTACCGATACCAACATCGGTAACAATGCCTGCAAGAAGGTCGCCACGAATGGCAAGGATGATATCTGTGACGGCACCTTCGTTGTTTCCCTGGGCAAGAGCTTCTAAAAGGTACTTTAGGCTGGCCCGCCCGCCCGGGCGGGCCTGATTTCAGGAGAAAGAATATGAAGTTAGTAACTGCAATCATCAAGCCGTTCAAGCTCGATGATGTTCGGGAGGCCCTTTCCGAGATTGGTGTACAAGGCATTACCGTCACCGAGGTCAAGGGGTTCGGACGTCAGAAGGGCCATACGGAACTGTACCGCGGTGCGGAATACGTGGTTGATTTTCTGCCCAAGATAAAGCTGGAGGCTGCGGTGGCGGCTGACATGGCAGACAAGGTGATCGAGGCCATTTCCAAGGCGGCCAACACGGGCAAGATCGGCGACGGCAAGATTTTCGTTTCCGGTCTTGAGCAGACCATTCGCATCCGTACCGGCGAGACCGGTCCGGAAGCGCTCTGATCGACGAGACGGAGGAATAACTTGTGGAAGCGATAACTGAACTGAGTTATGCGCTGGATACCTTTTACTTTCTGGTAACCGGTGCACTCGTAATGTGGATGGCTGCGGGCTTTGCCATGCTCGAGGCCGGACTGGTGCGTGCGAAAAACACCGCCGAAATCCTGGCCAAGAATATCTCCCTGTTTGCCGTGGCCTGTATTATGTACATGCTGATGGGCTACTCCATCATGTATCCCGGCGATGGCGTCAATGCCTGGTGGCCCGGGTTCGGTGGCATCCTTACCAGCGCCGATAATACGGTCGAGGAAGTCATGGCCAGCGGCGGCGACATCTACTACTCCAACCTGTCGGATTTCTTCTTCCAGGTTGTGTTCGTGGCAACCGCCATGTCGATTGTCTCCGGTGCCGTGGCCGAGCGCATGAAGCTGTGGGCGTTCCTGATGTTCGCCGTGGTCATGACCGGTTTCATCTACCCGATGCAGGGTTACTGGAAGTGGGGCGGCGGCGCACTGGAAGCACTCGGTTTCCTGGACTTTGCCGGTTCCGGCGTGGTGCACCTGTGCGGTGCTACCGCAGCGCTTGCCGGTGTGCTCCTGCTCGGCGCGCGCAAGGGAAAATACCGGGCAGACGGTTCCATCAACGCGATTCCGGGCGCGAATATGCCGCTCGCAACACTGGGTACCTTTATCCTGTGGCTGGGCTGGTTCGGATTCAACGGTGGTTCCGAGCTGAAGGTCTCTGATGTCGGTGAGGCGAATGCGGTCGCACTGGTGTTCGTCAATACCAATATGGCGGCCGCCGGCGGTGTAATCGCCGCGATGGCCACGGCACGCATGCTGTTCGGCAAGACCGACCTGACCATGGCGCTGAACGGTGCGCTGGCTGGCCTGGTAGCCATCACGGCGGAACCGCTGACGCCGACCCCCCTGCTGGCTACCATCATCGGTGCCATCGGTGGCGTGCTGGTCGTGTTCGCGATCATCGGAATCGACAAGCTGAAGCTGGATGACCCGGTGGGTGCCATTTCCGTCCACGGCGTGGTAGGCATGTGGGGATTGATCGCGGTGACCCTGTCGAACCCGGATGCCACCCTGAAGGCACAGCTGATCGGTCTCGTGACCATCTTCGCCTGGACATTCGTTACCAGCCTGATCACCTGGGGCATCCTCAAGCTCGTCATCGGCATCCGCGTCAGCGAGGAAGAGGAATACGAAGGTGTCGACCTCGGCGAATGCGGTATGGAAGCCTATCCTGAATTTGTGGGTGCCCAGGGTTCCGGCAAGTAATCGCGTAGATCTGCAAAACGTTGTAATGAACGGGCGCTGCGGCGCCCGTTTCCTTTGTTGTGGGAGAGCACCAATTCAGTGCGGCCTCTGGTATGATGCTTCACCGCAAGAATTCAGTCCGAACAACGGAGGAGTGTGATGAAATTAATAACGGCAATCATAAAACCCTTCAAGCTGGATGATGTCCGCCAGGCACTGTCGGAGATCGGGGTACAGGGCATTACCGTGACCGAGGTAAAGGGTTTCGGGCGTCAGAAGGGGCATACCGAGCTGTATCGCGGCGCAGAATACGTGGTGGATTTCCTGCCCAAGGTAAAGATCGAAATCGGTATCGCGGCGGACAAAACCGAACAGGTGATCGAGGCGATCACCGGCGCGGCCAACACCGGCAAGATCGGTGATGGCAAGATCTTTGTCACCAGTCTCGAGCAGACGATACGCATCCGCACCGGCGAGACCGGGCCCGACGCGCTCTAGACTGCAAAAAAACAAGAACACAAGGGGGGAATCAATGAGCCTGACTATATTAAGGAGTTGCGCGGCCGTCCTGCTGTGCGCGTTGCCGTCGCTGGCGTCTGCCGACGAGCTGAATGTCGGTGACACGGCCTGGATCCTGACGTCCACCGCGCTGGTACTGTTTATGACGATACCGGGCCTGGCCCTGTTCTACGGCGGCCTGGTCAACAGCAAGAACGTGCTCTCCGTGCTGATGCAGTGTTTCGCCATCACCTGCCTGGTGTCCATCCTGTGGATGGTCTACGGCTACGGGCTTGCCTTCGGGGATGGCGGCGTCCTGAACCGCTGGATCGGAGGCCTCGACCAGTTGATGCTCGCGGGGATCGGGCGTGACACCCTGAGCGGCACCATCCCGGAGAGCGTGTTTTCCATGTTCCAGATGACCTTCGCCATCATCACGCCGGCGCTGGTGATCGGTGGTTTCGCGGAACGCATGAAATTCTCCGCCATGATGTGGTTTTCCGCCCTCTGGCTGACGGTGGTCTATCTGCCGATTTGCCACTGGGTCTGGGGTGGCGGCTGGCTGGGAGAACTGGGCCTGCTGGATTTCGCCGGCGGGACGGTGGTGCACATCAACGCCGGGGTCGCCGCCCTGGTGGCCGCGCTGGTCATGGGGGAGCGCAAGGGCTTCGGGGTTGTGCACATGCCGCCCCACAACCTGACCATGACCGTGGCGGGGGCCGCCATGCTGTGGGTTGGCTGGTTCGGTTTCAATGGTGGCAGCGCACTGGCAGCGAACGGGGATGCCGGCATGGCCATGCTGGTCACGCACATCGGCGCGGCCGCCGGTTCGCTGGCGTGGATGTTCATGGAATGGGTCCGGCACGGCAAGCCCAGCGTGCTGGGTATCGTCACCGGAATGGTGGCCGGCCTCGGCACTATTACACCGGCCTCGGGTTTCGTCGGCCCGACCGGCGCCTTGATCATCGGCCTGACGGCGGGCGTGGTGTGTTATACCGCGACCGGCTTCATCAAGCGCACCCTGAAGATCGACGATTCCCTGGACGTGTTTCCGGTCCACGGTGTCGGCGGCATTCTCGGTACCCTGCTGGCGGGTGTGTTCGTGGCGGTACTCGGCGGCGCCGGGCTTGCCGAGGGCGTGACTATGGGCAGCCAGGTCGGTGTGCAGGCAATCGGTGTCATCGCGACGATCCTCTGGTGTGGTGTCGCCTCCTGGATTATCTTCAAGGTACTGGACGCCACCATCGGCCTGCGCGTCACCAGTGACGAAGAGACCGAGGGTCTCGATATCGTGCTGCACGACGAGACGGGTTACAACCTGTAAGACGGTTACTCGAGGCGGTATTGAACACGGGCGCGGTGGCGCCCGTGTTCAATCGAGATTCTTGTGCGTACCGTCGCAAAACGGCTTGTTGCAGCTGTACTTGCAGCCGCACAGCCAGATTTTGGTCGGCTCCGTGAGTTCGAATTTAACCGGCGTGAAGCTCGTGTCTTTATGTGTACCGTCGCAAAACGGCTGGTTCTGCGAACGACCACAGGCGCACCACCAGTAGGTTCCGGGCTCCAGTTCGATGGGGAATGGCCCTTTTTGTGCAATGACAGGTTCTGACATAATAACCTCTATGTGATGTCGGATTCATCCACTGCCTGGCCTGGATGAATGTGTCCGGTTACGGAAAGTGACCGTGACCAATCCCGGATGGGTTTCACTGCTCTCGGGTGGCATACCCGCATGCAACCGCAAACGAACTGTGAGTAAAGCACCGCCCCTGCTGCAAATCAAGAACTTGCGCCGGTTGATGATCGGTCCGGTCTCGTTTGACATTGCTGCCGGTGACTGCCTGTGTATCTCCGGCCCGTCCGGAAGCGGCAAGTCGCAGTTGTTGCGCTCCATCGCCGACCTGGATCCCCATGAAGGTGAACTGTGGCTGGCGGGGGAGTCCTGCGAGGCAATTGCGCCTGAAAAGTGGCGCACGGCGGTGGGGCTGTTACCACCCGAGAGTCACTGGTGGTTGCCACACGTGAAAGACCATTTTCACGACGGCCTGCCGGTACCGCTCGAGCATATCGGATTTTCGGCGGCCATTCTGGAACAGCCGGTGATAAGGCTTTCGAGCGGCGAGAAGCAGCGTCTGGCCCTGATGCGCCTGCTGTCAAACCGGCCGCGGGTGTTGCTGCTCGACGAACCCACGGCGAACCTGGATCCGGAAAATGTCCGGCTCGTCGAGGCCGTCATCCGCGAATACCACGTAGCGGGGGTAACTGCGGTGATCTGGGTCAGCCACGATCGCGAACAGATTGCGCGCGTGGCGAACCGCCACCTCGAGGTGGTGGCGGGCCGCCTGCAGGAGCGCGATCCGGCGGCGGTATCATGATTACCCTGAGCCTTGCCGACCTCGCCATTGCGGCATTGCTGGTGCTGTTGCTGGGGCTGGTGACGCTGCGTTTTCATGCCGCTATCACGCGGCTACTGCTGATCGCCGCGGTCCGGACGGCCATCCAGCTGGCACTGGTCGGGCTGGTGCTGAAGGCCCTGTTTGCCAATGTACACCTCGCCTGGGTGACCCTGATGGCGCTATTCATGCTGCTGATTGCCGGCCGGGAAGTGATGCTGCGCCAGGAACGCCGTTTCAATGGCTGGCGGGGGTTTGCCGTCGGGACGTTTTCCATGTTCCTGTCGTCCTTCACCGTTACCGTGTTTGCCCTCATCGTGATTCTGGGCGACTCGCCCTGGTATACGCCGCAATACGCGATCCCGTTACTGGGCATGCTGCTGGGAAACACCATGAACGGCGTCGCCATTGCCATGGATCGTCTGACGAATACCGCCTGGGAACAGCGTGCCGTGATCGAGGCACGCCTGCTGCTGGGGGAGCGCTGGGATAATGCCATCGCGGATATCCGCCAGCAGGCGATCCACAGCGGCATGATCCCGATCATCAATGGCATGGCGACGGCAGGCGTGGTCAGCCTGCCGGGCATGATGACCGGCCAGATACTGGCCGGCGCCGCACCGGTCGAGGCGGTGAAATACCAGATCCTGATCATGTTCCTGATTGCGGTAGGCACCGGGCTTGGTACACTGGCGGCCGTTATAGCCGGATCAAGGCGCCTGTTCGACGAACGCCAGCGGCTGTGTCTGGATCGCCTGCGCAGCAAATAGCTGGACCCGGTCTGTTCACTCTCACCACTACAGGGAACCTGATGAGTAACCAACGATTGCTGATAGCCGTGGCCGGGCTGCTGGTGTGCAGCCTGAGTGCCCGGGGTGAAATCTACAAGTGCACCGATGCGCAGGGCCAGGTCCGGTACGGCGACCAGCCCTGCAACGGGCAATCGACCGTTATCACCCCGAAGGCCGCCCCGCCGGCCGACGGGAATTCCGCCACACGCATGGAAAAGACCCGGCGTCTGTTGCGCGCCTATGATGAAGAGCATGCCGAGGAACAGCGCCTGCGCGCCGCGCAGCAGGCCGAAAAGGAACAGCGCCAGCGAAACTGCGCCAACGCTCGGAACCGCCTGCAGCAGTACGCGCGGGCGAATCGCCTCTACCAGCTCGACGCAGACGGCAACCAGGTAAACCTGGACGACGCGGAACGCCGGCGGGTGACCGAAAATGCCTCGGCGGAAGTCGCACGCTGGTGTGACTGAGTCGTGCCAGGACGAAACCAGTCAAGCAGGCATAGTTTGACTGGTTTCGTCCTGGTAAAAAGGTTTGATTACACTACCCCCACCCTGTCCCGCCCCCTTAAAGGGGGCGGGGACGTGCCCCTGAATATCTGCTTGTTAATTTCCGCCTTGGTAACACCATTCTGCTGGAGCAGTCGCATTATGCTCTCTTTTTGCTAGCCGCGATTGAATGCCAGGAACAATCGCGCCGGAGGGCAGTGGCTACTCCAGTGCCTGCTGGAAAAACTCGGGGGCGGTGAACGCGGCACGGTGGATGGCGGCGTTGTAGTAACGGGTAGGGATGCGATTACTCCGGGCGTCTTCTTCCCGGAATGCGGCGGACATGTTCCGTCGGCCGGCCAGGGTGGCTGACCACCAGCCGGAAGGATAGGACGGCTGGGGAAAGAACAGGGTGCGGACCTCGGTAAATCCGGCGGCACGCAACTTCCCGTGCAGCGGGTTGATGAGATCCATGTGATACAGCGGCGATTCGCTCTGCTGGACCAGGATGCCCTGCTCACCGAGCACCTGCCGGCAGTCGCGATAGAACGCCCCGGTGTACAGCCCTTCCGCCGGGCCGAGCGGGTCGGTGCTGTCCACGATGATGATATCCACGCTGCCCGGCGCCGCCGCCTGCATCCATTCGATGCCGTCGCCGAACACGAACCGCGCCCGCGGGTCATTGTTCGAGATACACAGCTCGGGAAAAAACTCCTCCGCCAGCCGGGTAACGCGTTCGTCGATTTCCACCTGCAGGACCCCGGTGACCCGGCCGTGTTTCAGTACTTCCCGCAGCGTCCCGCAATCGCCGCCACCGATGATCACCACCTGTTCCGGGGAGGGATGGGAGAACAGGGCCGGATGTGACAGCATCTCGTGGTAGATGAAGTTGTCGCGTGCCGTCAGCATTACCCGGCCGCCGATGACCATCAGATTGCCGAATTTCTCCGTGGCAAAGACCTCGATGCGCTGAAACCCGGTCTGCTCGTCATGCAGTTTTTCGCGGATTTTTACCGAGAAGGCCGAGCCGCCTTCTGCACAGATCTCGGAAAACCACTGTTCGTTATCGGTCACGCCCTGTCCCCGCAGCACTGTTGCACCGGAACAGACAATACAAGAACGCCGCGGTGAGTGACAATAGCCGGAATAATTAACTTGTGCTGCACCGCGTCTGTCTTTATCTTCCCCGCCATGACGTGGACCCTGGACATGGCACGCCGCCTCTACAATGTCTCCGGCTGGAGTGACGGCTATTTCGATGTCGGCGCGGATGGCCACCTGGTGGTGCGGCCCGGCGGCCGGGCCGGTGCGGCCGAGGTCGATCTGTATGAACTGGCACACCGGGCGCGTGCCGCCGGTCTGTCCTGGCCGTTGCTGCTGCGCTTTACCGACATCCTGCACCAGCAGGTCGACCGCCAGTGCGCCGCGTTCCGGCAGGCCATGGACGACTGCGATTATGACGGCGGCTACACCGCCGTCTATCCCATCAAGGTCAACCAGCAGCAGCATGTGGTGGATGCCATCGTACGGCACGGTGGCGCACGGGTCGGACTGGAGGCCGGCAGCAAGCCGGAACTGATGGCCGTGCTGGGTGTTTCCCCGCCGGGCGGCGTCATCATCTGCAATGGCTACAAGGACAGCGAATATGTCCGTCTGGCCCTGATTGCACAGCGCCTTGGACAGCGCATCACCCTCGTCATCGAAAAGCTGTCCGAGCTGGTACTGGTGGCCACGGCAGCTGCGGACATGCATATCCGTCCGCGCCTCGGTGTACGGGTGCGCCTGTCGGCCGTTACCAGCGGCAACTGGCAGAATAGCGGCGGCGATCGTTCCAAGTTCGGCTTCACGGCGGCCGGCATGCTCAAGCTGCTCGAACGCCTGCAGGAGACCGGCCTGACGGATTGCCTGCAATTGCTGCACTGCCATCCGGGTTCGCAGATCACCGGCATCGAGGCGTTGCAGTATGCGCTGCGGGAAGTAGCGCGCACCTGGGTGGAACTGCGTCAGGCCGGCGTCCCGATTGATACCGTCGATGTGGGTGGCGGACTGGGCGTCGATTACGAGGGTACCGCCTCGGAGAGCCATTGTTCGGTGAATTACGACCTGCAGGGCTATGCACGCAGCGTGGTCAATGTGTTTGCGGAACTGAGCCGGGTGCACGACTTGTCCATGCCGCACCTGGTGACCGAATCCGGCCGTGCCCTGACGGCGCATCATGCCGTCCTGATCACCCATGTCATGGATACCGAACAGGTGTTCTGCGATACCGATGCCGACGGGGAACCGGATGCAACACCGGTGGCGGCACTGCGCGAATGCCTGAACGACTGCACGGCAGACACGGCACTCGTCGTATACCGGAGAGCCGGCGCTATCCTGCCCGAGCTGCGCAGCCGCTATATCAGCGGCACCCTGACACTGGCGCAACGTGCGCGCGGCGAGTCGCTGTACCATGGCCTGTGCCGCAAGGTACAGGGTTTGCTGGAGAAGCAGCCCGAGCCGACGGCGGAACTGGACGGGATCAATTGCCGGCTGGCGGACAAGTACTTCTGCAACTTCTCGGTGTTCCAGTCGTTGCCGGATATCTGGGGTATCGGCCAGGTGTTCCCGATCATGCCGCTGCAGCGGCTCGATGAAGCACCGGAGCGGCGCGCGATCCTGCATGACCTGACCTGTGATTCCGACGGCCAGGTCGAGTTTTATGTCGATAGCGCCGGCGTCGAGACGAGCCTGCCGCTGCATACCGTACGCGCTTCCGAGCCGTACCTGCTGGGGTTCTTTCTGGTGGGGGCTTACCAGGAGATTCTCGGCGACATGCACAACCTGTTCGGCGACACCGACGCCGTCAACGTCGAGCTGACCGCAGACGGCGACTGCCGGCTGGTGGAACCCCACCATGGCGATACCGTCGACGAACTGCTGCGCTACGTCGAGTTCGAGCCGAAGCGCCTGCTGGCGCGCTACCGGGAAAAGGTGGCCGCTGCGGGACTGACCGGCAGCGAGCGCACCGCGTGCCTGCAGGCGCTGGAAGGAGCGCTGTTCGGCACGACCTACCTGGAGGAAGAGTGATGCAGTGCGGGATCATCGGCATCGGCGCCATGGGCGCGCCCATGGCGCGCAACCTGCACCGCGCAGGCCATTTGGTTGCGATCTGGAACCGGACCCCGGAAACAGCGCAGCGCCTCGGCGACGAACTTGACGTCCCGGTGGCCACAAACCCGGCTGCACTGGCGCAAAGCTGTGAACTGGTCCTGCTGTCGGTGTCGGCGGATGCGGAGGTCCTCGAGGTCGTCGCGGCGCTGCTGCCCGGGCTGCATCCGGAAGGCGTGGTGCTGGATACTTCTACGGTCAGCCGCGAGACGGCCCGGCGGGCGGCCGACCAGACTGCAGCGGCCGGTGGCGTGTTCCTCGATGCACCGGTCTCCGGCGGCATCGAGGGCGCACGGCAGGGCACCCTCGCCATGATGGTCGGCGGCGAGGCCGCGGTGCTGGAACGCATCCGGCCGGTACTGGCGGTACTCGCCGGGCGTATCGAGCACATGGGGCCGGTCGGCGCGGGTCAGGCCACCAAGGCCGTCAACCAGGTCATGGCCGCCGGCATCAACCAGGCCGTCACCGAGGCGCTGGCCTTCGCCGGGGCGCTCGAATTGCCGCTGGAGAAGGTCATCGACATCGTCGGCAGCGGAGCCGCCGGCAACTGGTTCCTCAGTCATCGCGGACCGACCCTGGCACAGGGAAAATTCGAGCCCGGCTTCCGCGTCGCCCTGCATCACAAGGACCTTGCCATCTGCAAACAGATGGCGGCGCAGTTCGGGGTCGCCCTGCCGGTGGTCGAGATGACCCTGATTCACTACCGTCGCCTGATGGAAGCCGGCTATGGCGATGAAGACATCTCCGCGCTGTTCCGGGAGAAACGGGCGCTGTTCGACCGCGCTGGCGACCGGCCGAAACGGCCCTAGCCCGGATTTCTCACCGGGCAGCGGTGGATAATCGCAAGGTATTGAGGTAGTGAGAAGAGTGGTGAAGCGTCAACAGACAGTGTGTAATCGGGCCATGCCTATCCCGGCCCTGGCTGGTTCTCGCGCGCCTGGACTGGCGCTTCACTCAAGTGGTAGCTACGGCTACCACTTTCGTTCCAGAGCGGCGTCCAGACGTGCGAGTCCTGCGCCAGCATCCGGGATCCCGGTGAGAAATCCGGGCTAGTACTCCTTCAGGGTGATATTGACGGGTTCAGCGAGTCGGGAAGCGGTTGGCCGCCAGGCGCGCCTCGCCGGGAATGGCCAGCCCTTGCCAAGGGTATGATTCTTGAGTTAACAAAACTATGAGACGAACAGGGCGACATACGCGATTCAAAAGATTTATTAACGATATTTCAGTTCACACTCCGTTTGCGAAAATGGTGCTTTTATTATTGGCGCTGTGGCTAACGTTTGCTGCTGGTATGTACCTGGCTGAGAACGGGATTAAAGGAACATCTATCGATTCGTATGGAGATGCATTGTATTGGGGGATCGCCGCATTTTCTACGGCGGGAATCGCTGATGTACCGGTTTCTAGTGCTGCCAAGTTGATTGGTGGCGTATGGATAGTTCTTGGTTCAATGTTGTTCTTCGGGACCATCGTGGCAACTGTTACAACCTATTTTATGAGGCCAATGCAACGGCCCCATAAGAGGATAATAGATACGATAGAGTACAACCTTGAACAGTTGGATAATCTTACGGTAGACGAACTGGATTTATTAAAGGAAACAGTTGACGCACTTATCGTTCATGTTGAGCACTTAAAGAAAAAGCAATCAAGAGGATAGTCCTGATCTAATGTCTTTGGGAAGGATTGGCTTTTTCGCTGGCGCTTCAAAGCCAACCTCTCAATCCTGTCATTAGTCAACAAGCGGAGAGCCTGATGCCGTCAATGTCAAAGCAGAAGCAGATTTTGGGGCTTGTCGGTTGGCTGGTGCTGAGCTTCGCTGCTTCTGCCGTTGGAGCCGTGGCTTCAATACAGGCCAAGTCTTTCTACGGCCAGCTTGCCCAGCCTGATTGGGCGCCACCGCCAGGGATTTTTGGTCCGGTGTGGACGGTTCTGTACGCCTTGATGGGCATCGCCGCCTGGTTGGTATGGCGTTCCGGTGGGTTCCGCCACAATCGACAAGCGCTCACGTTGTTTCTGTTACAGCTTGGGTTCAACGCAATATGGAGTTGGCTCTTCTTTACTTGGCGCAGCGGCGTTTTCGCGCTCGCCGACGCCTTGGTGCTATGGATCCTTGTCGTGGCCACCCTTGTTTCTTTCTGGCGCCTGCGCCAGCTTGCTGGTGCGCTGCTCATCCCCTACCTGCTGTGGGTTAGTTTCGCATCCGCACTAAATTATTCCGTTTGGCAACTCAACCCACAGGTTCTCGGTTAGTGGTATTGTTGCCTGATTCATTCAAGCCGAAACCGCTTCGCGGGACGGCTTGGTTCCGGCGTTATGCCGCAGGGTTGACATACCATATTACGTATATATAAAAATCAAGGTATGTGGGAGATATATGAGCATAAGCGGTCAACTAAACAGCTCGAATCGTTACTGCCTGATGTGCTCAAGCGATATGAGAAATGGAATGATATCGTATCGATAAGCGGCCCTGGTGGTTTAAGGAAAATCAAAGGTCTCAGAGACGAGACGCTTCGTGGTGAATGGAAGGGGCACCGTTCATTACGGCTCAATATTCAATGCCGTGTCATCTATAATATCCGGAAGGCTCTTGTTCTGGTTCGGGTGATTAATGTTACTCCGCATGAGTATCGGGGAAAGTGAGATGAAAGCTTATAGAAAAGCAAAGCAGCGGGTGGATGTTTCTGTAGGGGAGTCCGTTCGAATTTCCCGTGAATTACAGGAGATGAGCCAAAATGAGCTATCGGAATTAACAGGCATTCCTCAATCCACCCTCTCTGCTATTGAAAACGACCGGGTTAACCCGGGAGCAGAGAGGGCCAGGGTTTTTGCCAGGGTGTTGAAGTGTCATCCTGCAGTCCTGTTCTTTCCCGGCTGGGATGTCCATCGGGAATCTGCGGCATAACCAATTACTCCTGCCAACCGCACGATTCGCTGGAGCTCCCTCGGCGGACGGCTGAGCAATACGTCAGGCGGTATAAAACAGTGAGCCCGGATATTTTTTAACCAGTCACCTTGCGTAACGGAGGCTTTATGCGAATTAACGTCATTGCTCTATCTGTAACAGCCGGATTATTCTGGAGTGCAGCGATCCTCATCGTTGCCACCGCGCACTCGATTTGGCCGAGTTACGGCGGTGCCTTCCTGGAGCTCGCGGCCTCCATATACTCAGGCTACGATCCCGGCCCTGGTGTCGGGTCGATCATTGTAGGAACACTTTACGGGTTGGTGGACGGCGCGATTGCGGGCGCCGTATTCGGCTGGCTCTACAATTACCTGTCGCAGAAGTTTCCGAATGCGGTAGCCAAACTGCACAGTTGAGATCTGGCCTGGAACCCCGGCAAGTCAGTGCATGGGCCGTGGCGGGTCAGTTACAGTCCGGCATTGTATTATGCGGCGCCAATCCGGTATTTCCGGGACCTGGAGCTGCCGGAGCCGGCAGCGTGCTGAACGCAACGATTGAACCGCCGTGGAACGTGATCCGTATGCACGGTGGTGCGGGAGGAGAGGGGCCGTGAGGCGTCTCCCTGTCCCGACCAGGCCAATAGATCGGGTGTGAGCGGGTATATGGTTTATCTGATTATCAAGAATATCGTGTTATGAATTAAACTCTTGTTCAACGTATTACCTTAAGGACCGCAACGCGAACCCGGTATGTCAATAAGGTCCTGTTTGATGACGAAGTTATACGACGTCTCTATGAGAAAAATGGAGGAGGCGTGTCTGTCCGCCTGGCGTTCGGATTTGTTGTCAGAGGCTCACGGCGATGTTCTGGAGATCGGTAGCGGTACGGGTGTAAATCTATCCTACTACCCGGAATCTATCGGTAGTCTGGTGCTTGCCGAGCCAGAGCCTTATATGCTGGCTATTCTGAGGAGAAAGATTGGCGAAAGATATGGTGGCAAAATCAGGGCAGAGGGTGTTGCTGCAAATGCGTTGGAATTTCCCGATAGTTCATCTGATACTGTGGTCTCTACCCTGGTGCTTTGCTCGGTGAATTCTCCCGAGGCCGTGCTTGGTGAAATAAAGCGTGTTCTAAGGCCGGGAGGAAAGCTCTGCTTTATTGAACATGTTGTCGCAAAGGAAACACCGCGCCTGCTAAAGTGGCAGAAGATATTCCAGCCATTCTGGGTTCATATGTTCGGAAACTGCCACTTGACCCGTGATACGGAGATGTATATTTCTCATGCCGGCTTTGCATTCCACAGGATTGAAAGGCTGAATTCATCCGGTGCCCCGCCTGTTGTTTCGCCAACAATCAAGGGTGTCGCAATCAGTGTATGAGTCCGTCAACGTATTCAAACTGAACGCGCAAACGCACGCAGCTTGTTGCTACCGAATGCGCCGGGAAGTGACGGTATGACATGAATCCGCGTATCAGCATGATTACACTGGGTGTGCGTGATCTCGCGGCCTCGGTGAAGTTCTACGAAGAAGGCCTGGGTTTTCCTCGAATGGAATCGCCCCCGGAGGTGGCATTCTTCACGCTCAATGGCACCTGGCTGGGATTATACGGCCGCGATGCCCTGGCTGCGGACGCTGCAGTATCCCCGGAAGGCGGCGGATTTGAGTCTTTTTCGCTTGCTCACAATGTCCTATCAGAGGCGGAGGTGGATGAAGTTATCGGCCAGGCGGTTGCTGCCGGGGCTATACTTGTAAAAAAACCGGCGAAGGTATTTTGGGGCGGGTACAGCGGTTACTTCAAGGACCTCGATGGTCATCTGTGGGAGATTGCGCACAATCCGCATTTTTGGGTCGGGCCGCCTGACAGCTGGACATAACCACTGCACCCGCTTCGCCGCTTTGCCGACGGGACACCGCAGGCAGCGCGCCGCTCCACTTTACCGCCGGGCGGCAAGGCAGTCGTTCACAGGAGCACCCGGTCATATGGCGATGAAATTGAAAAAAGGTATTAAACTACTGGAAGAACAGGCGGGAGACAGGGATCCTGTGCTGCTCGATTACCGATCCCTTCGGCAATATTTTCGATCTGACCGATGCCAGTGCAAACGGGCGATGTCTGATACCGTGAGCGGGAGCGCGCGCCCGGCCAGCACATCGCCGTCGGCAATGTCAGGGTGGTCAGCATTTACAGGTTGTCCGGTGGCGTTGATTGATCCCGATGGCTAAAGTACCGACGGCTCGATTTGCCAGAACAATACGTGCGTGGGGAACCCCGGTATTTGAAGACATCCTCAGGCAGGAGATTGAGCAAATGGATGCTGCACAGCTTCCCTTGCAGCAGGGTCTGTCCACCGGCAGCCATGCCATCGACAACCAGCTCGAGGCAATGATTATCCGTGTTTCCGGGGAGGCGGGTGTTATTCGTGTAAAAGCCGGTATTTTTTATAGCGGGATCATTGCCGGCTGCAGTTGTGCCGACGATCCCACGCCCGTCAGTGAGCAGAGTGAGTATTGTGTGGTGCAGCTCGATATCAATACAATGACGGGGGCGGTGACGGTGGTACTGCTGGACGGGTAACCGGGGAAAGGCAGAGCGATGGCGGGTCGGGTCGTGGGTGACTCCGTCCGGCTGCCCCGGATGTTGTATATATAACTTTTCCATGGGAGTAGCGACCTGCCCATAAGCCCAGACAACCAGCGCCGCGGAGGGCGGTGACGGTACCGCCTCCGGTGTCACGCTGATCATTCGGGGAGTAAATCTGTATGAAGGCAATTGGATATACCGGTGGCAAACCGCTGGACCACCCGGATGCATTCGTGCGTTTCGATTGCGAGACCCCGGTACCTGTCGGGCACGATATCCTGGTTTCCGTCCGGGCGGTTTCCGTCAACCCGGTGGACACCAAGGTCAGGTCCCGGATCACCGAGGTCCAGGACCCGCCGCGCATCCTGGGCTGGGACGCGGCCGGCATCGTGGAAGCGGTCGGCAGCGAGGCCACGCTGTTCCGGCCCGGCGACGCGGTGTTCTATGCCGGTGACATCACCCGGCCCGGCAGTAATGCAACCCACCAGCTGGTCGATGAACGGATTGTCGGGCACCAGCCCGGTGCGGCGAGTTTTGCGCAGGCGGCGGCCCTGCCGCTGACCGCGATCACCGCATGGGAGGCCTTGTTCGAGCGCCTCAAAATCCGGCCCGAAGCGGATGCGGGCAAGCGCATCCTGATCATTGGCGGCGCCGGCGGGGTCGGCTCGATTGCCACGCAACTGGCCAAACAGGTGGCACGCCTCGAGGTGATTGCCACGGCCTCACGCGACGAGACGCGCCACTGGTGCCGCTCACAAGGGGCCGATTACACGGTAAACCATCACACGGATATGCCGGCGGAGTTCCGGGAACAGGGCATAGCGGCACCCGATTACATCCTGTGTACTAACGGCGCGGACCGGCATTTCCCCGCCATGATCGAACTGATCGCACCGCAAGGCATGATCTGCACCATCGTCGAGTCAACCAAAGGGCATGACCTCGATGCGCTCAAGACCCGGAGTGCCGGCTTCGTCTGGGAATTCATGTTCACGCGTTCCATGTTCCGGACGCCGGATATGATCCGGCAACACGAATTGCTGAATGAAATCGCGCGGCTTATCGATGCCGGGAAGATCGTCAGTACCCTCAACAGTATCCCGGGCAGCATTTGCCCGGAAGCCGTGCGTGCGGCGCACCGCACAATCGAGACCGGTCGCAGTATCGGCAAGATCGTGCTGGAGGGCTTCGGGGACTGATTTGCTTTTTCGGGATAAAGGAGCGGTCGACATGCAACAATCGAGTGTGAAGGCAGCAGCGGTCCTGGGTGTTTTCATCTTCCTGGGTCTGACGGCCCTGGGGTACCTGGCGGGCTCCAGTGCCATCCGTTTCAAGGAGTACGAGCGCACGGTCACCGTCAAGGGGCTGGCGGAGAAGGAAGTCCCCGCCGACATTGCTCTGTGGCCCATCCAGTATACGCAGGCCGGTAATGATCTCGCCGCGCTGTATGACTCGCTGGAGCGGGACACCGCGACCATCCTGAAATTTCTCGAGTCCCGGGGATTCGAACCCCCGGAAATCACGGTTGCTCCGCCGGCGATCACGGACAAGCTGGCACAGCAGTATGGAAACGGCTCGCATATCGAGCTGCGCTATACGGCCGTGCAAACCGTTAGTGTGTACTCCCCGAAGGTGGATGGCGTGCGCGATGCCATCAGCAAGCTGGCGGGACTGGGAAAGCAGGGGATCGTCTTCAGTGGCGGGAGTTACCAGGGGCAGACGGAATACATCTATACCCGACTGAACCGGATCAAGCCGGAGATGGTGGAGGAGGCTACCCGCAAGGCGCGCGAGGTGGCGGAAAAATTTGCCCAGGATTCCAGCAGCCGGTTGGGAAAGATCAAGCGCGCCCAACAGGGGCAGTTTTCCATTGCCGACCGGGACAAGAACACACCCTATATCAAGAAGGTGCGCGTCGTCTCGACCGTCGAGTACTACCTGTCCGATTGAATGTCTGTCGGGGTCACGCCGGAGGCGGGACGGCGTTCAGTTTTTGATCCGCACCAGAGTGCTCTCGATGCCCTGCTTGCTCAGCATCCGGCGTGCCCGGTTGAGTGCATCGAGGTTACTGAACGGGCCGACGCGCACCCGGTGGTAGGTGTCCTTGTTGTTGATGGTAACCTTCTGGATGCTGGTTTCCAGGCCAAGCAAGGCCAGCTCGGCCTTGAATTTGTCGGCCTGCCGGGCGTTGCTGAAGGAAGCGGCCTGCAGGAAGTAGGTGCCGGGTTGCTCCACTTTCCGGACGCCTTCCTCCGGTTTGCCCTGGATCTCCTGCTCCGGAATGACGACCTCCATCTCCGGGAGGATGGTGTAGAAGTCAAAGCGCGGTTTGGGTGGCGGTGGAACGGTTTCCCTGGTGGTTGCCGGCTTCGGCGGTTGCCGGGTTGCCTCGGGAACCAGGTCCTGGGTGCCGGTCGGGGGCTGCGGGGCCGGCGGGGCGATCAGCTTGATATAGACCAGGAAGGCAACGAACAGTCCGATCAGCAGGCCGGCGACCAGTCCGAACCAGGGTGACACCGGGTTTCTCCGCCGGCGCGTGGTGCGTGGTTTGTAGTCTCGCGGCATTACATCTTCTCCGGTGCGGATACCCCGAGCAATATCAGCCCGTTATGGATGACCTGGCGGGTGGTCTCGATCAGGTTCAGCCGCGCATTGCGCAACGCGGCATCCTCCACCAGGAAGGTATGCGCGTTGTAGTAGGTATGGAAATCATTGGCCAGTTCGCGCAGGTAGTGGGTCAGCAGGTGTGGCTCATGCTGGACGGCTGCAGTTTCCAGCACTTCCGGGTAGCGTGACAGGTTGATCATCAGTTCCTGCTCGTGCGGCTCTTCCAGCCGTGCCAGTGATTCCATCCCCAGGGCCGGGTCCCAGTGCAACCCCTTTTCCTCCAGCTGCCGGAATACGCTTTTCACACGCGCATGGGCGTACTGGACATAGTAAACCGGGTTGTCGCTGGACTGCGACTTGGCCAGGTCCAGGTCGAAGTCCATGTGTTGCTCGCATTTGCGCATTACATAGAAATAGCGCGCGGCATCGTTACCTACTTCACGGCGCAGTTCGCGCAGGGTGACGAACTCGCCGGAGCGGGTCGACATCTGTACCTTTTCCCCGCCCCGGTACAACACAGCGAACTGCACCAGCAGGACGTCCAGTTTTTCCGGGTCGTCACCAAGCGCCTGGAGGGCCGCCCTGACGCGTGGCACGTAGCCGTGGTGATCCGCGCCCCAGATGTCGATTACCCGCTCGTAGCCGCGTTCCAGCTTGTTCATGTGGTAGGCGATGTCGGAGGCGAAGTAGGTCTTCTGGCCGTTGTCGCGCACGATGACGCGGTCCTTCTCGTCGCCATAATCCGTGGAGCGGAACCACAGGGCTCCGTTCTTTTCATAGGTGTGGCCGCTGTGCCGCAGGCGTTCGATGGCCTGGTCCACGGCCTGGTTCTCGCTCAGCGAGCGTTCCGAGAACCACATGTCGTATTCCACCCCGAATTCCTTCAGGTCCTGGCGGATATTGTGCAGGATGGCGTTCAGTCCCGTGTCGAATACCGCACGGTAGCCGGTTTCGCCCAACAGGGAGCGAATGCGTGCGATGATGCCATCGATATGGTCTTCCTTGTCGCCGCCGGCCGGTGCGTCGGGCGGAACCCCCGTGAACACCTCGGCAACCGGATGCAGCAGCCGTTCGGCGTGCTCGCGATGGATCGTGGCACCGATGTCCCAGACATAATCTCCCTGGTAGCCATTGGCCGGAAACGGCACCTGCTCGCCGCACAGGTCCAGGTAGCGCAGGTAGACACTGGCAGCGAGGATGTCCATCTGGCGGCCGGCGTCGTTGACATAGTATTCACGGTGCACGGTATAGCCGACCGCCTCCAGCAGGTCGGCGACGGCGGCGCCATAGGCGGCGCCGCGGCCATGGCCGACGTGCAGCGGGCCGGTGGGGTTGGCCGAGACGAACTCGACCTGGACGCGCTTGCCCTGGCCCAGTGAACTGCGGCCGTAGGTGTCACCTGACTTCAGTATCTCGCCGATGACGGCATGCCAGGCGGCGGGGGCCAGAAAGAAATTGATGAACCCCGGTCCGGCGATTTCCACGCGCCGGATGTGCCCCCGGACCTCGACGGCAGCAACGAGCAGCGCCGCCAGGTCGCGCGGTTTGCGGCGTGCCCCCCTGGCGAGCACCAGGGCCAGGTTGCTGGCGAAGTCGCCGTGGTCGCGCTCGCGGGCGCGCTCGACCATGATGGCCGGAGTGAGGTCCTCCGGCAGGGTGCCGTCCGCCTGCAGGCGGGAGACGGCCGTGGCCAGGATCTGGGTGATGTGCTCTTTCAAGGATGATGACTTGTCGGCTATGGTCGCGGGCTTGCGGTCGGCGGCACGCGCCAGCGCTCCTCTGGGTACGCGTGAATACACTACGGTTGAACGGGGAGCCTATTATCCCGGCCGCCGCTGATCTTGCAAGCACGGGTTAGGACATGTCCGCCGGATCGACATCCACGGACCAGCGCACCCGGCGCGCCGCTTTCGCCTGCTCCAGTTCCCGGACGAGGAGGCCGAGCACGCGCTGCAGACTGCCCCGGTCGGTCGCCTGCAGCAGCAGCTGGGCGCGAAACCGGCCGGCCCGGCGTTCCATGGGGGCCGGCACCGGCCCCCATATCTCGAGCTGTGCCGTGCCGAGTGCCTCGGCCCGTGTGCGCACGGTTTCCAGGAAGCTGGCGGGCAGGGATTGCTGTGTCGCCTCGGCCCGGACCAGCGCGATATGGGTGGTAGGCGGCAGACGGGCCTCCGTACGTTCGGCCAGGGCCGCTCGGGCAAAGGCCGGATACCCCCGGGTCGTCAGCAACTGCAGCAGCGGGTGGTCGGGGTGATAGGTCTGGATGGCCACTCGTCCGGGCCGGTTATGACGGCCGGCACGTCCGGCCACCTGGACGATCAGCTGGGCCATGTGTTCGCTGGCACGAAAGTCGCTGCCAAACAGGCCCTGGTCGGCATTCACGATGCCCACCAGGGTGACATTCGGGAAATGATGGCCCTTGGCCAGCATCTGGGTACCCAGCAGGAGGCGGGCCTTGCCGGAACGGGCCTGCTCCAGCCGGCTCGCCAGTTCTCCCTTGCGGCGTGTGGTGTCGCGGTCGATGCGCAGGCAGTCCACGTCCGGGAAGTGTGCGGCCAGGGCCAGTTCGATACGCTCGGTGCCATGGCCGACCGGGCGCAGCTCGGTACCCTGGCATTCCGGACAGGCCGTAGCGACCGGATGCTCGCTGCCGCAATGATGGCAGCGCAGCAGCAGCTCCCGCTGGTGCCAGGTCATGCGGGCATCGCAGCGGCGGCATTCCGCGACCCAGCCACAGTCGTGACAGATGAGCGTGGGGGAAAATCCGCGCCGGTTCAGGAACAGCAGTACCTGCCCGTCCTGATCCAGGTGGTGTGCGATCCGCTGGAGCAGGGGACGGGAGAGTCCGTGCTCGAGTGGCTGCCCGCGGATATCCAGTACTTCATAGCCGGGCAGGCCGGCGGCACCGATACGATTCGGTAGTACCAGGTGGCGGTAGCGTTGCTGTTCGACATTGAACAGGCTTTCCAGTGACGGGGTTGCCGAACCCAGCAGAATCGGGAGGTCGAGCCGGCGTGCCCGCCATACCGCGAGGTCCCGTGCGGAATAACGAAATCCCTCCTGCTGCTTCAGCGAAGTGTCGTGTTCCTCATCGACGATCAGCAGACCCGGTCGGAGCAGCGGGGTGAAAATCGCGGAGCGGGTACCGATGATGATCAGTGCCTCGCCTGCACGGGCCTGCTGCCAGGCCGTGAGCCGTTCGCGGTCGCTCAGGCCGGAATGCAGTACGGCCAGCGGGGCGTTGAAACGGCGCCGGAAACGCTCCACCAGTTGCGGGGTCAGTCCGATCTCGGGTACCAGGATCAGGGTCTGGAGCCGTGCTTCAATGAGGGGCGCGATGGCCTGCAGATACACCTCGGTCTTGCCGCTGCCCGTCACCCCCTCGAGCAGGAAGGCACTGAAGTGCCCCCGGCAGGCAAGCACCGCATCGACGGCAGACTGCTGGGCGTCATTGAGGGCGTGGGCGGTAGTAGCTGACGGTGTGGTGTGGTGGCAGTGCGGGTCGAGTTTGCAGGGCTCGATCCAGCCTTTGACCTCCAGCGTGGCTAGCACCCCGGCGGGAACCTCGAGTGCCGCCCGTGGCAGTCCGCGGGGATGTTCCCTGAGTTCCTGCAGCACAGCCAACTGGCGTGGTGCCCGCCTCAGGGTGGCGGGATCCACCTGTTGGCCGTCCGGTGCAAGGCGCCAGCCGGTAGTGTCGCCGGGATGGGCGGGTGATCCATGCCGCAGCAGTGACGGGAGTGCGGATGTCAGGGCTTCGCCGACCGGGCAGTGGTAATAGGCGCTGGCCCACAGCGCCATGGCGAGGACATCATCGGACAGGACCGGCAGCTCATCGAGTACTTCCGACACCTGCTTCAGGCGGTGCCTGTCGATCGCGCTCTGTGTGGTCATCTCCAGCAGGATACCGATGTGCTTGCGCCTGCCGAACGGGACCTGTACACGTACCCCCGGACGCAGTGACGCGATGTCCGCGGATCGCGGCGGGAGGTAGTCAAAACTGCGATACAGCGGCGACGGAACGGCAATGCGCAGGATGGGTTCGGGTACAGCTTCCGGTATCATGCCAGCGGAGTGGTAAGACAGCCTAAGTTAGCGCACACGAATGAGAAGTTTCCTTACTAATGGATGCTAACTCATTCATATGATTACTGGCCGTTTGTTATCCACACTTTCTGTGGATAACTCTGTGGATGATTTGTTGTAAAGTGTCTCAAAGCCCTATTTTTCCAGTGTTGTCGTTAATTTGGCCATTTTTTATCCTTCTTTATAAATTCAATAAAATCAATTAGTTAAAGTTAATAATGAGTTTCTTATATACTTTCGTGATGGATGTTTGGCAAAAAAACGTCGTTGAATTGGGATTGTGCATAAACGCGGGTATGGGCGCTGCAGCGGTATGACGGTTTTTACCCCGATTCAATGAGGGTAATGGGCTTTCCCGTCCGGTCTGCGGCCGGTGTTGTACTTCTGCAGGGTCCCCGGATAAACGCGCAAATAATAGCATCCGGCCTGCGTTTCTGCGGCAACTGCACCACCGGTGTGCATGCTGCTGCAACGACGTAACGGATCTCCGCATGCACCGGCGATAGTGGCAGCGCACCGGGTGCGGAGCAGGGCACAGGCTGGTAACGGTGTTCAGAACTGCTTGATGGCCTGGATCAGTTCACCGGTCATCGCCTGTCCGTCCCCGTAGAGCATGCGGGTATTCTCCCCGAAGAACAGGGCATTTTCGACGCCCGAGAAACCCTTGCCCTGGCCCCGCTTGATCACGATGACGTTCTTCGCCTGATCGGCATTCAGAATCGGCATGCCGTAGATCGGGCTGTCCGGGTTGTTGCGGGCCATGGGGTTGACCACGTCATTGGCACCGATCACCAGCGCCACATCCGCCTGGGCGAACTCGGCGTTGATCTCGTCTAGGTCATAGAGCCGGTCATAAGGCACATCGGCCTCGGCCAGCAAGACGTTCATGTGCCCCGGCATGCGCCCGGCCACCGGGTGAATGGCGAATCTGACGTCGATATCGCGGGCCAGCAGCAGGTCCATCAGTTCCTTGATCTTGTGCTGGGCCTGGGCCACGGCCATACCGTAGCCGGGGATGATGATGACCTTGCCGGCATAGGCCATCATGATGCCGGCATCGGTGACGTCGATCGCCTTCATGCTGCCTTGCGTCGCCTCTTCCGCGGCCTCGTGCACGCCACCGAAAGAGCCGAACAGGACATTGGCGATCGAGCGGTTCATGGCCCGTGCCATGAGCTGGGTCAGCAGGGTGCCTGCCGCACCCACCACCGTGCCGGCGATGATCATGGCGGCGTTGTTGAGGACGAATCCTTCGAACCCGACTGCCAGCCCGGTCAGGGCGTTATACAGGGAAATCACTACTGGCATGTCCGCCCCGCCGATGGGCAGGGTCTTGAGGACGCCGAAGAGCAGCGCCAGGGTAAAGAACAGCAGCAGCCACAGCCCGCCCGTCCCGCCATACACCACCAGCATTACCCCGCAGCCAATGGCCAGGCCGAATACGACCAGATTAAAATGGTGCTGCAATGGAAACCGCAGCGGTTTCCGGATGAGACCCTGCAATTTCGCGAAAGCGACCAGCGAACCGGAGAAGGACACCGACCCGATCAGGGCGCCGAGGATGGCCAGTACCAGGAAGGTCCGGGAATGGAAGTCACCCCGCAGCAGCTCAACGGCGGCAATGGCGCCGGCGGCGCCACCGCCCATGCCGTTATACAGGGCGATCATCTGCGGCATATCGGTCATGGAGACCCGCTTGCCGGACCACCAGGCGGCGATGCCGCCGATGAAGATGGCCACGGTCATCAGCAGGTAGTTTTCCATCCCCGGCCAGAAAAAGGTGATCAGGGTGGCGACCAGCATGCCGATGCCGGCCCAGTGGATGCCGGTGCGGGCTGTCAGCGGCGAACTCATGCGCCGCAGGCCGATGATGAACAGGATGGCCGCGGCGAAGTAGCTGATCTGGATCAGGGTATCCATCAGCGCGCCCCCTTCTCGCTCTTGAACATTTCCAGCATGCGTTCGGTGACCACAAAGCCGCCGACGGCATTGCCGGCGGCGAGCATGACCCCGAGGAAACCGATGACCTGCTCCAGCACGGTCGTTGTATGACCCATCGCGACCATGGCGCCTACCAGCACGATGCCGTGGACGAAGTTGGAGCCTGACATCAGCGGGGTGTGCAGGATGACCGGTACCCGGCTGATGACTTCATACCCGGTAAAGGCAGCCAGCATGAAGATGTACAGTGCGGTGAAGCCCTCGATCATGATGCTTCCTCCACGCGCTGCCGGGTTGGTTCATGGCGGATCTCACCCGTGTGCGTCAGCACGCTGGCGGAAACGATTTCATCGTCCCAGTCCGGGTTGAGTGCCCCGTCCCTCACGATCAGGGTCAGGAAGTTGGCCAGATTCTTGGCATACATTTCACTGGCATGCACCGGCAGCATGGCCGGCACGTTGAGCGGACCATAGATCATCACGCGTTCGTGGCCGATGGTGTCACCCGGCTGCGTCAGTTCGCAATTGCCGCCGCTGTAGGCGGCCAGGTCGATGATGACGGCGCCATGTTTCATTTCATCAACCATCGCAGCAGAGATGATGCAGGGGGCACGCTTGCCGGGTACGGCAGCCGTGGAAATAATGGCGTCGGCCTGGATGACATGCTGTGCCAGGATTTCCACTTCACGCTGCTTCTCTTCTTCGGTGAGTTCCCGTGCATAGCCGCCGCTGCCTTCTGCGGTTACGTGCACATCGACGAATTTGGCGCCCAGCGACTCCACCTGTTCCCGGGTTTCCGGGCGGACATCGTAGGCCTCGACGATCGCACCGAGGCGTTTTGCGGTGGCAATGGCCTGCAGGCCGGCGACCCCGACACCGATCACCAGCACCTTGGCCGGCCGGATGGTGCCGGCGGCCGTGGTCAGCATGGGGAAGAAGCGCGCAGTACGGCTGGCTGCCATCAGGGCGCCCTTGTAGCCGGAGATCGTGGCCTGGGAGGACAGCGCATCCATCCCCTGGGCGCGTGACAGGCGCGGGATGAGTTCCATGGCGAAGCTGGTGATGTTGCGATCCCGCAGCGCGGCGATGCGCTCCGGGAATTCGTGCGGGTGCAGAAAGCCGATGACGATGGTCCCTTCCCGCAACCGGCTGGTGTCCTCGGGTAGCAGTGGCTGGACGGTCAGCAGGATGTCTGCCTCGCCAAACAGGGTGGAGCGGTCTGCCACGATACGGGCCGTGGTGTATTCCGCGTCGTGGTAAAACGCGGCCGATCCGGCGGTCGTTTCCAGCAGTACCTGCAGGCCCTGCTTGCTCAGTTGTGCGGCAACACCGGGGACCAGTGAGACGCGGCGTTCATGCGGGAGGTTTTCCCTGGGCACGGCAACGCATATCGGCATATCGCTCTCCGTTTGCGACTTGTCGTGCTGGCAGCCCGGGGCAAGTTACAGAAGTTGACAGATTATATGGCAGACAGACGCTTGGAGACCATCTGCAGGTCGGGGAGATAGTAGCGGATTTGTCTGTCGATTAACAACAACCGTGTCCAGGAAAATCCGGATAACCCTGTTTCTGCACAGGTTATCCGCTGGTGGTTCAGCTGCCCAGGCCCATGTTGATGTAACCGGTCGGACAGACCTCCGCACAGATATGACAGCCGATACAGCGATCGTAATCGGTATAGACATAACGCCCCATGGTGGCGTTATCCCTGGGGGTGCGCAGGACGGCGTCCTGCGGGCAGTAGATCACGCAGTTGTCGCATTCGAAGCACATGCCGCAACTCATGCAGCGCTCGGCCTCGGCCCGGGCATCCGCCTCCTGCAGTCCGAGAAAGCGTTCCTCGAAATGGCCCAGGACTTCGTCGGCACCCACGCCGGTTTCCTCCCGTTCGTGACGGGGCGTGTGGGGAAAGTGTCCGAGGAACAGCAATTCGTGGGAGATGATTTCCTGCTGCGAGCGGTCTTCGTAGTTGTGTATCGCGAAACCGGACTGATCGGTGCCCCATTCCTGCCGGTGGTCATATTCGTGCGGTGTCAGCGCGGTTTCGCGCAGCTTGTCGAGCAGATTGAAGTGGTGCACATCGACCTTGGGGCGCCGGTCGACTTCCTTGCGGTTGAGGTAGCGGTCGATGCTGTCGGCGGCGATGGAGGCCTGGCCGATGGCGGTAGTGAGCAGGTGCGGCCGGACGATGTCACCGCACACGAAGTAGCCGGGCTTGTCCGGTACCTGGTAGAACTTGTCGGAATCGATCAGCCCCCGGCCGTTATCGAAGGCTTCCAGTCCGTTCAGGTCACCGGACTGGCCCACGGCCGGCACCACGAGGTCACACTCGATATCGAATTCCGAACCTTCCAGGGTCTTCATCTTGCCATCGGACCAGTCGACCTCGATGACGCGCAGGGCCGTGGCGCGGCCGTTGTCATCCAGAATCAGTTCCACCGGTGCCAGGCTGCCGCGGATCCTGACGCCTTCTTTTTCCGCCGTGATCACCTCGTGTTCCGCGGCCGGCATGTTTTCGATCGGGCGGCGGTAGATCAGCAATACCTCGGAACCTTCCTGGCTGGCGGCCGTGGCGACATCGTGTGCCGTCAGGTTGCGGATGATCGCTTCCGGGCGGTCGTTCTCATGCACATTCTTGATATGGCCCAGCCGCCGCGCTACCGAGATCACGTCCATGGCGGTATCGCCACCGCCGATCACCACGACCTTTTCGGCGGTGAATTTCATGCGCCCCTCGTTGAAGGCCGCGAGGAAGGCCACGCCGCTGACACAGTTGGGTGCGTCGCCGCCGGGAATATTCAGGGTGCGGCCCTGCTGTGCGCCAATGGCCAGCAGGATGGCATCGTATTCCTGCTCCAGCTGTTCCAGCGGGATATCCCTGCCGACGCGGGTGTGGTTGCGGATCTCGACACCCATGTCAATGATGCGCCGGATCTCGCCATCCATGACATCCCGCGGCATCCGGTAACCCGGAATCCCGTAGCGTGACATACCGCCCAGTTCGGCCCGTTCGTCGAAGATGGTAACGCCGTGCCCCAGTCTGCGCAGCTGATAGGCGGCCGCCAGGCCGGCAACCCCGCCGCCGATGACGGCGACTTTTTTCCCGCTTTCCTTCCCGGGCGATTCGAATCGGAAACCGTGCTGCAGGGCGTGGTCGCCGATAAACTGTTCGACGGAATTGATGCCGACGAAGTCCTCCACCTCGTTGCGGTTGCAGCCTTCCTGGCACGGTGCCGGGCAGACCCGGCCCATGATCGACGGGAAGGGATTGGCATCGGTGGAACGCCGGAAGGCATACTCCTGCCAGGACAAATCAGCCGGTGGCTTTTCGATGCCGCGCACGATCTGCAACCAGCCACGGATATCCTCGCCGGAGGGGCAGCTGCCCTGACACGGGGGAGTCCGGTGTACATAGGTAGGACACTTGTAGGAGGTGTCCTCGTTGAAGATGTCGTCAGCGAAGTGCTGATAGTCGTGATCACCGTCCGTATAGCGACGGAATGTCAGTTTGTCATCCATATTGCTTCAGGACCCGGGGCAGTCAAATTTCAGGATACCAAATAGTACTTGATATCAATTCGTATTTCATAGACGTCAGGGCCATGTCTGATGCTGCCCGGTAGCAGCCGGTACAGCGGCCCAGTGCCTTGTCTGGTGCCTGAAACAGTAACATGCTAGTCTTTCGAATAATCTGAAAACCACAATATCGATCATGGTTTTCAGTGCATGACAAGCACGGGTTCGACAATGCTGGATTTGAATCTACAGGTCTTGAGAACGGACGTTTCCGGTATGCCGCTGGAATGGGTCGGCTACCAGGATGCGGTGCGCCTGTATCACCTGGAACAGGTAGCCTACACCTGCGGTACCCCGCTGTATTGCATCCATGGCGGGATCAATGCCCGGACCGGGCTGCGCAGTGTCATCGAGGTCAATTCCATTGTTGCGACCTACGGCAGAAACCATGCCCTGGTCAAGCTGCGCGACCGCTATGTTCCACCCCTCAATAACCCGGCACTCTTCCGGCGCGATTCGCAGCTCTGTCTGTATTGCGGGGAAACCTTCCGGCCCCGGGACCTGTCGCGGGACCATGTCACCCCGTTGATTCAGGGTGGAGCGGATGCGTGGAACAATGTGGTGACCGCCTGCCGGCGCTGCAACAACCACAAGGCGGGGCGTACCCCCGAGCAGGCCGGTATGCAATTGCTGGCGGTACCGTTCACTCCCACCCATGCGGAATACATCTACCTGCAGGGCCGGCGGGTGATGGCGGACCAGATGGAATTCCTGCGTGCCCACTTCCCGCGTACCAGCCCGCTGCATGCGCGGCTGCGGCAAGCATCCTGAGCAAACGGATGGTTCGCAAGCCCGTCAGGGTATTGCGGGCGGTTTGCTCTGCCGGATGAAATTGCCGGTATCCTGACAATGTCGCTATGGGATACGGTTGCGGACGCACTCGCGGCGGCTACCGGGAGACCGGCGGTACTGACTCGACAGGGCACGGTTGGAGGCGGCTGCATCAACCAGGCGATGCAGGTACAGTACGGGGCCACAACCTACTTCATCAAGCTGAACACCGCCAGTCAGGTCGACATGTTCGCCGCCGAGGCGCGCGGACTCGAGGAACTGCGGGACAGCCATACCCTGCGGGTACCACATCCCGTGTGCTGGGGCGAGGACGGGCATTCCGCATATCTGGTCATGGAAAACCTCGAACTGGGTGGTCACGGTGATCCGGCGTTGCTGGGTGCCGGGCTGGCCGCGATGCACCGGGTTACCCGGGATCGCTTCGGCTGGGTGCAGGACAACACCATCGGCTCCACCCCGCAGATCAATACCCTTACGGAGGACTGGGTCGAATTCTGGCGCGAACACCGCCTGCGTTTCCAACTCGACCTCGCAGCCCGCCACGGCCATGGAGGCCGACTGCAGTCACGCGGCAAGCAATTGCTGGATGCGTTCCCGAAACTGTTTGCCGACCATGCACCGCAAGCCACGCTGCTGCACGGGGATCTCTGGTCCGGCAATTATGCCTATACCCGCGCGGGTGAACCGGTGATCTTCGACCCGGCCGTGTATTACGGGGACCGGGAAGCGGATCTGGCGATGACGGAACTGTTCGGCGGTTTCGGCCGGGAATTTTATGCCGCTTACCGCGAAGCCTATCCGCTCGATACAGGGTACGCTGTGCGCAAAACCCTGTACAACCTGTACCACATCCTGAATCACCTCAACCTGTTCGGTGGCGGGTACCACGCCCAGGCGCTGGGGATGATCGATGCACTATTGAGCGAGTTGCGGTAAAAAAACCGGTCATGCGCAAAGCAACCACGAAGCACAGAAACCAGGTTTGTCACAGGGTGTGACGCTGCCATTCGGATCAGATCCCGTTTTCTCCAATATTAGCAAGAACCGGGATCTGACCCCGGTTTTACGGTTTTACCGTTTTTAGATGTTTCGGTCCCCTGTTCTACCTGGCCAGTAGCCGGTCCAGCTGATCGGCAAAGGCCTTGCGGTCGGCCCGGCTGAACGACGCCGGGCCCCCGGTATCCACCCCGCTGCTGCGCAGGATGTCCATGAAATCCCGCATGTTCAGGCGCTGGCTGATATTGTCTTCGGTGTAGAGTTCACCGCGCGGATTCAGGGCGAGGCAGCCCCTGGCGATCACCTCGGCGGCCAGCGGGATATCTGCGGTTACCACGAGGTCTCCCGCTTTCGATTGTTGCACGATATGGTTGTCTGCAACGTCAAAACCGGCTGCCACCTGAACCGAACGGATATAGCGGGACCCGGGAACCTGGAGAGGCTGGTTGGCAACCAGGGTCAATGACATGCCCACCCTGTTCGCGGCCCGGAACAGGATCTCCTTGATCACCTTCGGGCAGGCGTCAGCGTCGACCCATATCTGTCTTGTGCTCATTCTCTTCTGTTGTAATCACCGGGCAGGGCATTATACTGCGCAACCCGGCCATGCCCATGACCGCGTTACTCTCCCGCTCACCAGGAATTCCGATGTCCGATGCCAATCCCCCTGTCTCCAGTTTCCGCGACCTGAATCTGCCCGCCCCGTTGCTGAACGCGCTCGACGAGGTCGGCTACGAAACCCCGTCCCCGATCCAGGCCCGGACCATTCCCCATCTGCTGGCAGGTCTGGACGTTCTGGGACACGCCCCCACCGGCACCGGCAAGACCGCCGCGTTTGCCTTGCCCCTGCTGTCGCGACTCGAGATCGACCGCCAGCAGGTTCAGGTGATGGTCCTCACCCCCACCCGCGAACTGGCGATCCAGGTGGCCGAGGCCTTCCAGCGTTATGCTTCCCGCATCCGGGGTTTTCACGTGCTGCCGGTGTATGGCGGTCAGGACTATGGCGGACAGATACGGCAGCTGAAACGGGGCGTACATGTGGTGGTCGGCACCCCGGGCAGGGTGATGGATCACATGCGCAAGGGGACGCTCCGGCTGGATGCCCTGCAGGCGCTGGTGCTGGACGAGGCGGATGAAATGTTGCGCATGGGGTTCATCGACGATGTGGAATGGATCCTGGAGCAGACGCCGAAGCAGCGTCAGATGGCACTGTTTTCGGCGACCATGCCGAAAGAGATCCAGCGCATCGCGCGGCGTTACCTGCACGAGCCGCAGGAGATCGCCATCAGGACCCGTACCGCCACCGCAGCGACCATTCGCCAGCGTTACTGGCTGGTCAGTGGCCTGCACAAGCTGGACGCGCTGACCCGCATCCTCGAGGTGGAACCCTTCGACGCTTTGCTCCTGTTTGTTCGCACCAAAACCGCCACCGCGGAGCTGGCCGTACGGCTGGAGGCGCGGGGTTACGCGGCCGCAGCACTGAACGGTGATATGCCACAAAAACAGCGGGAGCAGATGATCGAACGCCTGAAGCAGGGCTCACTGGATATCCTGGTGGCCACCGATGTCGCCGCCCGGGGACTGGACGTGGGCAGGATCAGCCACGTGGTCAACTACGATATTCCCTATGACACCGAGGCCTATATACATCGCATCGGCCGCACCGGCCGGGCAGGTCGCCAGGGCGATGCCATTTTGTTTGTCGCGCCCCGGGAGCGGCGCATGCTCAACGCTATCGAAAAGGCGACACGACAGAAGATCGAGCCGCTGATACTGCCCTCGACCGAAATGGTCAACAACAAGCGCATCGCCGATTTCAAACAGCGCATCAGTGACACGCTCGCCACCGGCGAACTGGATTTCATGCAGGGGCTGCTGGAACAGTACCAGCAGGAGCACGACGTGCCGGCGCTGGAGATCGCCGCGGCGCTGGCCAGGATCTCCATCGGAGACCAGCCCTTGCTGCTGCAGCCGGAAACAAAGCAGCCCGCGCGCCGCGAGTCTCATGCCAAAGGTGAACCCGGGCAGCGCAGGGAGCGCAGTGAAACTCGCCAGCGCAAGTCGCAGAGTCGCACCGCCAGCGGCATGGAACGGTTTCGTATCGAGGTGGGTCGCCAGCACGACGTCAAGCCCGGCAATATCGTCGGCGCCATCGCCAACGAGGCCGGGCTGGATGCCCAGCACATCGGCCATATCGATATTCACACGGAATATAGTCTGGTGGACCTGCCCCGGGGCATGCCGAATGATGTGTTTCAGGATCTCGGGAAGGTCCGGGTATGTGGTCAACGCATCAATATCTCACGACTGAACCAGCCGGAAAACAGGAAGAAGGTCGGGCACAAGGTAAAAAAGAAGAAGCAAAGGGCCGCCAGGAGCAAGCCCGGTTAGCCTGTTCGCTATCCGGGGTAATGGTCGCAATGGTGAAATGGCTTACGGTGTCTTGCTGCGAAGTTCAGGTGTGATAGGGCACGGAAAGTTCATGCACGGCATCCACCAGCACGCCGGCATGGTCGGGATCGACATCCGGGTTGATGCCATGCCCGAGGTTGAATACATGCCCGGAACCGTGCCCGAAACGGGCCAGTACCCCGGCGGCCTTCTCGCGGATTACCGCGGGTGAGGCATAGAGCACCGCAGGATCGAGATTGCCCTGCAGCGCAACCCGGTCACCGACTCGCTTGCGCGCCACGCCCAGGTCTGTGGACCAGTCGATGCCGAGTGCATCGGCACCGGTATCGGCCATGGCCTCCAGCCACTGGCAACCGCCCTTGGTGAACAGGATGACCGGGACTTTCTGCCCCGCGGATTCCCGGGTCAGTCCGTTGACGATTTGCTGCATGTACTGCAATGAAAACGCGGCATAGTCGGAGGGGGTCAAGACGCCGCCCCAGGTGTCGAAAATCATGACGGCCTGTACACCGGCGGCAATCTGGGCGTTGAGGTAGCCGGTGACCGACGCGGAGACGGTTTCCAGCATCCGGTGCAGCAGTCGCGGCTCGTTGTAGAGCATCCCTTTTACCCTCGAAAAGGTCTTGGTGGAGCCGCCTTCCACCATGTAGGTGGCCAGCGTCCAGGGACTGCCGGAGAACCCGATTAGCGGTATCCGGTTGTCGAGGGCGCGTCGAATCAGGCGAACCGCATCCATGACATAGCGCAGTTCGGTTTCCGGATCGGGCGCCGCCAGTGCCTTCACATCTGCCGCCGTGCGCACCGGTTTTTCGAATCTCGGTCCTTCGCCTTCCTCGAAGTACAGTCCCAGACCCATGGCGTCCGGGATGGTCAGGATGTCGGAAAACAGGATGGCGGCATCCAGCGGGTAGCGTTCCACCGGTTGCAGGGTGACCTGGCAGGCAAGTTCCGGATTGGTGCACAATCCCATGAAGTTGCCTGCCTGCCGGCGGATTTCGCGGTACTCCGGCAGGTAACGCCCGGCCTGGCGCATCATCCATACCGGCGTGACATCTACGGGTTCGCGGAGCAGCGCCTTCAGCAGTCGATCGTTCTGGAGTGGTTGCATTGTATCTATTGTAAGCGTGCTTTCGGTTCTGTGTTCAACTTTATGTCAGGTTTCGCCTGATGGCGGTCCTTGTATGTATATGCGGGCTTCCGCGCCCGCAACGACGGGGCGCGCCTTGCTCCCGGATTGCTTGCGGTACTCGGTGAGGTCAACGGGTTTAAGGGTAGCACCCCGCACACCGTAGGCGCCGCAGAGCATCGCAGGGTATCCCGCACTGAAAGTGCGGGACAAGCCTTCGGGAGCGCCTTTCTTTTGGGTACTTTTCTTTGACGGAGCAAAGAAAAGTACCTCGCCGTCAGGGCGAAACCTGACTTGCCATCGATCAAGGAAGCCCGTACAAAAAAATCAGCGCGGCAAGTCCGTCGAGCCCATCAAATACTCATCAATCGAGCGCGCACACTGTCGCCCCTCGCGGATCGCCCATACCACCAGTGACTGGCCACGGCGCATATCGCCGGCGGCAAACACCTTCTCCAGGGAGGCCCGGTAGGCATCGGTGTCGGCCAACACGTTACCGCGCGGATCCAGTTCTACGCCCAGTTCCTGCAGCATGCCGGCATGCACCGGGTGGACAAATCCCATCGCCAGCAGGACCAGGTCGGCCGGCAGCCGAAATTCACTGCCCGGTATTTCTTCCATGTTCCAGCGGTCATTCGCGTCCCGGACCCAGTTGAGCCGGATACAGTTGATGGCAGTAACCTTGCCGTTCTCTCCCTCGATTGACCGGGTTGCAACCGCCCAGTCGCGTTCTGCCCCCTCTTCCTGCGAACTTGAGGTGCGCAGCTTGTTGGGCCAGTCGGGCCAGGTCAATGCCTTGTTTTCCTTCTCGGGCGGGCGCGGCAGGATTTCCAGCTGGGTGACCGAGAGAGCCCCCTGGCGGAACGAGGTACCGATGCAATCCGATCCGGTATCGCCGCCACCGATGACGATGACATGCCTGCCCTTTGCCGTGATGGCTTCCTCCGCGCTGACTTGCTCGCCGGCATTGCGCCGGTTCTGCTGCGGCAGGAAGGTCATGGCGAAATGCACCCCGTCCAGGTCGCGGCCGGGGACCTCCAGGTCGCGCGGCTGTTCGGCACCGCCGGTCAGCGCAACGGCATCGTACTCCTCCAGCAATTGCGCGGCAGGCAGGTTCACGCCGATATGCGTCCCGGTGTGAAAACTGACGCCTTCGGCCTGCATCTGGGCCACGCGCCGGTCAATGGTATGCTTTTCCATCTTGAAATCCGGAATACCGTAGCGCAGCAATCCGCCAATCCGGTCATTCTTTTCAAACAGGGCGACGTCGTGTCCGGCGCGCGCCAGTTGCTGTGCGCAGGCCATCCCGGCCGGTCCCGAGCCGACCACCGCGACGCGTTTGCCGGTCTTGTGTATGGCGATCTGCGGGGTGATCCAGTTTTTCTCCCACGCCTTGTCGATGATGGCGCACTCGATGGTCTTGATAGTGACCGGGTTGTCATCGATGTTGAGCGTGCAGGCGGCCTCGCAGGGGGCCGGGCAGATACGACCGGTAAACTCGGGGAAATTGTTGGTCGATTGCAGCACGGACAGTGCCTCTTTCCAGTTGCCCTGGTACACGAGGTCATTCCAGTCGGGAATCAGGTTGTTGACCGGGCAGCCCTGGTGGCAGAAAGGAATCCCGCAATCCATGCAGCGGGCTCCCTGCAGGCTGATTTCGCGCTCCTCCAGCGGAATTACAAATTCCCGGTAGTGTTGTACGCGGTCGGCCGCCGGCGCATAGGCCCGGTCCAGCCGCTCGTATTCCATGAACCCGGTTGGTTTACCCATGATCAGCGTCCTCCCTGGGCGGTTTGTGCCGGGGTGGCTGCCGCCGTGGCCTGCATTTCCTCCAGGGCATGCCGGTAGTCCACCGGCATCACCTTGACGAATTTTGCCAGGCAGGCGTCCCAGTTTTCCAGGATGTGGCGGCCGCGGGCACTGTCGGTGTAGTGCACATGCCGTTCGATCAACTGCCGCAGGCGCGTCGCATCGAAGCGCGTCATATCATGGCGGATATCGACACGGCCATGGGTTTCCAGGTCGCCACCCTGATGGTCGAGTTGCTCCAGGGCATCGTCTTCTGCCGGTACCGGTTCCAGCTCGACCATGGATAGATTGCAGCGTTGTTCGAAATCACCCTGTTCATCCAGCACATAGGCGATGCCACCGCTCATGCCGGCAGCAAAATTACGTCCGGATTCTCCCAGCACGACCACGATACCACCCGTCATGTATTCACAGCCGTGGTCGCCGACGCCTTCCACCACCGCCGTGGCGCCGGAATTGCGTACCGCGAAGCGTTCCCCGGCAACACCGCGGAAGTAGCATTCTCCGCTGATGGCACCGTACAGCACCGTGTTGCCGACGATGATGTTCTCCTCGGGGATGATCGGGCACTCCCGCGGCGGATACACCACCAGCCGGCCGCCGCTGAGGCCCTTGCCGACGTAGTCATTGCCCTCACCGATGAGCTCCAGGCTGACGCCGTGCGCCACGAAGGCACCGAAGCTCTGGCCGGCGGTACCGCGCAGGGTTATGCTGATGGTATCTTCGGGCAGTCCGGCGTGACCGAAGCGTTTTGCCACCTCGCCGGACAGCATGGCTCCCACCGTGCGGTTGGTGTTCTTTATCGGGAGCTCGATCCGCACTGCTGCCCCGGTTTCCAGTGCCGGCATGGCCTGGCGGATCAGTTCATTGTCGAGTGCCTTGTCGAGGCCGTGGTTCTGGGATTCGTAATGGTAGATCCCGACACCCGGTGCCGCCTCGGGCTTGTGCAGGATGCGCGAGAAATCCAGGCCGTGTGCCTTCCAGTGGCTGATGGCGTGGCGCATGTTGAGGTGCTGTGACTGGCCGATCATGTCATCGAACTTGCGGAAGCCGAGTTTTGCCATCAGTTCGCGGATTTCCTCCGCGACGAAGAAGAAATAGTTCACCACATGCTCCGGCTTGCCGGTAAAACGCTTGCGCAGTTCCGGGTCCTGGGTCGCCACGCCGACCGGGCAGGTATTGAGGTGGCACTTGCGCATCATGATGCAGCCTTCCACAATGAGCGGGGCGGTGGCAAAACCGAACTCATCGGCACCGAGCAGGGCGCCCACCACGACATCGCGCCCGGTACGCATACCACCGTCGACCTGTACCGCGATCCGGCTGCGCAGGTTGTTCAGCACCAGGGTCTGGTGGGTCTCGGCGAGCCCGATTTCCCAGGGCGAACCGGCATGCTTGATCGATGTCAGGGGACTGGCGCCGGTGCCACCATCGTAGCCGGCGATGGTGACGTGGTCCGCGTGCGCCTTGGATACCCCCGCGGCAACGGTTCCGACACCGACTTCGGATACCAGTTTGACGCTGATAGCAGCCTGCGGGTTGGCGTTTTTCAGGTCGTGGATCAGCTGTGCCAGGTCCTCGATGGAGTAGATGTCATGGTGCGGCGGCGGGGATATCAGACCGACGCCGGGGGTGGAGTGACGCACCCTGGCAATCGTGGCATCCACCTTGTGCCCGGGCAATTGGCCGCCTTCACCGGGCTTGGCACCCTGCGCCATCTTGATCTGGATGACATCGGCATTGACCAGGTACTCCGTGGTCACGCCGAAACGCCCCGAGGCCACCTGCTTGATGGCGGAGCGTCTGGAGTCGCCGTTTGCCAGGGTCTTATAACGTTCCGGCAGTTCACCCCCTTCGCCGGTATTCGATTTGCCGCCGATGCGATTCATGGCCACGGCCAGGGTGGAATGGGCCTCGTAGGAAATCGAGCCGAAGGACATGGCACCGGTCGAGAACCGCTTGACGATTTCACTTGCGGGTTCCACTTCCTCCAGCGGCACCGGCTGCCCGGCAAAATTGAAGTCGAACAGACCGCGCAAGGTGAGCAACTGTTCATTCTGCTCATTGACCAGCCGCGCGAACTCGCGAAAGGTGGCGGCGTCATTGGCCCGGGTGGAATGCTGCAGTCTGGCGATGGTGTCGGGCGTCCACATGTGGCTCTCGCCTTTCAGGCGGAAGGCATAGTCGCCACCCACGTCCAGCTTGTCGCTGTAGAGCGGGGCATTACCGTAGGCATCCCGATGCCAGCGCACCGCTTCCGCGGCTATTTCCGGTAGTCCGATACCCTCGATGGTGGTCGCTGTGCCGGTGAAATAGCACTCGACAAACGTCGATTGCAGACCGACGGCATCGAAGATCTGCGCGCCGCAATAGGACTGGTAGGTGGAGATGCCCATCTTGGACATGACCTTGAACAGGCCCTTGCCAATCGCCTTGATGTACCGCTTCTGGACCTCCTTCGCGTCGAGATCCTCGGGCAAGCGCTCGCGCATCGAAGCCAGTGTTTCAAACGCCAGGTAGGGATTGATCGCCTCGGCGCCGTAGCCGGCGAGGGTGGCGAAATGGTGCACCTCACGTGCGCTGCCCGTCTCGACGACCAGTCCCGCATCGGTGCGCAGCCCGGTGCGCACAAGGTGATGGTGGACCGCGGAGGTGGCCAGCAGGGCCGGGATGGCGATATGGTCCATGTCGAGATTGCGGTCGGACAGGATCAGGATGTTGTAACCCGCACCGACTGCTTCCTCGGCCTGCCGGCACACCCGGTCCAGTGCGGGCTGCATGCCGTCTGCACCTTGCTCGGCCGGGTAGCAGATGTCCAGTGTACGGGTGCGGAATGCGCCCCCGGTATGGTCCTCGATATGGCGGATGCGCTCGATGTCGGTATTGGTAAGGATCGGCTGGTTGACTTCAAGCCGCTTGTGCTTGCCGGCCGATGCATGGCCCAGCAGATTCGGGCGCGGGCCGATGAGCGAGACCAGGGACATCACCAGCTCTTCACGGATCGGATCGATCGGCGGGTTGGTAACCTGGGCAAAGTTCTGCTTGAAGTAATTGGATAACGGCTTGGGCCGGCTGGACAGAACCGCAAGCGGGTTGTCAGCGCCCATGGAGCCGATAGCTTCCTGGCCGGTGACGGCCATCGGTGTCATCAGGAACTTGATGTCTTCCTGGGTATAGCCAAAGGCCTGTTGCCGGTCGAGCAGGGTGTCCCGGTCCGGCGTCATGGGGCTGACCCCGGCTGGCAGGTCCGTGAGGCGAATCTGGGTATTGTCCAGCCACTCCTGGTAGGGGCGGCTGCCGGCAAGCTCTGCCTTGAGTTCGGCATCATCGATGATCCGGCCCTGTTCCAGGTCGATGAGGAACATCTTGCCGGGTTGCAGGCGCCATTTCTTGACGATCTTTTCCTGCGGGATATCCAGTACCCCCATCTCCGAGGCCATGATCACCAGGCCGTCGTCGGTGATCAGGTAACGGGCCGGACGCAGGCCGTTGCGGTCCAGGGTGGCGCCTATCTGGCGACCGTCGGTGAAGGCCACCGCGGCCGGCCCGTCCCAGGGTTCCATGAGTGCGGCATGGTATTCGTAGAAGGCGCGCCGTTTTTCATCCATCAGCGGGTTGCCGGCCCAGGCTTCCGGAATCAGCATCATCATGGCATGCGCCAGTGAGTAGCCGCCATTGACCAGCAGTTCCAGGGCATTGTCGAAACACGCCGAATCCGAACGTCCTTCGGCGATCAGCGGCCAGAGTTTGTCCAGGTCAGCGCCAAACAGCTCGGATGACATGGAGTGGCGGCGCGCGTCCATCCAGTTGATATTGCCGCGCAGGGTATTGATTTCACCGTTATGCGCGATCATGCGGAACGGGTGTGCCAGATCCCAGGACGGGAAGGTATTGGTTGAGAAGCGCTGGTGTACCAGGGCCAGGGCCGAGGTCATGCGCTCATCCTGCAGATCGCGGTAATAGCGGTCTACCTGATTGGCCAGCAACATACCCTTGTAGCACAGGGTTCGGGAAGACATGGAAGGGATATAAAAACATTCCCCGCCCTCCATACCGGCCTCGCGTACTTTCGTGTCCACCTGTTTACGGATCACGAACAGCTTGCGCTCAAAAGCATCGCCAGCGGCACATTCCCCGCCGCGGCCGATAAAAACCTGGCGTACCACCGGCTCTACCAGCTTGACGCTTTCCCCCAGGCCCGCGTTATTGGTCGGTACGTCGCGCCAGCCAAGCAGGGTCTGGCCCTCCTCGCTGATGTACTGTTCGAGCAGCTCTATACACCGGGTGCGCGAGGACTCGTGACGCGGCAGGAATATCATGCCGACCCCGTAGTCGCCGGCTGCCGGGAGGGTGATCCCGAGGCCGGTACATTCCTCGCGCAACAGGCGGTCCGGTACCTGCATCAGGATGCCCGCACCGTCACCGGCCAGCGGGTCTGCACCCACGGCGCCACGGTGGGTCAGATTTTCCAGTATCTGCAGGCCCTGGCGGATGATTTCATGGCTTTTGCGACCCTTGACGTTGACGACAAAGCCCACACCGCAGGCATCATGTTCATTGGCCGGGTCATACAGGCCCTGTTGGGGTGGCAATGTGCCGTGCTTCATGGGCAATACCCTGGTTTATATGCGTACTCTACTGCCGCCAGCAGGTATGAATCCGGGGGCGCAATAAAAGTAACCGAATTACATAATGTTATAGCCTCAGGACTGTCTCTGGCGGCTGGCCTGCACCAGCGCCGCAGTCTGCAGTCAAAAGGCCGATCAGTATAGCGCCGCGGGGCCGGGGGTTCAATTTGGGAAAGCAGGTATTTCCTTCGGGTATTCAGGGGTATTCAGGGGTATTCGGGGAGATCATTCCGTCAGCGCCTGCATGAAAACCACCTGGTAACCGCGTTTCAGTTGTTCGTCACGCGCCTGCATCAGGGCCACCTGTGCCTCCTCGCGGTCGGTGAAGTGTTCGCGCCGCATTGTGCCACTGGCGCCCTGAAATCCCCATTCCCGAATCAGGGTCCAGCCTTCCAGCAGGTCTTCCTGGAGGTGCAGGTGATAATAGCGGGGCGGGCGTTTACCCTGCGGCGGGATTTGCATGTAGATGCGCATACCGGAAATCGATGCCTAACCGTAATCTTGCCGGGAGTGAGAGATCATGTAGTCACAACATGTATATAGCGGATTTATATTGCCGGATTGAAGGTACGTTCATATTCCGCAATCGCATAGCGGTCCGTCATGCCGGCTATATAGTCAGCAACGGCGCGGGCCCGCCCGTCCCTGCCGCATTTTTTCTCCCGGAGTGCGGTCTGTTGCTGGGCCTCGTCCGGCATGAGCCGGGGGTCATCCAGAAAGGCCTCGAACAGTTCGGATATGGTGTGGATCGCCTTGGCACTCATGCGGTGTACCTTGTAGTGACGATAAAGGTGGGTGCGCAGAAACTGCTTCAGTTCATGGTTCTGTTCACGCATGCGTTCACTGAAGGAAATCAGGGGTCTGTCCTGTTTGCAAACCGCATCGAGATCGGCAGGAGCAGACTGTTCCAGATTGCGGATGCTGGTCTTGACCAGATCGACAACCTGGCGGTTGATGATACGGCGAACCACCTCGTGGATAGTACGGCGGGGATTGAGTGCCGGATAGGTTTTTCGAACGGTTTCATATTGTTCGCGAAACAGGGTGATTCCGGCCAGCCCCTCGACCTCGATCAGCCCGGAGCGCAATCCATCGTCCACATCGTGACTGTTGTAGGCAATTTCATCGCCGAGGTTGGTCAGCTGGGCTTCCAGTGAGGGCTGGCGTTTTTCCAGAAAGCGACGTCCCAGTTCTCCCAGGGCCCCGGCATGCTTGCGCGAACAATGTTTGAGGATGCCCTCGCGGGTCTCGAAGGTCAGGTTGAGACCGGGGAATTCGGCATAGCGCTCTTCCAGTTCATCCACAACCCGCAGTGACTGAAGGTTGTGCTCAAACCCGCCGTAGTTTTTCATGCAGGCGTTCAGGGCATCCTGTCCGGCGTGACCGAACGGGGTATGTCCCAGGTCATGGGCCAGCGCAATCGCTTCGGTCAGGTCTTCGTTGAGATGGAGCGCACGGGCAATGGAACGGGCAATCTGCGCGACTTCGATGGAGTGGGTCAACCGGGTGCGAAACAGATCACCTTCATGGTTGACAAAGACCTGGGTCTTGTACTCCAGGCGTCGAAACGCAGCAGAATGAATAATGCGGTCCCGGTCGCGCTGGAATTCACTGCGCAGGGCCGGGCCTGGTTCCCGGTGCCGGCGGCCCTTCGAGTTGGCTGCGGTAACCGCGTAACGGGCGAGTCCGCCGTTATGAGCCGTGGTGGATACACTGTTCATTGGTATCAGGCGACCGCATCCAGTGTGGCGTCCAGCAGTCTGGCGTCGAAATCACCGGTCACGACTGCTGCACCGATTGCCTTAAGCAGCACCAGGCGCAAGCCACCATCGACCACCTTCTTGTCCAGCGCCATGAGTTTCATGAAGTCAGCAGCGCCCATTGACTCCGGGGGACGCACCGGCAGTCCGGCGCGTTGCAGCAGTCTTTCAATTCGCACTACATCTGCGGCGGGCAGCCATTGATGGCGCGCTGAAAGATCGGCAGCCATCAGCATGCCGGTGGCGACTGCTTCTCCGTGCAGCCAGGCGCCGTACCCGGTACCGGTTTCTATAGCATGGCCAAAGGTATGTCCAAGATTGAGCAGGGCACGCTGGCCGCTCTCCCGCTCATCGGCGGCCACGATCGCCGCCTTGATACTGCAGGAACGTTTGATCGCATGGCTAATCGCTTCCTTGTCGCGCGCCTTCAGTTGCTCGATATGCTCCTCCAGCCAGACAAAGAAGTCCGCGTCGTGGATCAGGCCGTATTTGATCACCTCTGCCAGACCGGCCGCCAGTTGACGGTCATCCAGGGTGTCCAGCGTGTCGGTGTCAACCAGTACACAGCCCGGCTGGTGAAAGGCTCCAATCATGTTTTTACCCAAGGCATGATTGACCCCGGTTTTACCGCCTACCGAGGAATCAACCTGGGCCAGCAGGGTGGTCGGAATCTGCAGGAAGGCAACCCCGCGCTGGTAGCTGGCGGCCGCGAAACCGGTAATGTCTCCAACCACGCCACCACCCAGGGCTACCAGCGTGCAGCCCCGGTTGAAACGGTTTTCCAGCAGAGCGTCAAAGACGAGATTCAGGGTGTCCAGGTTTTTGTAGCGCTCCCCATCGGGAAGTATGGTGGTTGCCGGTTCATAACCGTCGAGCAGGTGCATTACGGTGTCCTGGTAAAGCGGCGCAATCGTTTCATTGGTTACCACCATTACCTGGCGTCCACTGATATACGGGAGAAGCAGTTCCGGCTGCCGCAACAGGCCTCGCCCGATGTGAATGGGGTAGCTGCGGTCGCCGAGGTCAACAGTGAGCGATATCATGGCCGGTATGTCCTGTCTGAACAGTGAATCAGAATATAGGAAAATGGATTGTCCGGGCAAACGGGTACTGCGGGAAACTCAGCCGGTCCGGCAGTATTCCACGATCTCCCTGACGACATCCCTGACGCGCTTGCCGTCGGTGTCAACCACCAGGTCGGCAATTTCGCGGTACAGCGGCTCCCGTACCTGCATCAATTCTGCCAAGCGTTGACGCGGATTTTCCGTTTGTAGCAGGGGCCGGTTGCGGTCCCGGGCGGTACGTGCGAGCTGCTGTTCGACAGAGGCATGCAGGTAGATGACCTGACCGCGCTGTTTCAGGTGCTGGCGGTTATCCGAATCGAGTATCCCGCCACCGCCGGTAGCCAGGATGATGTTTGGTAGCCGGGTCAGCTCACCTATGATGATACTTTCCCGCTTGCGGAATCCGGCTTCTCCCTCGAATTCGAAAATCAGCGGGATATTAACCCCGGTGCGGTGCTCGATTTCCCGGTCGCTGTCGTGAAATGGCATCCTGAGCTGTCTGGACAGCTGGCGGCCTATGGTGGATTTTCCGGCCCCCATGGGGCCGGTCAGAAACAAACTGCCCGGCGATTTCATGCCGGGCAGGTATGCCAGAAAGCAGGATCGCTGGCAAGCGCCAGGCGTGTGGTGGTGTCAGAGACGGAAGCTTTCCTTGACGATCTTGGGGGTGACAAAGATAAGAAGCTCGGCCTTGTTATCCTTCTTGCGGGTCGTCTTGAACAGCCAGTCGACCATCGGCAGTTCCCCGAAGAAGGGGACCCGGTCCACCTCGTCCAGGCGTTCCCGCTCGTAGATACCGCCGAGAACCAGGGTTTCGCCATTATCGACCAGAACCTGGGTCGCCACCTCCTTGGTATCGATGCTGGGTACGCCCTCATAGATCGTACCGACACTGTCCTTGTTGACGACGAGATCCATGATAATCCGGTCATCCGGCGTAATCTGCGGGGTGACGTTCAGGCTGAGTACCGCCTTCTTGAAGGACACGGTGGCGGCACCACTGGAGGAGGCTTCACGGTAGGGGATTTCGGTACCGGATTCGATATAGGCCTCTTTCTGGTTGGAAGTCAGGACCCGCGGGTTGGAAACCACTTCACCGCGGCCTTCCATTTCCATGGCGTTGAGTTCCAGTTGCAACAGGTGACTGCCGAGCTTGCCGACGGCCAGGCCAATGGAACCGGTTGGATTGGTAACCCCCAGGTCCGTAATCAGGCCTTCAATATTGGTGCCGGCCGGTACCTCGAAGCCCGTGTTGGGGTCGAAAATGGTATCGCCCGGCTGCTTGCCACCGCTAACCAGGATTTTGTCACCATCATCATAGCTCACCCGCTTCGAATAACCGAATTTCACGCCCAGGTCCTTGGCGAACTGATCGGAGGCGATCACGATGCGGGACTCGATCAGTACCTGTCGTACCGGAATATCGAGTCGTGCTACCAGCCGGCGGATGTCCACGAGTTTTGCGGCGGTGTCCTGTACCAGCAGGGTGTTGGTTCGTTCGTCGATGGTGGCCTTGCCCCGGTCAGAGAGCAGCGTGGTATCTTCACTCACCAGCAGGGATTCGATAGCGGATGCCTTGGCATAATTCACCTGGATGAATTCGGAAAACAGGGGTTCCAGTTCCTCGATCTGTTTCTGCGCCTCCAGTTCCAGTTTTTCCCGGGCGGCGATTTCCTCGCTGGGTGCAACCAGCATGACATTGCCGGTCTGGCGCATGCCCAGGCCCTTGGTTTTCAGAATGATATCCAGCGCCTGATCCCAGGGTACATTCTTGAGACGCAGTGTCAGACTGCCACCAACGGTATCGCTGACGACGATATTGATGCCGGTAAAGTCGGCAATGAGCTGGAGTACGGAACGGACCTCGATATCCTGAAAATTGAGCGACAGGCGTTCGCCAACATAGCCGAATTCGTCCTTTTTGCGCTCCTCGATTTCTTCCGCCGTGACCTCGCTGACCTCGATGGTGAATTCATTGTCGGCCTGGTAGGCAAGGTGATCGTATTCACCCATCGGGGTAATCACCATATGGACATTCTCGCCCCGAATGAAGGTGTCGATGGTCTTCACCGGTGTTGCAAAATCCAGGACATCCAGACGGCGCTCCAGTTCGCTCGGTAACCTGACCCGGTAGAAGTCTACGATGATTTTGCCGTCCTGCTGCTGCATGTCCACCGGAATGGATGGGTCCGACAGTTCCACGACAATGCGTCCTTCCCCGTTTTCACCGCGGCGGAAATCGACATTCTCGATTTCCGGTCGCGGGCCGCCCTTGGCGGCGGTAATCGCAGCACTGGCCGCGCTTTGCTGGGTGCCACCACCCTGTATGGTCAGAACGACAGTGTTACCCTCGGCATGTGCTTCATAGGGGACCATCTGGGTGAGGTTGACGACAACCCGGGTACGTCCCTGCGCCTCGACCGTCGTAATACTTTCCGCCATCCCGATGCCGATGGTCTGGGATTGCTGGTCGAGCTGATTTCTGGTCCCCGGGAAGTCCAACGCAATACGCGCAGGATTGTCAATGGTAAAGCTCAACGGGGATTCGGCCGGTTCATTCAGGGTAAGGGTGATTTGCGCCTTGTTCCCCGGGAGGCTGGAGAATTCTAACGATTTCAATACCTTGCCTGACGCTGGTTCGGCCGCTTGGGCAGTCGCGGGATTGCCTGCCAGCAGCATGGCACCGGCTATGAGCAGTGCTTTCAAACTGCCGCTGAAGAACCATCTGAAGGTATTGTTGCCTGATGTCGTGCACGTCAGTGGCTTGCGTAAGCATATTCCATTCATTGCGGTTCCCCCGTGGGATTATTCACTGATTGCAATAGAGGCCGGGCGTTCCACCCATCCTCCGAGCCCGTCAGGAATGATTTCCGTTAATTCAACTTCAAATTCTGTAATCCGGCTTATTTTACCGTGATTTTGTCCTAGATAGTTTCCGGGTTGTACCCGATGAATGGTGTCATCGGTATCCAGTATCAGCGCCCAGGTGTTGTCCTGCTGTTCGAGAGTGCCAACCATACGGACGCTGTCCAGTGGATACTCTTCGAGTGGCTCGGTAGGCCTGTCAAAATCGGGTTTTATCCCGTTCCCGCTGGCTTGTGCCACGGTTGCCGGTGCGTGGGAGAATACCGGCGGGGTAAACGGGTCGCGGAGCTCACTGGCCTGGTAGGTGAAAGATTCGAATGGTTTAAATTCAGGCAGCGGCTCAATCGAGGATTTCTGCTGGCTTTTGATTTTCTCAGCGTACGATTCAAGATCTGCTGTCGGGTCGCCGGAACAGGCAGCCACCAATCCTGCCATTAACACGACAGTCGACCAGCGCATTTTCTGTTTGCAACCCCTGTTCATTTGGTGATGTCCTCTTGCGGCCGCTCGCTTTCTTCCAGATAACGGTAGGTCTTCGCAGTCAGGTCCATGGACAGATTACCTTCACCGGGCGTCCCCCTGTTGTTAATCATGATGTTATGCAATGTCACGATGCGTGGCAGCGCGGCAACGCCACTGATGAATTCACCAAATTCGTGGTAGTTGCCCGTGACCGTGATCGTTATGGGCAACTCGGCATAGAACTCCTGGGGGATCTCGCCCTGGGGTTTGAATAATTCGAATTCCAGACCGCTGGCCAGCCCTGTCTGGGATACGTCTACCAGCAAATCAGCCACCTCGGTCTTGTTGGGTAACTGGCGCAGCATGGCACCAAAGGATTCACGCATCTCTTCCAGCTGTTCCTCATAGGCTTCAAGATTCGCTGCCTGCTGGGCTTTTTTCTCAAAGATGACTTTCAGATCCGCTTCCCGTTGTTGCGTATTTTCCAGATCTACCAGTTGGTCCTTGGTGTGAAACCAGTAGCCCAGAAAAATCACGCCACCCATAATGAAAATGATTACCACCGCACGGGCCGCGGCCGGCCAGCGGGCAACATTGGACAGATCGAGATCGTTCAGATCCAGGTTCATGATGCACCCTCTTCCTGAGGTGTTTCTTCAGTCTGGGGTGCCGGAGTTTTCTGCTTGCCGCGCAGGGTGAAGTTTGCAATCCGGCGGCGGTCGACTACGGTGGTCCTGATCAGGTCCAGTCGGGGAGCGGCCAGCCAGTCGGAAGACTCGATACTGCGCATGTAATCGGATACCCTGGCGTTGGACTGGGCAGAGCCTGCCATGGTCAGGTCCTTGTTTCTTTGCTCGAATTTGTTGAGATAAACACCATCCGGCAGGGAGCGGACCAATTCATCCATCAAATGGACACTTTCCGGGCGGCTGCGCTGCAACGCCTGAATAACATCCATGCGGGCCAGCAGGTCCGCTTTCATTTTCTCCAGTTCCTGAATTCTTCCGATACGTTGATTGAGGATGTCGATCTCGCTTTCCAGGAAGGCATTACGCTGATTCTGGTCGCTTATCAGACCGTCCACGTGAAAATGTGCAAGCAGGACGATCAGGCCGGCGACGATGGCGGAACCCCCGGACATAAATGCGAATTCACGCTGTTTCTGGGCGCGTAACTCCTCTCGCCAGGGAAGCAGGTTGATTTTTGCCATATTAGTCGAAGCTCCTCAGTGCAAGCCCGCAGGCAATCAGCAAAGCAGGTGCATCATTGCTCAGGGTTTGCGGTTTGACGCGCGCAGAGAGGGACATGGAGGCAAATGGATTGGCGATACTGGTTTCAACCCCCAGTCTTTCCTGTATCAATTCATCGACACCGGGTATGGAGGCACTGCCGCCGGCCAGTACCACATGGTCGACCTTGCTGTGCGGGCTGGATGAATAAAAGAACTGCAGGGAGCGGCTGGTTTGTTGTGCCATCGCTTCCTTGAAAGGTTCCAGCACGTCGGTCACGTAGTTTTCCGGCAGCCCGCCCTGACGTTTCGCCATGCCGGCTTCCTCATAGGAGAGACCATAACGGCGCATGATCTCTTCCGTCAGCTGTTTCCCGCCGAAGACAGTGTCCCGTGTGTAGATACTCTTGAGATCACTCATGACGTTGAGCGTGGTCATCGTGGCCCCGACGTCGACGACCGCAATGGTTTTTTCCACACCCTGACCGGGTAGCTGATCTGTCAGCAGGGCAAAGGCGTTTTCACTGGCAAAGGATTCCACATCCATGATCTGGGTAGCCAGGCCCCCGGTTTCCACAGCCGCGCTTCGCAATTCAACATTCTCGCTGCGACAGGCCGCCAGCAGGATGTCCATGGTATCAGGATTCTTTTCCGATGGTCCTATGACCTCGAAGTCGAGATTTACTTCGTCCAGCGGGTAGGGCACATAGGAGTCAGCCTCGAACTGAATCTGATTCTCCATGTCATCCTCGGAAAGGCCAGCTGGCATGCTGATCATCTTGGTGATGACCGAGGAGCCGGCAATTGCCACGGCTGCATGCCGGGTGCGTGTACCGGAGCGTTTGACCGCACGCCGTACCGCCTCACCAACGGCTTCAACATCCGTGATGTTCTTTTCGACGACGGAGTTGGGGGGCAGTGGTTCTACTGCGTAGCTTTCCACCCGATAACGGGATCCGCTTTTGCTCAGCTCGAGCAGCTTGACTGCTGTTGAACTGATATCCAGACCGATAAGCGGCGGCTTCGTCCGTTTAAATAGTTGCGCGAATGGCACAATTTTTCCTTTTAATTACCCACTGTTGGACATCATAGGTAGCTCGTGGCATTAGATGGCATTGACAACTGTTTGTCAACCATATCTGATCGTCAATAAAGCACTTGCCGCTCGCTGGTAAAGATTGCTGTTAGTTATCGGATAAAATCCGGTATGGTTGAGGGCAAATTATCATTTGCCGTGCGTATTTGTTGTTATATGGAATTTCGTTTACTAATTTTTTGAACTCGATCACAAGTATTCAACACCACTATGATTGTAAATCGTCTGGGACGTTTCCTGCTGTCTACCGCATTGACCGGAGTCATCATCTGCGCCGTGCTGTTTGCGGTACTCTATCTGAAAATTGCACCGCAACTGCCTTCCATCGAATTGCTCCGGGATGTTCAGCTGCAGGTGCCGCTGCGTATCTATACCCGTGACCGGAAATTACTGGCGGAATTCGGGGAAAAGAGACGCAATCCCGTGCAGATTGAAGATGTGCCGCCGATGCTGGTGCAAGCCTTCCTGGCCGCCGAAGATGACCGGTTTTTTGAACATTCCGGGGTTGATTTCCCCGGACTGTTCCGCGCCGCCTATGAGTTGTTACGCACAGGCGAGAAACGCCAGGGTGGCAGTACCATCACGATGCAGGTGGCGCGAAATTTCTTTTTATCCCGTGAAAAAACCTATTTGCGCAAGGTTACGGAAATTCTCCTTGCCTTCAAGATCGAGCATGAGCTGACCAAGAACGAGATCCTCGGTTTGTACCTCAATAAAATCTATCTGGGACATCGTGCCTACGGGATAGAAGCCGCGGCCCGGGTCTATTACGGCGTCGGGATCAATGAGTTGTCAGTTGCTCGCATGGCCATGATTGCCGCACTGCCCAAAGCGCCTTCACGCGTCAATCCAATCAATAACCCGGCAGCGGCACTAGCTCGGCGGGACTATATTCTGGGCCGCATGCGCCAGCTCGGCTACCTCGATACGGAGACCTATCAAAAGGCACTGGCAGAGGAAGACGGGGCGGAACTGCATACCGTGCAGGCGGATGCCAGGGCTCCCTATGTTGCCGAGATGGTGCGTGACGAAATGGTGACGCGTTACGGGCCGGATGCCTATACATCCGGGTTCGAAGTGGTTACGACGCTGGAGTCCGGGCTCCAGCTGGCGGCCAACCGGGCATTACAGCATGCCTTGCTGGTTTACAGCCGGCGACACGGTTACCGGGGCCCGTCGGGTCATGTCGAACTGGCAGACGCAGATCCGTCAGCCTGGCCGGAACTGCTGTCGGAATATCGGACATTGGGTGGCCTGGTACCGGGTCTGGTGACAGTCGTTGAAGAACGAGCCGTGCAGGTATACCTGCACGGCGAGGAACTGATTTCCATCGACTGGGATGGACTTTCCTGGGCGCGACCCTACCAGGCGGTTAATCGCATGGGCAAGGCGCCCACCACTGCCGGGGAGGTGCTGGCACCAGGAGACATCGTCTGGGCCGAACCTGTCGAGGAAGGTAAGTGGCGGCTGGCGCAGGTGCCCTCGGTACAGGGGGCGCTGGTGTCGCTGCGTCCGGATGACGGTGCCATTGTCGCGCTGGTCGGGGGGTTCGACTTTAATCGCAGCAAGTTCAATCGTGTGACGCAGGCGCGGCGTCAGCCGGGTTCGAGTTTCAAGCCGATTATCTATTCTGCCGCCCTTGAAAAGGGTTTTACGCCGGCCAGTATTATCAACGATGCCCCGGTCGTGTTCGATGACGGTGCCCTGGAAGCGACCTGGAGGCCCGAGAACTACAGCGGCAAGATCTTCGGGCCTACCCGGCTACGGGAGGCATTGTATCGGTCACGCAACCTGGTTTCCATTCGTCTATTGCGATCGATCACGCCAGGATATGCCGCGGAGTATGCCCAGCGTTTCGGTTTTATGTCAGCCCAGTTGCCGAGAGACCTGACGCTGGCGCTTGGCAGCGCCGCGGTAGAGCCCTTGCAGATGGCCAGGGCCTTTGCCGTGTTCGCCAACGGGGGTTATCTTGTGGAGCCCTATTTCATTCACCGTATTCATGATTTTTCCGGAGAGGTAATTTATCTGGCAGATCCACCGGTGGTTTGTCCCGATTGTCCGGAAACCCTCGACACCATCCTCGATACCGGAGAGCAACAGCTGAATCTGGCGGAGGCTGTAATATCGCCACAGAATGCCTGGTTGCTCGATTCCATGCTGCAGGATGTGATAAAACGGGGCACCGGCAGGCGCGCGATGTCTCTGGGGCGTAGTGATCTGTCGGGGAAGACCGGAACGACAAATGATCAGAAGGATGCCTGGTTTTGCGGCTATAACCCGTCACTGGTAGCGGTGGCGTGGGTTGGCTTTGACAAGCTTGAACCGCTCGGACGGGGTGAAACCGGCGGCCGTGCCGCGTTACCGATGTGGACGGAATACATGGGTGCGGCGTTGCAGGGTGTAAAGACACAGAAACGCGCACAGCCGGAAGGTCTGGTGACGGTACGCATCGATCCGGCTACCGGGCTGTTGGCAGGCAGCGCACAGACGGACGGGATTTTTGAAACCTTTCGGGCGGAAAATGTTCCGCAGGAAACCGGTACGGTGCATACTCCCGGGGCCGGCTCAGTGTCGGGAAGTGATACGCCGGAACAGATGTTCTAGCCCGGATATCTCACCGGGATCCCGGAAGCTGGCGCAGGAATCGGGTGTCTGGACGCCGCTCTGGAGCGAAAGTAGTAGCCGTAGCTACCACTTGAGTGAAGAGCCAGTCCAGGCGCACGAGGACCAGCCAGGGCCGGGATAGGCTTGTCCTGATAACACCATGTATTCTGACTGTTCTCCACTCTTCTCACTATCTCAATACATTACGATGATTCATCGCCGCCCGGTGAGAAATCCGGGCTAGCCCGCACTTCTCGCCGGATAATGGCGATAGTGTGTTATTTCCCGTCAAGCCAGTGGCTCCTGGTGAAATTGAGAGTAGAGTACCTGGCGCTGCTGGGATTGCCTGCCACGGTAGCCGTCATCAGGCTGCCGGCTGTCCAGTATGCGGAGAGAGTCCCGTGTCGCGAATCTCTCTTGTCAGAGAAAATCACAGTTGTGCGATCACGGCATGAATGTCATCGATCGATTCCAGAAAACTGGCCTGTTCTGTTTCATCCAGTTCCAGCTCGATCACCTTTTCCATCCCGTCCTGACCAAGTACGGCAGGCACACCGACCGTGACATCACTCCGCCGGTATTCACCGTCAAGTACGCAGACACAGGGGAGTACGCGTTTGCGATCATGGCTGATGGCATCGACCATGGTGGTAATGGCAGCGGCCGGGGCATTATAGGCGCTGCTGGTTTTTCTCAATGCCAGTACGGCTGCGCCGCCATGGCGGGTACGGTTCGCAATGCGTTCCATTGCGGCAGCGTCCAGAAATGCAGTTGCCGGAATGCCACTGATACTGCTGTGGCTGAACAGGGGTACCATGGTATCGCCGTGTCCACCGATGACCATGGTGTGTATGTCCCTGGCGGACAACCCGGTTTCCTGGCTGATGAAGCTGGCCATGCGTGAGGCATCCAGTACCCCGGCCTGGCCGAAGACGCGGCTTCTGTCCCAGCCGGTTCGTTTCCATGCATACCAGGTCAGTACGTCGACCGGGTTGGTGACGATCATCAGCATGGCATCGGGTGCGAATTCAAGTACCTGATCGACGACACTGTCGATTACCGCACGGTTCACATCCAGCACATCACTGCGGGACATACCGGGTTGCCGCGGCAATCCTGCAGTGACGATGACCAGACCGGAATCGGCAATTACTGCGGGATCGTTGCCACCTTCCACCTTGACATCAAATTCGAAAAAGGATGCCGACTGCCGGATGTCCTGTGCCGCGCCCTCCGCGGCCCCTTCACGGATATCATAGAGCGCCACTTCCCTGCACAATCCTTCATTCGCAAGCACCAGCGAGGTGGTTTCCCCGACTCGACCGGCTCCGATAATGCTGACCTTTTTCATGGGCTTTTCCTTGGACCTTGTGACTGGCGAGGATACTGGTTAATTTTCGGCAGGCCAATCTATCTATTGAATCATTTGCCGGGTATAGCGTTTGCCTCTGCCTGGAGTGCAGCCGGGTGGCGTACCTTGATTTGCAAACGGTTTTTATTCGCCGTGATCCAGCCCCGGGCCACGACCGTGCGGTGGAGGGTTGAATCCGGGAATCCGTTCTGGAAGTTAACCAGGTCCTTCCGGTTGACGTGCAGGGTAACCGGCCCGTCCAGATCCAGCCAGATACTGTACCGGGATTGACGGATATCGGTTACCCGGCCGCGGACGATGCGGAAGCCCCGGCTATCCGGGTGCAAGGCGCGGCTATCGACCGGCTGATAGTCCGGCAGCGCCCAGAGACCGCGTGCGGCTTCACGGGCTTCATCTTCATGGTGCTGGTAGCACTCCTGTACCCGGGTGTTGGGAGGCACGACCAGTGTGGTTGCCAGCCCCTGTTCCAGCAAGCGCACGGCCACATCGGTGCCATCCTCGAGGTAGGCGTGGGCGAGCAGGCGACCATAATGATCCTGCGATTCCTCGCCATATTGCAGAAACAGGATCTGATTGTGAGTGTGGAGGATTTCCTGCAGGGCGGCTCTGGCCTGCAGTGCGAGTACCTGGTCCGGCTGGCCGTTATGGCCAATTTCCGGCGTATTGATGCCGATGAAACGCAACCTCCGTCCATCTGTAAGTTTCACTGTATCCCCGTCATACACGTGACCGACCCGGACACGCTCCGTGGCGGCATCCGCGGCACAACCCCCGACTGGAGTTGGATACACACTGCTGGGAAACCAACAGAAAACCAGGAACACTCCCCATAACGCAAAAGGGGCGTCCGTAGCGGACACCCCTTTGCGGAAAAAACCGATGCGCATGGGTTGCGCTATTTACCCTTCCCGTAGCGGCGGCGGAATTTATCAACACGCCCGCCGGTATCAACGATTTTCTGTTTTCCTGTATAGAACGGGTGACACTGCGAGCACACCTCGATTGTCAAGTCCTTGCCAACCGTTGATCGCGTATCGAATGCTGCGCCACAGCTGCAAGTGACTTTTATGTCCTCGTACGCCGGATGTATACCAGATTTCATAACTGCCTCGGGAATATTGGATTTCTACCTTGTGCCGGGTAACCCGTCAATAAGCCGGCCACCCGGAAAAGGCCGGGAATAATACGTTATCCGGAGGCAGGCGGCAAGTTCCGGACTAACGCCTGAACGGTATCACGGTGGTACCGCCGGTTTTCATCCTGGACGGTGCCCGCCGGTGCGCCAGGTCAGGTCGGGTCAGGCTGGCTAGCAATCCATGATCGCCCGCCACGGCCTCCCAAAGCATGCGGTTCATCCGCAGGCAAGCGACCATGGGAGTGCGTGAAGTACTGCGGATCTGGTCCAGTTTCCACTGCATGCAGCGCAGACGTTGCTGCTTGTGTACCGGAGCCTGCAGGATTGCCCTGTCGATGATCTGACGGCGCTGCACTTCGAAGGCATGCGGGTCTGACCGGGCGAGGTTGGCCCACTCGTCAAAGTCTTGCGGGGGCATTGTTTGGTTGTTGTACATCTTACCTCCCGTTTATGTCGTGATGGTCACGTGCATTTATTGTTGTACCGGGTAATAAAAAGGATATCACACCTGTCTGGCGGCTTACACCCGGAGTGGGGAATGTTACCGGCAACTCTTTGTGTGTTAATGATATTTTTTATGAGGTTTTGTGGATAACTTTGTGGATAATTGTTGCTCAAGCAGGCATCAGAGGCTACCGGGATGACATTGCCCCATAATTGGGTTTTATATCCCAAAATTATAATTATATAAATATTTCAATTAGATAAGTGTGCTTTGCTGGATATGAAATCGGGCTTGACAGAGTTCCAGCCGGTTTTTCCCAGAGCTTGTGCATAACTCGGTCAGGACTATCAGCTGGACTGATTCAAGTATTAGTTAAATCTATATTAATTTGCCAGCACCGTGCGGTTCTGTGCCCAAATTCTGAGGCGGTCAATTTTCTCTGCCATGACCTTTGATAACGGGCGGGTCCGTTCAATTTCCGAGCGGATATGTTCGGTGTTGAGGCGGGTCCGTTGTTCTCGCGCCAGATACAGGGCAGCTACGATTGACTGTTCGATTTCCGCCCCGGAAAAGCCCCCGGTCTGTTTCGCGAGTGCGGAAATGTCGTAATCGAGCGGCTGTAGATCCCGCTTGCGCAGGTGGATGGCAAAGATCTCCGCCCGTGTGGGTGTATCGGGCAGGTCTACAAAAAAGATTTCATCCATGCGCCCCTTGCGTATCAGTTCCGGCGGCAGATGTTCAATGACATTAGCGGTGGCGACGATGAAGACCGGTGCTGTACGTTCGGACATCCACGTCAACAGATTGCCCAGAATGCGTCGCGAGGTACCGCTGTCGTAATCGCCTGACGCCACAGCCTTTTCGATTTCATCGATCCACAATACACAGGGTGCCATGGCTTCTGCGGCCGTAAGTGCTTCCCTCAGGTTGCGCTCGGTTGCGCCAAAAAACTTGTTATACAAGGTGCCGAAATCAAGCCGCAGCAGAGGGATGTGCCACATACCCGCAACGGCCTTGGCGGCCAGGCTCTTGCCACCACCCTGTACGCCGACCAGCAGAATACCCCGGGGTGTTTCCAGCTGTTCTTCGGGATCCAGAAACGCCGGACGGCGCAGCTCGAGCCAGCGTTTGAGGTTTTCCAGACCACCCACCATACCAAAGTCGGCGGTCTCGAATTCACAGGAGAGAGCACCATTGTTATCCAGCAACCGGTAGCGTGCCCGGGTAACCCGCTCCAGATCATCACGGGCAATCGCGCCATCGTCATAAATTACCGTACGTATGATCCGGCGTGCGTCTGCTGTCGTCAGGCCACGCAGCTGGCGCACGATGAGGGCCAGGGTCTCCCGGTCGGTTTTGACCCGGCTGCCCCGGTTGGCCCTGGACCAGTGGGCCGCTTCCTCGCGGATAATTTCCTCCAGTCGTTCTGCATCCGGCATGGACAGGGAATACCGGGCGCTGAAGCTGCCCAGCTCCGGCGGTATCGTCAACTCATGGCTCACGAAGGCCAGGGTATGTCCGAGCTGGTTGTAATCCAGCGCAATTTCCTTCAGCAACCGTATGTTATACGGGTCCTCGAGATACGGGTGAAAATCCAGCAACAGGTAGATCGCGGGTGTGTCTGTGGCCTTGATCTGGCCCAGTGCCTGACGTGGTTCGCTGGCGTGGCGTTGCGGTGCAGATTCATAGTCAATGCGCTGCAGTCCGGTAGTTGCCGTCCAGGCCATGACCGGTATGGCAAGCCTGACAGCCAGTTTTCCGAACAACCGGATTACCCGTTTTTCGTCGCGGGTTTCAATCACAATCAGCGGAATGCGGGACTTGAGCAACAGCTCCAGGTCATGCAAATCATTCATACGGGTTAGTCAGGCGGGCTTCCAGTTTATGCTCCGCTAGCGAGGCGGGTTTCCCGCTCGCTACCGGCATGGTCGGTAACCCTGAGGAATTCCTCGCTGCAACGGACTGATAAATTGGCCGGACGGAGCGTATGCCGTTGACTGTTGCATCGCTGTCACGCGAGGATAGCAGCAGTTTGCGGTGTTGCAGGATAGCCAGTTCATGCGCGCCGTAAATTCCGCAATCGACCGGTTGGTAATCAATCATCCTCGCGCCCGGTCGTCAGGGAAACCAGCTCCTGATCCGGACCGGTGACGAGCGTGAATTCAATGGGACGGCAGCACACCTGACAATCTTCAACATAACACAGACTGCCGCCGGAACAGTCGGCCGTGGTTTCGAAAGTTTCTCCGCAATAAGGGCACTCAACGGTGACTGGTTCGAGCATCATGTTCGGTATCCGTCATCCAGTGTTGCAGGACTTCATTGAGGTAACGCTGGCCGTTAGCGGTTGTGTGAATGCGCCCCTGGTCATTTGCGAGCAGTCCGTGCGCCATGGCGGCCATTACCGGTTCCTGCATCAGGGGAAAGGGTAGTCCGGTTGCACTGGAAAAGGAAGCGGCAGTGAATCCCCGGTCGAGCCGCAGGGCATTCATGGCAAATTCCAGCACGGCATCCTCCGCGGTCAGCACAACCTCGGTACGGATGCGTTCCCGGCTGTGGGCGGTCGCGAGATAGGTGTCCGGATTTCTGGTCTTCGCGATGCGGGTGATCGACTGTCGGGTGGTGTCGCTCAACTTGCCATGGGCGCCGGCCCCGATACCGAGGTAATCACCAAAGCGCCAGTAATTCAGGTTGTGCCGGCATTGCCGTTCGGCATGCGCATAGGCGGAGACCTCGTAGCGCTGGTAGCCGGCCGCGCTCATCAGGGTGCGGCCGGCCTGTTGCATGGCCCACAGGGTTGCGTCATCGGGACATGCGGGCGGGTGGTGATGGAACCAGGTGTGCGGTTCGATGGTGAGTTCATACCAGGAAATATGTGCCGGGTGCGTTGCCAGCGCGGTTCGCAGATCCGACAGGGCCTGCTCGATGGTCTGTTCCGGCAGGCCGAACATCAGATCCAGATTGAGGTTCTCGAAACCGGCGCCGCAGGCGGCCTCGATTGCCGTCATCGCCTGGCGGTGATCGTGGATGCGTCCGATGTTTTCCAGCAGTTGCGGTTGAAAGCTCTGAATGCCAAGGGACAGACGGTTGACGCCGGCCTCGCGAAAGCCCCGGAAACGTTCCTGATCGACGGTGCCGGGGTTGGCCTCCAGGGTGATTTCCGCGTCCGGTTCGAGCTTCAGGAGTGCGCGTATTCCACTCAGCAGCCGGTCAATCGCCTGCGCCGAAAACAGGCTGGGCGTTCCACCTCCGAAAAAAACCGTCTCCACGGTTCGGCCTCCGATTGCCGGAAGGTCCTGTTCCAGATCGGCAAGCAACGCCTCGAGGTACCTGCTCTCAGGGACCGGCCCGCGTACTTCATGAGAATTGAAATCGCAGTAGGGGCACTTCCGTATACACCAGGGGATGTGTATGTAGAGGGATAACGGTGGCGGTGCGGTGAACTGGAACATCTGGTGGGTAACAGTATAGCCGGTTCCGGATTCACACCCGGCTGCCGGGGCGGGACGGCGGCGTTACACCGGTGCCGACGGGTATCCGGAGCGCTGGTATGTGCGAATGCGGCGCCTATGCGCGAGTGTGCCCCAGTGCGGTTACCAGTTGCCGTAATGCCTGGCCGCGATGGCTGAGTGAATTTTTTACTTCCGGCGCAAGTTCGGCGGCCGAACAGGCATGCGTGGGTACGTAAAACACCGGGTCGTAGCCAAAGCCATTGGCGCCGCGGGGCTGGAACAGGATACGGCCTTCCCAGGTACCCTGGCAGATCAACGGTGTCGGGTCGGCGGCGTGCTCCAGGTAGACCATCAGGCACTGGAAGCGCGCGCCGCGCCGGCTTTCCGGAACCTCCCGCAGTTCCTCCAGCAGTTTTTCGAGGTTGGCCTGGTCACTGGCCCCGCTGCCGGCATAGCGTGCGGAATAGATGCCGGGCGCACCGCCCAGCGCATCCACTTCGATGCCGGAATCGTCGGCGATGGCCGGTCGGCCGGCATGGCGGGCGGCATGGCGTGCCTTGAGGAGGGCGTTTTCGACGAAGGTCAGTCCGGTTTCTTCAACATCGGTAACTCCGTAGTCACTTTGTGGCTGCACCTGCAAACCGAGTTTTGCAACCAATTGATTGATCTCGCGTACCTTTCCCGGATTGCTGCTGGCAAGGACGATTTCCTGCATGCTGATTATCCTTCCGCCAACGCCTGTTGCTGGCTGGCCAGCAATTGATCGATCCCCTGCCTGGCCAGCGACAGCATCGCCTGCAGCTCGTCCTGGTTGAAGGGATGGCCTTCCGCCGTACCCTGTACCTCGATGTATTGGCCGGCATCGTTCATGACCACGTTCATGTCGGTCTCGGCATTGCAGTCTTCCGGGTAATCCAGGTCCAGTACCGGTGTGCCCTGGTAGATGCCCACGGAAACCGAGGCTACCCGCCCTGTGAGCGGGTTTCGGGCCAGCGTCTTGCTGTCCAGCAGTGACTGGACGGCGTCCGCGAGCGCCACATAGCCGCCCGTGATACTGGCCGTGCGGGTGCCGCCGTCGGCCTGGATGACATCACAGTCTATGGTGATGGAGCGTTCCCCCATGGCCGCCATGTCCACCACGGACCGTAGCGAGCGACCGATCAGGCGTTGTATTTCCATGGTCCTCCCACCCTGTTTGCCGCGGGCGGCCTCGCGTCCCATGCGGCTGTTGGTGGAACGCGGCAGCATGCCGTATTCCGCCGTCACCCAGCCCTGGCCCTTGCCCCTGAGAAACGGGGGTGTCCGTTCTTCGACGGTTGCGTTGCACAGCACCCGGGTATCCCCGAATTCCACCAGCACGGAGCCTTCGGCATGCTTGGTGTAGTTGCGGGTGATCCGTACCTGGCGCATTTCGTCCGGGGCGCGTTGACTGGGTCGCATGGGTTTTCCTGGGTTGGGGTTTGTTGCGAGGCGCGGATTATACCTGCTCCGGAGAAAAGGTTCTCTGTGTGCGGCCCGGGACCAGCCCGGATTTCACTACAGCCAGATCATGCGGCCACACTCGAGCGGGTGGCACAGGAGGTGGTGGCAGGGATAGACGCGGATGTTGAACTGCTGCAATCCCCCGACCTGGCAGGACATCCCGCTGTCAAACAGGTCACAATGGTAGAGGGCCTCGCCTTCCGTGGTCTCACCGACAAGAAACAGCGGGACACCGCAGAAGGTGAGGTCCTCTTCCCGGACATTGGGGTTTCCCACGACGCATTCCACGAACACGTCATCCGGCTGCAGGCCGTTGAGATGGACTGCGACGTCCAGCGGCAGGGATTCCCCGGCATGGATCGACGCGGCGGTCGGCTGTCCCATGCGGGCACGGACACTGGGCCAGGCCGCCGCAATCTTTTGCTTCCATTGTGCCAGTTCCCTGGCACCTGCCGCGCCGTCTGCGGCCAGCCGCCGGCCCTCGCGGGCGGCCGGTGCGTAGGAATCCCGCAGATAATCCAGCGCCATGCGAATGGAATTGAACTGGGGCAGCACGGACTTCATCGAGGCCTTGGACAAGCGTATCCATGCCTCCGGTTCCCCGTCCCGGTTGCGGGCATAATAGGTCGGGATGACCTGATATTCCAGGAGGTTCATCAGTTCCCCGGCTTCCTGTGCCTCGCGGGTCTCCGGGTCGAATTCGGGGTGTGGTGTGATCGCCCAGCCATTTTCTCCGTTAAAGGCTTCCGCCCACCAGCCATCCAGTACACTGAGGTTGATGACGCCGTTGATGGCGGCTTTCATGCCCGAGGTGCCGCAGGCCTCCATGGGATATTCCGGGGTGTTCAGCCAGACGTCGACACCGGGTATGAAATCACGCGTCATGGACAGGTTGTAGTCTTCCAGCAGGATGATCCTGCCCTGAAATTCCGGGCGCAGGCTGATCTCGAACACCCTTTTGAGCAAGGCCTGCCCGGGCTGGTCACTGGGATGCGCCTTGCCGGCAAACACGAGGGTCAGTGGCCGTTCCGGGTCGTTGACCAGCCGCGCCAGACGCTCGAGGTCTCTGAATACCAGCCCGGCCCGCTTATAGGTGGCAAAGCGGCGGGCAAACCCGACCAGCAGGGTATCGTTGTGCTTGGGCGTGAGATAACAGGTGAGACGGCTGGCCAGGGACTTGGTCTGTGCACAGCGCTCGTACTGCTCCATCGCGCGGCGCTTGATTTCCTCGAGTGCATCCGCCTTCACCAGCTGGCGGACACTCAGAAACACGTGTTCGGGAATATTATCGATAAAGGTATTCCAGAACGCCTTGTCTGTCAGCTTGGCCCGCCAGTCGCCGCCCATATACATCTCGAACAGGGCAGACCAGGAATGTGCAAGATAGGTTTCGACATCGGCGCCGTTGGTGATGTACCCCATCGGGTTCTCCGCTACCTCGATCTCGGGCCAGATATAGGACTCCATTTGCGATGCCACTCCACCGTGAATGCGGCTGACGCCGTTGCGAAAGCGTGAACCGCGGATGGCGAAGGTGGACGTGCAGAAACCATCCGGATTGCGGGGACCGGCGCCCAGCGCGATAAACTCCTTAACGTGCAGCCCGAGTTTCCGGATTGGGCTTTTGAGGTAGGTGCGCATGGTATCGTGGCTGAACACATCATGGCCGGCCGGGACCGGTGTGTGAGTGGTAAAGGCCGTGCTGCCCGCAACCAGTTCCAGCGCGCTGCCAAAGTCCATGCCTTCCTGTGCACGTTCCAGACAGCGTTCCAGGATAAGGAATGCCGCGTGTCCCTCGTTGATGTGCCACACGGTAGGCTGTAAACCCAGCGCGCGCAGTGCCCGCACCCCGCCAATACCCAGCACGATCTCCTGCTGGATACGCATTTCCGCATCGCCGCCGTAGAGCTGGGCGGTCAGCTGACGGTCCGCCGGGCTGTTGGCGGGGACATCGCTGTCGAGCAGCAGCAAGCGTATATGGCCGGCGCGCAGTTGCCAGACCTTTAATGTGAGTTCTCGTTCCGGCAGTTCGATATGTACATAAACGTCTTCCCCGTTGTTATCCAGGGCCGGGGTAACCGGCAGGTCGCCGGGATCACTGCGGTGAAAATCGGCAATCTGGGCGCCATCGCAATCGATGCGTTGCCGGAAATAACCCTCCCGGTACAGAATCCCGATGCCCACGAAGGGCACCCACAGGTTGCTCATGGCCTTGCAGTAGTCGGCGGCCAGGATGCCCAGCCCGCCGGCATAGATGGGCATGCTTTCGTGAAAACCGTATTCTGCCGAGAAATAGGCTACCAGGTCCTGTTCCGAATCCAGGTATGCGCTGATCTGTGTGGTGGGTTGCTGCTCAAGGTAGGTGTCATAGGTCGTAAGGACATGCCGGTATTCGGTAAGCAGGATTGGATCCTTCACCGCCCGGTCGATCTTGTCCTGAAGTACCCGGCGCAGGAATACCTTGGGATTGTGGGAGCACGCATTCCACGTTTCCTGGTCGAGATGCCGGAACAGGCCCCGGACACTGCGGCTCCAGCTGTAATACAGGTCGTTAACCAGTTCTTCGAGACGCGCAAAGCGTTCCGGCAGCACCGGCTGGATCTCCACGCTGAATGTTGAGCCAGGTCCCTGAGATTTTTTCGAATCACTCTCGCTCATTGGTATCCACCGTATTTATCATTGTTATGCCCCCAAAGGTGCAATGCCCGCAGACGGTTCCCCCTCTGGTTGCCCCTTTGACCGAAAAACCGCGATCACCGCCCGCACCCTGTCCGCCGGCGACTTTACCACGAGTCGTGATCACTGCCACAGGCAGGCGCGGCGGTCAGCCACGATCCGTCGCCAGGTAACTATTGGTGCGGATTACGGGAACGCTCGCGTCCCAGCCGGAGGAGTGCCCTGAGAATGTCGGAGCGGTTGAGCTGTCCGACGAGACGGTGGTTGTCCGTCACGGGGAATCCGCGCAACGTGGTTTCCACAAACAGGGCCGCTGCGTCGAAAATACTCATATCTGCCTGGATCGTGGTCACATTTTGGTGCATATACTCGGAAACCCGCCCTCCCCATTCCTCGTGGTAGCTGGCCCTGAAGACGACTTCCAGGCAGTCTTTCTCGGCGAGCAAACCCACCAGATTGCCCAGATCGTCAATGACGGGCGCACCGGATATGCCCCGATCCGTAAGAATCTGCACGGCTTCCACTACATCCATGTCGGGATTCAGAGTGACCAGGTTGGTCGACATAAATGCGCTGACGGTATTCAGGTCTGCCATGGTATTGGTCTCATTGCTGACCACTGCGGGAGTGGAACCCTGCAGTGCGTTTCCTGCAGGGCCGGCGGCAGGTACCGCCGCAATCGGATGCGATCCCGGCGATGCGGTTCAACCCGCCGCAACTGCCGTGGATGCCGCGGCGCCCATACAGTAACCCGACGCCCATTCCGACCGCCGCCAGGGCAAATACGAGGATGCTTGCCAGCAGTTCCAGCATGGTCATTCGCACCCTTCAGCCAAAGTCGTCCAGCATGATGTTGTCGTGTTCAACGCCAAGGTCCTCGAGCATTTTGATCACTGCCTGATTCATCATCGGTGGTCCGCACAAATAGTATTCGCAATCCTCGGGTGCCGGGTGGTAGGAAAGGTAGTGCATCAGCAGTACCTCATGGATGAAGCCCCGGTAGCCTTCCCAGTGGTCCTCCGGCTGCGGGTCTGACAGTCCGACGTGCCATTCAAAATTATCATACTCCTTTTGCAACGCGTCAAAGTCTTCCTGGTAGAAAATCTCGCGCCGGCTGCGGGCGCCATACCAGAAACTGATCTTGCGTTTCGTATGCAGGCGCTTGAGTTGATCGAAGATATGGGCGCGCATCGGTGCCATGCCGGCACCGCCGCCGATGAACACCATCTCGGCGTCGGTATCCCGTGCGAAAAACTCGCCAAACGGTCCGGAAACCGTCACCGTGTCCCCCGGTTTCAGACTGAACAGGTACGAGGACATGATACCTGGCGGGACATCGGGAAGTCCCGGCGGTGGGGTGGCGATGCGGATGTTGAGCATGATGATGCCCTTGTCTCCGGGATAGTTTGCCATGGAGTAGGCGCGCGTCACCACTTCGCTGGTACCGGAGGTGAAGCGCCACAGATTATAGCGTTCCCAGTCGTCACGGAACTGCTCCGGTATGTCGAAGTCGCTGTACCTGATCCGGTGCGGGGGGCATTCGATCTGGATGTAACCACCGGCCCGGAAATCGAGGTCCTCGCCTGCCGGCAGTTCGAGCACCAGTTCCTTGATGAAGGTCGAGACATTCCGGTTGGAACGCACCCGGCAGTCGAGCTTCTTCACGCTGAAAATTTCCGGAGGAACCACGACCTCGAGCGCGCGTTTGACCACCAGCTGGCAGGACAGGCGATAACCCGCGACAGCCTCGCGCTTGTTGATGAAGGTGGTCTCGGTGGGCAGGATGTCGCCGCCTCCCGAGAGGACCTTCACCCGGCACTGCCCGCACGTTCCGCCGCCGCCACAGGCCGAGGGGACAAACACCTTGACTTCGGCCAGGGCGTTGAGGAGTTTCAGTCCGATCGGTACTTCGAAGGTTTTTTCGCTGTTAACGGTGATGGGAACATTCCCGATCGGTACCAGGCGGGAACGCGCATACAGGATGATGGCGACCAGCACCATGACAATGAGAGTGAACAACAGGACGCCGAGACTGATTTCAAGCATGGATGGATTACCGGCTGCGATTAAATCTGGATTCCCGAGAACGACATGAAGGCCAGAGACATCAGGCCGGAGATAATGAAGGTGATCCCCAGCCCCTGCAGGCCGGCAGGTACATCGCTGTACTTCAGCTTTTCCCGAATACTGGCCAGTCCCACCAGTGCCAGCGCCCAGCCGAACCCGCTGCCGACGCCAAACACGACGCTTTCACCGAACGTGTAGGAGCGCTCCACCATGAACAGGGAGCCGCCGAGGATCGCACAATTCACGGTAATCAGCGGCAGGAAGATCCCCAGGGCGATGTACAGGCTCGAAAAGTAGCGGTCCAGCAGCATCTCCAGGATTTGCACCAGGGCCGCGATCACACCGATGTAACTGATCAACCCGAGAAAACTGAGATCCACCTCCGGGAGACCGGCCCAGGCCAGCGCTCCGGGCTGCAGCAGGTACTGGTAGATCAGGTTGTTGGCCGGGACGGTGATGGCCTGCACTGCAATGACAGCGGCCCCCAGGCCAAGGGCGGTCTCGATGCGCTTGGAAATGGCGAGGAAGGTGCACATGCCAAGGAAGAATGACAGTGCCAGGTTTTCAATGAAAATCGAGCGGATAAAAAGGCTGAGATAGGCTTCCATGGTATTGGCCCTGTTACTGGATACCTTCGGTACGATGCACCACGTTGATCCGGTACTCCGGTTTTTCCACCTGGGCCGGTTTCCAGGTCCGTACCGCCCAGATCAGCAGGCCGATAATGAAAAAAGCACTGGGTGCCAGCAGCATCAGGCCATTGGGTTCGTACCAGCCGCCATCCCTGACCAGCGGCAGCAGCGGATAGCCCAGCAGGGTTCCGGAGCCGAACAGTTCGCGCAGGGTCGCCACCAGGATCAGGATGACGCTGTAACCCATGGAATGCCCGAGGGCATCCATGATACTGGGGCCTACCGGATTATGCAGGGCAAAGGCCTCGGCCCGGCCCAGCACGATACAGTTGGTGATGATCAGGCCGACGAAAACGGACAGCTGCTTGCTGATCTCGTAGGCATAGGCCTTGAGCACCTCATCCACCACGATGACCAGTGAGGCGATGATGGTGATCTGCACAATGATGCGGATATTAGTGGGTATGTGATTGCGGATCAGGCTGATGGCTGCGCTGGAGCACACCAGTACCACGCTGAGGGCGATGCACATGATCAGCGACGGCGCCAGCTTGACGGTTACCGCCAGTGCGGAGCAGATCCCCAGGACCTGCAGGGTGATGGGGTTGTTGTCCACCACGGGCTCCAGCAGGATCTTGCGGGTGGTTTCATTCATGCCGAACCTCCTTCAGAAAACAACCGCTCGAGGTAGGGGCCGTAGCCCTGGTCGCCAAGCCAGTAATGCAGCAACCGGGTTACCCCATTGCTCGTCAGGGTCGCACCGGCAATGCCGTCGACCTGGAAACGGGCACCGGGTGCTGCGGGATTGACGTTTCCCTTGATGACACTGATTCGCACCTTGCCCTCATCATCGAATGCCTGTTTGCCCTGGAAACGGGCCTGCCAGGCCGGTTTGCCTACTTCGTCACCCAGTCCCGGGGTTTCCGCCTGTTCATAAAAGGTGAGCCCCCGGATGGTTATCCCGTCATCGGCCAGCGCCAGGAATCCGTACATGGTCGACCACAGGCCGGTGCCGTTTACCGGCAGGATGACGGTCGTGAGTTGGCCGGCTTCCCGCACCAGATACACCGGGATATAACGGGGACGACGCTTGATCTGGGCGATATCCTGTTCCGGGGGCACGGCCATCCCGGTCTGCGGGTCCCGGGCCGCCGCCGCGTAATCATAGGTCGCCGGATCGACATCATCGGCATACTCTCCGGTTTCGAGATTCACTACACGGGTCTCGATACGTTCCCCGAAGAGCCGTTCCACATCGGCGCTGTCCACCTGGAAACCCGCGACATTGAGGATTTGCTGTTTGATAGCGAGTGACTGGTTGCGCTGCTGGATCGGTTTGAGCAGGATGGAAGCGCTGGATACCAGTACCGAACAGACCAGGCACACGGCCACGGCAACCACGACAATCTTGCGCGGGTCATCATTGGACAGTGCCAGGATCTGCCACCAGCGGGTATTCCGTTGCGCGGCCGGATCATGCGGCATTGCGGCGCATCCTCCTGCGAATATTGGCCTGAACCACAAACCAGTCGATCAGGGAGGCGAACACATTCGCAAACAGGATCGCCAGCATCATGCCTTCCGGGAATCCCGGATTCAGTACCCTGATCAGTGTGACCATGACGCCGATCAGGGCACCGAAGATCCAGCGCCCGGCATTGGTCATTGAGGCGGATACCGGGTCCGTGGCCATGAAGACCATGCCGAAGGCATAGCCGCCGAGCACCAGGTGCCAGTACCAGGGCATGGCAAACATCGGGTTGGTCACACTGCCAATCGCGTTGAACAGATAGCTGGTCACCACCATGCCAAGCATCACGCCCGCCATGATGCGCCACGAGGCGATCCGCGTATAAATCAGGAATCCGGCACCGAACAGACAGGCGAGGGTGGAGGTTTCTCCCATGGAGCCCTGGATGGTTCCGACGAAGGCATCCGCCCAGCTGATGCCCGCCGTGGTAATTGCCTCGATGCCGCCCGCAGTGGCCAGGTACAGCGGAGTTGCCCCGGTGAAACCGTCTACCGGCACCCAGACGGCATCGCCTGACATCTGCATGGGGTAGGCAAAGAACAGGAAGGCGCGTCCCACCAGCGCGGGGTTCAGGAAGTTCTTACCGGTACCCCCGAAAATCTCCTTGCCGATCACGACGCCGAAGGAGATGCCGAGGGCGACCTGCCACAACGGCACGGAGGCCGGCAGTGTCAGCGTGTACAGGAGGGAGGTGACGAAGAAGCCCTCGTTGATTTCGTGATTGCGCACCAGCGCGAACAGGACTTCCCAAAACCCGCCGGCGATCAGGGTGACGATATAGACCGGCACGACATACAGTGCCCCGTGCCACATACAGGCCCAGACACTGGCGGGGTCGAAGCCGATACCGAAACGCTCGAGCACTACGCCCCGCCAGCCATCGGCGGATTCCAGTCCCAGTGCGGCGAGTGCGGCATTCGCCTCGTGCCCGACCATGTACATCGCCATGAAAAAGCAGGGGGTACAGGCGAGTACCACGAAAATCATAACCCGCTTGAGGTCGATGGCATCCCGTACGTGGGGTGCGCCCGCCGTCACGTCCGGGGGCGTATAGATGAACGTGTCGACCATTTCATAGATGGCGCCGAAGCGTTCCAGGGTTCCACCCCGCCGGAACAGCGGCTGAATACGTTCCAGGTAACGTCGCAGATGTTGTGCCATCAGCTCGCCTTGATAATCTGTTGCAGGTTCTTTCTCAGGATCGGACCGTAGTCATATTTTCCGGTATCGACGAAGGTACACAGCGCCAGGTCTTCCTCCTCGAGTTCCAGGCAACCGAGTGCCTGGGCGGTATCGGTGTCCTCCACCACCAGTGCACGCAGTAGCTGGGTTGGCAGGATATCGAGCGGCATGACCCCCTCGAACGTTCCGATCGGTACCATCGCGCGCGGGCTGCCGTTCTGCGTCGTCGTCAGGGGGAACGACCGCTTGCGGAACAGGCTGGAGGCAAAGGCCCGGCTGGCCGAGAACTTGTGGAACCCGGGTGCGATCCAGCCGAACAGTTCACGCTCGCGGCCTTCGCGCAGAACGGATACCTGCAGGTGGTAGCGCCCCAGGTAGGCAACCGGGCCGACGGCATGCTGGCCGGAAAGAATCGAGCCCGATATGACCCGGGACTCGCCGCGTTGTAATTCTCCCTTGACCAGATCGCCGGTGCTGGCGCCAAGCCGGGTGCGAACCAGTCGCGGCCTGGTTACCATCGGACCCGCGAGGGCGATGATGCGTTCGGTAGACAGACGCCCGCTGGTGAACAGGCGGCCAATGGCGGTTACATCCTGGTAATTGAGGTACCAGACGCTGCGTGTGGCGCTGACCGGCGCCAGAAAGTGGATATGCGTCCCAACCAGCCCGGCGGGATGCGGACCGGTAAATTCTGTGACGGTCACTGCCGGTACCACCTGGTCCGGGAGGGAGGCGCCGGGTGCCGTACACACGTAGACCTTGCCCGGTGTCAGCTTGCTGATGGCGGTCAACCCGTGGCTGAAATCATCCCGGGACTCTGCGATGATGACGGCGGGATCGGCCGCCAGCGGATTGGTATCGGTGGCGGTTACAAAGATCGCATGCGGTTCACTGTCCGGGTTGGCCACCCGGCCGTACGGCCGGGTCCGGAAGGATAGCCACAATCCGGAGGCCAGCAGGTTGTCCCTGACCTGTGCCGCATTCAGCTCGCCGAGTTCATCCGCTCCATAGGCGTTGAAGGTTTCTTCCCCGCCGCCTTCCAGCCGGATGGCAATGGTTTCCAGAAAACGGCGGGTGCCACGCCCGATGTATTCGACGATACCGGTGCCGGGTGCCGTGGTGATTACCGAGGTCAGGTGTTTGCCGCTGACCAGCGGTTGTCCCAGCATGACGCGGTCCCCTTCCTGCACCAGCAACTTCGGCAGCCGTTTGTAGCCGATGTAATCCCGGCCAAGCACGCCCACGGTTTGTACCGCAGGGCCTTCATGGATGGTTTGTTCCGGCGTGCCCGCGATCGGGATATCAAGGCCCTGTCTGATGCGTATCATTTGGTTCTTGTTAGTAACTGCCTGAGAGATGGAGCGGGCCTGCCTTCAAACCCTGCGCTTGCAAAGGCCGCTAGATTAAAAGTTCGGGCGCAGCAACGCAACCGTATCCGGAAGGGAATCATCTCCGGTTCCACGCGGGTGGGCGGAATCCTAATATTTGTCTAATAAACTGCTCCTGAGTGCCGGGTTTGCACCGAAAGTGTGCATCATCCGGCGCGTCAAAATGCACCGGACAGACACCGGCCTGCTGACACGCCGGTGCGGCGGTGGCATCATGCACCCCGCCCGATGGTTCGCTCGGGAGCGGTACCGGCAGATCGCGGAACACTGTCAAAGGAGGAAGGTACAATGCACCCGTCGAAGCAGCTTGGAGACTACGGGCAATCCATCTGGCTGGACTATATCCGGCGCAGCCTGCTGAGCAGCGGCAAGCTGGATCAGATGATCCGGGAGGATGGACTGTCGGGTATGACATCCAACCCCGCCATCTTCGAAAAGGCCATTGCGGGTAGCGACGACTATTCCGCGGAGCTGGTGGAACTCGGACACCGGCCAGGGATCACCCCCCTGCAGGCCTATGAGCAGCTGGTGCTGGGCGATATCCGTAGCGCTGCAGGGCAGCTGCGTCCGGTGTTTGATGCCAGCGGGCGGCGCGACGGTTATGTCAGTCTCGAGGTCTCTCCGCGACTTGCCAACGATACGGAGGGCACGGTACGGGAGGCACGGCGACTCTGGAAGTCCCTGGATCTGCCCAACCTCATGATCAAGGTGCCGGCTACGGAGGCGGGCCTGCCGGCCATTCAAACCCTGCTTGCGGAAGGCATCAACATCAATGTTACCTTGCTGTTTTCCGTGGCCATGTACGAACGGGTGGCCGATAGCTACCTGTGTGCCATGGAGCAACGCCTGGCCGCTGGCGCCGATCCGGGTGCCGTGGCGAGTGTGGCGAGTTTTTTCATCAGCCGGATTGATTCGGCCGTCGACAATCAGTTGGCCGGGCGGCTTGCCGGCAGCCGGGATGCGCAGGAGCGGGCCGGGCTCGAGCGTCTCCAGGGGCAGGCTGCCATCGCCAGTGCCCGGCTGGCCTATCAGCGTTACCGGATCCTGTTCGGTGATGCCCGCTGGCAGGCGCTGGCAGACCGCGGGGCGCACCCCCAGCGACTGCTGTGGGCCAGCACCAGTGTGAAAAATCCGGCCTACCGGGATGTCCGCTATGTCGAGGAACTCATTGGCCCGGATACCGTCAACACGATCCCGCCGGCCACCCTGGATGCCTTTCGGGAGCACGGTGTGCCGCGTGCCAGCCTGGAACAGGACCCCGACACGGCGTCTGCGGTGATCAGGGCACTGGATCATCTGGGTATTTCCCTGGAGGCGATCACCGCAATGTTGCTCGATGAGGGGGTGCGCAAGTTTGCGGAGGCATACGACAAGCTGCTCGCTGCGATACAGCAGCGACTGGCTGCGGCGTCGGCCGCTAGCGCCGGCCGGCTCGGTTATTCACTGCCGGCCGGGTTGGGCGCTGCCGTGGAGGAAGCCCTGGACGACTGGCAGCAGAATGACAAGGTGGCGCGGCTCTGGGCTCGCGATGCCGGGTTATGGTCCGGTGGTGACGAGGCCCGCTGGATGGACTGGCTCGGGGTAACGGCCACGCAGATGGATCATCTCGGGGACCTGCGCCACCTGTCCGAACGGGTTGCCGGCCAATGTTACCGGTACGCGGTATTACTGGGTATGGGTGGTTCCAGCATGGCGCCGGAAGTGATCCGCGACACCCTCGGTACCTTCCCCGGACACCCGGATCTGCAAATTCTCGATTCCACCGACCCGGCCCAGGTCAGGGCGGTGGAAGACGGCGTCGATCTCGAGCACACCCTGTTTCTGGTGGCCAGCAAATCCGGGAGTACGCTGGAGCCGGCGATCCTGCAGGCGTATTTCTTCCAGCGCATGTGCGACACCGTCGGGGCGGGCCAGGCGCCGGCACACTTCATCGCCGTGACCGACCCGGGGTCCGACCTCGAGCGGCTGGCCGGTGAGACCGGTTTCAAGCGTATTTTCCACGGTGCCCCCGGGATCGGCGGCCGGTATTCCGCCCTCTCCAACTTCGGCATCGTTCCGGCAGCGGTGATCGGCGTAAACGTGGAACAGTTTCTGGACCGGACCATGGAGATGGTAGAGGCCTGCGCGGCCTGTGTACCGGCACGGGAAAATCCCGGCGTGTTACTGGGCTGCATCCTGGGCGCGGCCGCTGTTCGGTCGCGGGACAAGCTGACCCTGATTACCTCGCCCGGTATCGCGGCACTGGGTGCCTGGCTGGAGCAACTGATTGCGGAATCCACGGGTAAGCAGGGCAAGGGTATCATTCCGGTGGATGGCGAAGAGATCGGCGATCCCGCGATCTATGGCCATGACCGGTTGTTCGTCTATGTACGGCTGGAGAGCGCCCCGGATACCGGTCAGGATGCGGCAGTGCAGCGGCTCGAGGAGGCCGGGCTGCCGGTGGTGCGCCTCCGGGTCGCCGATCCCGGCAGCCTGGGGCAGGAGTTTTTCCGCTGGGAGATTGCCACAGCCGTGGCCGGATCGATCCTCGGGATCAATCCGTTCGATCAGCCCGACGTGGAAGCCAGCAAGATCGAGACCCGCAAGCTGACTTCCGAATATGAATCCCGGGGCAGTCTGCCAGCGGAGACGCCGCTGGCGGAGGAGGATGGCCTGGTGTTGTACACCGACCCGCGTAACGTTGCCGATCTGCGGGCACTTGCCGGGCACCATGCCTCCGTGGGCGACTTGCTGAAGGCCCATCTGGGTCGTACCGGAGACGGCGATTACGTGGCGCTGCTGGCCTATCTGGCACGTAATTCCGCTCATCACCAGCCGCTCCAGGCGATGCGCCATCTGATCCGGTCTACCTGGAAGGTGGCCACCTGTGTCGGTTTCGGGCCGCGGTTTCTCCATTCCACCGGCCAGGCCTACAAGGGCGGCCCCAACAGCGGCGTGTTTCTGCAGATCACCTGTGAGGATGCCGTGGACCTGCCGGTTCCGGGGCACGGGTACACCTTCGGTGTGGTCAAGGCGGCCCAGGCGCGCGGGGATTTCGAGGTGCTGGCGGAGCGCGAACGGCGGGCGTTGCGGGTGCACCTGGGAAAAGATACCGTGCAGGGGCTGCAACAATTATGGCGGCTGGTGGCAGCGGCGTGTGATGCGTGACCGGCATCCCGCCGCCGGGCGTTGGTGCCGCCAGGGGCGTGCCTGGCAGTGTCCCACCCCCGTCGCGATATCCCGGGAAAAGGCCCTGATGCGGGACGCTGAACTACACGGTTGATTTCATTTGCTATGCTTTTCGCGATTTGCTCCCGATGAAAAGGGAAGATCGCTGGCTTCCAGGAGGAGGATGTCATGCAGCTGGGAATGATTGGTTTGGGCCGCATGGGGGCCAATATGGTGCAGCGCCTCATGAATGCCGGTCACGAATGCAGGGTCTTCGACAGCAATCCCGATGCAGTCCGGGCACTCGAGGCGCACGGTGCCACCGGGGCGACCGACCTGGCCGGGTTGGTCGCCGGGCTTGCCGCGCCGCGCGCTGTCTGGATGATGGTGCCGGCGGCCGTTGTGGACCGGGTCATCGATGAGCTTGCCGGGCAGCTGGAGCCCGGTGATATCCTGATCGACGGGGGAAATTCCTATTACAAGGATGACATTGCACGCGCTGCGAGGCTCGGGGATGCCGGCCTCCACTACCTCGATGTTGGCACCAGCGGTGGGGTCTGGGGACTGGAGCGCGGTTATTGCCTGATGATCGGTGGAGAAACGCAGACCGTGCACCGGCTCGAGCCGGTATTTGCCGCGCTGGCCCCTGGCACGGGAGACATTCCCCGCAGCCGGGGGCGAAGCGGCGCACCCGCGCCGGCCGAGCAGGGCTACCTGCATTGCGGTCCTGCCGGCGCCGGCCATTTCGTGAAGATGGTCCACAACGGCATTGAATACGGCCTGATGGCGGCCTATGCCGAGGGCCTGAACATCCTGCGCCACGCCAATGTCGGCAGCCAGGCCCAGGCTGTCGATGCGGAAACCACGCCGTTACGAAACCCGGATGAATTCCGTTACGATATCGACCTGGCCGAAGTCGCCGAGGTATGGCGACGCGGCAGTGTGGTTGCCTCCTGGTTGCTGGATCTGACGGCGGATGCCCTGCACCAGAGTCCGCAGCTGTCCGAATTCGGTGGCCGGGTTTCCGATTCCGGGGAAGGACGCTGGACCAGCATTGCCGCCATCGAATCCGGGGCACCGGCACGGGTGCTGACGACCGCGCTCTATGACCGGTTTACTTCCCGCGGCGAAAGTGATTTCGCGGACCGGATCCTGTCTGCCATGCGCTTTGGCTTTGGCGGGCACCATGAGAAAACCGGGTAGGCGCAATGTCAAATACCCGACCAGCGAATCCCGCCACCGAAATGGCGTCATCCAATGTCATGGTGATCTTCGGTGCCGGCGGCGATCTTACCCGGCGCAAGCTGATTCCGGCGCTCTACTACCTGTACCGGGAGCAGCTTCAGCCGGAACGTTTTGCCGTGGTCGGGGTGGATCGTCGCGAGGTGGACAGTGCGGGCTACCGTGATTTGCTGGCGGCCGGTGCGCCGGAGTTTCTCGGTGCCGAATACGACAGGGCCATCTGGGAACGCCTGCTGGGAAGTATCCATTTTCTTTCCGGGGACTTCACGGAACCGGCAGTGTATCCGCGCCTGGTGGAGCAACTGGGCCAGCTGACAGCGGATCACGGCATCCCGTGCAACTACCTGTTCTACCTGGCCACCCCGCCACAATTTTTCATCCCGATCACGGCACAGCTCGGCGGGACCGGCCTGCTGGCGGAGGAGGGAGGATGCTGGCGACGTGTGGTGATCGAGAAACCGTTTGGCCGGGACCTGCAGTCGGCGCAGGAGTTGAACCGGAGCCTGCATGAGGTGCTCGGAGAACAGCAGATTTACCGCATCGACCATTATCTCGGCAAGGAAACGGTACAGAATATTCTGGCGTACCGGTTCGCCAACAGTACGGTCGAGCCGATCTGGAACCGGCGCTATGTCGATCATGTGCAAATCACGGTGGCGGAGTCCCTGGGTGTGGAGACGCGCGGTGGCTACTACGAGCAGGCCGGCGCCCTGCGTGACATGGTCCCGAATCATCTGCTGGCGGTATTGTCGGTGGTGGCGATGGAACCGCCCAATTCATTCGATGCGGACAATATCCGCGATGAGCAGGTCAAGGTGCTGCGGGCCATCCAGCCCATCGGGCAAGATGAGGTGCTGAGTGCCGCGGTCCGGGGCCAGTATGGCGAAGGCACCCTGCCCGACGCGCGTCGCGTATCCGCCTATCGCAGCGAACCGCGCGTGGACCCGGTATCCAGGACCGAAACCTATGTGGCCCTGCGGCTGATGATCGATACCTGGCGCTGGGCCGGTGTGCCCTTCTACCTGCGTACCGGCAAGCGTCTGCCGGGCCGGTTTACCGAGGTGGTGATCCAGTACCGGCATGCGCCGAACTTCATGTTCCGCAACTCGCTGGTGAAGCGTGATCGGGTCCCGGCCAATTCCCTGGTGTTGCGTATTCAGCCGGATGAGGGCATCGGGCTGAATTTCAATGCCAAGGTACCGGGTCCGACGACGCGCCTGGGCACGGTGGAAATGGATTTCCGCTACGATGAACATTTTTCCGCAAAGCCGACCACCGGTTACGAAACCCTGATCCATGACTGCATGTCGGGTGATGCGACGCTGTTTAAACGGGCCGATAACATCGAGGCGGCCTGGTCGCTGATGCAACCGGTACTGGATGTCTGGGAGGCCCTGCCGGCACGCGATTTCCCCAATTATGCCGCCGGCAGCTGGGGCCCGGAGGCCGCAGACCAGCTGCTGGCCCGCGACGGCAACACCTGGCGGGCGTGCAAGAGCTGCTCCGCGGCAAAATGACGGCTGCCGGCCCGGGACAGGCGCCGCGCTGGCATGTCATGCCGGATCCCGCGATGCTGGCTCGTGTCGTGGCGCAACGGATCCTGGAGTTGGCCACGGCTTTTCTTGCCGGGCAGGGTGTCTTCAGGATCGTACTGGCGGGAGGCACGACGCCGGAAGCGGTCTACCGGTTGCTGGCAGCAGCTACGACTGACTGGTCCCGCTGGCAGATCTATTTCGGCGATGAACGCTGTCTGGAAGCCGACCATCCCGGGCGCAACAGCGTCATGGCGGCGCGCAGCTGGCTGGACCGGGTGCCGCTGCCGGCTACCAACATTCACCCGATCCCGGCCGAAACCGGCCCCGAGGCGGCGGCCTGTTCCTACCGGGCGCGGGTGCAGGAAGCGCGGCCGTTCCACCTGGTCCTGCTGGGGATGGGCGAGGACGGCCATACTGCCAGCCTGTTTCCGGGGCAGGACCATCCGGAGTCCGAACTGGTGCATCCGGTGCATCATGCCCCCAAACCTCCGCCGGACCGGGTCAGCCTCGGTTTTGCGGCCCTGAATGATGCGGAGCAGGTCATCATCCTCGTGACCGGTGCGAACAAGCAAGCGGCCGTCGAACAATGGTGCAGCGGTGCCGGCCTGCCGGTTGCCGGGGTACACGGTCATGCCGGCGCGGATGTCTATATCGATGCCGACGCCTGGGGGGATCGAAACCGGCGGGATGTCCGGCTACACTGTTAGTTCACTGAAACGGCAGCTGGATATCAGATACCGGAGTGGCGGCCTGCGCAGCGCCACCGTGCCGGGAGGCCGCAGGTCAGGTAACCCCCTTGACTGCCGGATCTATCAATACCAACAGGCAGGCCATTGCACAAGAACAAGCTACCGTCCTACGCCATACGTCCCGGCAGTCGCTATCCTGCAGGGGCGACGGTGGTTGCCGGGGGCGTTAACTTTTCCATCTACAGCCGGCATGCCACCCATGTCGAGCTGCTGTTGTTTGATGATGCCGTGTGCCCGGAACCCTTCCAGGTTATCCCCCTGGAAGCACGCCAGCACCGCGCTTTTTTTTTCTGGCATGTGCTGGTGGTGGATCTGCCTGTCGGGACGCACTATGGATGGCGCATCGCCGGACCGGATGATGTGCACAGGTCGGGTTTCCGGTTTGACCGGGAGAAGGTCTTGCTGGATCCCTGGGCGCGTTGTGTTGTCGATGGCCTGTGGCAGCGTATGCAGGCCTGCCTGCCGGGAGATAACAGCGCGACTTGCATGCGCGGCGTGGTCGAATCCAGTGACTATGACTGGGAGGGTGATGAGAAACTGGGCTGCATACGCCCTGAAAGGACCATTATCTACGAGCTGCATGTCGGTGGTTTCACACGCCATCCGAGTTCCGCCGTACGGCACCCGGGCAGTTTCCTGGGGGTGATCGAGAAAATACCCTACCTCATGGAGTTGGGCGTTACCCATGTCGAGCTGCTGCCCGTCATGGCTTTTGACGAGCAGGATATGCCTCCGGGCGTGGCCGGACTCGGGCTGGTGAATTACTGGGGTTACAGCACCCACAGCTTTTTCAGTCCGCACCCCGGCTACTGCGTTGCACCAAGTGCCACGGATCATGTCAGGGAATTCCGGGACATGGTGAAGGCGTTGCATGCGGCCGGTATCGGGGTGATCCTCGATGTCGTTTTCAATCACACTGCCGAGGGCGGGGACGGCGGACCGCTGATCAATTTCAAGGGTATCGGTAACGAAACCTTTTATCATCTGGACCCCGCGGACCGCGCTGTTTACCGTGACTACACCGGCTGCGGGAATACCCTGAACTGCAACCATCCGCTGGTGGCCAGATTTATCCTCGAGTGCCTGGAATACTGGGTCGAGGAGATGCACGTCGACGGTTTCCGTTTCGATCTGGCAAGCGTGCTGTCGCGTGGCGAGAACGGCAAACCCCTCTACCATGCCCCGGTATTGTGGAATATCGAGTTTTCCAACGTGCTCAGCGAGACGCGGGTGATCGCCGAGGCCTGGGATGCGGCAGGGCTGTATCAGGTGGGCGACTTTCCCGGATTCCGCTGGGGAGAGTGGAACGGCCGCTACCGTGACGTGATGCGCCGTTTCGTCCGTGGTGACCGGGGGCTGATCAGTGAGGCGGCACTGCGCTTCAGTGGCAGCAGTGATTTCTACCAGGAAGATGACCGCCTGCCGAGCAACAGCATCAACTTTATCACCTGCCACGACGGCTTCACCCTGCTCGATCTGGTGAGCTACAACGAGAAGCACAACGAAGCCAATGGCGAGCAGAACCGCGACGGCAACAGCAACGTCCTGAGCTGGAATTGCGGTGTGGAGGGCGTGACGGATGATGCGGAAATCATCGACCTGCGCCGGCGGCAGGTGAAGAACTTCATGGCCATCCTGCTGCTCAGCCAGGGGATACCCATGATCAATGCCGGTGACGAGGTGCTGCGCACCCAGCACGGCAATAACAACGCCTGGTGCCAGAACAATGAGCTGGGCTGGTTTGACTGGACACTGGTGGAGACCCACCGGGATATGCTGCGATTTACACAGCACATGATCGCGTTCCGCAAGCGTCATCCCTGCCTGATGCATACCCGGTTCCTGACCGGCCAGGAACGCGAGGGTTACTGGTTTCCGGATATCAGCTGGCATGGCGAGCGGCTCAATCAGCCGTTATGGGGGGTATCCGATGCCCAGGTACTGGCCAGTACGCTGGGCGCACTGGAACCCTGGGAGGAAGACCTGCATCTCGTATTCAACATGGGAGACCGGGATCTGCGCATGCCATTGCCCGGGCTTTCCGGACGTGACTGGTATCTTGCCGTGGATACTTCCCTGGATACTCCGGGCGATATAATCGCGCAGCTGCTGCAACCGATGCTGGATCGGTCTGCCTACAACGTCGCGTCACGCAGCGTGGTGGTGTTCGAGGCGCGCTAGGCGGCCGGGCCGGCACTGCGGTTGCCAAACGTGTTGCCGGTTCACCCCGCCACCGGTAAAAACTGATTAACCGGCTGAATGTTATCCTGTATCATGAATTCAGCGCGCCAGCCGATACACCCGCATGCAGGGCGGCGATGATCTGATAACCAGTGTGAGCCGGATCCCGTTTCGGGTTTTTTGCGACCAGGTTTGAAGGTTGTTGATGTGCTGGCCGCTGCAACAGGTTGTAGAACGGTCAGCGTCTGCCATATCCATGGCTTCGGTTTCCCGCAAGCAGGGGAATATAGAGGGAGGGTTCTTTCATGCACAGTCCAAACAGTAAACTGTTGACATATGTTTTTGCCTTTGTACTCGCCGTATCGAATATCGCATTTACCTCATCGGCTTCAGCAAGGACCGCTTTTTATGAAGAGGGTGGTAAACCCACTGGAGGTGAAATGCTGGCGGATACCGTTCTGGTGCGTCCACTGATGCTGGTGGGCACTGCTGTCGGCATTGTTACTTTCGTGATTACTCTGCCTTTCAGTGCCCTGGGTGGCAACGTGGACGAAGCGGCAAAAACACTGGTTTACGAACCAGCAAAGTATACCTTCGTTCGCCCGCTGGGCGACCTCTAACCAGGCGGCGGGCATCCCTGCCGGTCCGGGAATCCAGACCCGGACCGGTGTTATCCGCATTTTTTACCCGCTGGAGAATTACCACGTCGCCGGCTGAAGGATTCCCGTTTTCGTGGTTGCAAAAAACGCTGATATCCTGCAGACCGTGGGGTGCTGCAGGAAACTATTCCGGAATTATACCGATGATACGCAGCATGACGGCCTTTGCACGGCTGGAAACCGGTAGTGAACAGGGAACCCTCTCCTGGGAAATCCGTTCCGTGAATCACCGGTTTCTCGAGATGGCAATCCGGCTGCCGGAGGAATTGCGCGCAGCGGAACCCGCGGTGCGTACCCGAATCAATGCACGTCTCGGCCGGGGCAAGGTGGATTGCACGCTGCGCTACCTGCCGGCAGTCTCGTCTGCAGCTCCGGTGGCCCTGGATCAGGACCAGCTGTCACGCCTGCTGGCGGTGTGTGCGGAGGTCGGCGACCGGTTGCCGCTACCGGCCCCGTTGAATCCGTTCGAGTTCCTGCGCTGGCCCGGGGTGGTGCGCGAGGAGAAGCTGGATACCGGCCCGCTGCTGGATGCGGCGCTGGCAGCGCTGGATCGGGCCCTGGAGGATCTGGTGGCCTCGCGTGAACGTGAGGGTGGCGCCATCAAAAGCCTGTTACTGCAGCGCTGCGCTGCGATGAGTGGTCTGGTGTCCGCGGTCCGTCAGTTACTGCCGGAGATCCGTACTGCCACCCGGGAAAAACTCGAATCCCGGCTGGCCGAACTGGATACTCCGGCTGACCCGGGCCGGCTGGAACAGGAGCTGGTGTTTTTGCTGCAGAAGCTGGATGTAGACGAGGAAATGGACCGCCTGGAAAGCCATATCGAGGAAGTTCGCCAGGTGCTGGAGCGCACGGAACCGGTAGGCAGACGGCTGGATTTTCTGATGCAGGAACTGAATCGCGAGGCGAATACGCTGGGTTCGAAATCCGCTGCTGCCCAGACCACGAAAATCTCGGTCGAACTCAAGGTGCTGATCGAGCAAATGCGCGAGCAGGTACAGAACATAGAATAGTTGCGGG
>Ga0210064_1000009_pt1 | contig 83521 bp, 76 predicted proteins | sample Muzzi_CordC_D2_FD_185531 | JGI IMG/M metagenome (GOLD analysis project Ga0210064, IMG submission 185531) | Wetland microbial communities from San Francisco Bay, California, USA, that impact long-term carbon sequestration - Muzzi_CordC_D2 (SPAdes) | ecosystem: Environmental > Aquatic > Marine >... | reverse complement strand
GTAAATAACCATCAAATGCTGGTCAGTCAGTGTCACGGCAACAGAAACTCCGTTGCCTCAGGCGCAAAGGCAAGCGGGAATATCAGCCGTCATTTCTGTGTGACAGGCAATAGGCACGGGCAAAGCTCAGCAACTCGTCCATGGCGCGCTGCCTGAATTTCTGTTTCTGGTGAACAAACGAGAACGGCCGCTCAATCGGTGGATCCAGTTCCAGTGCAACCAGAGTGCCCAGTTGCAGTTCCTTGTGAATGGTCACTTCGGGGGCAATGGAGATGCCCATACCCGCTTCCACCGCACCCTTGATGGCTTCGGGACTGCCCAGTTCCATGGAGACGTGGACGTCACCGGGGCTCATACCGAGACTGTTCACATACTCCTGAATGACTTCCCGGGTACCCGATCCCTCCTCACGTGAGATATAGGCTTCGTGCAGCAGTTCCTTCAGTCTGACGGTTTTCTTACCCGCCAGTGCATGCTGTGGATGGACGATCGCCACCAGGCGGTCATTGCGACATTCCTCCACCATCAGATTCTTGTTCAGGACGGGTGCCTCAACCACACCCAGATCGATATCGTTGTTTTCCACCATGGAGACGATGCCATCCGAGTTGGAGACCCGCAGATGGACATTGATATCCGGGTATTTTTTCTTGAAGTCCCCCAGTAGCGAGGGAAGCATGTATTCGGCAATCGTGGTGCTTGCCCCGATAATCAGCACGCCGCTGATCTCACCCGTCATGTCACGCACGGCATTTTCCATCTCCGCATAGAGATCGAAGATGCGGTCCGCGAATTCATAGACGCGTTTGCCAGCCTCGGTCAGGCTGATACGGTTATGGGTACGATCAAACAGGCGGGTATTGAAGTATTCCTCGAGCTGGCGCACCTGGAAGGTCACCGCCGGCTGAGTCATATGCAGACTCTCCGCCGCCTTGGTGAAACTCAGCAAGCGGGCGACAGTATGAAATACCTGCAATCTGCGGTCGGCCATAGGAAACCCTGTGAAAAACCCCGTAACAGCCGGGAGGTTCATTGGTAAGCTATTGAGACTATAAAGTAAATTTCGAAAAGACTCCAATAATATCGCGTGGAAGCCCGCTCCGACAAGGAACGGTGTCACTGGACAGGGAAAGCGCGGGCGGGATTAAGAGAAGGCGGTATATCAAGAGGGAGATATGAGAGGGTGATATACCGCCTTCGAAACGCAGCACCCTGGAGCGGGGTCACTCCGGTGCTGTCGGAGATTGCTACGGAGAAATGCTAGCGCTATCGGCCGCGCAAGGGAATGCGGCATATTGCCGCACCCCGCCGGCAGCGGTTTCTGGAAGGCTGCCGGATACGCAGCATATCCGCGCGGCTGGAGGCAGGCACGATGAGCCGGTTGCCGGATGCAACGGCACATTGCATCATTGCGCGATGCAACCACCATTGGTAGCCACAAATGATGAAACGGCCCACAGGAACCTGCGCCGACTCTTCCTGCTCCGCAATCTCACCATCCTCGGCGTAGCGCTCGGTATCATGCTGGCAATCGGAGTCTTCGAACTGTCGCTACCGTTGCAACCCCTGGTGATTGTCACGGGACTCCTCACCGTTCTCAACGCACTGACCTGGCTGCGCCTGAAGTCAGGCTACCGTGTCGGGGATGCCGAACTCTTCGGACAGATGCTGCTGGATGTCGCCGGGCTGAGTGCCGTATTCTATTTCACCGGTGGTGCCAGCAATCCGTTTGTCTGGTTCTATCTGCTGCCCCTGATGATCGCCGCCACCATCCTGCCACAGGTATATACCTGGACCATGGCCGGTTTGACCATTGCCTGCTATTCAGCCCTGTTCTTCCATAATATGCCGCTGCCCCACCCGCACACCCACCAGGAGGGGGAATTCCAGATGCATGTCGTTGGCATGTGGCTGGGTTTCGTCATCAGCGCCGGGTTCGTTGCCGTCATTATCGTCGGTATGGCACACAGCCTCCGTGAACGCGATCGCAAGCTGGCGGAAGCACGCGAACTGGCCCTGCAGAATGAACGGCTCGTCGCCATGGGTACCCTGGCAACCGGCGCCGCCCACGAACTGGGTACCCCACTGGGCACCATGGCCATTCTGATTTCCGACCTCGAAAAGGAGCATGCCGGAACCGGGGACACGGAGCTGCATAACAAACTGGAGATCCTCAGTCGGCAAATTGCACGCTGCAAGCAGGCTCTGTCGGTTATTTCCGCTTCAGCCGGTGCGGACCGGGCCGAGGCCGGCCAGCGCATGCCGGCAACACGTTACCTCAACGAGGTTATCTCGGAATGGCAGGCCCTGCGGCCCGCCGCGGTGCTGGAACAGCGGATTTACCAGGAGGTACCGCATAGTGAAGTCCTTGCCGAACGCACGCTTACCCAGGCACTGATCAACATACTGAATAATGCCGCCGATGCCTCACCCGGGAGTATCCGGCTGGATGCCACCTGTTCGGCCGCCGAGCTGATACTGGATATCGCCGACCAGGGGCCGGGCCTGCAGGCAGACCTGCAGGATGTGCTGGGGAGACGACCGGTTTCGACCAAATCCGGCGGCCTGGGTGTCGGGCTGTACCTGGCGCATGCAACCATTCACCGTCTGGGAGGCCAGGTATCGATCCGGGACCGAAAGCAGGGCGGCACCCTGACCCGCATTACCCTGCCCCTGCTGTTTGCCGCCAGGGAGGCGGACGACCATGAATAGCGGCCATACCATACGGGGGAAACCCTCATTGCTGCTGGTGGATGATGACGAGGTGTATTGCATGGTCCTTGGCGATGCCCTGGCAAAACGTCATTACGAGGTGTATATCGCACACGACCTGGCTTCCGCCCTGCAACTTGCACGGGAACAGGAGCCGGAGTACGCGGTTGTCGACCTGCGCATCGGCGCCGAGTCGGGTCTCGAACTGGTAAAACAGCTGGTTGCGCTGGATGAAAACACCCGCATTGTCATGCTCACCGGCTATGCCAGCGTAGCCACCGCAGTTGAGGCCATCAAGCTGGGTGCCGTGCATTACCTTACCAAGCCGACCAACGCCGATGACGTGGTCACTGCACTGCAGCGCGAGGAAGGCGACGCCACAGTCTCTCCCGCCGGGCAGCCACTGTCGGTCAAACGACTGGAGTGGGAACACCTGCAAAAGGTCCTGATCGAGCACAACGGTAATATCTCGGCCGCCGCGCGCGCCATGAAAATGCATCGCCGCACCCTGCAGCGCAAGCTAGCCAAGCGGCCGGTCAAGAACTGAAGCAGAAGAAAATCCTCCTTGTTGTATCTTAATTACAACAACCAATCATTCCCAACAGACCGTATTAGAACAACAAATTATACAAACACAGAAAATAATGTTGTTTTCTGACACCAGTTAATGTAGTTTACGCGATACAGTCTGGAGGGGGTTGACCGATAACGATCTTACCCACACGAAAGTTCGGTTATCGAGTGCGGAAACAGGTTCCATTCTTTTTTGCAAGGGAGGAGACAATGATGGCCAATCATCGCCTTATAGTGCGCGGTACCCGGGCTGTGTGTCTTGCCGGGTTTTTATCGTTACTGACATCCGGGGCATCTGCCTCGGGCTTTGCCCTGATTGAACAGAGCGTCAGCAGCATGGGCACCGCCTATGCGAACGGCTCGGCCGGCATGGATGACGCCAGCACCATATTCTTCAATCCGGCCACCATGGCACGCCTGCAGGGCAAGAATGCCACCGGTGGCCTGCAGATACTCCATTCCAATGTCGATTTTTCCGGCAAGGGCTTTTATAACCCCTCCAACCCGACTAACCAGTTTCTCGGCATCGGCGGGATGTCGACCGGGAACAACAAGCATGACGACCTCAGCCTGACGGCGGCCGTACCCCAGGCCGCGTATTCACAGCAATTCAACGAACAACTGTGGTTCGGCCTGACTGTCAACACGCCCTTCGGGCTCAAGACCAAGTACGACGATGACTGGGTCGGCCGCTACAGCGCCATCAAGTCCAAACTACTGACCGTCAACATCAATCCGGCGTTTGCCTTCCGGTTTAACGAGCGTGCCTCCATCGGCGCCGGCGTCAGCGCCCTCTATGCGGACGGCAAACTGACCAGTGCTATCGATGGCGGTCTCGCGATAGGGGCTCCCGGTACCGCTGACAGTCTGGCCAAGCTGGTGGGGGATGACTGGGGCTATGGCTGGAATGCCGGCCTCCTGCTGGAACCCACGGACCACACCCGCTTTGGACTGCACTATCGCTCCAAGATCGATTTGACGCTCAAAGGGGATATAAGGGTCAACGGGCCAGTCGCCAATCTCAATGACGGCGCCAAGCTGGATGTCACCCTGCCTGCCAGTACCTCGGTCAGCGGCTACCATGAACTGAATCCGAAATGGGCACTCATGGCGGACATTACCTGGACGAACTGGGACAAACTGGATGAATTACGCGCCGAATTCGACAGTGGCGGCGAGAGTCTTACCCCGCTGGATTGGAACAACTCGATCCGCGTATCCCTGGGAACCAGCTACCGACACAACGAGCGGTGGCTGTACCGCGCCGGCGTCGCCTATGATGAAACCCCCGTGCCCAACGACAAACTGCGCACCCCGCGGGTGCCGGATGAAGACCGCTACTGGCTAACCCTCGGCGCCAAATACAGTTATTCCAGGGATCTGACGTTTGACTTCGGCTACGCACATTTGTTCGTGGATGACTCCCGGGTCAAGAGCAACGATGCCTACGACCCGACCACCGGACAGACTTCGGGCTTCCACAGCCTGAACGGGGAGTACAACTCGAAGGTCGATATCCTGAGCGCCCAGGTCAACTGGCGGTTCTAGGCGAATACCCGCCAATAAAAAACCCCGGCATTTTGCCGGGGTTTTTTATCAAAATTCGGGTGCCAGGACAGCCGTTTCAGCCTTTTTTCATCAGGAACATGAATTTGCCACCTTCCTCGGTGGATTCCATCAATTCGTTGCCGGTTTGTTTCGCAAAAGCCTCGAAGTCCTTGACGGAACCCGGATCTGTTGCAATGATGCGTAACACCTTGCCAGTTTCCATCCCGTTCAGAGCCTTTTTAGCACGTAAAATCGGCAACGGGCAGTTAAGACCCGTGGCATCGAGTTCTTCATCAAAATCCGCCATTGTTTCCTCTCCTGTCTGTATAGTTAATTACTTGATTCAGACCCGACCCAGCGGATCTCGAGTGTTTTTTTTAATCGATCCGGAAATTTATGCCAACACGACCCAGAACGCAAGCCTCCATTCACCCGCCAAGCGCAGGCCCGGAGCCGCCGTGCCGATAGCCACATGATGATTAAGCTTTCAAAATACCTCCTCCCCGCCCTGTTGTTCGCGATGCTGCCCTATTCCGCTACCGGGGAAAGTCTGTACGCCGATCTGCCCGAAATCGGGGATTCCGCCGGTTCGAGTATTTCCCCGGAACAGGAGAAAAAACTGGGCGCCGAATTCATGCGTCAGCTCCGGCAAAGCGGCATCGTGCTGAATAACCAGGAGATCACCGCCTATCTGAATTCACTGGGCCAGCGCCTGGTCGCCAACAGCGAGGCACCCACCAAACAATTTACATTTTTTGTCGTCAACGATCCCTCGATCAACGCCTTTGCGGGGCCTGGCGGTTATATCGGCGTCCATACCGGTCTGTTCCTGGCATCGGAAAACGAGAGCGAACTGGCGGGCGTACTCGCCCACGAAATCGCACACGTCACGCAACGCCACCTTGCCCGGGCTTTCGAGGCCGCCAACAACCTGAGCCTGCCCTCGATGGCCGCCATGCTGGCCGCGATCCTGGTCGCCACCCAGAACCCGGATGCCGGAACCGCGGCAATTGCCGCCGTATCAGCGGGCAGCCTGCAGTACCAGATCAATTTCACGCGGGCCAATGAGTACGAGGCTGACCGTGTGGGCATCCAGACGCTGGGTCAGTCGGGACTGGATTCCTATGGCATGCCGAATTTTTTTGAACGCCTGCAGAAAAATTCCCGGCTCTATGGCAGCCGTCCCCCGGAATTCCTGAGCACTCACCCCGTCACCACCAACCGCATCGCAGAGGCCACCTCGCGCGCGGAAAGTTTCCCTGGCGGCACCGTGGACAGCCTCGATTTCCAGCTGGTACGCGCAAAACTCCAGGTCCTCAATTATGAAAATCCGAAACAGGTCGTGGAGGACTTTGAGCGCTACATGGACAAAAGCGAGAACGCCAAGGTCTATAAGGTCTATGAATACGCCCTGTTGCTTGCGAATACGGAAAAACCCGGCCAGGCACTGGAGATTCTGACAAAGCTGCACCGCAACGATCCGGACCGGATTGTATACCGCCTGGACATGGCCAGGATCCATGAAAGCAGCGGCCAGTACAGCAGGGCCATGGAACTTTATAAAGATGCCCTGGCGCTGTATCCCGGCAACCTGACCATCCTGCTACCCTATACAAAGACCATGCTGGTAGCAGGCAAATCGGCGCAGGCCTACAAATTGCTGTCAGACGTCAGCAGGGATAAATATGCCAATCCGGAAATATACAAACTGCTGGCAGAAGCGGCCGAGTCCACCGCTCGAACCGTGCAGTCCCATGACGCCATGTCGCAATACTATTTTCTGAATGGTTATACGAAGCAGGCCATTCAGCAATTACAACTGGCTGCCCGGGAACCCGGAGCAAGCGACTATGAATCGGCCCGCATCCAGGCCAGACTGAAGGAACTGGAAGCGCTGCTGGAAGAGGAAAAGAAAATGTGAACCAATCGCTACGATGGCTATCGAAAATATGAGTTGACACAGAATTATATTGAATGATAGTTTCCCTTGATGTGCATATAAATAATATTTCATTAAACATAACCTATAGTTAAACAAGGCTTTTTACAGGTCTTGCCAGGCCGCAACCAGACCATGAAACCAACGGAGTCGAAACGATGAAGATACGCCTTCCTGTCAAGCTGTTGACAATCGCTCTGCTATCCATGTTGTTCAACATCGGCTGCGCCGGTCATCACGACAAGGGCAGCACTGCCAGTCCTGCCTCCAGCGCCAGTCCGGAAGCCATTGCGGCCATCAAGAATGCCAGCGATGCAATTCAGTCAGCCAAGGCAAACGACTGGATTTGGCGGGATACCGAAACATTCCTGAAAGAGGCCCAGGCGGCGGCAGACAAGGGTGATAATGCTACGGCAATCAAGCTCGCGGAAAAGGCTAAATTCCAGGCCGAAAGCGCGGTCATCCAGTACAACTACGAAATGACCCACCCCCGCGGCCTGTAACCTGCCGCCGAACCGGAATCACCAGCAACAGACAAAGACGATCGAGGAGAACAGACCATGCGATACCGCGCGCAGTACCTAATCACTTCCCTGACGACCCTTGCCGCCCTCCTCGGGGCATTGTTACTTGCACCCACCGGGGCTGGCGCAGCAGACACCGCAATGAGCGTCGTGGAGCAAGGCAAGGCGATCGCCATTGACCGTACCAAAGGCAACTGCCTGGCCTGCCATGCAATGGATGACGGCACCTTGCCCGGCAATATCGCCCCCCCGCTCATCAGCATGAAATTACGCTACCCTGACAAGAAAAAGCTTCACGACCAGATCTGGGATGCTACGGTGGCCAACCCGAACACCATCATGCCACCCTTCGGTCGTCACCGGGTCCTCAGCGAACAGGAAATTGATCAGGTCGTTGAATACGTCTATACCCTTTAAAACCACATCACACCAGATAACCTTCAATTATCAGGAGATAGCAACGTGACCAGTATGAAACGCAGAATTTTTCTGAAAGGCTCCCTGGCAACCGGAGCAGCAGGCATGGCAATCAGCGCCGGCCTGCTCACACCGCGCATGGTGCTGGCCGCCTGGCCAAAAGAGGCTTTCGAGGCCACCAGCGTCGATGCAGCAGTCAACGGGCTGTATGGCAGTTCGACCTTCACCGATAGCGACAAGATCCAGCTCAAGGCACCGGATATCGCGGAAAACGGCTCGGTCGTGCCAATCACCGTCTCCACGGGCATCAGCGGGGCCGAATCCATCAGCATTATCGCCGAAAAGAATTCCACCCCGCTCGCGGCGTCCTTCACCCTGGGTACCGGTACTCAGGGCTTTGTCTCCACCCGAATCAAGATGGGCAAAACCGCCAGCGTGATCGCAGTCGTCAAGGCCGGGGACAAGCTCTACAGCACCGGCAAGGAGGTCAAGGTCACCATCGGTGGCTGCGGCGGCTGATCGGCTACGGCAGCTACTGAAACTTACAAGATTTGGCATAGAGAGGATTTAACATGGCAAGCATCAAAATGCGCGCAAAGATCAGCGACGGGGTAACCACCATCAAGGCACTCATCAGCCACCCTATGGACACCGGACTGGTGAAGGACAAGAAAACCGGCAAGGTCATTCCTGCCCATTTCATCCAGGAAGTCGTGTGCGAACACGGTGGCAATGCCGTTATGACGGCCGAGTGGGGACCGGCCGTTTCGAAAAACCCCTACCTTTCCTTCCGCTTCACGGGGGGCAAGGCCGGTGACACCGTCAAGTTGAGCTGGGTCGATAATCAGGGCAACAGCGACTCCGCCGAAGCCACGATCAGCTGATTGCGCCGATCCAATAACATCACTGACCAGAGATCCGGAGGAGAACGACTTTATGAACAAACTCCTGAGTGCAACACTCGTTATGAGCCTGCTGGGTGCGTTCACACTGCCCGCGCAGGCTGATCCTGAACAGGACCTGGAAAAATTCAGGTCCTATTTCGAGAAGCGTTTCCCGAACACCCCGTTCGCGGACTTCATCAACGGTGTTTATTCCATCGATGCCGCCTCCCGTGAACAGTGGGAGGAGATTGAAGAGTTCCCGCCCTATGAGCTGAATATCGACAAGGGCAAGGAACTGTTCAGTACGCCATTCAAGAATGGCAAGACCTATGCCAGCTGCTTTGACAACGAGGGCATCGGCATTGCGGAAAGGTACCCGTTTTACGATACCGGCTCGGGGCGCGTCGTCACGCTGGAACTGGCAATCAACGAGTGCCGCCTGGCAAATGGCGAGGAGCCGCTGCCTTACGAAAAAGGGGCAATCGCCGACCTCTCGGCCTACATGCACTACACTTCCCGCGGCAACATCATCAATGTTGTGATACCGGATGACCCGGGCGCACTGGCGGCCTATGAACGCGGCAAGGCGCATTTCTACGCCAAACGCGGCCAGCTGAATATGGCCTGTGCCGATTGCCATGTATTCAACTCCGGCAACAAGATCCGTGCCGACCTGCTCAGTCCGGCGCTGGGTCAGGTCACCCACTTCCCGGTCTACCGTTCCAAGTGGGGCGGCCTGGGCACCCTGCACCGGCGATACGTGGGTTGCAACAAGCAGGTGCGCGCCAAGCCCTACAAACCGCAGAGCGAGGAGTACCGTGACCTCGAGTACTTCCACGCCTATATGAGCAACGGGCTGGAGTCCAACGGCCCGGGGGCGCGCAAGTAAGCCGACCCCAGGCGGAAAAATCAAGCCCGGCTTGTTGCAAGTCGGGCTTTTTTGTCCCGGTTATCAAGTGACCACATTGATGAGCGACCCGGCTGGCAGGAAAATCAAGCACTGATCTGCGTCATCCGGGTCGCACGCGCTATACGGAGCAAGAGCCATGAGTCTCTCACGTCGTGAATTTCTACGCATGCTGGCCATCGCCAGCGCGGCCGGTTTCAATCTGTCCGGATGCGAATCCGGCAGCGAAACCGCAACCCCCGCAACCCCCGCAGCGGCACCCGCCGATCCCTACGAATTGCCGCCATTCGGGAACGTGTCACTGCTGCATTACACGGATTGCCATGCACAACTGTTGCCGGTGTATTTTCGCGAACCCAGCATCAACCTGGGTGTCGGCAGCATGAAGGGCCAACCGCCCCACCTGGTGGGCGAGAAATTTCTGCAATTCTACGGCATCCAGCCCGGAACGCGGGATGCACATGCCTTCACCTACCTGGATTTCGTTGCGGCCGCGCACCAGTATGGCAAGACCGGCGGCTTTGCCCACCTGGCCACACTGGTGAACAGGATCCGGGCGCAACGGCCGGGTGCCCTGCTGCTCGATGGCGGTGACACCTGGCAGGGGTCCGGAACCTCGCTGTGGACCAATGCCCAGGATATGGTGGACGCCCAGTTGCTGCTGGGCGTCGATGTCATGACACCCCATTGGGAAATGACCTTCGGTGCCGACCGGGTCATGGAAATCGTCGAAAATGACTTCGCGGACAAGATCGATTTTGTCGCCCAGAACATCGTCGACAACGACTGGGAAGAACCCGTCTTCAAATCCTACACCCTGAAGGAAATCAACGGGATTCCGACGGCGATCGTCGGCCAGGCCTTCCCCTACACACCCATTGCCAACCCGCGATACCTGGTGCCTGACTGGAGCTTCGGTATCCGTGAGGACCGCATGCAGAAAACTGTCGACCAGGCCCGCGAGGCCGGCGCCCAGGTCGTCATCGTGCTGTCCCATAACGGGATGGACGTGGACCTGAAGATGGCTTCCCGGGTCACCGGTATCGATGCCATCATGGGCGGTCACACCCACGATGCCATTCCGGCACCGGTCGTCGTCGCCAACCCGGGCGGCAAGACCCTGGTCACCAATGCCGGTTCCAATACCCAGTTCCTCAGCGTGCTGGATCTGGATGTCAAGGACGGCAAGGTGCGTGATTACCGTTACAAGCTGTTACCGGTGTTCTCCAACCTGCTCAAGGCCGACCCGGCCATGACGGCATACATCGACGAGGTACGTGCACCCTACCGAGACAAGCTGGGGGAAGAACTGGCCGTCACGGACGAGGTCCTCTACCGGCGCGGCAACTTTAATGGAACCTTCGACCAGCTGATCTGCGATGCCCTCATGGACGTGAAAGGCGCACAGATCGCCTTCTCACCCGGTTTCCGCTGGGGTGTCAGTGTGCTGCCGGGCGAGGCGATCACGCTGGATCATGTTATGACACAGACAGCCATTACCTACCCGATCACCACACTGAACAACCTGTCCGGCACCCAGATCAAGAGTATCCTCGAGGACGTCGCCGACAACCTGTTCAACCAGGACCCCTACTACCAGCAGGGAGGTGATATGGTACGCGTCGGGGGACTCAGGTACACCATGGACCCAACGGCTTCCATGGGCAGCCGCATCTCGGATATGGAACTCGATGGCGAGCCGATCGACCCGGACAAGGAGTATTCCGTAGCCGGCTGGGCCAGCGTGCAGGAGCAGGAAGGCGGGGTCCCGGTCTGGGATGTAGTCACCGAGTACCTGCGCGACCGGAAGACCATCAGTCACATTGAACTGAACGAGCCGAAGCTCAAGAACGTCAAAGGGAATCCGGGTCTGGCGTAAGGACCGGAGCACGCCATACAGATCTGGCGAACAGCGGTTGGCAGCGCAGCCTGCCTGCCCGGGCCGCTACCTGAGTAGATGTGGTGTCATTTCCATCATGATGGCCGACATCGGTGTACGCGGTGTCGGCCAAAGCCGTGAAGAGGCGTTACAGGAAGTGGCCGTCGCACTCACGGTCGTAATTATCGACCCGGATACGGTGATATGCACCGAATGGGTGACGCTGGAATGCGCATCGCAAGGGCGCGACCCGTGCCTTTGGACCGGGGCATGCGGACCACGCCCGGCAACCGCCACCCTCCGGCAATGGTACGCGGCCACCCCGCCGGCTTTTTGTTTGCCGTGAAAGCCAGCCGTTACATCACCCACATGTAAAAACCAGGGGAACCGCGGAAAACCCTGCCGCCCTTCCTGGACAGGATCAGGGCCCTCGACGACAAGCTCGGACCCATCCTGTTCCAGCTACCGACGCGCTGGCATTTCAATGCACACCGACTGAGTGAATTCCTCCACGCCCTGAGCCGTGAATTTCGCTATGCCTTCGAGTTCCGCGACCGGAGCTGGCTGAACGAGCAGTCCGGTGAACTGCTGGCTGCCATAATGCGGCATGTTACATCTATGAACTGGAAAGCGTTCTCACCCCGCCACAGGTGACTACCGACCTCGTCTACCTGCGCCTGCAAGGCCCGGACGGGGCCTATCGGGGAAACTATGATCGCCAGACACTGGAAAACTGGTCCGGGGCTGTACGGAGTGGGCGTCACGAGGGTATCGAGTCTATTGTTATTTTGACAATGACCAGTCGGGTTATGCGGTTCGTATTACCGCACCGCTGCAAGCTATACTTACATAGGAGTGCTTGATGGATTTTCGTTGCATCACAGCGGGAAGTCGCCACCACACTGGTGCAATTCCCTGCATCCTGAATTGAAATGATGCACCGCATTCATCTTCAACCAGATTCCACCCGGGAGGTTCTATGTCAAAACTCTGGATCGTTGTGGCAGATCAAAGCAAGGCGCGTTTTTTCACCACGGCCAGCCCGCGCGGCGCACTACTGGAAGTGGGAGCACTGGAACATGCGGTGGCACGCGAGCGTGCCCGGACACTGACTTCCGATCGACCGGGACGCAGCTTCGACAGCGCCGGCATCGGGCGCCACGCCATGTCGACCTCGGTGGAACCCCGGGAACAGGAGACCATCCGGTTTGCCAAGCAGGTCGCCGAACATCTGAGCAAGGCGCATCATGAAGGCCGTTGTAATCAACTGCTGCTGGTCGCCGGCCCGGATTTTCTTGGCCGCTTGCGGGAACAATTCAAAACCACACCCGAGATCAGGATTACCGAAATCGAGAAGAACCTTGGCCAGTACACGCCACAGGAAATCCGTGCCCACCTGCCGGAACGCCTGTAAACAACCCGCCGTGGCAGGGCACGCTTGAAGCGGCATCACGCAGCACTGCGGGAATTGCAGGGGCAATCGCACCAGCGAGATCCTCTGGCAGCCCCGGTTTATTCCGCTCGCAACGCTTCCACCGGGTCGATCTGCGCGGCCCGGTGCGCAGGGATGACACCGGCGGCCAGTCCGATAATGACGGCTATGACCTCGGCAAGAGCGGCGTAAACCAGGGGCACGTGTACCGGCAGGGCCGGCAACACGGCATGCAGCAGGCCTGCCGTACCGACGCCCAGCACCAGGCCGCTCAATCCGCCAACGGCAGCCAGCACGGTCGCCTCGCCGAGAAACAGAACGAGCACCTGCGACTGTCTGGCACCCAGCGCCCGCAGCAGGCCGATTTCATTGATCCGTTCGTTGATGGCGATGGTCATGATGGTAACGATCCCGATGGCACCGACCAGCAGCGAGATGCCGCCGATGGCCGCCACGGCGAAAGTCAGCACATCCAGAACCGAGCCGAGCACATCCAGCATCTGCTGCTGGGTGGTGATGGTGACATCATCCCTGCCATGGCGCGCTTGCAGGGTGTTCCTGATCCCCTTCACGACCCGCTCAACCGGCGTGTCCCGGTCGTACAGGATGTCGATTTCAAACAGGCTGTCGTTATTGAACAGGTTCATGGCACGGGCCGCCGGGATGTACACCGTGTCGTCGAGATCAAAGCCGAGGACGCTCCCCTTTGACTCCATCACGCCAACCACCCGGTAGCGGCTGCCACCAATGGTGATGCGCTGCCCGAGAGGATTGCGTGTCGCGAACAGTTCCTGGCGCAGTTTGCTGCCCAGCACGGCGAAGGCCCGGGGAGCCGTGGGATCGTCATCCGGTAAAAAACGCCCCGACTTGACCCGCATACGGAAGGCGTCCGGCATCTGCGGCCCAGCGCCGTAGATCGTAGTCCGGCGGCGCCGGCTGCCGGCCTCCACCTCCGCATTCCCCTGCACCATCGGCACCACCGCACGCACATACGGCAACCGCGCAAGCGCCTGGGCATCCTCGATGGTGAGCGGGCGTTCGGTACCGAAGATACCCATGCTGGTACCGGCCGTGGTTGCCTTGCCGGGATTGATGCCCACCAGGTTGGTGCCAAACTGGGTAAATTCCGCCAACACGAACTGGTGGACGCCTTCACCGATGGACGTCAGCAATATCACCGCGGCAATGCCGATCGCGATGCCAACCGCCGTCAGAAAACTACGCAGGCGGTGGGCAACAAGCGAGGTGCCGGTCAGATTGAGGAAGTCACGCGTACGCATGCCGATCAGCGTTTCGACAAGGCCAGCACCGGATCCAGACGCGCCGCACGGCGTGCCGGCATCAGACTGAACAACAGTCCCGCCAGCAGGGCAACCGCGAGCGCCATTACCAGCGCCCAGGCAGGTGCATAGGCCGGCAGCACCGGGAAAACCTGCCGCACCAGCAGGCTGCCGGCCTGTCCCAGCAACAGGCCGAGTCCTGCGCCCAGCGCGGAAAGCAGCATTGCCTCGGTAAGCATCAGGACGATTATCTGTCGTGGTGAAGCGCCCAGCGCCTTGAGCAGGCCGATTTCGGCCGTGCGCTGCGAGACTGCGACCAACATCACGTTCATGATCAGGATCCCGGCGACCGCCAGACTGATCGCGGCGATACCGCCCACCGCATAGGTCAAGGCACCGAGGATACGATCGAACGTCTCCAGTACTGCATCCTGGGTGATCACCGTGACATCCCGTTCACCCTGATGGCGTTCCTGCAGGGTATCGATAACGAACTGCTTGACGGGCTCGATGGCCTCACGGGTTTTGGCCTCCACCAGGATACGGAACAGCGAGGCGGTATTGAACATTTGCTGGGCCGAGGCGACGGGAATAATGATGGTTTCCTGCACATCCACACCGATGGAGCGGCCCTCCGATCCCAGGATGCCGATCACGCGAAACCGCCGGTCACCAAGCCGGAGCCATTCGCCCAGCGCCGGCGTGGCGCCGAACAACTCGTCGCGGATCTTGCTGCCGATGACGGCCACCGGCATGGCCCGGTCGATATCCGCCAGCGGCAGAAAACGCCCCTGCCCCAGTTCCCAGTGACGGATTGCAAGCAGGTCGTGGCTGGAACCCAGAATGACGCTTTCCCGCGAGCGGCCCCGCCAGCTGGCATCCACCGAACCGACATTGATCGGTGCCATCCGCCGCACGCGCCGACTCCGGGTCAGTGCCAGGGCATCGTCCAGGGTCAGGTCACGGGGCGTCTCACCCATCATGGTAGTGGGATTGATGCCGGCGGTCTCGGAGCGGCCCGGGAAGACAATGATCAGATTGGTCCCCAGGGAGGCGAATTCGCCGATCACGTAGCGGCGCGCCCCTTCACCCAGTGAGGTGAGCACCACCACGGCAGACACGCCGATGGCCATGGCGATCAGCATCAACACGGTCCGGGAAGGAAACCCCCGCAGCGCACCCCAGGAGAACCGGGCCACGTCGGCGCTATGCAGTGCCATCCGGCTCATCCGTCATGCAGCCGTCCAGCATGCGCAGCCGGCGCCGCGCCCGCTGCCCCATTTCCGGGTCATGGGTCACCATGATCAGGGTAATACCACGCGCGTTGAGTTCTTCCAGAATGCGGATCACGTCCTGACCCGAGCTGTGATCCAGGTTACCGGTAGGTTCATCCGCCAGCAGCACCCGGGGTTCGGTGACGGTCGCACGGGCAATGGCGACACGCTGGCGCTGACCGCCGGACAGCTGTTCCGGCTTGTGATGGCTGCGATCACTGAGATGCAGGTCGGCGAGTGCCCGGGTGACCCGGGGAAGGCGTTCCTGCGGCGGTATGCCGGCCAGTATCAAAGGCAACTCCACATTAGCGGCCGCAGTAAGACGCGGCACCAGATGAAACATCTGAAATACAAAACCGATTTCCCGGTTGCGCACCTGGGCCTGCCGGACGTCGCTGAGCGCAGTAACATCCTGGCCATTCAACCGGTAGGTACCGGTGCTGGGCCGGTCCAGCAGGCCCAGCAGGTTGAGCAGCGTCGATTTGCCTGACCCGGAGGGCCCCATGATAGAGACGTACTCGCCACTCTCGATGGTGAGGCTGACACCATTCAGCGCATGTACTGTCTGCCCGCCCACCTGGAAGTCGCGGTGAATATCGACCAGTTCAATCATTATCCCCGGCCCGTGCATCCCGCACGGCGGGAACACCGCTTTCCACACCGTCACGCTCGACCGATACGACCACCTCCTCCCCGGCGTCCAGCCCGTTCGTCACTTCACTCCAGACCCAGTTACTCAAGCCGGTATTGATGGTGCGTTCCTCCAGCAGGCCGTCAGCGGTGAGGACCAGCACCTTGTTGCCTTCGAGGATCGCTTCCGTGGGGATACGCAGGGCACTGGAATTTTCATTCAGGATGACCTCGATATCGGCGCTGTAGCCCGGCAGCATGTCGCGGCAGTTCGCCGCGCACAGAAAATCGACCTCCACGTCCACGGTGCGGGCCTGCTTTTCCATTTCCTGGACATACGGTGCAATGCGGCGCACCCTGCCGGTGAAGACCTGATCGCCCATGGCATCCAGCGAGATATTGGCTGGCATGCCGACGCGAATCTGCGGCGCATCCACCTCGTCGATGGGCGCTGAGGCATACAGACAGCTGATATCCATGAGGTCAATCGCGGGCGGCGTCGGGATCCCTACCGGCGAGGGCGTCACGAACTCACCCACCTCGCCATTCACTTCTGCCACGATACCAGCGAACGGCGCGGTCAGGCGGGTCCGGTCGAGTGTGGCCTGCACCAAATGGATCTGTGCCTGCCGAACGTCATTGGTGGCCCGCGCTGCATTACAGGCAGCCTGCTGGGCGCGCGCTTCCCCGTCCGCCTTGTCGACCGCTTCCTCGGAAGTCAGTTTCTTCTGCCGTAACTGCTGCTGGCGCTGCGCCTCCCTCCCGGCGACCTCCGCCTTGATACAGGCCTGCCTGGCAGTTGCTGCAGCGGACCGGGCTTCGCTCGTCGCCAGCTCCAGTCGCGCCAGTTGATCGTCATTCCACAACTCCATCAATAACTGACCCGATTCGACCTGATCACCCTCGGTAACCGGCAGACTGGCGATCTGCCCGCCGATCGATGGCGAAATACCGGCACGGCGGCACGCCTTGATGGTGCCGGCACGTGTGTTCGCCACCGTATCCTGCACCGTACCGTAGTCCGCGGCGGCCACGATCACCGCGACCGGCTGGCTACCACCGAGCCACAGGTAAAGCGCCGCTATGGCGGCACCGGTGATAGCGACAATGACCGGAAATTTGAAACCTGTAATACGCATGGGTCTGGCTATTGCGATAGTAGCAACCGCGAGAATATCACGTCGGGCGGGCCTGCCGTTTGCTTATCCGCCGGGCGTGATCAAACCGCGTTCGTGACCTGCCCTGCAGGATCGCGGTGTTAAGACGCCGTGGTCGCTTCCTGCAGTGGAACAAAGGCGACGCCGAGAATATCACGGGTATGGATCTCGCCCCGGTCATCCTTTTCCACCAGCATGAGTTCCTGGGGCATATACGGCAAGCCCACCGGGATGACCAGCCTGCCGCCGGTTTTGAGCTGATCGATGAGCGCCTGTGGAATCTGCGCAGCCGCCGCGGTGACGATAATCCCGTCATAGGGTGCATGTTCCGGCCAGCCCCTGTAACCGTTGCCGATGCGGCACTCGATATTGGAATATCCCAGCTCCCTGAAGCGCGTGGCCGAATCCTCACCGAGTTCCCTGACCAGTTCCACCGTAAAAACCTTTTTCACCAGTTGCGCCAGCACGGCCGTCTGGTATCCGGAGCCCGTGCCGACCTCCAGTACGACGTGGTCATTCGCCGGCTGCAGGAGGTCGGTCATCAACGCGACGATGTACGGCTGGGATATGGTCTGCCCGTGGCCGATGGGCAGCGGACCGTTGTCATAGGCGAAGGCCTGCAACCCGGGCGGGACGAACACCTCGCGGGAAACCTGGCCCATGGCCGCCATCACCCGCCGATCCAGCCGGTCCCTGCCGATCAGGCTGCGGGTATATTCGACCTCGCGCTCGATGTCGGCAAGCATGCGTTTGACGGATTTTTTCATGGCGTAGCAGTGATTGTCGCAGTCAGCAAACCGGCTGCCGGAAACCAGAGTCGGACCATGGCCGGTCCGTGGGTGTGGCGATAGCGGAATACATCACAGACAAGTATACCTGACACTTCCCCGGGAAAGTTTCTCCGGACACCGGGTAGCCGGACGCCGCCCCTGTCGCCGGTGGCAGCCCGAGCGTCGATTCGTTATAGTCACCCGCCAGCCGCAACAGCACCTCGGTGGACCATACCAACCGTCCCGAAACCCACAGTAGAGGATTTCCTGTGCTTTACCTGAATGAATTGCGGGGTGCCGCCTGCCGGATCTTCCGCCAGGCTATCCACCGGTTGCAGTACCATCGGGTCACTGTTCCGTCGGCCTGGGAATCTCCCGTCACGTAACCCGCTAACCCGCTAACCCGCTAACCCGCTGGCATTTTCTCATGAGCACCACCGTTATCAGCTTCTGGGTCTATACGTTCGCGATTATGGCCGTGGGCATCTACAGCGCCCGCTACGCACGTGCCACCTCCACGGATTTCTTTCTCGCCAACCGCGGCATTGGCGCCTGGGTGGCCGCCCTGTCCGCATCGGCGTCGTCGGAGAGCGGCTGGGTCACGCTCGGCCTGGTTGGCATGGCCTTTCAGACCGGTATCGGTGCCCTGTGGATCATCCCGGGTACCGTGGTCGCATTCCTGTTCAACTGGCTGGTGATCGCCAACCGGTTGCGGCGCCAGGCGCGCGACCGGGGTTCCATCACCATTCCGGATGTGCTCGCGGCCAACTTCACCGGGATCGGCGCCCTCGTCATCCGGGTGCTGGCCATGCTCATTATCCTGAGCATGCTGAGCGCCTATGTGGCGGCGCAGTTCAATGCTGCCGGCAAGATGTTCGAGACCATGCTGGGCTGGCCCTATGAGGGCGGGGTGATCGCCGGCACGCTGATCGTGATGATCTACACCATCAGCGGTGGATTCCGCGCGGTCGCCTGGACCGATGTTATCCAGGCCCTGCTCATGGTTGCCGCCATGCTGATCCTGCCGGTGGTGCTGCTCGTCCATCTCGGCGGCATCGATGCCATGTGGCAGCGGCTCGGGGCGCTGGAGGATGCCGCCACCCTCACCGCCCCGTTCGCGAACCAGACCGGTATGGCGCTGGTTGGTTTTTTTGCCGTGTGGCTAGGCATCCCGCTGGGTTATTGCGGGCAACCGCACATCCTGGTCCGGTTCATGGCCACACGGGATGCCACCGCCATCCGGCGCGGCGCACTGATTTCCACGACCTGGGTCTTCCTGCTGTTTGCCGGAGCCGTGCTACTGGGGGTGTTCGCCCGCGCCTGGTACGGGACGCTGGATGACCCGGAAACGGTCCTGCCGCGGGTCGCCGCCGAGCTGCTCCCCGGGTTGCTCGCCGGACCGATGATCGCCGCGGTGCTGGCGGCCATTTGCTCCACGGCGGACTCCCAGCTACTGGTCAGCGCCGCCGCCGTCAGTCACGACCTCTATGTGCGGATCCTGGGCCGGCAGCCGCACAACCACATGATCGTGCGGTTCAACCGGCTGGCGGTGCTGGCGGTCGGGCTCCTCGCCATGGTCATTGCGCTCGGCAAGGTGCGGGTCATTTTCGATTTCGTGCTCTACGCCTGGGCCGGGCTCGGCGCCGCCTTCGGACCGGCACTGATCCTGATCCTGCTATGGCGGCGTACCAGCGCCGCCGGGGTAATCGCCGGCATGGTGGTCGGTTTCGTGACGGCCATCGTCTGGCGCGAGACCCTGCATGACGATCTCTACGAACTGGTACCGGCCTTCCTGCTGGCCTTTGTCGCGGTGTGGATCGTCAGCCTGGCAAGACCCGATAGAACATCACCCACCGTCGACGGCAAGCGACTGTCCGCCGGCTAATCGCGTCGGAACAACCTGGCGTGTTGGGGAGGTGATTACACTCACGATGCAGGCCGTGTAGCGTTGTTCAGAAACGTTCCAGGCCCTCATCCCAGTACGGGCGTTCGCCGAAACGCTCCACAAGGAAATCCGTAAAGACCTGGATGCGTCGGGGCAGCATGCGACCCGGCGGGTAGACGGCATAGATGCCTACCGGGGGGCGCCGGTATTCATTCAGGATGCTGACCAGACGGCCGTCCTTCAAATAACTGCCCAGGATAAAGGTGGGACCGGTCGTGATACCCAGGCCCGCTACGGCAGCACAGGCCAGGGCCTCGCCGTTGTTCGCGCGGATACGGATCTGCGGTTGGGCGAAAATCGTCCTGCCTTGTGGCGTCTCATAGCGCCATTGCTGCTGGTAACTGATGTGACTGTACTGCAGGCCGACGTGCCGCTGCAGTTCATCCGGGTGTGCCGGTTCCCCGTAGCGTTCCAGGTAGGTCCGGCTGGCACAGGTCGCGCCACGCGCAATTCCCAGGCGCCGGGCCACCAGCGTGGAATCCTGCAGCTCTCCGATCCGGACCGCCAGGTCGAAACCCTCCTCGACCAGGTTGAGATTGCGGTCATTCAGATCCAGGTTGAGCTCGATGGCGGGATACCGCTCGAGAAAGTCGGTAATGGCGGCCGCCAGGTGTTTGAGACCGAAGGTCAACGGGGCGGCCAACCGGAGTGCCCCGCGTAATTCGCTGGTCTCGTCAGTGACGCCCTGCTCCGCGTCGTCGAGGTCGGCGAGGATCTGCACGGCACGCTGATAAAAGTTCCTGCCGGCATCCGTCAATGTCAACCTCCGCGTGGTGCGATGCAACAACCGGGCGCCCAGGCGTCTCTCCAGCTGGCTGACACGCCGGCTGACGACCGATTTCGCCACGCCGAGCCGCTCACCGGCGGCACTGAAGGTCCCAGCCTCCACCACTGCAACCAAGGCTGCTGTATCCGCAAATCGATCCATACTGTTGCCAAATATAGAACAAACAGTTCCATAATTCTCTATTTATCTATTCTTTCGGAACGACCATGCTGATATCACTCCGTAAGGAGAGCCCTTGAGAGTCTAATTCAGAGGAGAAGACCATGAATCCATCTACGATTGCGGCAGCCACCCAACTGACCGGCCGGGTACTGATGTCCGCTATTTTCATCCTGGCCGGAATCAGCAAGATCGGCGCCTATGCCGGAACCCAGGGGTACATGGAGAGTATGGGTGTGCCGGGGATCCTGCTGCCCGCAGTGATCCTGCTGGAACTCGGCGGCGGCCTGGCCGTACTGGTGGGCTGGCAAACCCGGATGGCCGCATTCCTGCTGACCGGTTTCAGCGTACTCAGCGCCCTGATCTTTCATGCCAACCTCGGCGACCAGACACAATCCATACTCTTCATGAAGAACCTGGCCATGGCCGGCGGTTTCCTGTTCCTGGTTGCCGGTGGCGCCGGCGCCTGGTCGGTCGACGCCAGACGTGATACGAACCCGGTGGGACAGGTCCATGCCTGAACCACCGGACAGAAATATCCTGCATATCGACAGCAACGCACAGTGACTGCGATACATCCCAGCGGCATAGAGGAGGAGTAATGGCAATGAATAGCACACGACCACAGGCAAATTCCGATGTACGGAGTGTCACCCGCATTATCAAGGGGATACCGGCCACCGACGGGGCCGGCGTGGAACTGACCCGGGTAATCGGCCAGCCGGCGTTATCCATGCTCGATCCCTTCCTGCTGCTGGATGCCTTCCGCTCAGACCAACCGGAGGATTACCTCGCCGGTTTCCCCTCACACCCGCATCGTGGCTTCGAGACGGTCACCTACCTGCTCGCCGGACGCATGCGTCATCGGGACAACGCAGGCCATGAGGGGGTCATCAAACCCGGTGGCATCCAGTGGATGACGGCGGGCAGGGGCATCGTCCATTCCGAGATGCCGGAACAGGAAAACGGCCTGCTGGAGGGTTTCCAGCTGTGGGTGAACCTGCCCGCCACGCACAAGATGGCGCCGCCCCGCTACCAGGAATTCCCGGCCGAGCGGATTCCCGTGGAATCCAGGGAAGGCGGTGTCGAGGTACGGGTCATTGCCGGAATTACGTCGCAAGGCACCCGGGGTCCGGTTGTCCAGCCCCTGACCGAACCACTCTATCTGGATGTCCGGGTACCGGCCGGTCGCGATTTCAGCGAACCGCTACCGGCCGCGCACAATGCCTTTCTCTATGTCATCCGCGGACCGGTGACAATCCCGGATGTCGATGGCCGGACCCTGCAAATGGTGCGCGATGACCTCGGTGTTCTGGGCCATGGCGACAGCGTCCGCTTGCGGGCCGAAAGCGCAGACATACACGCCCTGATCGTGGCGGGCAGGCCGCTCCAGGAGCCGGTGGCCCGCGGCGGGCCGTTTGTAATGAACACCCGGACCGAACTAGCTCAGGCCATGGAAGATTACCGTCAGGGAAGATTCTGAGCCAATCACCCGGGTCAGTGGCGCTGCCCTGGGTGATAGGATGCTACCGGAGCGGTTTCAGGTAAACTGCCTGTTTCAAAATCCGCTATCTGGATACGTCTGTTGTGGCGAAAATCATTGTCAGCAAGGAACCGGGCGGGGACGGGGTACCTTTTCTCAAGGGAATTCTGGTGCAGTCATTGCTTGCGGCGGGAATTCCTTTCCAGGATGCCTATGCCACCACCCAGGCCGTGCGCCGGAGTTTGGGGAACAACAAGACCGTCACAACTGCCGAGCTCAAAGCCTGCGTGGCGGAAAGACTGGAACAGGACCTGGGTCCCGATGCCCGGCAGACCTATGAAGCCGAGGTCGATCGCAAGCAGGAGATCATCGTCAGCAGCGGCCGGGGCAAGAGTCGTTTCTCGACCGGCATCCTGACCCGCTCGCTGGATGCCTGCGGTATCGACAGCAAGTCCGTAGCCACGGTCGTGCAACGGGTTCAGGAGGTTGTGCAAACCAGCGGGCAGCCGGAAATCAGCAGCGCGGCATTGCGGCGCCTCATCTATCAGGCGCTCGGGGAACATTGTTCAACCGAAGTTACCCGGCACTATCTTTCCCGACTTCAGTTCGCAAAAACCACTGTGCCATTAATCATCCTGGTGGGTGGAGCCACCGGAACCGGCAAGAGTACCGTCAGCACCGAACTGGCGTACCGGCTCAATATCACACGCACCCAATCCACGGACATGATGCGGGAGATCATCAGAAATTATCTGGCACCACACGTGGTGCCGACACTTGCCTATTCAAGCTTCGAAGCCTGGCGCGGCCTCCCGGCGGGGCCCGTCCCGAGCGGACAAAGGAAAACGGATAACCCGCTGATCGCCGGTTACCTGAACCAGTACAGCAATATCGAAATGGCCCTGCAGGCTACCATTGCGCGTGCCGTGAAAGAACGTCACGATATTATTATCGAAGGCGTTCATGTACTGCCGGCAGAACTGGATCTGGACAACACCGGCAAACAGGCCGTGGTCGTCCCCGTCATGCTGGCTGTCACCAACCGGCAACGACTGGCTGATCAGCTTTCCTGGCGCAGTCGCGAACAGCCGGATCGCGCTTCATCCCGTTATCTGGAACAGCTGGATGCGATCTGGGACTTGCAATCCTTCCTGCTTAACCGGGCAGACCAGGCACACATCCGGGTTATCGCCAACTGGACCGTTGCGGATACGGTACGCGAGATACTGCATGAGGTAAATCTTCGGGTCAGTGAACGCTACCCGCCTGACCCGAAAATTCTGGAATGAGTGACAGCATACTGATCAGCCTCCGGCAAAGCATACGGGCACCGGCAATACTTGCTACATGCGATGATGAAAATTTCCGCTAACCGATCTGAATCTGTCCAGGCAGAACCCCGTACTGCGCCAGTCAGGACCGCCTCCCGGTGGCCGGGTTATATTCCGATAGCCTTTGTAGCATTGATTGGTGTGGCAGCAACCTGGATTGCATTCAACGCAGTCAATGAATGGGAACGCCAGCGGGTGCTGCAGGAATTTCAAAACGCAGCGAGCGACCGGGTACTGATGATTCAACGGGAACTCGATCTCACCCTTGGGCTGGTTCAGGATATCGGCAGCTTCTTCGAGGCGTCTCGATGGGTCGGGCGCCGGGAATTTCGCAAGTACGTGGGGCCGGCACTGAGACGTTATGACAGTATCGTGGCCCTGGAATGGATCCCCCGGGTGACTGATGCCGAGCGTAGCGCATTTGTGGATGACGCCCGCCGCAGTTTTCCGCGATTCCGTATAACCGAGTACAGTCCCGCGGGTGAACTGGTCGGTGCCGGGCAGCGTGAGGTCTATTATCCGGTACTCTTTGTACAGCCCTATCAACAACACCGGCAGACCCTGGGACTCGATCTGGCTTCCAAACCCTCGATCCTGGAAACGCTGCACCATACCAGGGATGCCGGACAGATGCTGGTCTCATCGCGCACTCCGATCGAACAGGATGGTATCGAGGAATATGGGTTCGTGGCCCGCCTGCCGGTCTACAACCAGGGGAAGCCGAAGGAAGGAGCACTTGAGGAGGATGAGGATGCGTCGCCGGAGACCCTGGAGCAGCGACGTCAGCTGTTGCGCGGCCTTGCATCAGGCACCTTCCGCATTGGTGCGATTGTTGAAGGGGCTCTTGAAAATATTAGACCGGTTGGCATCGACATCGTCCTGTATGAGGTATCCGGCGAGGGCAAAAGGACCTATCTCTACCGCCATGAATCACGACGCAGAAGCACGGATGATGCCGGCAGCCCGGTAAACCGCAAGCCACCGGGTGACAGAGAGTACCTCCAGACGTTAGGAGTCCGGAACCGGACATGGGAGGTGGCATGCACCTCGATACCCGGATATTTCCAGCCGGATCCCTGGCGCGGCTGGACCGTGCTCGCGGGCGGCTGGGCCTTCACACTGCTGCTTGTCATGTATCTTGCGACGCTGGTGGGACGTGCCGCCAAGGTGAAACATCTGGTAACGGAGCGCACGCTGCAACTGGTGGGGGTCAATGAGGCGCTCAACCGGGAAATCGGCGAGCGTAGCAAGGCCGAGAAAGAGCTCCAGGCGCTGAACGAAACCCTGGAACAGCGTGTTGCCATCCGCACTGCCGAAGCCGAACAGCATGTAAGGGAACTGGAGCAGTTTGCCTATGTCACCTCCCATGACCTGAAGGCTCCGCTGCGGGGGATTGCAAATCTGGCTACCTGGCTGCAGGAAGACCTGCAGGAAAAACACACCGACGAAAGTCGCGAGCAACTGGAACTATTGCGCGATCGCGTACAGCGCATGCATGCGCTGATCGAGGGGTTGCTTGAATATTCCCGCATTGGCCGGACAGAACGTTCCATCGAAACGGTCGATTGCGCCGAACTGCTGGCGGAGGTCGTGGACTCGTTGTCCCCGCCTCCGGGGTTCGTTATCGATATCGCCGGGGACATGCCCACCTTGCACACCGGACGTTTGCTGCTTTTTCAGGTGTTTTCCAACCTGATCGGGAATGCCATCAGGCATTGCAACTGTGAACAGGGTCATGTCCGTGTGACCGTGGTCGATCTGGGGGAGTTTCTTCAATTCACCGTAGCGGACGACGGGCCGGGTATTGCACCGGAATATCATGATAAGGTATTCAAAATGTTCCAGACTCTGGAGGCAAGGGATTACGGCAGCAGCACCGGAATAGGACTGGCGCTGGTGAAGAAGATTGTAGAGGAACATGGCGGCTCGATTACCCTCGAATCTGCAGAAGGCAAAGGCGCGATATTCCGATTTACCTGGCCGCGACAGGAATGAATCCTGGTCAGGGCGTCCGGTCACCGTTACCCATCGTTAATCAAATGCCCAGGGGGGGTTGTTTGTGATGCCGAGTAAAGACAAGAGTGCTGCCATTCTGCTGGTGGAAGATGACCGGGTGGACATCATGACCGTCCAGCGGGCCCTGAAGAAAATCGATGTCAGCAACCCGCTTTACGTTGCCCGCACCGGCGTGGAAGCACTGGGAATGTTGCGCGGTGACGGATTTCCCCGGATCGATCCGGCACCGTCCCTGATACTGCTGGATCTGAACCTTCCCAGAATGGGGGGAATTGAATTCCTGAAGGAATTGCGTGCCGACCCGGTCCTGCGTTCCCTGTCGGTCATTGTACTGACTTCCTCGAATGAACCAAGTGATCGGGCCGCCGCCTTCGAATACGAGGTGGATGACTACATCGTAAAACCGCATTCCTTCGACGAGTTTTCCCGCGCCATAGCCCTCATTCTTGGAGACTGGTTCTAATCGCCACCACTTGAGTGGATCACAAGTGGCCGCCACACATACAACAATCTTTACCGCCCGGCTCGACTTCACGCTAGTGTGGTGTAACGAATAACGTGCACCTATCAGAGGCCCACAAATGACCCAAGACAAGGCGCAGCCTGCAGTTAATGGCTATCCCCTTAACAAAGGCTGCAACGCCGTATTGGGTCATTTGTGGGCCTCCCCTCGGGCGAGACGAGAAGCCGTCATCTGCGGTGTTGCGCCTCTTGGAAAGGGCCTGCCATTCCCGGCGAGACGCGCCTTGCAGCTAACGGCTTCTCGTCTCGCTGATACGTACACGTTATTCGTTACATCACACTAGTACCGCCCTACAACCGGAATTGTTATGCTACGCGCACCGGCAGGCCGTGGCAGCAGACCCCGGACAGACCTGCCGTGGTGTCCATTCCGGCAACCGGATCAACCCGTGTTGCAGCTTCGCGTAACCAGGAGACAGTAATGTCACAGCAGGATAACGGAAAACTGGCAGAGGACCTCGTCAACTCATTGGGACTGCAGAACCCGCCGCTGGCCATCAGTTTTACCCAGGAAGCGGTTCCCGGTGTGGAACCTTTCACGGATGCCATGCCGGAACCGACCGCGGATGGCCGTACGGGGCGCGTACCCGCTGGTTGTGTGTTCTGGATGAAATCATCAGTACGCACCTTCAGCACCGTGGCAGAAGACCATGCCAACTGCAGTGTTGGCAGCGTAACCCATGGTTTCAAAACGCTGGAGGAAGTCGGTGACAAAGCGGATGTTGGCGCTCTGGTAGGCGCCGGGTGGGTAGCACCGGAGATGTTTCCCGGGATACCGGCCGTGAAGGAGCGCTTTCGCTATGTCACCTATGGACCCTTGGAGGATTGCGGCAGGGTACCTGATGTGGTGTTCCTGCGCATCAACGCGAAGCAGGCGATGACCGTCTCGGATGCATTCCCGGGCCTGCGCATCGAGGGCAAACCCCAGTGCCATATCATCGCCATTGCCAGGGAGCAGGGGGAAGTTGCGATCAGTGTGGGCTGTATGCTGAGCCGGGTCCGCACCGGCATGCCGAATACCGAAATGACCTGTGCCATACCCGGCAGCCGGCTGGCCGAGGTTGTACAGCAAATCAAAACCACCGCGGTTATCGACGGTACTGTGGCCAACTATGCCAGCGAGGACACCCGGCGTTTCGAGCTACGTTGAAACCCGTGCCGGGATCCGTCCCGGTGACGGCAGCGCTCAGGCGCTGGTACCACCCACCGTCAGCTCATCGATCAGCAGGGTCGGCTGTCCGACGCCGACCGGGACGCTCTGCCCTTCCTTGCCGCAGGTGCCGACACCGGAATCGAGTTGCAGATCATTGCCCACCATGGAGACCCGTTTGAGGACATCCGGGCCGTTGCCGATCAGGGTTGCGTTCTTGACCGGCCGGGTGACCTTGCCGTTCTCGATCAGGTAGGCCTCGCTGGCCGTGAACACGAACTTGCCCGAGGTGATGTCTACCTGACCGCCGCCGAAATTGACGGCATACAGCCCCCGCTCGACCGCGCTGATGATTTCCTCCGGATCCTGCTCACCGGCCAGCATGTAGGTATTGGTCATGCGCGGCATCGGCAGGTGTGCGTAGGATTCACGCCGGCCGTTGCCGGTGGGAGCCACCCCCATCAATCCGGCATTCAGCCGGTCCTGCATGTAGCCCTTCAGGATACCCTGCTCGATTAATACCGTATTCTGTGCCCGGATACCTTCGTCATCCACGCTCAGGGAACCGCGCCGTCCCGGCAGCGTACCGTCATCGACGACGGTACACAGCGGCGAGGCGACCCGCTCGCCAACACGGCCGGAAAATGCCGAGGTGCCCTTGCGATTGAAGTCTCCCTCGAGTCCGTGGCCAATGGCCTCGTGCAGCAGGATGCCCGGCCAGCCGGGTCCGAGCACGACCGGCATGGAGCCTGCAGGTGTGTCGACGGCTTCCAGGTTCACCAGTGCCTGGCGCACCGCCTCGCGCGCGTAACCCAGCGCGCGGTCCTGCTCGCCAAAAAACTCATAGCCGGCGCGCCCGCCACCCCCGGTACTACCCTGTTCGCGCCGCCCGTTCTGCTCGACAATCACGCTTACATTGAAACGGATCAGCGGGCGAACATCGGCCGACAGCGTGCCATCACTGACAGCCACCATTACGACTTCGTACACTCCCGCCAGGCTGACGACCACTTCCTTGACCCGCGGATCCTGGCGACGTGCCTCGGCATCCGCGTCCCGGAGCAGGCGAACCTTGTCATCGGCTGACAATGTGTCCAACGGGTCGCGGGCGGGATACAGGATATCCCCCTCACCCCGGTGCCACGCCTGCAGCCGCCCCTCACCGCCACGGCGGGCGATAGCGCGCGCCGCCAGTGAGGCATCCAGCAATGCGGGGATGCGGATTTCATCGGTATACGCGAAACCGGTCTTGTCCCCGCTGATCGCCCTGACCCCGGCGCCCTGCTCGATGCTGTGACTCCCTTCCTTGACGATACCGTCCTCGAGCACCCAGGACTCGAAGCGAGTCGACTGAAAATACAGGTCTCCGCCATCGACCGCATGGCCCAGCAACTCACCGAACACCCGGTCCAGATCCTGCTCGTCGATACCCGCGGGTGCGAGCAGTCGCTGGCGAGCAATTTCAAGGTTTGTCGTATTCATGGTTTCGTGTCCCGGTTTTTACTCGCACCCAAGGCGGCGGTGTTCAATGCTGGGGAAATTCCGGCGGGCACTGGCAATGCGCCCCAGATCCATTGCAGCCGTCACGACCCCGGGACCACGGGCCAGGGTATTCAGGACCGTACCCCAGGGGTCTACGATCATGCTATGCCCGTAGGTCTCGCGACCATTGAGGTGGTAACCGCCCTGGCCGGCCGCCGCGACGTAACACAGATTTTCAATAGCCCGCGCCCTGACGAGGATGTCCCAGTGCGCCCTCCCGGTAATGGCAGTGAATGCCGCCGGCAATACCAGCAGTTCCATGCCGACATTCAATTGCTTCCGGAAAAGCTCCGGAAAGCGCAGGTCGTAGCAGACGGACAAGCCCATACGGCCAAACGGACTATCCACAACCACGACCTCCCCGCCCGGCTCTATGGTTTCGGATTCCGTGTACTGCTCATTGCTGTCGACAAGCTCCACATCGAACAGGTGGATCTTGTCATAGCGGGCAACCTGCCGGCCGTTGTCATCGAAGACCAGACAGCTGGCCCGGACCTTGTCATCGCTGTCCGCGACCAGCGGAATGGTACCGCCCACCAGCCAGATACCATGACGTGACGCCTGTTCGGCAAGAAAACCCTGTATCCGGCCGGCGCCCGCCGGCTCCCGCATCCGGACCTTGTCCTGTTCGGTGTTGCCCATGAGGGCGAAATTTTCCGGTAATACCACCAGCCCTGCACCGCGGTTGACCGCCTCGGCGATCAGGCGCTCGGCCTCCAGCAGGTTGGCCCCGACCTTGGGGCCCGAGGCCATTTGAATACAGGCAATTACACTCATGGGGTGATGAATTCCGATAATCTCCGCATAATGCGACACGTGCCTGGTAATTACAGACAGGGCCGGATGACTGTCAGCTAAAAAGAATACCATAGATCCGCGCCAGTCCATGACGCGATGGGGCTGGCACTACTATTCCACCTCCCGGGGTTCGGCTGCGCCGTCATTACCCGAATTTACCGGCGGGATTTCCACCACGGTATAGACCGGATCGGACCACGGACCGGTTACGGAATATTGCTTGTATCCAAGGCGGGTGGCCTGTTCCAGCTGTTTGCCCAGCAAGCGCTGCGCCACCAGCAGGGCGGCACCCACCGCCGGCCCACCCGCAATGGCGCCGGCCAGCGGCAGGCTGGAACTCAAATGCGGCGCCACGCTGATCAATTCGTCGTAATCCTTGTCGGCCAGACCGATACGCCCGGAGATATCGATCCTTGCAGCGGGTCCCTCGATAAACAGGTCATTGGTATAGGCATCCCCGTCATCCAGTACAAAATTTCCCTCGATCCTGTCGAAGGTGAATCCCTTCTTGACCAGGTCACTGAAATCGAGCGATAGCCTGCGTTGCACGGTATGCAGGCTGACCAGACCGAACACCCGCCCGGCTCCCGGCTTGACATTCAGCAAACGTCCATCCTTGATAAGCAGATACAGTTTGCCTTCCACCCGTTCCGGCTGGAAATCCCAGGGCGCACCCTGCCAGCTGGCACGCAGCGAGCCGGACAGGTCCCCCCCCGAGATCTCTTCCCGGTAGTCAAATGCCTTGAGCAACTTTTCCAGGCGGCCATTGTTGATGGTGACATCGAACTGCGAAACCGACTCGCCACCCTCATCCCGCCAGTCACCGTTGGCACGTACAGCCAGCATATCGGATACCACCACCAGATCATCGACATGCACCGCGTCCGGCTCACGGCGTGTCTGGAGCTGCACCAGACCGTATTTGACATCGTCGTAGCGGAATTTTTTTATGGTGATATGCAGATCCGGAATTTCCGGTGGACGCATGGTCAGCCCGCGGTCATCGATGACCGCGGCGTCCTTCTGCAGGTTCAGCTTTTCCAGGTTTACCACGATCCGGTTGATATCTGCCCCGGACCGAACCAGCTGGATATCACCATCAATGGTTGGCCCGGAGAAACGCAGGTTCTGTACCAGCCCGGTTTCTTCCGCCTGCAGCCCGACGTCCCGCAGGCGGTAGTGCATGATTTCCAGATCATCAACCGCCAGGTCCAGCCGATAGGGCAAGCCGATGCTGCCTCCGTTGCCGGAAAATATCGGCCGCCACCGGCTTGTTGAAACCGCTTCCATGTGCCCCGAGATCAATAGCTCCTTGCGTCCCGGCAACGCAGGCGTCCCGCCACCGACGGTGATGTTTCCCCGCTCCAGATCGAACCCCTGGCCGCTTTCCTTCAGCCTCAGGGCCGCCTTGAGCGTATCGCCATAACTGAAATCCAGTTCCGGGGCTGCATGCAGTACCCCGTCAACCGTGAGCGCAAGCGGCCTGATCTCCCCGCGTGCCTTGCCGAAGGGCGCCGGCAGGTCAATCGCAATACCCTGCAGGGTGGAGGAAATGCCGAGATCGACATGCGGTGTTTCATCACGGTGCTCCAGCCGGCCGATCCGGAGCAGTACTTCCCAGTCGCTGTTGCCTGACAGAACGGCGGCAACTACCGGCTGCTGCTGCGCCACCAGACCGGCAAGGTCCAGCGGTCCCTGCATGCGGATACTGGTGGCGCTGTCCTTGCTGCTGGTCCAGACATTCACCGCGACCGGCTTGTCCAGCAGGCGGGCCTGCAGGTCCTTGCCGGTAATACCTTCCGGGGTAAAGGCGAGAACACCCCGGATCGCCTCCAGGCCAGGCCCGCCCTCCGCTTTTACCCGGAGCGCATTGCCGTTGAACCGGATGTTCCCGTTGACATCAATCGGCCGGTCCTCGCCATGCAGGGGAACGAATATGTCCAGGTCGAGAGTTGCATCACCCTGCGTGATGGTCCGGTCGACAAAACTGCCGTATACCTCCCCGAGCGGACTGCTGTTCAGCTCCGCCAGCATCACGGGCAACGGTCCGCGTACGGTACCCCGCAGTGACAGGTCCGGATTTTCCAGGTCACTTATCCGGGCACGTACCGTGGCCAGCGCGGCCGAACGGATCCTGCCGCGGTGACTGCGAATATCCATGGATCGCCCGGTGAAATCGACCTGTGCATCGAGTTGTCTGATCGGTGTCCAGGCTTCGTTATAGTCGAGGACCGCATCGGTCACCGGCAGTGTGACCAGCAGTTTACCTTCCCCGTTATCGAACGGCAGCTGGTCGAGCGGTCCTTCCAGCACCACGCGCCCGCCGCTGATTTCACCACTGACCAGGCTGCGATCCAGCCAGGCGACGCCGCGTTCCGACATGATACGGGCCGGCAGGTAGCGCTTGATGCTCTCCAGCTTCCCCCGATCGATATCGATTTGCAGGTCGGCTACCGGAGATTTTCCGCCACTTGGTAGTTCAAGTCCAACCTGTAAAGAAAGCGACATGTCACTATTTTCAATACTTAATTTTCCATCATAAAAATCCAGACCACCTTCCGTATAGCGCCAGGCCGCCTCCCCGTTGATGGCATCGAATTCCAGGGCATCCCGGAAGATCGCATCATCCTGGTAACGGATGTTGCTGCCTGCCACCCACAGCGTACCGGCACCGTGCGCCCCCGTGATACTGCCCCGCAGCCCCTGGATCGCCGGTCCCGCATCCAGCGGCCGGATGCCCACATCCCGGAAGGCCATATTCAGTCCGAGTACTTCGATGGAGTCATCCGCGGCCTTCAGATCGATATAGAGTTTCTCGACAATGCCTTCGGGCCTCAGCCGGGCGATCTGCTGCCGGTATTGATCATTCGTCGCCGGAGCCAGCCGGGCCAGTGACTGCAAGTCCTGCAGGTAGAGGTCGGTGAGGATGCCCGAAAAATAATCTTCCCCCTCCAGCGTGCGTCCGGCAAGCGACAGGTCGGTTCCGCGCCGGATGGTAGTGCCCTGCCCGACGACAAGATTCTGTGCGGCAAACTGCCAACCGGACAGGTGCGTACGCCATCCGAACTGGGCGGCAAACCGGTCAATGGCATAATCCGACCCGGCAACCGCATCCAGCTGATGCACGCGCAGCCCGTTGATTTCGAGTTCGCCCCGGACCGCTTTCAACCGGGTATCCTGCATATCAACCCAGCAGCGGACATCGGCAATACCGCTGACATCGACATCGGAGGCGATGTAACGCAGGTTATCCGGCGACAATGACAACGACTGACCTTTTACGTAGAACCGGCCACTCCAGTTGTCGGGGCGCTCGGCCCTTCCCTTGATGCTTGCCGCCACATCGACCCGGTAACCCAGATCTGCCGGGAGCATGGCGTAGCCGCTCAGGGTATGGCGGTCACCGGAATTTTTCAGACTCAGCGTGACATCCGAGATACGCAGCGGGGGACGTCGCGCCTGCAGATCATGAAAGGTAACTGTGGAATCATGGATGGAAAGACGATCCCCCGCCAGCAGGCCGGCCACATCCGAAACCCCGCCGCCGGCGCCTCCCAGCCGTTCGATATGGAACTGACCGGTTACTTCCCGGATGACCGTGATATCCGCACCGATGATATCGATACTCGCAAGCCGGAATTTCCGGTCATAGGCATAACTGCTGACATCGAGTCCAATCCAGATTTCCCGTACGAGCAGCAGGTCTTGCGGACTGGCCGGGGCGGCAATCACCACGTCCTTGAGCTTGAGTACCGGGTTCATACCGCGCCAGGTCGCTTCCATACGCCCGATGGTGACGGTCTTGTGCAACGACTCGCTGGCGAGTTTTTCTATCTCGGCGCGGTAGCCGCCCAGTTCCGGAACCCACAGGCGGGCCGCCGTCAGGAGGATCGCCGACAGTAGCAGGGCCGCGACCAGCAGCAGCCAGAAGAAATGGAGGGCACGGACCAGCATGAATCGTCGTGACGTTGTTTACCGGCCTGCCCGGAATGCACACCGGGGGTTACATGGGGACCACATCATATTGTTCCTGCATGAAAAGCGCCTCCACCTGGAACTTGATCGGTTTTCCAATGAAGGCCTCCAGTTCGGCCAGGCTGGCAGACTCCTCATCCAGCAACAGGTCAACAACCTCCTGGGAGGCCAGTACCAGCAGTTGCTGGGCATCAAACTGGCGCGACTCCCTGAGGATCTCGCGAAATATCTCGTAACACACCGTCTCCGGCGTCTTCAGGGATGCCCGCCCGCTACAGGTGGGACAGGTTTCACACAGCACATGTTCCAGACTCTCGCGTGTTCTTTTCCGTGTCAGTTCGACCAGCCCCAGCATGGAAACCTCGCTGATATGGGTCCGGGCGTGGTCCTTGTCCAGATACCGCTCCAGCGAGCGCAAAACCTGCCGCTTGTGTTCCTCCCGGGTCATATCAATGAAATCAGCAATGATGATGCCGCCCAGGTTGCGCAATCGTAACTGGCGGGCAATGGCCTGTGCCGCCTCCAGATTGGTCTTGAAGATGGTCTCTTCCAGGTTGCGATGGCCCACATACCCGCCGGTATTGACATCGACCGTCGTCATGGCCTCGGTTTGATCGATAATCAGATAGCCGCCGGATTTCAATTGCACCTTGCGCTCCAGCGCCTTCTGGATCTCGTCCTCCACCCCGTACAGATCGAAGATCGGCCGTTCACCGGGATAGTATTCAATCTGCACCTGCAGGTCCGGCATGAAACGTCCGGCGAATTGAGATACCCGCTGATAGGATTCGCGCGAATCGATACGGATCTTTTCAACCTGGTCATCCAGCAGGTCGCGCATGACCCGGACACTGAGGGGCAGATCCTCGTAGATGATCGAGCCCGGGCTCGCCTCTGCCTCGCTTTCGCTGATGGATGACCACAGTTTCCGCAGAAACAGCATGTCGGCACGCAGGGCCTCTGCACTGGCGCCCTCCGCTGCAGTGCGTGCGATATAGCCACCCTCGTCCTGTTCCGTCATGAACAGCTGGATGAGATCCCGCAACCGGATCCGTTCCGCTTCATCCTCGATCTTCTGGGAGATGCCGACATTGGCAACCTTCGGTATGAAGACCAGGAAGCGTGACGCGATGGTGATCTGGGTAGCCAGCCGGGCACCCTTGGTACCCAGCGGATCCTTGATGACCTGTACGGAGAGTTCCTGCCCCTCGCGTAGCAAGTCGCTGATACGGACACCGCTGTCGCCGGCGCCGCCTGCGGTTGCACCCGGACTCTGTATCAGGATGTCGGACTCGTGCAGAAAAGCGGCACGCTCGAGACCGATATCGACAAAGGCCGCCTGCATTCCGGGCAGGATGCGACACACCCTGCCCTTGTAAATATTGCCGACGAGACCGCGCCGCCGAGTCCGCTCGATCAGGATTTCCTGCAATACGCCGTTTTCGACCAGGGCCACACGGGTTTCCCTGGGCGTTACATTGATCAGTATTTCTTCGCTCATATCCGTTCCCTGTATATCGCACCCCGGCAGGAGGTGCAATACACAATCAACAGGTTACATGATATTTATCCCAAATTCCTTCAGCAAGTCCGCGGTCTCGTACAGCGGCAATCCCATGACCCCCGAATAACTGCCCTCCAGCCGGGTGACGAAGATGGCGGCAAGCCCCTGGATTGCATAGCCGCCAGCTTTGTCACCCGGTTCCCCGCTATCCCAGTATGCCTCACATTCGGCACGATCCAGCGTGCGGAAAGTCACGCAGCTGGTACTGACGCGCACCGCTTCGTGCGTCCCGGCCAGGGCCACGGCCGTGAGCACTTCATGACTGCGCCCCGACAGGTGCCGCAGCATCTCGATACCGTGTGCGCGGTCATGGGGTTTGCCCAGCATCCGGCCATCGGCGACTACCGCGGTATCCGCCCCCAGTACCGGACGCGCATCCACCGGCCCCGCGGCAACCTGCCCGACCCGGGCCTTGGCGAGCGCCAGCCGCCGCACATACGCATCCGGGGATTCACCCGGCAGCGGCGTCTCGTCCACGGCGACGTCCAGCAAGCGGAAGCGCAGGCCAATTTGCGCCAGCAGCGCCCGGCGGCGCGGCGAGGAGGACGCGAGGTAAATAACCGGTGCAGGATCCATCACAGGTCCAGGGGTCACGTTCGATGGTAGGGATGACCGGCCAGAATGCTCCACGCCCGGTACAACTGCTCCGCGAGGATCACGCGGACCAGGGCGTGCGGGAGTGTATGCGCAGACAATGACCAACGGATGTCGGCACGCTCCAGGCAATCCCGTGACAGGCCATCCGGGCCACCAACCAGCAGTGCGATATCCCGACCGACCTGCATCCAGTCCTGCACCGTGGTGGCAAGGGTTTGCGTATCCCAGGCCTGTCCCCTGACATCGAGTGCCACCACGCGTGCCTGCTGCGGGATGGCGGCCAGTATCTGCCGCCCCTCCTCCACCTGCATACGCGTCACGGGCAGCGCCTTGCGGCGTTTGCAGGGGGGGATCTCGACCAGCCGCAACCGGCATTCACGTGGCAGGCGGCGGGCATATTCCTCATAACCTTGCGTCACCCACGCAGGCATCCTTGTTCCCACCGCAATCAGATGAATTCGCATGCCGGGGTACCGCGCCAGAAGCTGCTGTACGGGGCTGATGCAGCGGAGAGCGACGGTGGCTCACTCGGGATCGGCATGGTCGCTGCCGCCGACGGACCACAGTTTCTCCAGTGCATAGAACTCCCTGGTCGCCGGTGTCATGACATGCACAACAACATCCCCCAGGTCAACCAGCACCCACTCGGACGCCTGTTCCCCTTCGACACCCAGGGGAGGGAACCCGGCCTGTTTCGCCTTGAGGGTTACATTATCGGCCAGCGCCTTTACATGCCGTGTTGAGGTGCCGCTGGCAATCACCATGCGATCCGTAATCGTGGTCATGTCACTGACATCGAGCAGCCTGATATCGACCCCCTTCAGGTCTTCCAGTGCCTTCGTGACCAGCTCCAGCAGGGCTTCGACCGAACTGTCCGGGAGTTTTTCCGACGGCTTTTTTCGTTCGCTATCCATTGATCACTGGCCGCCCTGATAGAGACCCTCTTGTCTGATTATCTCGAGTACCGCCTCCGGCACCAGGAAACCGGCGCTGCCGCCGGTGCTCAACAGCTCGCGAATCCGGGTTGCGGAAATTTCCAGCTGGGTCACCGGCAGAAACAGCAGCCCTCCGGCTTGCCGGTCCCGCAGGCCGGCGACCTCCCGGACCTGGTGCCCGTGAATAAAATTCGCAAGCTTTCCCTGCTGCGGAACATCGCTCCCCGGCCGGGTCATGACGATCATATGACACAGATCGATCAGTTCGTTCCAGCGGTGCCAGGTGGGCAATTCACGGAACGCATCCATGCCGATCAGCAGGCAAAAACTCCCGCCCGGCAGCTCTTCCCGCAACGATGCCAGGGTATCGAAGGTATACGACGGTCCTTCCCGCCCGAGTTCCCGCCGGTCAATCAGGAATTCAGGATAATTTTTCACCGCGGCTTCCAGCAGGCGTATACGCTGCCCGGAGCTCGCGACGGGCGGGGAACGATGCGGCGGCAGATGACAGGGGATCAACCGGACCTCGTCGAGCCCCAGGGCCTGCTGAATTTCCAGCGCCGGCCGCAGATGGCCGAAATGAACCGGATCAAAGGTGCCGCCCAGAATCCCGATCATGAAACCAGACTGGCGGCCGGAGCGAATGAGTAATCGATTAGCAAGCGTACTTTCCGATCGGCTCTTCAGGTGCGGATGTGGCCATCACCCAGGACGATAAATTTGAGTGTCGTCAAACCCTCGAGTCCGACCGGACCACGCGCGTGCAGCTTGTCAGTGCTGATACCGATCTCGGCGCCCAGTCCGTATTCGAAACCATCGGCAAAACGGCTCGAGGCGTTCACCATGACGGAACTGGAATCGACCTCGCGCAGGAAGCGCCGGGCGCGCGGCAGGGACTCGGTAATGATGGCATCGGTGTGGCTCGAACCGTAACGGGCGATATGTTCCATGGCCGCATCCAGGTCCTCCACGACCCGCACCGCCAGAATCGGCGCCAGGTATTCCGCCTCCCAGTCGGCTTCGGTCGCGGCCGTGATACCCGGCAGGATCCTGCGCGTGGCCTCACAACCACGCAGCTCAACACCGGCAGCGGTATATTCCTGCGCCAGTCGCGGCAGGACCTGTGCGGCGATCTCGCCGGCAACCAGCAGCGTTTCCATGGTGTTGCAAGTGCCGTAACGCTGTGTCTTGGCATTGACGGCCACCCGTACCGCCTTGTCCAGGTCCGCCAGGCCGTCGATATAGGTATGGCAGACACCGTGCAGGTGCTTGATCACCGGCACCCGGGATTCCCGGCTGATGCGTTCGATCAGGCCCTTTCCGCCACGCGGCACGATGACGTCCACATATTCCTCCATGCGCACCAGTTCCCCCACGGCGGCGCGGTCGGTGGTCCCGAGCACCTGCACGGCGGCGGCCGGTAACCCGGCACTGGCCAGGCCCTCATGGATGCAGGACGCGATCGCCTGATTGGAATGGATGGCTTCCGAGCCGCCACGCAGGATGGCGGCATTTCCCGCTTTCAGGCACAGGGCCGCGGCATCCGCCGTGACGTTCGGGCGTGACTCGTAAATGATGCCGATGACACCCAGCGGCACGCGCATGCGTCCGACCTGGATACCGGAGGGGCGATAGTTCATGTCCTCGATACAGCCCACCGGGTCCGGCAGGGCGGCCACCTCGCGCAGTCCTTCCGCCATGGCGGCAATCCGTGCGGCATTCAGTTCCAGCCGGTCCAGAAGCGCGGCATCGAGACCCTGCTGCCGGCCGGCGGCCAGGTCTTTTTCATTTTCCGACATGAGCCGCGTCGTGGACTCCTCGATGGCAGCGGCAATTGACGTCAGCGCGGCATTCTTACTGCCGGTTTCCGCACGGCTGATTTCGCGGCCTGCGGCACGCGCGCGCCGGCCGACCGCCTGCATATAGTCAGGCAGATCGAACTGCATGGATTCCGCTTCGACACTCATGGAAACAATCCGTCAGACCGCCGTTGATATCCCGTCGGCCGGCAGGGGATTCACACCCGCCAGCGACAGTGTCAATTGTAACAGTTCATCCCACTCGTTTCCCGCGGCCTGGCCCTTGATTACCCGGTCGATCCTGGCGCAGTGACGCAGCAGGCGACGGCACGCCGCGCCGGAGAGGTGGCCCAATGCCCGGCTGAAGGCCGTTTTACGCCCCTGCCAGACACGATACCGGGTCAGGACTTTCGGAACAGCCTCACCGCCGGCGACCGCACCCGCCATGACCGCCAGCTGGCGGATATCCCGTGCCAGCGCCCACAAAACCAGGGGGGACGCTACGCCTTCTGCCTGCAAACCCTGCAGGATGCGAGTGCTGCGTACCGCCTCGCCGGCCAGGGCGCTGTCGACCAGCCGATAGACATCAAATCGCGTATTGTCGGCAACCGCATCGAGTATGGCCGCAGCATCCACCGGGCCGGCACCCCGCTGTAGATACAGCTTGTCGATTTCCTGCCGGCAGGCCAGCAGGTTACCCTCCACGCGTTCGGCGAGCAGTGCCACGGCCTCGGTGGTGGGAACCAGCCCGCGTTGCTGCATCCGTGCCCGCACCCAGGCCGGTAGCTGCCTGGCGTCCAGCGGCCACACAAAAACCACCACCCCGGCCCGGTCGAGTGCCTGAACCCATTTGCTGTTACGGGCCGCGGCTTCGAGTTTGCCGGCCGTGATCAACAGTAGGGTATCTTCCGGGTGATGATCCGCCCAGGTTCGCAACGCATTTGCACCGGCATCGCCCGGCTTGCCGGAGGGCAGGCGCAGATCCAGGAGTCGGCGCTGTGAGAACAGTGACAGGGTGCCGGTGGCGGAACTCAGGCTGGCCCAGTCAAAATCCGCCTGTACCGTCAACACCTCCCGTTCCCCGTAGCCGTGTTCCCGCGCCCGGGCGCGTACGGCATCGGCGGCTTCCAGCACCCGGAGCGGATCTTCACCACTGATAAAATAAACGGGCGCCAGCGTATCACGCAGGCTGGCATCCAGTTGTTCGGGCCTGAGCTGCACAGCGGCTAGTGATCCGCCGCCGCCAGGATGCGCAACATGGACAGGCTGACAAGATCACGCCGCAACTCGTCGCCGATCAATTCCGCCTCTCGTTCCTTGGCCAGGATATCATCCTTGTTGAACACAAAATCACGGCTCACCGTCACCGTCTGGCTATCTATCAACGGCTGGTTGTCGGCGGAGAGGACCATGAAGCGAACCATCCGGCGGATCTTGATTTCCAGCACCTTGCCCCCGAGGTCCACGCTGAGTACGTCCCGGTCCTTCCGGGTGTCCTGTATTCTCAGGATGGCAGTGGCTTCCTCGCGGTTGTTCGTGACCCGCGCCCCGTGACTTTCCAGCGCATCGCGGAAATCGTCATTCAATTCATCGAACTCACTTTTCCCCTGGATGTAGGTGACCGCCATCGCATCCGGCAATGCCTGTTCACCGCGCAGGTGAAACCCGCAGCCGCCCAGCAGCAGGAGGCCGCCACCGATCAGCACCGTTAGCCCGCGTAATCCCGGCATCTGCAAGCGAAGCTCCATCTCAGGCCACCACATTCACCAGCTTGCCGGGCACCACGATAAACTTTTTTACCGGTTTATCCTGCAAGTGCTTGCGCACATTCGGCTCGTTCAGTACCAGGGTTTCCAGTGTGCTTTTTCCGGCATCGACGGGTGCACTCACCCTGCCGCGCACCTTGCCGTTGACTTGCACCACCAGGGTCACCTGCTCCTGCACCAGCGCGGTCTCGTCACAGACCGGCCAGGCACACTCCACCACGGCCTCCGCATGACCCAGGGCATGCCACAAGGCATGGGTAATGTGCGGTACGATGGGTGAGAGCATCAGCACGACGATCTCCAGTGCCTCCTGCACAACGGCCCGCCCCTGCCCGGAGACATCCTCGTACCGGTTCAGTTCATTCAACAATTCCATATTGGCGGCAACGACATTATTGAACGTATAGCGTCGCCCGATATCATCACTCACCCTGGCCAGCGTAGCGTGTAAGACGCGCCGCAGGCGCTTTTGCTCGTCGGTCAGCACCGCAACCTCGAGTGCCGGCGGCGTCTCCCTGCCGGTATGTTCGTAGACCCGTTTCCATAAACGCTTCAGAAAACGGCTGGCGCCTTCCACGGCGGCATCCGACCACTCCAGGGACTGCTCAGGTGGTGCGGCGAACATGGTAAACAGGCGCACGGTATCGGCACCGTAGGTGTCGATCAGGCCCTGCGGGTCCACCGTGTTGCCCCGGGATTTCGACATCTTCGAACCGTCCTTCAACACCATGCCCTGCGTCAGCAGGCGGGTGAAGGGTTCATCGCTCGCGAGCAGGCCCTCGTCGCGCAGCAGCTTGTTGAAGAATCGGGCATAGAGCAGGTGCAGTACCGCATGTTCGATACCGCCGATATACTGGTCCACCGGCAGCCAGTAGTTGACACGCGCATCGAGCATGCTCTCCTGCTGATCCGCGCAGGTATAGCGTGCAAAATACCAGGACGATTCGAAGAAGGTATCGAAGGTGTCGGTTTCCCGCTCTGCCCTGCCGCCACATTGCGGGCAGCGGGTTTCGATGAAGCTGGCCATCCGCTTCAACGGGGACCCTCCGGCATCGATCTCGACGTCGGTTGGCAGGGTGACCGGCAGATCGGATGCGGGGACCGGGACCGCGCCGCAGGCGGCGCAATTGATGATCGGGATCGGGCAACCCCAGTAGCGCTGGCGTGACACTCCCCAGTCGCGCAGGCGGTAATTGACCTGGCGGCCGCCTCTGCCCTCCCGCTCCAGCCAGTCGCCGATGGCCGCAACCGCCTGCTCCGATGTCAGCCCGCTGAACTCACCGGAATCCCGGAGGATACCCTTATCGACAAACGCGGCCCGGGACAGGTCCGCCGACTGCTCCTTGCCGGCGGGATAGACCACCTGGCGGATGGGTATATCATTCCTGCGGGCGAATTCGTAATCCCGCTGGTCGTGCGCCGGCACGGCCATCACCGCCCCGGATCCGTACTCCATGAGCACGAAATTGGCCGCCCAGACCGGTACTGCCTCCCCGCTGATCGGGTGCAGTGCCTGTAGCCCGGTATCCACACCGCGCTTCTCCAGGGTGGCCATATCCGCCTCGGCTACCCGGGTATTACGGCATTCTTCGATGAAGGCCTGCAATGCCGGGTTGCCGGCCGCCGCCTCGCGGGCCAGCCCATGTTCCGGCGCCACGGCGACAAAGGTCACGCCCATGATGGTATCCGGGCGGGTGGTGTAAATCGGCAGGATGGCGTCGCGACCGGCGATGCCGAAGTGCATCTCGATGCCTTCCGAGCGGCCGATCCAGTTCTGCTGCATGGTGCGGACCTGCTCCGGCCACCCTGCCAGTTGCTTCAAATCTTCAAGTAATTCATCTGCATAATCTGTAATCTTAAGAAACCACTGCGGAATCTCGCGGCGCTCCACCGGCGCCCCGGAACGCCAGCCCTTGCCGTCGATGACCTGTTCGTTGGCCAGCACGGTCTGGTCGACCGGGTCCCAGTTCACGGCGGCCGTCTTCTTGTAGGCGATGCCCTTCTCGAAGAGGCGGGTGAAAAACCACTGTTCCCAGCGATAGTACGCCGGATCGCAGGTGGCGATTTCGCGATCCCAGTCGTAACCGAAGCCCAGCTGTTTGAGCTGGTTACGCATGTAATCGATGTTCTCCCGGGTCCACCGGGCGGGGGGTATCTGGTTTTGCAGGGCCGCATTCTCGGCCGGCAGGCCGAAGGCATCCCAGCCCATGGGCTGCAGGACGTTCTTCCCCAGCATGCGCTGGTAACGGGTAATCACATCCCCGATGGTGTAATTACGCACATGCCCCATATGCAGACGCCCGCTCGGATAGGGGAACATGGACAGGCAGTAATATTTTTCCCGTGCGGGATCCTCGCTGACGCGGAACGCCCGGTGGTCTTCCCAGTATTGCCGGGCTTCGGTTTCAATGCGCTGTGGCGTGTAATTGGCGTCCATCGGGTTCCACACGGCTCATTCGCAACAAGCCGGGAAGAATACAGTAGCCCGGTTACCACTCACAACAGGGAACTTCAACTGGACACGACTTTGGTACACACTTGCAACATCGGAGGGACACACCCATGACAGATGAAAAATCCACACGTGAAAAATGGCTGGCGGCCTATGATGACATGATGGTGCGGGTAAAAACCGCCATCGAGGAGGCCGAGGAAAACACCCTCCCCGCGCTCAGACGCTATATCCACCATGCCCGCGATACGGCGGTCGAGCTGGAGGAACTGACGCGGGAGGAAGCCGAGAAGATCGCCTACTTCCTGGAGCGGGATCTGGAGGATGCCGGACGGCACCTGTCGGAAACCGGTCATGAGCTGGGTGACTGGCTGCGCTTTGACATCGGCCTGATCGAGGAGCGATTGCTGGACGCTCTGTCAAAGGCCGCCGACCATACCCGGCTGGAAATGCTGGAATTCGAACGCGACCTCGAGCAAGGCCCACCCTACAATACCGGCGAGATCACCGGGCCCGGTACACTGGCCTGCGATTCCTGCGGCAGCGTGATCCGCTTTCATGCCACCGGCTATATCCCGAACTGTCCCGATTGCGGCCACACCGTGTATCACCGCAAGATGGCCACGGATGCCAAGGAGTGATACCGGGCCGAACGCTATCCGCCGGGTGGAGCAGTGCCCGCGCTGCCGGCTGCCCGGCTACGGATGCGACCGGCAATCCAGGGCAGCAGCAGACAGATAACACACAGGATCACGACCGGCGCATTGCCCGTGACTACATAGGGCGTGGCACCCTGCCGGGGAACGATGCGGCCGGTCAGTACCGCCTCCTCGAATTGCGGACTGCGGGCCACAATCCGGCCATCGTAGGCGATGATCGCGGAGATGCCGGTATTGGTGGCACGCAGCATGGGGCGGCCGGTTTCCCGGGTTCGCATGCGCGCCATCTCGAGGTGCTGGTGTGGCGCCAGTGACTTGCCGAACCAGGCATCGTTGCTGACGTTGACCAGCAGCGCCGCAGCCGGCAGGTCATTGATCAACTGCTCGCCGAAGATGACTTCGTAGCAGATCGAAGTGGCGACCGGGTAGCCCGCTGCCTGCAGCAACGACTGGTCCGCACCGCCGGACGTAAAATCCGCATTGGGTACGGCCAGGGCATCCAGACTGTGGCCCAGTAGTCCGCGCAACGGCAGATATTCGCCGTAGGGCACCAGGTGCTGCTTGTAATAGAAGCCCGGCGAACCACCCAGCGAAACGACGCTGTTGTAATATTGCCAGGTGCCCTTGTCGAGCACCGGGATCCCGGTCAGCAAAGTCGCACCTGCTGCGCGCATCTCCTCGTCCAGTTGCGGGATCAGGCTGTTTTCCAACTGGTGGTAGAAGGCGGGAATCGCGGTCTCCGGCCACACAATCAGATCGGCATCCGTGACCGTGGCCGTCAGTTCCCGGTAGCGCGTCAGGGTATGCAGCAGATTGTCCGGCGACCATTTGTCCTCCTGGGCGATATTTCCCTGGATAATCGCCACGTCCAGCGGCGCACCGCGCGGTTCGGTCCATGACACCGGTTGCAGCAACCAGGCGCCTGACCAGAGTACACACAGCACCGCCAGACTGACGGCCCGGTTCCAGCCCCGGAATACGGCCACCAGCAGGGCCGCGCTGAGAGCAACGGCCAGCCCCGTGCCATAGACGCCGGCAACCGGCGCCAGACCGGCCAGGGGGCTGTCCACCTGGCTGTTGCCGATATTCAGCCACGGGAACCCGGAGAACAGCCAGCTCCGCACCCACTCCGCCAGAATCCAGCCGGCCGGAAAGGCCAGCACCAGACTCCTCCAGCCCGGGATCGGCGAACCGCGTTTCAGGGCATAACCCACCACGGCCGGATACAAGCTAAGAAACACGACCAGGGCCGCCGCCACCGTGGCGGCGGCCGCTACGGGTACCTTCCCGTACACGTGAATGCTGACATAGACCCAGGAAACACCCGCCCCGAAGAACCCCAGCCCGAAGAGGCCACCATGACGGAAGGCCTGCCACGGGCTGTCCGCCAGCCATTGATTGAACAGGACAGCCAGCGCCAGACATGCGACGGGATACCAGCCGAACGGTGCAAAGGCGGCGACGGCCAGCACCCCCGTGATGAATGCTACGCCCCCGCGGAACCGCTCAGGCTTGATGGTCACGTGGTACGGCTGCTTCGCGGTCCCCCGCACCGGCTGGTTTCGGCAGCAGGGTCAGCTGCAGCATATGGACACGGCGATTATCGGCGCGCAGCACCTTGAAAAGAATATTGTCGACCACGACACGCTCGCCGCGCTTGGGAAGGTGCCCGATTTTGCTGACCACGAGTCCGCCGATGGTATCGAATTCATCATCGAGATAGCGGGTATGGAAAAAATCGTTGAAGTCCTCGATGGGGGTCAGCGCCTTGACCGTGTAATGCATCTCGCTGTGCTTGCGAATGGTGTCTTCCTCCTCGACATCGTGTTCGTCCTCGATCTCGCCGACAATCTGTTCCAGTACATCCTCGATGGTGACGATACCGGCGACACCACCGTATTCATCCACAACGACTGCCATGTGATTCCGGCTGGAGCGAAACTCCTTTAGCAACACATTGAGCCGCTTGCTTTCCGGTACGAATACTGCGGGGCGTAGTAATTCACGAATATTGAGCCGTTTTTCGGCTTGCTCGATCGCATACAGCAACACATCCTTGGCCAGCAGGATGCCCACCACTTCATCCCGGCTCTCGCCGATCACCGGATAGCGTGAATGCCCGGTTTCGACGATGCTGCGCAGCAGTTCCTGCGGATCAGCGTCACGGTACAACATGTCCACCTGGGAACGGGGGATCATGATGTCACGTGTCTGCATGTCATCCACCTGCAGCAAGCCCTCTAGCATGGCAAGCATATCGGCATCGAACAGGTCCTTGCGCTGGGCGGCGCGCAGCAACTCGATCAATTGCTCGTTGTTGTCGGGTTCCGGCAGCAGCGCCTGTTTCAGCCGGGCTGACCAGGAGGCGGCTGCAGAACCATTATCTGATTTATCAATACTCATTGTAATACAATTAATTACTTATCATATTTAATCTGGTTTATACATACAGGGCTCGGGCTCGCGACCGGCCTCAGCCAGTGTACGGGAAGTTCATGGTCAGTTGCACCCCGGTGCGCGTGGCGCACACGATGGTCAGGTCATCCGCCAGCGGCTGAGCCAGCAGCTCGTCCAGCCGCTGCGTAAGTGCCTGCACCAAATTTCCGCGGGGCGCCTGCTGCAGGCAGCTGCAGGCCACCCCGATCAGCCCCTGTTCTTCCAGCCGCCCGCCCCGCTGCAGCTTCCCCTCGGTTACCGCATCGCTGTACAACAGCAGGGTGCTCCCTGGCGGGAATGGCATTTCGCGGTCCTCGTAGGCGGAGTTATCAAACAATCCGATGGGATAGCCAATGCCGCTGCCAACCAACGGCGCATCCTCGTTGGGTAAAAAGACCAGCGGGCTGGGTGTCGCCGCACCGGCATAGGTGAGCAGATTCCGGCTGCTGTCAATCACGCCGTAGAACATGGTTGCATATTGCCCGCCGGGCAACAGCGGCGACAGACGGGCATTCAGTCTTTCCAGGTACGCCGCCGGTTCACCCACCAGGGTGTTTTCACTGTCCAGCAGGGCATGCAGCCGGAAGGTATTAAGCGCTGCATTGATTCCATGACCCGAGAAATCCACCATCATCACCGAGACCCGGTTTTCATCCAGGCTGCGCAAACTCCAGAAGTCGCCTCCCAGTTCGGAACTGGGCTGGAAGCGTGACTCCAGCTGCAATCCGTGATGCTGCGAAATTTCCTGAACGGTGCCCCGGTCCGGCAGCAATACCGCCTGGGCTTCCCGTGCCATCTCCAGTTCACGCGCAATCCGCTCACCGTATGCCTCGAGGTCCCGCGTCAGTTGTTCCCGGGCATTGCGCTGCTCGATCAGGCGCGTCTCGCTTTCCTCCAGCGCCAGCTTCTGTTGCTGCACCTGCCGGATCCACAATATGGCAAGCAGCAGCAGGACCGACAGGGATCCACCGACTTTCCAGACCAGTGCGTATTCGATGACCGGGTCGTAGTGTACGGTAACCCAGCGCTGCTGGATGGCGGTATGTTCTTCCGGGGTAATGGTAGCCAGCACCTTGTTCGTTATTCGTGCCAGCGGCTGCCAGTCCTTGCGAATGCCGAAGCGGATCTCGATCGCTGGCATCTCGGCGGGGGCGGCCACCTTGAGATTGGCCAGATTTTGTTTCCGGATGTTGTAGACACCGACCGCAAGCGCACCCACGAAGGCGTCTGCCCGCCCAACGGATACCGCCTGCAGCGCATCGAGCGGCTTGTCCACCAGCAGGGATTCGATCTGCGGGTAATCCTCCTGCAGGTTGCGGGTAACCGAATAGCCTTTCACCATGGCCACGGTCTTGCCACGCAGATCCCCCAGTCCGCCGATATAGGGATAGTCATCACGTGTGAAAATAACCTCGGGTATGGTGGCAAACGGCTCGGTAAACGCCATATAAGCTTCGCGTTCCCGCGTTTTCACCAAACAGGTAATGATATCCAGGGTACGCGCATACATCCGCTGCAGGATCGTATCCCAGCCGAGTCCTGGCACCGGCTCTATGTGAATGCGCAGGCGCTCGGCCACCAGATCGGTGTAGTCCTGGCACATCCCTGCATAGGCACCTTCCTGGTCGAGAAATTCAAACGGGGGCCAGGCGGAATCCGCCCCGCGCCGGAGGGTTTCCGGATGCGCCTGCAACCACTGCTGCTCTGCCGGGCTAAGCTGGACAACCGGCGGCTCCCGGCTGGCATAAGACAACCCGGTAGCACCCAGCAATACCAGCCACAGCAACCGCCGGCAGACCCGTTTAGCGCGCATGCGCAGGACAGGGGTATCCGGACACCTGCAACCGGCGGCCCTGCCGGGACTGGTGCGATAAGGATTGCACAGCGATCTCAGGGATAGTCCGCCCGCTGCGCCGAGTGATAGGGGTTCCGAAAACCGAGCCGGTGCAACAGGCTGGTTTCCAGGTGTTCCATCGCATCGGCGTCCGCAGCCGCCCGATGGTCATACCCCAGCAGATGCAACACACCATGAATTACCATGTGTGCCCAGTGCGACTCCAGGGACTTGTCCTGGGCGATGGCCTCGGCCATGACGACGGGGGCACAAACCACCACATCCCCGAGGAGCTCCGTAGTGACACCCGGCAGTGGCGCATACGGGAATGACAACACGTTGGTGGGGCCATCCTTGCCACGATAGCGGAAATTGAGCGCCGTGATCTCGGCCTCGTCCACGATCCGCACTGCCAGTTCGGTGGACTCCCGCCGCTCACCCAGGGCAAGCTCCGCCCATTGCCGGATCCGGTCGGCGGGTGGCAGTCCTGCGCTGGATATGGCATATTGCACATCGATCGGGCAATCGTCTTCACTCATCATGGCTGAATCTGTTCCTGTGTGCCAGGTAACGCGCGACGTGCGCGACAACCGTTATTGGTATTGCGAATGCAGCGTGCGTCCGGTAGCCGGGCAAGCTGCATTCACCGGGACACATCGTAATCCGACTGGTCGTAAACCTCATATGCAGTAATAATCCGCTGCACCAGCGGGTGCCGGACAACATCACGCGATGCAAAAAAGGTAAAGCTGATTTCCTTCTGGTCCCTGAGCACATCCGTGACCTGGCGTAGTCCGGACTGTGTTTGCTTGGGCAGGTCGATTTGGGTGATATCGCCGGTTACCACGGCAGTCGACCCGAACCCGATGCGCGTCAGGAACATCTTCATCTGTTCGACGGTGGTATTCTGCGCTTCGTCGAGAATGATAAACGCGTCATTCAGGCTGCGGCCGCGCATAAAAGCCAGTGGCGCCACCTCGATGACATTACGCTCGATGAGTTTTGCCACCCGGTCAAGTCCGATCATCTCATACAGTGCGTCATACAGCGGCCGCAGGTACGGGTCCACTTTCTGCGTCATGTCACCGGGCAGAAATCCCAACCGCTCGCCGGCTTCCACCGCCGGTCGCACCAGCACCAGGCGACTGACTTTTTCCTGCTCGAGCGCCTGCACGGCGCAGGCCACGGCCAGGTAGGTCTTGCCGGTACCCGCCGGACCGATACCGAAATTCAGATCGTTCTCGAGAATATTCCGCAAGTAGTGATGCTGGTTGGTGCCGCGCGGGGAAATCGTCTTGCCGGGCGTATGAATTACCAGACTTTCATCCGGATTGTGCCTTGCGCTGCCGTCAGCTTCGGGAGATGCCTGCGCCCCCGTCGCCTGCAAATAGAGATGAATTTTTTCCGGTGTCAGCGACCCCCGCCCGGTCTCGGCATACAGGCCCTGCAGGATATCACTGGCATGCACCACCGAATTCGAGTCCCCGATAATACGAAACCGGTTGCCCCGGCTGTTGATCTCCACGCCGAGCCGTTGTTCCAGCTGGTGGAGGTGCTCATCAAACTGCCCGCATAATTCAGCCAACCGTTCATTGTCGGCCGGCTCGAGCACGATATCGACAGAGTGGATCTTTGAATTCAAAACAGCGTCAGGCAATATGGGCAATGGTCGCTTCCCCGGTCGCGGTGGCACCCGGTGCGACACGAACCCCGCGCAGGGAATTCGGCAGTGCCTCGGTAATCCGCACCTCGATGAACTGCCCGATCAGGGAAGGGGGTGCGTCAAAATTGACCACCCGGTTGTTTTCCGTTCGACCACTCAGTTGCTCCATGCGCTTGCGCGACGGTTTTTCCACCAGAATGCGTTCGATGCCACCCACCATGCTGTCGCTGATTTTCGCGGCCATAGCGTTGATGCGCTGCTGCAGCCTGGCAAGTCTTGCCTTCTTGATTTCAGCGGGGACCGTATCGGGCAATTCGGCCGCCGGGGTCCCGGGACGCCGGCTGTAGACGAAACTGAAGGAGTGATCAAAGCCGATCTCCTCGATCAGTGCCATGGTCTGCTCGAAATCCGCGGCGGTTTCACCCGGGAAGCCGACAATAAAATCCGAGGAAATACTGATCCCGGGACGGGCCTCGCGCAGCCGGCGGATGATCGACTTGTATTCCAGCACCGTATGGTTGCGCTTCATCATGGCCAGCACCCGGTCCGAACCGGACTGTACCGGCAGATGCAGGTGACCGACCAGCTCCGGCACCTCTCCATACACCTGGATCAGGCTGGCACTCATCTCCAGCGGATGCGAGGTCGTGTAACGGATGCGGTCGATGCCATCGATCGCGGCGATCCAGGTGATCAACAGTGCCAGGTCAGCGATTTCACTGTCGTGCATCAGACCCCTGTAGGCATTGACGTTCTGACCCAGCAGGGTCACCTCGCGCACCCCCTGTTCCGCCAGAAGCGCCACTTCGGCTACGATGTCATCGAATGGCCGGCTCACTTCCTCGCCGCGCGTGTAGGGTACTACACAAAAGCTGCAATACTTGCTGCATCCTTCCATGATGGAAACGAAAGCCGATGGTCCGGCCGCCCGCGGCGCGGGCAGGCAGTCGAACTTCTCGATTTCAGGAAAGCTGACGTCAATGACCGCCTGCCGGGCACCACATACCTCATCCAGCATCTGCGGCAGCCGGTGCAGGGTCTGCGGACCGAACACGATGTCGACGCACGGAGCCCGGGTGCGAATGGCCGCACCTTCCTGGCTAGCGACGCAGCCGCCAACGGCGATCACCAGTTCCGGCCGCTGATCCTTCAGTTCCTTCCAGCGTCCCAGTTCAGAGAACACCTTCTCCTGTGCCTTCTCCCGGATGGAGCAGGTATTGAGCAGAAGCACATCAGCGCAGGCCGGATCGGGGGTAAGTTCCAGCTGATGCGAGGCGGAAAGCACGTCCGCGATTCTGGACGAGTCGTACTCATTCATCTGGCAACCGTGCGTCTTGATATAGAGTTTGTGTGTCATATTACTTCAGGAAATCTCCGGAACCGCTTCAATATACTTTGTTTGCCGGCCTGTTTCCATGTGCTGCAGGCTTTGTTGCTGGCGTGAGAAGATACTCCCGGCGGGTACCGCATTACGGGTGGCTGTGACCTGAGCGGCCCGCAAATCACGTGGCTCAAATGCCGGGAACCATAAGGCGGGAGCCGGCCGGTAAGCCGGGTTCTGTCGTGGACAGCCATTCATCTGGGATGTGCGTCACCGCACACCTCAAGCAACCTACCCGGGAACCATGCGGGCCGCATGAACGTTCCCCTATTTGGTCTTGCTCCGGGTGGGGTTTACCCTGCCACGCCTGTTGCCAGCCGCGCGGTGCGCTCTTACCACACCATTTCACCCTTACCCGGGCATTCGCCCGGGCGGTATATTTTCTGTGGCACTTTCCGTGAACTCGCGTCCCCCAGGAATTACCTGGCACCCTGCCCTGTGGAGCCCGGACTTTCCTCCAGGAAAAAGGGCCAGGAAACCTGACCCCTTTCCCGGCGACTGTCTGGCCGACTCCCGCTGTCATTATAGGAAAACCGGCCGAATCCGGATAGTGCTACGGCATGGAAAATTACTATAAATATAATTAAGTATAAAATACTACCTATTGTATTTATTAATATTTTAATATCAGGATGTGCGATATGACCCTGATTTGCGACTGCCGCTGAACAGTTTGCCAAACAGCCGACCCAGCAACGTTTCCCGCTGTTTACCCGGAGGCTGGCACTCTTTTTCCTGGAGCGTTAAATGTTTCTCCAGCCGGCGCAAGCCGGTGTGCCCGCCGTCGATTTTCAAACCCCTGCGCAGCGCTGTCCAGGCACTCTCGCGAAAACCCAGGCGATTTTCGGCCATGGCGAGATTACAAAATACTTCGGGGTCATGCTGTTCCCCGACGGCCGCCTGGCGACACAGTTTGACACCATTCCTGTCACCCAGGCAGATACGTACCAGACCATGGAAGGAGGTATAGCGGTGCTGATAAATATCCATGATGTCCGCGGTATTGTCCGCAGTACGGAAATGCGCGAGCGCCCCTTGCCAGTCTTCATTCCTGAAGCACTTCATTCCGCTGAGAAAATCATCATGCAGGCGAATCCGGCTGCCGGTCTCCCATGGATCGATTTCTGCCATGCCTTTCCCCTGGTATTGCCCCTTGCATTACATAACGGTCAATTTGCCGGTTTATTTAGCCATTTTCACAGGGTAACGGCTGCCTGTGGCGACCGGGTTAACCCGCCGCGGATTACCACGATCCCGGACAGGCTTGAATCCCGTGCAATCCGCAGCAACCGGCAACCTGGCCGGCTTGACCTCATCCCTGTCATGCCTCACCCTTACGCCTCCCTGTAAATCCCGGTTGCCGACAAACGCACGCCATCCGACCCAGATGAACATCCTGTTTGCCAGCAGTGAAGCCCATCCCCTGATCAAGACCGGAGGGCTTGCGGATGTCTCCGGTAGCCTGCCGCGGGCCATCCTGAACCTGCAGCACGACATCCGGCTCATCATCCCGGGCTATCGGCAAGTACTGAAACAGACCGCCAGACTGAGGCTTGCCACCCAACTCGAACTCGATGGCATCAACACCCCGGTACGCATCCTGACCGGCCGCCTGCCGGGCAGCAAGGTCATCTTCTATCTGGTCGATTCCCCCGCGCATTTTGATCGCGACGGCAATCCCTACACCGCCGCGGACGGCAAGGAATGGCCGGATAACGCACAACGCTTCAGCGTCTTCTGCCGTGCGATCGATGCCATCGCCATGAATGCCACCGGCCTCGACTGGCAGCCGGATATCGTGCATTGCAATGACTGGCAGACCGGACTGGTGCCGGCCATGCTGCAGGCAAGGGAACAGGCACCCGCATCGATTTTCACGATACACAACCTCGCCTATCAGGGGATGTTTAACTGGAAGACCTTCCAATCGCTCATGTTGCCATCCGGGTGGTGGTCTATGGATGCGATGGAGTTCCATGACAGGTTTTCCTTCATCAAGGGCGGCCTGGTATTCGCTGACTGGCTAACCACCGTCAGCCCGACCTATGCGAACGAGATCCGCACCCCGGAATTCGGCTATGGACTGGAAGGTCTGCTGGACAACCGCAAGGAAACCCTGACCGGCATCCTGAATGGCGTGGATTACAGCGTCTGGAATCCCGGCAGCGATCCACTGATCGCAGCGCGATACAATCGACGTTCGCTGTCCCACAAGGCCGAGAACAAGCGCGCCCTGCAGGAGCGGCTGGCATTGCCGAGGCTTGATTCGGCCCCCCTGTTCGCCACGATCAGCCGCCTGGTGGAGCAAAAGGGCATTGACCTGATTCTGGGAATAGTGCCGGAGCTGGTAAAACAGGGTGCGCAACTGGTCATACTCGGCAGCGGCGAGCCCGCCCTGGAATCGGCCTTGCGCAAGGCAAGCAACCAGTATCCGGAACAGGTAGGCGTCGCGATCGGCCATGATGAACCACTGGCGCACCAGATTGAGGCCGGTGCCGATATCTTCCTGATGCCCTCGCGGTTTGAACCCTGCGGCCTCAACCAGATCTACAGCCTGCGCTACGGGACCGTCCCGGTGGTCCGCAGCACCGGGGGACTGGCCGATAGTGTGGTCGATACCACCCCCGGAACTCTGGCCAGCGGGACCGCCACCGGATTCTGTTTCGAGAAGCCCTCGGCAGCCGCATTACGCAGTGCAGCGAAACGGGCTCTCGAACACTACCGTAAGCCCGACGTCTGGCAACAGATCGTCGACACGGGGATGCGACAGGATTTCGGCTGGAAACACAGCGCTGAACGTTATGTCGAACTCTATGAGCGCGTACTCCGCGCCCGCCGGACCTGAAACGGAACCTTCAGCGACACAGGTGCATTTCCCAACCCGACTGAAATCCGCAGACGGCGGAGTATAATTCCCGTCTGTTATCAATCCGGGCCACGCCAAGCCGTGGCTTTTTTGCCAATGACCAAGCACCCGCGATCGGAATTCGAGCAACCGCGTGACAAGCTGCTACGCAGTCGGGTACGCCTGTTTGGTAACTTGCTGGGAGAGGTGCTGCGCGAGCAGACCGGTGCCGGTGTGCTGTCCGCCGTTGAATCCCTGCGCAAGGGATATATTAAATTGCGGACGCAGGATAATCCGGCACTGCGCAAGCGGCTTTCCCGTATCATTGAAGGCTTGCAGCCGAATGAGCTGACGTACGTCATCCGCGCCTTCAACATCTACTTCAGCCTGGTCAATATCGCCGAGGAATCGTTTGAACATCAACAGCGCCGCCGGCAGGCGCGCAAAGCCGGCCCCCTGTGGACCGGCTCTTTCATGCAGACCCTGCAGGAATTTCACGACGAGGGAGTGGAACCCTACCAGCTGCAAATCCTCCTGAACCAGACGCTGTATCTGCCGGTCTTCACGGCGCATCCGACCGAAGCCATTCGCCGCACCGTGATGTTTGCCCTGCGCGGCATTTTTCTCACCAGCGAAAAACTCCATGATAGCCGCCTCAGCCGGCATGACCGCGCGGAAATTACGCAGGACCTGAAACGGCAGATCCAGCTGCTGTGGAAAACCGACGAGGTGCGCCTGCACAAACCGACGGTCGAGGACGAGATACGCTACGGCCTGTACTATTTCCTGGATAGCCTGTTCGAGGCCGTACCCCAGACCTACCGCTACCTGGAAAAGGCGGTCGAGCGGGTCTATGGGTCGGGCAGGGAAAGTCCTGCAATCAGTATACCGGCCGGCCTGATCCAGTTCGGTTCCTGGATTGGCGGTGACCGTGACGGTAACCCGTTCGTGAAACCTGCCACTACCGTGACCGCCCTGCGCATGCACTTGCGCGAGGTGCTGATTACCTACCTGCACCGGGTGGAGGAACTGGGCGACCGGCTGACCCATTCGGAACGCCTGTGCTCGTTTTCACCCGCCTTCCTGGAAAGCATCGCATCAGACGAACAGCGTTTCCCCGCTGCCTGTAACGACCATCCCGAACGCAACAAGCACGAACCTTACCGGCGCAAGCTGCGCATTATGCACCACCGGATCAGGCTGAACCTCCGGGCGGTAACCAAACGCCTGGGCCAGCCGGACATCAACCCGGCAACCCAGACAGTCGGCTATGTGACAGAGCAGGAATTCCTGCAGGACCTGCAGCTGATCCGTGACTCGCTGATCGCCAATCGCGATGCCAACCTGGTTCAGGGGCAGCTGCTGGACCTGATCCGGCTGGTGGAAACCTTCGGTTTCTACCTCATGCACCTCGACATTCGCCAGGAATCATCACGCCATACCGAAGCGGTTGGTGAACTGTGCAGCGCTCTGCCGGACGCGGTCGATTACCACGCACTCGACGAGGCGGCGCGCCAGGAATTCCTCACCTGCGCATTCGGCACAATCCCGCCGGACATCGACCGCAGCCTGCTTTCGGAGGACACCCGGGAAACACTGGAAGTATTCGATGTCATGGTACGCATGCAGCATGAAGTCAGTGAAAACGCCTTCGGAAACTATGTGATTTCCATGACCCACACGGCCAGCCATATCCTGGAGGTAATGTACCTCGCCTGGCTGAGCGGGCTGGCCGGACACCGGGATAACGAGTGGTTCTGCCGGATTCGCATCACCCCGCTGTTCGAGACCATCGAGGACCTTGCCCACATCGAGGCAGCCCTGTCCCCGCTGCTTGGCAACGAAACCTACCGACAATTGCTGAACCGCGCCGGCAAATGCCAGGAAATCATGCTGGGTTATTCTGATTCCTGCAAGGACGGGGGCATCATCGCGTCGAACTGGAACCTCTACGAGGCACAAAAGAAGATCATCACCATCACCGGCCGCTTCGATATCCAGACACGCCTGTTTCACGGCCGCGGCGGCACGGTCGGACGTGGCGGCGGTCCCACCCACGAGTCGATCCTGGCGCAGCCGCCGGGTACTGTGCACGGGCAGATCAAGTTCACCGAACAGGGCGAGGTACTGCGTTACAAGTACAGCAATCCCGAAACTGCCACCTACGAGCTTTCCATGGGCATCACCGGGCTGCTAAAGGCCAGTCGTACCATCATCCGGCCGCATGACGACGACCGTCGCGATTACATGGGCATCATGGACGAACTGAGCGGCATCGGCGAGGCAACCTATCGCGACCTGATCGACCACACCGCGGGGCTGTTCGACTACTTTTACGAAGTCACCCCGGTAACCGAGATCGGCCTGCTGAACATCGGGTCGCGTCCCTCGCACCGCGAGCAGCAGGACCGCTCCAAGGCGTCCATCCGTGCCATTCCCTGGGTCTTCGGCTGGGCTCAGTCTCGCCATACCCTGCCTGCCTGGTATGGCCTCGGAACCGCGCTGGAACAATGGCGTGCGGGGGACCCGGCCCGTCTGGCACGGCTCCAGAACATGTACCGGGAATGGCCCTTTTTCCGTGCCCTGCTGAGCAATATCCAGATGGCCCTCTCCAAGGGCGAAATGACCATTGCCCGTGAGTACACCCGTCTTGCCGGCAATCCGGAAACTGCCGAACGCATTTATACCAGTATCCGGGATGAATACCAGCGCACTGTCCTGCAGATCCTGAATGTGTGCGCCCAGCGTTCCTTGCTGGAAGAAAACCCGGCGCTCGGCCTGTCACTGTATCGTCGCAATCCCTACCTGGATCCGTTGAACAATATCCAGATCACCCTGCTGGCACGCACCCGCAATAGCGACCTGAGCGGGGAGCAGCGCGAACGCTGGTTGCACCCCCTGCTACGTTCGATCAATGCCATCGCCAGCGGGATGCGCAATACCGGCTGACATACCCCGTCAGCCGGGTAACAAGTCGTTCGCAGAAAACGGCCCGAATGGGTTATAGTAGCCGCACCTTTACCGACCGGAGTCACCCTGGCGATGGCAGCCCGACTTGCGCTGGTTGTTGATGATTCGAATACAGCGCGCGTAACACTGAAGCGCATGCTGGAAAGACAGGGTCTCGATGTCGACACCCTGGAATCAGCGCGTGATGGACTGGACTATCTGATCCACAAGACACCGGACGTGATCTTCATGGATCACATGATGCCCGACATGGATGGCTTCGAGGCCGTGGAAGCCATCAAGAGCAATCCGGACACCGCCACCATCCCGATCATGATGTATACCTCCAAGGGGGGTGACCTCTACGTAAGCCAGGCGCGCGCCCTTGGCGCAGTCGGCATCCTGCCAAAGCAGGTCCAGCCAGCCGAACTGTTTGAAGTGCTGAACAACCTCGGGCTGGTCCGGGAGCGGCGCACCCGGAAATCCGCTACTGCGAACAGCTTCACCCTGATGGAACCCGTACCGGAAATTGCCGCCAAGGCCGACAGCGAGGACATGCGGGAAATCGCCCGTCAGGCCGCTATTTCTGTCAGTCATGGCGGAAACCTGCAGGCACACATTGGAGAATTGCTCGAAAGTAATATTCACGACCTCCGGCTGGAAATCAGGGAACTGCGCGACCGTCTCTATCAACTTTCCGAAACGGGAACTGCAAGTCCGTCATCCAGCCGGACGCGTATGTATACCGGGCTGCTCATTCCACTGGTGGTGCTGCTGGTGCTGCTGATTCCCCTCCTCTGGCTGTTTCACCTCAATAATGAAAAGCAGCTGGCGCTGAATGCAGCCGGGGACCAGATCACCCGCATGGAGACCCAGCAGCAACAGCAGATCGCAGCGGCCAATGATGAAAGCACGTCACTGCGCGCCCTGCTCGATTCCGAGCAGGACCGCACCGATGGACAATCCGAACAGCTGTTCAAGAGCCTTGCCTGGGCGGTAAACCTGAGCAGCGCCTATGACGTGAATGAAGAAGCCTTCAGCGATCGCCGGCTGGCTATCGTCTATGAACTGGTTACCCGCCTGCATGCCCTTGGCTTCCGGGGCGTGGTACAGCTGGATTCCCATCTGGGCGAGTTCTGCCTGGCGGGAGACGACGTGGAAGGATATACCCTTGCGCCCCCGGACCTGCCGGTGACAGAATGCGTCCTGCTTGGTCACCCCCTGCAGCAGCTGCCGCTGCTTGGAGAGCGCCAGTCCATCGCCTTTGCGAATTTCCTTGCCACCTCACCCCTGGTGAACGAGGGCGATATCAGTATCGAGATCGTATCTCACCAGTACAGCCAGCCGCTGGTAAACTACCCATTGCGGGATTCCAGCATGACGGCCTATGAATGGAACCGCATTGCCAGCGCCAACAACCGGGTCGAGGTCGCGTTGCTCCCGGATACCGAATAACTGCAAGACAGGTACGACCCTCCTGTTATGGCATTCCACGCGCCGGGCTCACCGCTAGCCCGCCGGGCCGCCGTCCTGCGTGCCGGGTTCTGCGGGGGGCAGCAACTCCGTCCAGCGCATCAGGAGATAGGGCATGGCCCCGGGGGCATGCTCCAGCTGTGCCCCGGCCCAGGCGGCTGTTTGCCGGGCTTTTTCGAGGTATTCCGTGGTCCCCGTAAGGGAACCCAGTTCGACCAGAATCTGCACAGCCACCCCGTTCACCGACAGGGTAGCTCCGTCACTGGCCTCTTTTCCACGCAGCCATAACCCGGTGTTCGCCCGGGCAGCATAGAAACCGCCGCTGGTGTCGTCCCAATACAGTTCCAGCAGGGTATCCACCAGGCGCCGCGCCTGTCGCAGCCAGCGCCTGTCCGCCGTCACCTTGTAGAGCGCCAGCAAGCCCTCGGCCATGGCTGCATAATCGTCACCGAACCCCGGGACACCGCGTTCCCCCTCGCGCCAGTCACGATACAGGGTGCCCGATTTGTCATCGTAGAGTATTTCGAGGGCAAAGTCGGCCGACCTTGCGGCGGCCTCGACATAGCGCGGCTCGTCGAGAATACGCCCGGCAAGGGCAAGCGTCGTGATCATGTAGCCGTTCCAGACGGCCACCACCTTGTCATCGACCGGGACCGCGGGACGCTGCTGCCGGGATTGCAGCAGGCGCCGATCCACTTCGGCAGTGCGCTGCCCGGCCGTGAGCAGATCCACCCCGAAACGACGCGCCAGCGCGGGCGTGTCTGCCGCCTGGTACAGGACATTCCTGCCCGCCAGTTCACCGGCTGGATCATTCAGCGCATTGCCTTGCTCGGTCAGGCCATAACGGGCCAGCGCCCAGTCACGCAGCACACCAGCGCCAAGCGCGTCATTCAGTTGCTCCCAGTCCCAGGTGTAGTAGGCGCCTTCTTCCAGCGGGCCTGCCGGTTGTGTTGTGACCGGACTGTCGGCACCCAGCGCCGAGTAAAACCCGCCTCCCGCCGCACGCATTTCCTCCAGGGTGAAATCGAGGATCTCCCGCGTCACGGCGGCGTAGCGTTCCGAGCCGCTGCGCCGCCAGGCGAACAGGTAGGCGCGGGCCAGCAACGCCTGGTCGTAGAGCATCTTCTCGAAATGCGGTACCCGCCATTCAAAGTCGGTGGAATAACGATGGAAACCACCACCGAGTTGGTCATGAATGCCGCCTGCAGCCATCCGGTCCAGCGTGTACAACGCCATATCCGCGCTTGCCTGCGGCGGGTCCTGCAGCAGGAACAACAGTCGGGCGGGTTGCGGGAACTTGGGTGCCGGGCCGAATCCGCCTTGCAGTTCATCATAGGCGGCGGCAATCTGCCGACGGGCCCCGACCAGCGTTGCCATCGACAATTGCGACAGGGGCACCGCCGACTTGCCCTGTTTGCGCAGCAATGCCACGGCCCGCCTGCCGGTTTGCATTGCCGTGTCCGGTTCCTTGTCCCAGAGCTCGCTGATTTTAAGCAGAATCTGTTTCATCCCGGGACTGCCGGTCCCCGCATCCGGCGGAAAATAGGTACCGCCCGTGAAGGGATAACCTTGCGGTGTTGCCCATACCGACAGCGGCCAGCCGCCCCGGCCGCTGGTGGCGATTACATAGTCCATATAGGCCGCGTCTACATCCGGACGTTGCTCGCGGTCAATCTTCACGGCAACAAAATGCTCGTTCAACAGTGCGGCAATCCCGGGATTATCAAACGACTCCCGCGCCATCACATGGCACCAGTGACAGGTAAAATACCCGATGGAGATAAACAGCGGCTTGTTTTCCCTGCGGGCCTTCTCGAAGGCCGCCGCTCCCCAGGGAAACCATTCCACCGGGTTGCCGGCGTGCATGCGCAGATAGGGACTCGCTTCCAGGGCGAGGCGCCAGCCGCCGGTTTTCCCCTCCCCGGCCACGGCACTGAATGCGGTTACCCCGACACCAAGAAACCACAGCAGCGTGATGACATGCCTGCCTGACAGAGAACATGGATTTAAACCTTTACACAGGACTGCTAACCGCATGACGGGACCCCGGTTGATTGGAGTCCGGGTCCTGCAAATGGTTCCGGTGGAGTCTGGCGGCCTGCCGTCAGGCATGCAGACCCAGCACCTCCCTGGCATTGGCCGTCGTCTGCCGGGCAATGACCCCAGGTTCCTCCCCGCGCACTTCCGCCAGCGCCACCAGGCAATCTGGCAGATATTCCGGGCTGTTGCGTTCCCCATGGTGGCGTGCCACAGTCATATCCGGTGCGTCGGTTTCCAGCACGATCGCCTCAAGAGGTAATTCCCTGGCCAGCGCGCGCAGCTTGCTGGAACGCGGGTAGGTCAACATGCCACCGAACCCGAGCTTGAACCCGAGCTCGATATACTGCGCAGCCTGCTGCCGGCTGCCATTGAAGGCATGGGAGGTCCCGCCGCAGACGCGGATACGTTTCAGGGTGGACAGTACCCGGTCATGGGCCTTGCGCACATGCAGGATCACGGGAAGATGTGCCGCCCGCGCCAGCTCCAGCTGTGCCTCGAACAGGGCCTGCTGGCGGGTGCGCCCGATCTCCCCGACGGCCACCGGCCGGTGCGCGGTCAGCAGCGCCTCCAGCTGCTGCAGGTCTGCATGCCGGTGTTGGTCCAGGTATACGGGATGCATTCCCAGCGCCGGGTACAGGTCCGGTTCACCGGCGCACAGCCGCCACAACCGGTCCCAGTCGTGTGCCAGCACGCCCGGCACGACGATTCCCGCAACGCCGTTGGCACGCGCCCGTGCCAGCACGTTCTTCCGGTCCGGATCGAAGGCCGACACATCGAGGTGACAATGGGTATCGATGAGCCCCATAAGCGGAATTGTATGCGCAAGGGACAATCAAACCCAGCCGTTTTCTGGTATGTTCATGCCCTGCAGGAATTCGTAAAACCGCGACATGAACACAACCTCAGTGAATGCGCCTGGCGACAGCGCGGACCCGGGTCGCCGCTTCGGCGGCATCCGGCGCCTCTACGGCGTGCCGGCACTGGACCGGTTCCGGCGGGCACACGTGTGTGTGATCGGCATCGGGGGCGTCGGTTCCTGGGCGGCCGAGGCACTGGCACGTTCGGCAATTGGACGGATAACACTGATCGACCTCGACCATGTCGCCGAGTCGAATATCAACCGCCAGCTACCGGCCCTTACTACCACCCTTGGTATGGCCAAGGTTCAGGTCATGGCGGCGCGTATCCGGCAGATCAATACCGGATGCGAAGTAACCGCTATCGAGGAATTTCTGGCCGTGGACAACCTCGATACCCTGTTGTCCGCCGACTACAGTTACCTCATCGACTGTATCGATGGATTCCGCATCAAGGCCGCGCTGATCGCCTGGTGCAAGCGCAACCGGCGGCGTCTGATCACCGTCGGCGGTGCCGGCGGACAGACCGACCCGACACGCATCAGGGTCACTGATCTCAGCCGCACCGAACACGATGCATTGTTCTCCAAGACCCGCAAGCTGCTGCGCCAGGATTACGGGTTTCCGAAAAACCTGAAGCGGCGGTTCGATGTGCCCTGTGTTTACTCTACCGAGCAACCGCGGTTCCCGGCAGCGGATGGCAGTGTATGCCGCGACAAACCGCAAGGACTATCCACTGGACGTCTCAATTGCGCCGGCGGGCTCGGCTCCGTCACGACCGTCACCGCAACCTTCGGTCTGGTGGCCGCGGCCCACGTGTTGCAAAAGCTGGGACACCCGGAAACCGTATGACCCGCCACAGCGGCAGTTCGTTCCGGTATCCGGGCTACGTTATGCTGGGGCAGGTCTGGAGTGGCCATACGCGTCTCTATTCAGGCATTCATCCAGTATATTGAGTGGGCGTCATAAAATCAGCGAATTGGCGAGATCTCTCAGCAGTTTCGCCCCATTGCCACTCCAGGCACTACCGTGCATGCAAGCTAGTGTTGTTGGTTCTGTTGAAGCCAATCGTTCAAGCATTGCACGAGTGTTTTTAGTGTGCGAGAAATAATCCATTCTTTGCCGGAAATCTTCACTTGGCCCGAGAATGTCCGATTCAGTGATCGGCGGGAGATCCGCGCCGCCCTGAGTGAAAAGATCGCCGCATAAAAACGTCCTGGTTGATTCCTCTATTAGAAATCCGCAGTCCCATGCGTGAGGTAGATGTGGGGCATCCAGCCAGCGCACGCGGTGTTTTCCAAGAGAAATTACTTCGCCATCCTTGAGGGGGTGGGGACTCCTGTCAGCAAGATCCTCAATCGATACCATGGCCGCAACCGTACCGCAGAGAGGCATGGAATGCCGGGCTGCCGCAAGCCATTCATTAAGTGAACCGCATTCATCCGCCTCTACATGGGAAAAACCAATATAACGAAGTCGTCCAACCGACAATACATTTGCTACGGCTTCACGTACGAGAGGAAACATCTTTCTTGGCCCGGTATGGAATAACAATGGCTCATCGTCAGCAATGAGGTACTGGTTAAACGAAAAGCCTTTTCCATTTTCAAACACAACCGGTGTGTTGATGCGATAAATCCCATCGGAAACTTCATGGACGTTCGTCCCCGATTGTCTATTTGTAACAGTCATTTTAATCCCCCAATTTATGAAGGCGACATTAAGTTCAAGTGTAGACCACTGCCAGTCCAAAGCTACCAGATTCCATGAAGGGACTATGATCGACGTTAACTGATTGTTTGTATTATGGATTCTCAACGTCCGGGATCAGCAACAATTTGCGATCCCTAACCTTGGCGTGTAAGCCAGGAACACAACTATTGCCGTTCACGCCCGGTAATCAGTACTCAGACTTTCGGCCAACTCCTGACCTTCGCAGGCGGCCAGCGAATGGGCACTATGCCGCAAAGCGGGCATTTCTTCTATCAAAAAAGGCGACCGAGAGGTCGCCTAAATACTATGTGTCAGACTGAGGTGCTGACTAATAATTTCAACTTCTGAGGTTCACTGTTCGTACTTCTTTGAACTCTTTCCTGAGTTTCCAAACCATGACTCCTGCAGTCAGAAGTAACGCCCCTGAAAAATAGCCAATCGTGTTTTCTGAGAAGTAAAAACACAGAATCCCCGAACATGAATAAATGAAGGGCAGAGTACGATACACCCAATCAGGCAGCCACATGTGAATGCTCCACTAAGAATTTTTTAGTTTTTCGGCAATCAGAAGTAGTACTAAAATCCGACCCACGGAAACCGGGCAAAGTCCTGACCGTGGAACGTCTGCTTTCAGTACATCCCGGAAGTAGACCGCAGGAAACTGGGTGACCGTTTACCGGGCGACTCCTGCCATCAAGTGATTGTTAATATTCTTAGATAGTAAACGTCCGAGATCGGGCGGCAACCAGCCGTTCACTGCGAAGACAGGGCTTCATCCAGGCGCTGGTGCGAATAAGTAAGCCCTCCCAGAACAAGACATTCCCTGTATTACGGGGAATGTCTCAGAGGCATCCCTCCGAAGAATTTGTGGGGCAGTAGTGACTGCAACCGCTATTCAGGATTATTTAGTTTATAACATACAATGTGATCGAGGTAACAAAAGATCTAGCCATGGGAACCGATAATTACGGTTACTTACCAATCATTCTGGAGTCATATCACCATGGATATTCGTTACCTCGCTTTATCATTTACACTTATGGCTGTTAATGTATGCGCTGATAGTTCTTCTATAGATGCCGCCATTGGTGGTGGTATCGGTGGTGCTGCAGGTGCTGCAATTGGCAATGAGGTTGGCGGTCGCGAGGGAGCAATCATCGGCGGAGCGCTAGGCGGTGCAGTTGGTGCAGCGGTTACCACTGATAAGGAACCGCAAAAAAGAGTTGTTAAAAAAACATACTATAGAACCGACTATCATCATCATGAACATAATGCTTCGCATTTCTGTCCACCAGGTCTAGCAAAGCAGGGGCGTTGCTGAGTCCAGTCACGTTCTCAAGTAGCTTAAAGTCATCTGATAAATCCCTTGTGTGAGTGAGATGTATTATTTCGGGAATGTCTTAAAGAGACCGATTACCAATATCAGCAAAACAATAGTTACAGGAGTGTGTCATAAAATGTCAAAACTCGTCCTGGCAATCACTATTGTTTTCTTATTGTCCGTTATTGCGGGTTGCTGTGCCCTGCCTGATGCACCGGGTCCTATCGGCATTCCTGGTTGCTAAGAGATGAAGCCTTCCCAGTATTCAATCTAAAAAGCTGAAGTTCCGTAGCGGTTAATTTTCGCCGATCCGTACCCAACTGCTAAACGTCTTAAAACAGTAGATAGTGAATAACGCTGTTTCTGGCGGTAGGGAAAATTTCTTCGCCCCTATGAGGCCTTTTGCTCTTCCAGAACCGAGTGGCATAAGAAATATCGAAGCTCTCAGCAGAGATCACCACATCGTCTCATGCGCAAGATTTGAATCGCGCTTTTGAAAGAAATGATTGTTGGCTGAAATTCGGCCAGAGTGCGTTTTCGAGTTTTTCAACAGTATCAGTACATTTAGGACATGCCCAAGCGCATGTGGAATGTATTATTTACTGAAATCGGACTTTCCTAGGAGAAGTGCTTATGACCGGAATGCAACAACGGACATACTCATCTGTTGAGAATACTTTGCATCGGCCAGATTCGGTCAACAGGTGAATTCTCCACCGGCTAAAGCCGGTGGCTTCGGGTTACGGCTGAAAGCCGGATCGATCGGCCATACGGCCGATTGCCCCGATATCCACCTCCGATGGTATTCAACGAACCCGGTGCACTGCTCGCACCCATACACTATCTACATTAACTCGTCATTGCGGCGCAGGCCGCAATCCAGATCTACCCGTGGAGTGATTTCCCTGGATGCCGGCCTGCGCCGGCATGACGATTTGCCGCCTAATGGCGGGGCGTTTACAGATCCCCTATCAGGGACTCTAAAATAAAAATGGCGATCGAATTTCCAGTAATCACGATTCCGCCACATAAGCGGCTCATGAATATCTGGTTCTGGTCGAAAAATGATTAAAGACCTCTCCAACAGCAGGTCATTCTGGCAGGCTATGCCGGGAGTGGAAAACCAGTGGAATCAAGTATCTTGAACATGGTTCAGAGCGTGGGCACTTCCAGAACTTATCAGCCCGGCGAGAAGGTGTTTACTGAAGGATCGCCGGGCACCTCGATGTACATCGTCCTCGACGGAAATATCGAAATTCGTGTGGGAGGCAAGTCCATGGAGGTTGCCGGACGGGGATCAATCATTGGCGAGATGGCGCTGATTGATTCCTGTACCCGGAGTGCGACCGTGGTGGCGCAAGACTATTGCGTTCTTGCTCAGGTGAATCGGAGTCAGTTTCTGTCACTGATGCAGAAGACCCCCCGTTTCGGACTGTGCGTGATGAAGACTCTGGTAACCAGGCTCCGTAACATGGATGCAATGATGTGAAACGGTTTCGGCCGGATCCCGTACATGCTCAATGATGAATATCGGCACAAACATAACTGATCGATTCTAGTACAAAGTCTCGTTCTGAACCGCCCCGGGTTTACCGGAGACTCCATTTCTTGAGAGGATGGAGTGATGAACAAGCAAACGAGATACTCCCCGGAGATCCGGGAACGAGCGGTTCTGATGGTATTCGAGCATCAGGCGGAATATGACTCGCAGTGGGCCACGTTGAATTCGATTGCGGGCAAGATCAGCTGCACGGCCGAGACGTTGCCCCCGCTTGTCGTGTGATAGGCGTGTGAACTGTACCACTGAATGCGCGTTATTCCGGCTGTACCTGCGCACTGGGAGTGCGAGATGATCGGCGCTGGATGGCCAAAAGATGGCCGAAGGGACAAAAGCAAAGCAGGATATATGCGCTAACCATCTGATATAACTGTAACAGCCACCCGCCGTTCCTTTCTCGGACCGTCGAATTCACACAGAAAGATATTCTGCCAGGTGGACAGGCCCGGTTTGCCGTCGACAACCGGCAGGGTCTCGGACGGCCCGACCAGGCCAGCCTTGAGGTGGGCATCGCCATTGCCGTCCTGGGCATCATGGAGCCACACACCTTGCGGGATCAGCCGGCGCAGGAAGTTCACGACGTCCGTCTGCACGCTTTCATCCCAGTTTTCCTGGATCATGATCGCCGCGGTGGCGCCCTGTACATAGACCGACACAATGCCATGATGCACACCGCTGTGCGCCACGACGACCTTCACCCGGTCCGTGATATCGACCAGCGTTTCCCGCGCGTCCGTACCCAGTGTAATGGTTTCCTGCATGGGCTGATCCTATTCTGACTTCAGGGCCGGTAGCCTGCGGAAGAAGCCAGCCATTGAAGTTCCCCGGGAGTGCTTTCCCGCCCGAGTATGGCGTTGCGGTGCGGGAACCTGCCAAACCGCCGGACGATCTCCCGGTGGTGTCTGGCCCATTTGACGTTGTCATCCAGACCGGCCTGTTCAAACAGGGACACCGACCGGTCCTGGTCAACCAATGATTCGCTGTGCATGAAAGGCAGGTACAGAAAGGCCTTTTGCTCGTCCGTCAGCGCTGCATCGAGTCCGCGCACGATGGCGCGATCGGCGACTTCCCGCGATTGCGCTTCGCTGGCGAAACCCTGCGGCCGGCCGCGAAACATGTTGAGCGGCAGCTGATCGAGCAGGATGACCAGCGCCAGTGCACCGGTCGCGGTCTCCTCCCAGTCGGCCAGCTGCCCGTCACGCCCTTGTTCCCATAGCGGCTCGAAGCGGCTGTGGACCTCCCGGTCATATTCAGGGGTGGAACTGAACCAGTACTGCCGGGAGTATTCCGAGAACCAGAAATCGACCAGGTCGCCGGGAGTCATCAGGCAAGCGACCGGTTATGAACGCCGGCAACCGGTATCCGCCGCCGGGGTGAGCCGCTGGCCGGCGGCAAACCGGGCGTTGCCGGACCGGCCGCTATCAGCGGATTCCGGGCAGGTGCGTGTGGTAGTCCCCCGGGAACTACTTCACGCTCCCGAAACCGCTATCCCCGCTCCCTGCCGGCGTTTCCAGCCCGGCCATGCGACAACCCTGGGTAATCGGCCCGCCCGGGAACAGTTTATAAAGGTACTTCAACCCGCCCCTGGCATGAAACTTTTCATCCAGCGCATCCTGCAGCTCGCGCGAATGGACCTCCCCGGTAGCGTGCCTGGCAAAGTACTCCTGCAGGGCGCGCACCTCTTCCCAGTGATCATCCCCGGGATCCAGCCCCATATCCGCTGCCTGCCGGGCCGCAACATCCCGCGACCAGCCGGTTGGTGCATGGGGAAACTCCGGATCCTCATTACGGGGGTGCAAAATATCATTCATTGAATCGGCCACTTGTCTGCTCCTCTCATGGTGTAATTAACCGGTATCTGTTCAGGTTTCCCTACCCGAACTTTAGCCGGGAACCGGTGCTGCATCAAGTCCGGTAACGCCTGCGCGGTAGTAGCGCCGTGTGGTTGTAATAGTGCGGAAAATGCCAGTGATAGTACCCCTCCGGCAACGGGCAGTGGCACCGGGGTCCGGCCGGGATGGCTGGACGTGACGGGATACTGCCGCAACTGCGGCGGTGTTATGGCTCCCGGGGTCCCGCTTCCCGCAGTACCGGCGTGGATACCGGTGCGGTGTCAACCGTAGCGGGTTACCGGGTCGACCGCCGGCGTCGTTCGCGGTAATTACCGGACGCACACCCGGACAGCGAGCTTCAGCCGGTTTTCAGTGCCACTGCCCGGTGCGTATCGTGACGAATGATGTCGCCCGATAACAGATAGATCACATCCTCGGCGATATTGGAGGCATGGTCACCGATCCGTTCCAGCTGGCGGCATATGGAGATCAGGGTGAATCGTTGTTCGATTTGTTCGGTATCGTTCCTGATTTTTTCAATCTCTGCCGGCATCGCTTTTGCGCACAGGATATCCACCTTGTTATCCATATCCAGCACCGTGCTGGCCAGGCTTTGATCGGCCTCGACGAACGCCAGCAGGCTCTTGCGGAGCATCAGTTTTACCAGCTTGAAGATGGAAAACATGGCTTCGGGTATTTCTATGGGCGGTTTCTCCACGAGGCTGATCACCGACCTGGCAATCTGTACCGTATGATCACCGATTCTTTCCAGGTCATTGTTGATTTTCAGTACCGAGACTATCAGACGCAGGTCATTCGCAACCGGTTGATACAATGCCAGCAGTTTCAGACAGCCCTCCTCCAGCTGGACTTCCATATTGTCGATTTCATCGTCGCCCAGGATAATCCGCTGGGCACCGGCCACATCGAGTTGTGTTGCCGCATCGAAGGCACTGCCAACCTGCTTTTCGACCCGGTCGCCGACCGCAATCAGCTGCTGGTTCAGATGCTCCATCTCGCGCAGAAAATGTACGCTCATCGCTTATTCACTGTTCAGCCGAAGCGGCCGGTGATGTAGTCCTTGGTGCGTTCATCCAGCGGATTCTGGAATATCCGCTCCGTCGAACCAACCTCGACCAGGTCGCCCAGGTGGAAAAACCCGGTGCGCTGCGACACCCGCGCCGCCTGCTGCATCGAGTGGGTAACGATAATAATGGAATAGTTTTCCTTCAACTCCCACATCAAGTCCTCGATGCGGGCGGTCGCGATCGGATCCAGCGCCGAGCATGGCTCGTCCATCAGCACCACCTCGGGGTTGATGGAAATCGTGCGGGCGATACACAGGCGTTGCTGCTGGCCGCCCGACAGGCCGGTTGCGGGCGCATGCATGCGATCCTTGACCTCGTTGTACAGGCCCGCCTTCTGCAGGCTTTTCACCACGATCTCCTCAAGGTCCGTGCGATGTTCGGCCAGGCCGTGAATCTTCGGACCATAGGCGACGTTCTCGAAGATCGTCTTCGGAAACGGATTCGGTTTCTGGAACACCATGCCAATGCGCCCGCGCAGTGATACCACATCGATATCCGAAGCATAGATGTCACGCCCATCGAGCGCGATGCTGCCGGTCACGCGACAGCCATCGACCACATCGTTCATACGATTCAGGCAGCGCAGGAAAGTCGTCTTGCCGCAGCCGGAAGGACCGATCAGGGCGGTCACCTGCTTGCTGTAGATATCTATGGAAACGTCATGCAGGGCGTGGGTATCACCGTAGTAGACATTCACGTCCCTGGCGGAAACCTTGGTAGCCGATGCGCCGCGAATCACCTCTTGCTGGTCTGCTTCCGCATCGACCAGGCCATTGGCAGTGGTTGCGTCACTCATGGAATATACTGAATTCATAATCCTGCTCCTACTCTGTCTTTGTCTGGGTCCGCGACCTGATGACGACGGCGATGAAATTCATCAGAATGAGAAAGGTCATGATGACGATAATGGCTGCCGACGTTTTCTCCACAAAACCCCGCTCGGCGCTCTCCGCCCACAGATAGATCTGTACCGGCAGCGCCGCCGACGAATCCATGGGCGTAGCCGGCACATTGGCGATGAAGGCAACCATGCCGATCATCAATAGGGGCGCGGTTTCACCCAGCGCCTGCGCCAGGCCGATGATCGCCCCGGTCAAGGTGCCGGGCATGGCTGCCGGCAGTACCTGCTGAAACGTGACCTGTATGGGGGAGGCGCCCATCGCCAGCGCACCCTGGCGGATACCCGGGGATACGGCACGCAACGAGGAACGGCAGGCAATAATGATGGTCGGCAGCGTCATCAGCGCCAGCACCATGCCGCCCACCAGCGGGGTACCGCGCGGCAGTCCGAAATAGTTGAGAATGACCGCCAGCCCGAGCAGTCCGAAGATGACCGAGGGTACCGCGGCGAGATTATTGATATTGGCCTCGATAATCCGGGTAAAGCGGTTGTCTTTGGCAAATTCCTCCAGATACACGGCGGCGGCTATACCCAGGGGAAATGACAGCAGAAAGCACACCAGCAGTGCATGGAATGAACCGGCGATCGCACCACCGATGCCGGCAAGTTCCGGGTAGCGGGAATCCGCGCCGAACAGGAAGCCCGGATTGAACCGGTAATGGATAAAGCCGTCGCTGTCGAGCTGGTCGAACCAGGCCATCTGCTTCGCACTCAACCTGGTATGTTCGCCAGTACGTGGCAGGTTTCCCTTGTAGAGCTGGTCGAAATCCGAGGCGACCGGGATTTCGAACAGCACGGTCTTCCCGATCGCCTCGGGATCATCCAGAATATAGTTTCTGAGCTGGAGTTCCCCGCCGGGGCTCAGCATCTTGCTCAACGCCCGCTTGTCAGCCCGTGAGCTGACCTCCGGGAACAGCTGATACAGGGCGCTTTTGAGCGTTGTGTAATAGCTGCCGTCCATCAGCACCTCACGGGTATAGGGCGGCTTGACATTCAGGCGGTCTGGATCGAGCGACAGTTCCAGCGTCAGCGTAGTGCGGAAAAATGCGCTGCAGCCGGAAGACACGATCGTCATCACCAGGAATACCAGCGCGCTGCCGGCGAACAGCAGGGCGGCAATGCCGTACAGGCGGAAGCGTTTTTCCGCCCGCGCGCGTTGCCGTAATTTCTTCTGATCAGGCTGTCGCATCAGTCATATTGCTCGCGGTATTTCCTGACGATATGCAGGGCAATGAAATTCAGTGTCAGGGTCACGAAGAACAGTGTCAGACCCAGGGCGAAGGCGGCCAGCGTCTTGGGACTGTCGAATTCCTGGTCGCCGACCAGGATCGTCACGATCTGGGTCGTCACCGTGGTGACACTCTCCAGCGGGTTGGCCGTGAGGTTTGCCGCCAGACCGGCCGCCATCACCACGATCATGGTTTCTCCGATGGCACGCGAGACGGCCAGCAGCAAGGCGCCCGCAATCCCGGGCAGGGCCGCCGGTAGAATGACCTTCCTGATGGTCTCCGACCTGGTGGCACCCATGGCCAGGGAACCGTCACGCAGGGAATATGGCACCGAATTGATGACATCATCGGACAGCGAGGATATGAACGGAATGATCATGATCCCCATCACCAGGCCCGCGGCCAGGGCGCTCTCGGAGGAGGCGTCCAGGCCGACCATGTCGCTGATATCCACGATCAGTGGCGCCACCGTCAGGGCGGCGAAGAAGCCGTAAACCACGGTCGGGATTCCGGCCAGAATCTCCAGCAACGGCTTGATGACATGGCGCACCGCCGGGCGAGCGTACTCCGCAAGATAGATGGCAGAGAACAGGCCCACCGGAACGGCTACCAACATGGCGATGAAGGCGATCAGCAAGGTGCCGGTAAACAGCGGGATTGCCCCGAAGGCGCCGGAACTGCCCACCTGGTCAGCCCGGATGGCGATCTGCGGGTTCCACTTCACCCCGAACAGGAGCTCGGTAAATGGCACCTGCTGGAAGAATCGCAGGGTCTCGAATGCCAGTGCCAGCACGATACTGATAGTGGTTAACACCGCAACGGAAGAACTGGCGAGCAGGAAAAACCGGATAAAGACTTCCACCTTCTCTCGCGCCGGGAATACATGACTGATGCGCCGGTACCCCAGGTACAGTCCGGACACGCCGGCCGTCAGGAACAGAATCGTCAGTGCAATACCGGATTGCCACTTGAGTGCCCGGTAGCGCTCGACTGCATTCAGCATCGGTTGCTCGATGAATTCCGCTGGCAGCACACCTGCCGCGATATTCCTGATTTCCAGAAACTTGAAGGCGCTGTTCTCCGGCGCGTAGGCATCGGTCAGGGCGAGATCATGCAGCACCATCGGTTGAATCAGCAATGGCTCCACCGCCAGCCAGGCCAGTACGACCAGCAGCATGGGTACGCCACACCACAAGGCGTTGTAGACACCATGGTACACGGCCCGGGATCGCGGCCGAATCGCACCAGCCAGATGCGGTATCCGGATGCGACGCCATCCCAGCACCCCGGAGGTCGCCACCAGAGTAAAGAACAAGACGCTTAGCTGTAGAAAGGTCATTGGTTTTAAATAACCGCCCCGCCAGACCGGCAACGCGGTCCAGCGGGGCCACAGGCATTAGGTTAACCTTGAAATGCGGACTACTTCTTCATCGGCACCAGGTTTTTCGCATCGCTCCTGACCTGGGCCCGCTGTATATCATCCAGCGGCACCAGCCCGGTATCGATGAGGTAACCCTCCTCGCCCATCGCATCTTCACTGGTGAATTCCAGCAGGTATTCCTCCAGTCCGGGAATCACGCCGATATGCGCCTTTTTCACGTAGAAGAACAGCGGGCGTGCAATCGGGTAACTGTAATCCTGGATGCTCTCCAGGCTGATTTCGACACCCTCGATATCGGCCGCCTGAATCTTGTCCAGGTTGTTCTCCAGGTAACTGAAGCCGAAGATACCGAAGGCCTCGGGATTGGCTTCCAGCTTCTGTACGATCAGGGTGTCATTCTCACCGGCTTCGACCACGGCACCATCTTCGCGGATCACTTCGCAGGCCTTCTTGTCCTTTTCCTTGACGCTGGCAGGACATCCCTTGCCCATCACCAGGGAGTTCCACGCGTCCCGGGTTCCCGAGGTCGGCGGCGGAATCAGCACGGTGATCCCGGTATCCGGCAGGGACGGATCGATCTCGTTCCACTTCCCGGGCTTCGAGCCATGCTCGGCCAGGGCCTCCCAGAGCTGCTTCCGGTTCAGGTTCAGTTTGGGTCCCTTGATGCTGTTGGCAAAGGCGATGCCGTCGTTGCCGAACGCGACTTCGATGATCTCCGCCACCCCCGCCTTCTGGCAATTGTCCCATTCCGACTGCTTCATCGCCCGGGATGCATTCGTAACATCCGGGTGATTGGCGCCGACACCCTGGCAAAACAGCTTCATGCCGCCACCGGTACCGGTACTCTCGATCACGGGGGTCTTGAAATTGCCCCGATTGCCGAAACGTTCCGCCACGATGGTGGCGAAGGGGTAGACGGTCGAGGATCCGACAATCTGGATCTGGTCCCGTGCCAGCGCCGCACCCGGCTGCAGGGCAGCGGCGGCTATGGCAACAGACGAATATAAAACAATGTTTCCAATACGCTTGTTAAGCATGGTTTCTCCCATCGCGGTTTGAATAACAGTACAGTCCCGGATCATGCGGGAGAATTATTAGGCTTTCATTAGATGGTAATCAGGACACTGCAAGGTGTGGAGCCGGCCGGAGATTATGTTCAGGACTGTTCCGGTAACAGGATATAAAAGGTACTTCCCCGTCCGACCCGGGCTTCCACATCCACCTGTCCCTGGTGGACGCTGGCAATGTGCTTCACGATCGCCAGCCCGAGGCCGGTGCCGCCAAGTTTGCGGCTGCGCGCCTTGTCTACCCGGTAGAAGCGTTCGAACAGGCGCGACAAATACTGTTCGGCGATACCCGGCCCGTTATCCGCCACCGCGATCCGGATGCCCGCATCCGTTGCAGAACCGGACAGCACCACGGTTGCATTATCCGGACTGTATTTGATGGCGTTGTCCGTCAAATTGACCAGCGCCTGGGTCAACAACGACTCGTCTGCATGGACCTCCAGCGAATCCGGACAATCGATTCTGATGAGGATGTGCTTTGCCTCGGCACGTGCCCGACAGATTTGGAAACAGGAATCCAGGATCCCGTTCAGGCTCTGGATTTTTAGATCGAGGATCTCGCTGAGCGGCGCGCTTTCCAGCCGGGAGAGGGTCAGCAGGTCATCGATGATCGCCGCCAGGCGTTCTGCCTGCCGGGAGATGATAGCGAGGAACCGGTCGAGATCCTCCGGATTTTCCTTGGCCCCGTCCAGCAGTGTCTCGACAAATCCCATGATGGTCGTAACCGGAGTCTTCAACTCATGGGAAACATTGGCCACAAAATCACGCCGTAAATGCTCCAGGCGGTCGAGCCGGGCGGCCATGGTGTTCAGGGCGCCTGCCAGTGCGGAGATCTCCCGGACCTGGTATTCCGGCAATTTTGTCTCGAAACGCCCATCCGCAAAACGCTCGGCCCCATAGCGTATCTGCACCAGCGGTGGGTTGATCTTCCGGTAAACGTAAACGCTTACGATGAAAACCGCCGCGATCAGGGCCAGCAGGACACCCAGGAGATTATAAAACACCTCGCTGAGCAGCTGGTCGATGGACGACAACGGCAGTGCGGTACGGACTACCCACGGTTCATTGCCGGGCCGTGGCAGCAGGACCGCGACATAGAGCAACTGGGCCTTTACCGTATTGCTGAAACGGATCACCGACCCGGTGTGGCCGTTGAAGGCGGCGCTGATTTCGGGCCGGTTGCGGTGGTTTTCCATCTTTTCCGGATCCGCATCGGAGTCGCACAGCACCACACCTGTGGAATCCACAACCGTTACCCGGATCTCCGGATCGGTCACATCGAATGTCAGGCAAACGTTCGTCTCCAGCAGCAGACCGGGATTTTTTTCCGTTATGTCGTTGGAAATACTCCCGGCCCGTGCCTCCAGCACCGTCTGCAGATGGTCGATAAAGAAATCGCGGAAACGATCACCGACATACCAGGTCACCAGCAGCAGCGCCACCAGGACGATGGCAACGGATATACCATAATATGACCAGATGGAGTACTTGCGGCGCTGGGTGAACTGATTCATTCCCTGAAGCGATAGCCGATCCCCCGGACGGTCTCGATATAGTCGGCATATTTGCCGAGCTTCTTGCGCAACCCGGCAATTTGTACGTCGATCGCACGCTCGGTTACGACATAATCCTCGCCGCGAACCGCGTTAACGATCTGGTAACGGGTGAATACCCAGCCGGCGTGACTCGCAAGAAAATGCAGGACCTTGAAATCATTGGCGGTGACATCGAGGGTATTATCCGCAATAGTTATCTTGAACTTGTTGGGATCGATGACAAATTCGTGGATTTTTATCGTGGTCCCCGCATCGGCCGGTGGCTGACGGGAGCGGCGCAACAAGGCCCGCACCCGGGCGATCAGTACTTTCGGGCTGAACGGCTTTGCAATGTAGTCATCGGCCCCAAGTTCCAGCCCGGTTACGATATCCGCCTCTTCCCCCTTGGCGGATGCGATAATGACGGGGATATCGCGAGTGGTTTCACTGTTCTTGAGGTGCCGGCAAACGGATAACCCGTCCATACCCGGCAGCATCAGATCCAGAATGACCACATCGGGGTGTTCCCGGGAGGCATACTCAAGCCCCAGTTCACCCGATTCAACAGCGAGGACAGAAAACGCCTCCTTTGCGAGGTTGTAGACCAGCAGCTCCCGGATATCCTCCTCGTCTTCAACAACGAGTACCGTATTCTTTGACATGAGTGAATTCTGCCATATTTTTCGGCTCTCGAGATAGTCGACTAACAGAAACCTAACAATCAACCCGGCCGCAACCGTGATCGCCATGATGCGCGCGCTGTGGTGCCATGCTGCTGTGCACCCTGAAGAGCGGTGAAAATCACTGGTTGCGGGAAGGCTGTGGCAGGTATACCTGCCCGGCGGAAACACGGGTAAGCCATGTTGCCGGAGTACCGTTATCGGGTATGATCCTGCTGTTGCAACCAGCAGGATGTTTCCGATGATGCAGTCCCCGACCGAAACCGTCAACATCAACCAGTCCGTAGCCATTCTGGTCGATGGCAACAATATCGAACGCAGCATTCATGGAGAGACCAGCAAGCCGAATACCATGCTTAATTTCGACACACTGGTACCCAAGTTGCTTGGCAACCGCGGCCTCAACCGCCTGGTCTATTTTCGTGAAGGCCGGCAGATTTCATCCAAGCTCAAGGAACGCCTGCATACCAACTATCACGGCTCGGTTCGCCCCTGTCACAAGAGCGCCGACATTCCGTTGTCCATCAAGGCTACACAACTGGCCAGCAAGGTGGATACGATCATCATCATGTCGGGTGACTCCGACTATGTCGAACTCGTACGCCACCTCAAGTCGGAGGGGGTACGGGTTGAAATTGCCGCCATACCCAGTACGACCTCGAAACTCCTTATCGATGAAGCCGATTATTTCCACGAAATTACCCGGGAAGACTGGTTCACACTGGAAGCCAAGAAAACCGTCAAGCAAAACGGTGGCAGGAAACGCGGCAAAAGCCTGGAGCCATCCACCGGTAACGGACAGCCGGAGTAACCCGAATGACGGGTATCCGGAGTACTACGCGATTACCGCATCCGCAACGGGCTGGCGTGCCCTATACAAAGTAAACTTCTGTCCTGATGTCCGGAATCCTGGTGAGGTTTTTTGAAACCGGGCATTCATTCATCCGTTCCTTGATGTAGGCCACGGCTTCCACATCCGGGCTGCCCGAGCGGAGTTTGCCCACAAAACTGATATGCATCGACTGCACAACCCAGTCTTCGTCGGCCAGCAGGTCGATGGTCCCGTTGGCCGAATCGAGCATGAGCCCTTTTTCAGCGCAGTTTGTTCTCATATACATGTGCTGGCAGGTAAATATGGTATAGACGAACATGAGAAAACCGGCCGTTTGGATATTCAGGTCAAACTGTTCCCACCGATCATCCACGAGCACATCGACCTTGAGGTCCGCAATACTGTTGTCAGGTTCTGCATAACTGCACAGGAGCCGCAACTGGAAGCTGTGATTACTCATCGAGTTTTTCCTTCCGGTATCTGACATGCCAAACAGATTTCATCTGGTGATAAACGCATGGCCTAACCCCCTGGTGTTTTCTATTATGTTATCGCCGTTCCGGTTGAAATCCGACGCCTGTGCAGCAGCCGGTTCCCGGTCTGGCTGTGCCCACCCTGCGACTAACCCGACCTGCTTGCACTGCCGCAGGGACCGGTCACAAGCTCACTGATCCGCATCCGCTGGTCACGCTCCGAGGATGACTCATGCCAGGCATCCCGGGCAAGTTTTTTGCCGAAAACCCGGCCAGTACTCTTGCAGGGAATATTGACGAAGTACCAGGTCGTCACCCCCACCCGACTTTTCAGTGACCGGATACTGCACCAACCGGGAGCACTGTTTCAGTAAACCATGAGATTCCAATATTGCGAAAGGTTAGCATTTTTTCAGACACTCGGTTAGACTCGCAAATGTTGCTTATTATTCAGGTTCTTTTCGGAAGTTCGCTGTTCTATCTGCTGTAAATTACCTAGTTAATAATTTGCAATTCAACACGACATTTTTTGGTTTAACTAGAGGTTATTTACATGGCTACAGGTACCGTTAAATGGTTTAACGAATCCAAAGGCTTCGGCTTTATTGCACCTTCCGATGGCGGTGAAGATGTCTTTGTACACTTCTCTGCAATTGAAGGTGATGGTTTCAAGACCCTGGCCGAGGGTCAAACAGTGAACTTCGAGGTTCAGAAAGGACCGAAGGGGCTGCAGGCTGCTCACGTAACCCCTGCGTAACCGGCCGCTCCATATCGAACTGCAGTAACCCGAACCCCGCAGCACGCTGCGGGGTTTTTTTATTTCAGCAATGCGCAGCCAGCGAGCGCCGCGGAAAATCCGCAACGGAGCGCTTGCGGGAACGGGTGCGCCTGCAAACTGACAGGTACCGGTTCTGCAGGGAACCGGCATCAGGCGGGCAATCATCCCGGGCCCTCCCCAGCGGTGATTTCGTTGCGCTCCGATGCGATCAACAGCCGCTTCTCCCTGCGCGGTAACTTTTTTATCTGTGCCTCCCGCTTGCTTGCCGAACTGCGCGTATGCCCGCTTTCCAGATATACCACCCGTAGCGGCTTGCGCCCGCGGAAATACCTGGCGCCCTGCTGGGCGGCATGCCGTGACACGCGCCTGTCGAGATCATTCGTAATCCCGGTATAAAGCGTAGTGTCGGTACAGAGAATAATATAGACCTGCCAGTTCATGAACCGGATACTACCCGATCGCCACGCCCGGCAATAACACCGCGCCCTGCCCTGCCGCCGGACACTGTGTTAATATTCCTGCCCTTTCAAACCTGCCATTCTCGTTGCTTTCTGTTGTTGCGCCACATGGCCCCAATCTGCGGCATGACACGCAAGGACAGAAACAGCCGCAGGTACGCAACCAATCAGGAGATTGCTTATGCAGATTGCAAAACACCGGGTGGTTACCCTTCACTACACCCTGAAAGACAACGACGACAACATCCTCGATAAATCAGAAGATGGCAGCTTCTGCTATCTGCACGGCGCCAACAACATCATACCCGGACTCGAGGATGCCCTGACGGGCAAGACCGCCGGCGAGGAGCTATCTGTGTCCATTCCCCCGGAACAGGCCTATGGCATACATGATGCGACCAAGACCCAATCGGTGCCGCGTGAGATGTTTCCGGAAGAGCAGGAAATCAAACCCGGGATGCAGTTCCACGCCCAGGGTCCGGACGGCCAGTCACTGGTGGTCACGGTCGCCAAGGTAGAGAGTGACCAGATCACCGTGGACGGCAATCACCCGCTGGCCGGTGTGCAGCTCAACTTCGAGGTCAAGGTCATGGACGTCCGGGAAGCCAATGGGGAAGAGATCGAACACGGTCATGTGCACGGCCCCCACGGGCACCATCACGACTGATACCGGCCGACATGAAGGCGAGCGAACTCAGGAAGGGCCTGGTCCTCGACATCGATGGCAGGAATATCGTCGTCAAGGGCCTGGAGGTACAAAGTCCATCCTCACGCAGCGGCAGTACCCTTTACAAGGTGCGCGGCTACGATATTGTCAGCAAACAGAAATACGAGGCCCGCTACAAGGGAGATGAGGTACTGGACACCGTCGACTTTGTACGGCGGCCAGTACAGTTCCTGTACCAGGACGCCGATGGCTGCACCTTTATGGACCGGGAATCCTTCGAACAGTACACCCTGGGTAGCGATGACCTGGAAGAGGAACTGCGTTATCTGGGTGAGGACCTGGAAGGTATCACGGCGATGGTGGCCAATGGCGCAATCCTCGGTATCGAGCTGCCCGCTACCGTGGCACTGGAAATCACCGATACGGCACCCGGCATGAAGACCGCATCGTCCTCTGCGCGCACCAAGCCCGCTACCCTCAGGACGGGCCTGGTCGTGCAGGTACCCGAATACCTTACTCCCGGTGAATTCATCAAGGTCAATACCAGTACCGGCGAGTATATTTCGCGGGCCTAGCCCGGTGCCCGACCAGGGTTGCCGGTCAATAACGCGCAATGACCGGTAAGTCCCCGCCCAGCCGGCCCGGTTATCGCGGCATTCACAACCTCCCGGAGTATGTACGCCTGGCCCTCCCGGTCGGGGTCCTGTTTGCCCTGGTGTATTTCAGCATGAACTGGGTTACTGCCCGGCGCACCGGCAACTATCACCTGTACTTCGACTGGGAACTGGCGATCCCGTTTATACCACCCATGATTTACGCCTATGCATCGATTGCGGTCCTGGTGCTGCTGCCGGCATTCACCCTGACAATAAACCAGCTGCATGCACTGGCGCGCGCCGTGGTCATCACCCTGCTGGTGGCGGCCCTGGGTTACCTGCTGTTACCCGCCGATCTAGGCTTCGAACGGCCCGCGTACGTGCCCGGCTATGATCCCGTCTACCAGGCGCTCTACGCGCTGGAAATGCCGCACAACCTGCTGCCCTCGCTGCACATCGCCTGCTCGACGCTGCTGATTGCCGCCCTGCTGAACGATAGCGCATCACGCTGGATACGGCTGGGACTGCTGCTATGGGGGGCGATCATCTGCGCTTCGGTGTTGCTGGTGCACCAGCATCATGTACTGGATGTTGTCAGCGGATTGCTGCTGGGCATAGCCACTTACCGTCTGGCCTATTTGCGCGTGATACGCTGAACCCCAGGTGCTCAGGGTGGCAGATCCAGGGCCGGCCACAAAAAAAACGGCGGCCCGCAGGCCGCCGTTGAGGATCCGGTGATAACCGGGACCGAACTATCGCAATTACGGCTCTTCCGGAGCTTGTGGAATGTCGAAGCTCACCAGCGAACTGCCGTTCGAGGTGGTTTCATCCACGGTATTTTCCACGGCCAGACTCCCGGCATAGGCAGCCGCGTCCCAGTCACCGCGCAGTTCGATTGCATACACGCCGCCCTCGCCCGCGGTGAAACAGTCCGCACCGCAGTAGATGGCATCGTTGATAACAGTCATGGGAAATGAATGCTCGTAGCTGAAATCATCCCACATCAGGCCGCCAACACCGGCTCCGTTCTGGCTTACCTGGACAAACAGCGTTACCGGAGTGTCGTTCTCATCATTCCTGTCGCTATCGGCTACCACGCTCACCTGTACCTCCAGGGTGTTCTTAAGGGAGGCAACGTTATCGGCAATGCCATCCACCTTTTCTTCGAGACCGTCAAGGTCATCATTGACACCATCGATGGCCTCGAGGATTTCCTCGGTATCGCCCTTGACCTCATCGACCTTGGCATCCAGCATGTCCAGCTGGTTCATGACCTCGATAAAATCATGCTCCATGGCCTGCCAGGGACGGCCGTTCGGGTACCCCTGGCTGGCGGGGTTGGCATTTTCGGAGTATTGCTGGCTCTGGTTCTTGTTTTTCTTTTTCGCCAGAGTCGGTTCGGCGACGACCGCCAGTCCCACGGCGATGCAGGTGGCCAGAATGGTTACACGGTTCAGGTTCATGATAACTCCTTAATTAGTATGTACTGTGGTTAGTCAGGGTGGGATGCTGCAGAGAAATGGCAAATTCCATTTTTCGACCAGGCACACCATAGTATTCCATGGCTTCCACCAATATTTCGCCATATTTTTGACGCAATTACCATGCCAGCCCATGGCATTACTCTTGCAATCAGTGAGTTAGTATTTATTGGGTGCTGGCTTGAAGGTATTTTATGTAAAGTATCCTGACTTGATTCTAGAATTTTTTACAGTTACCGGCCGGACCCTGCTCGCGACCGCGCCAATCAGAGTAACGACAGCGTAACGATACTCGCTACGATTACACCGGGATGGGGGATACATCCCGGTGCTACAGACCGAAACATTCAACAGCAGGATGGGCGCAGCCGTCGGTTCGAGGGCTGGCTGCCGGCTAGGGCCTCATTCCGCGGACATCATGGCCTCCAGCGCCTCCCAGCGACCGTAGCACTCCCCGAGTTCACCGGCGATGCGTTCCAGACGGGACAATGTGGCGGTAATTTCGTCCTGCGACTGCTGGTAGAATGCCGCCGTGTTGACGGTTGCCTGCAACTGCGACTGTTCCGTCTCCAGCGACTCGATCCGTGCGGGCAGCGCCTCCAACTCGCGCTGGTCCTTGTAGGAAAGTTTGCCGGCCGGGGCCCGGCGCCCGATGGCGGCTGGTGCGACAGCCGGTTTCGTCTCACGCCGGGTCGCCGGCAGCCGCTCCCCCGCGGTCTGCCGCTGCCAGTCGCTGTATCCACCGATATACTCCCCGATCCGGCCTTCCCCCTCGAATACCAGGGTGCTAGTGACCACATTGTCCAGGAATTCCCGGTCGTGGCTCACCAGCAGCAGCGTACCCCGATAGTCGAGCAGTACCCCCTCCAGCAGTTCCAGCGTTTCCACATCCAGATCATTGGTGGGCTCGTCCATCACCAGCAGGTTAGCCGGCCGGGTAAACAGGCGCGCGAGCAGCAGGCGGTTGCGCTCGCCCCCCGAGAGGGTACTCACGGGTGACTGCAGGCGTTCCGGCGGAAACAGGAAGTCCTGCAGATAGCCGGCGACATGCTGGCTGTGGCCACTAATCGTCACCTGGCAGCTGCCGTCACCGACACTGTCCATCAGCGTGGCATTCGGGTCGAGAGACTCCCGCTGCTGATCGAAATAGGCCACCTGCAATTTGGTGCCGCGGAGTATGCGGCCGCTGTCCGGCGGCAATTCTCCCAGCAGCAGCCGGATCAGGGTGGACTTGCCGGCCCCGTTGGGGCCGATGATGCCGATCCGGTCTCCGCGCAGGATGGTAGCCGAGAAGTCCCGGATCACCACCTGCTCGCCGAAACGTTTGTTGATGCCCTCGGCCTCGATTACCCGTTTGCCCGAGACGGCGCTATCCTCCAGCTGCAGCTTCGCCCTGCCGCCACGCTCCCGACGGCGGCGGCGCTGTTCCCGCAGTTCCCGGAGCGCGCGCACCCGACCCTCGTTGCGCGTGCGGCGTGCCTTGATACCCTGGCGGATCCACGCCTCTTCCCGGGAGAGCTTCCTGTCGAACAACGCAGCATGTCGCGCTTCCACCTCGAGTTGTTCCGCTTTCCCCTGCAGGTAGGCATCATAATCTCCGGGCCAGGAGGTGAGTTGGCCGCGATCCAGTTCGATGATGCGGGTCGCCAGCTGGCGCACGAAGGCACGGTCATGGCTGATGAACAGCAGGGCGCCGGGATATTCCCGCAGGAAGTCCTCCAGCCAGGCGATGGCCTCGATATCCAGGTGATTGGTGGGTTCATCCAGCAGCAGTACATCGGGTTCACTCACCAGCGCCCGCGCCAGCATGACCCGCCGCCGCCAGCCGCCGGAAAGCGTATGAAAACCGGCAGCACCCTCCAGGCGCAACCGTGACAGCACGGTTTCGACCCTTTGTTCCAGCTGCCAGCCATCGGCCGCTTCGAGCCGGTGCTGCAGGTCCGCGAGGTTTTCGAGGTCGCCCGGAGTGGGCGACTGTGCCAGCTGTGTCGCCGCATGGTGATAATCAGAAAGCAGTCGGCCCAGCCCGGACAGCCCGCCGGCCACCACATCGAACACCGCATCCTGGCTGTCCAGCATGACTTCCTGCGCCAGGCAGGCAATACGTGAAGCCGGGCGCTGCCAGACACTGCCGTCATCGGGCTGTGCCTCACCACTGATCAGGCGCAGCAGCGAGGACTTGCCTTCCCCGTTGCGCCCCACCAGGCAGACCCGTTCGCCACGGCGGATCTCCAGATCCACAGCATCCAACAGGGCTTGATGGCCATAAGCGAGGGAAACCTTGTCGAGACGCAGCAGCGGCATAGCGGCAGTCAACCCGCGGCAGTTAACCGCGACCGTGGCTGCCGGGAGGCAGGGGCGTCATTTCAGCAAACATGATGTCGCCGGAACCGGAGGAAACCGCAATGCGTATCATCACGACCGCTCATTTCCAGTCGGCGATAAACACGTTGGTTTCTCCGGGCACTTTGCCGTTGCGGTTGGAGGCGAAAACCAGCCGCTTGCCATCATGGGAAAACATGGGGAAGCCGTCGAAGCCCTCGTAGGTGGTAATGCGCTCGATCTCGCGGCTGTCGATGTCGATCAGGTAGAGATCGAAATTGCGCCCCCGGGGATCGCGCAGATTGGATGAAAAGATGATGTGTTTGCCATCGGGGTGCCAGTAGGGTCCGAAATTGGCGGCGCCATTCGCGGTAAGCTGGATCGGCTCACGCGTATCCAGCTGCATTATAAAAAGCTCCAGCTTGCCGGGGCGGATCAGTCCTTCGTCCAGCAGGGACCGGTAGGCTTCCAGTTCAGCGCCGGTCGGACGGGACGCACGCCAGACAATCCATTCGCCATCCAGGGAGAAAAAGGCACCGCCGTCGTAGCCGGGCGTATCTGTCAGCTGCTCCACCCCGCTGCCATCCGGGTTCATCAGGTACAGTTCGAGGTCGCCGCTGCGCAGCGAGGTGAACACGATTTTGTCACCCTGCGGTGAATACACCGCCTCGGCATCGTACCCCGGCGTGCGCGTCAGCGGCTTCGGGTGTTCCCCGGTCGGTCCC